>FZPW01000031.1_pt1 | contig 73665 bp, 68 predicted proteins | sample 1534771 | NCBI WGS metagenome assembly FZPW01 (sample SAMEA104161894, study PRJEB21768) | metagenome | biome: subterrestrial habitat; feature: phreatic zone; material: underground water | place: France | collected 2016-06-01 | depth 60 m | reverse complement strand
CGCACCCGCAGCTGCGGCACCCGCCGCAAGCGCCCCGCAAGCGGCCCCCGCACCGCAGGCTACCTCTACCCTTCCCATCACGAAGGGCGACATCCATGCCGAAGTGCTGGTGCTCGGCGCAGGCCCCGGCGGCTATACCGCAGCGTTCCGCGCGGCCGACCTGGGCAAGCAGGTGGTGCTGGTGGAGAAGCACGCCTCACTCGGCGGCGTGTGCCTGAATGTCGGCTGCATCCCGTCCAAGGCGCTGCTGCATGTCGCCAAGGTGATCAGCGAGGCCGAGGAGGTTGCGCATCACGGCGTGACGTTCGCGAAGCCCAAGATCGACATCGACCAGATCCGCAGCTGGAAGGAAAGCGTGATCAACAAGCTCACGGGCGGACTGGCCGGACTCGCGAAACAGCGCAAGGTGCAGGTGGTACAGGGCACCGCGAAATTCACGTCGCCGAACACGCTGCAGGTCGTGACCGCAGAAGGCACCAAGACCATCAGCTTCGACACCGCGATCATCGCGGCGGGTTCCAGCGTCGCGCGTATCCCGGGCTTCCCGTATGACGATCCGCGCATCATCGACTCGACCGGCGCGCTGGCGCTGCAGGATGTGCCGAAGCGCATGCTGATCATCGGCGGCGGCATCATCGGGCTGGAAATGGCCACGGTGTACGACGCGCTCGGCTCGAAGATTTCCGTGGTGGAACTGGCCGACGGCCTGATCCCCGGCGCGGACCGCGACCTCGTGCGTCCGCTGCACAAGCGTATCGAGCAACGCTACGAGGCGATCTACCTGAAGACCAAGGTCAACAAGATCGAGGCTCTGAAAAATGGATTAAAAGTACATTTCGAAGGCGAACAGGCTCCCGAGCCGCAACTGTACGACCGCGTGCTGATGGCCGTGGGCCGCCGTCCGAACGGCCGCGACATCGGCGCGGACGCCGCCGGCGTGACCGTCAACGAGCGCGGCTTCATCCCCGTGAACCAGCAGATGCGCACCAACGTGCCGCACATCTACGCGATCGGCGACATCGTCGGCGACCCGATGCTGGCGCACAAGGCCGTGCACGAAGGCAAGGTGGCCGCGGAAGTCATCGCCGGACACCATGCCGCGTTCGAACCGCTGACCATCCCGTCGGTCGCGTACACCGATCCCGAGATCGCATGGATGGGCCTGACCGAGACGCAGGCCAAGGCGCAGGGCATCGCCTACGAGAAGGCCAGCTTCCCGTGGGCGGCCAGCGGCCGCGCGCTGTCCATCGGCCGCGAGGAAGGCTCGACCAAACTGCTGCTCGACCCGACCACGCGCCGCATCTTGGGCGCGGGCATCGTCGGCACGAATGCCGGCGAACTGCTGGCCGAAAGCGTGCTCGCGCTGGAGATGGGCGCGGACATGGAAGACATCGGCCTGACCATCCACCCGCACCCGACGCTCTCCGAGACCATAGGCTTTGCGGCGGAAATGGCCGAGGGCAGCATCACCGATCTGTACGTGCCGAAGAAGAAGCATTAACGCAAGGCGGACTGCCATTACGGGCGGGCCGCTCTCGCACAACTTGAGGAGTCTCCGATGCTGAAACCGCACTTCGTTCTTGCCGCAGCCGTCATGCTCACCGCCACTTCGGCCCACGCGCTCGACCTGGGCGGCCTGATCGACAAGGAGCAGCTCGACAGGCTGAAAGGCTCCCAGACTGCGGCACCGGCGCCTGCCGCATCGGGAGCAGGCCTGGCCGGCATCAGCAACAAGGACCAGATCGGCAGCCTGAAACAGGCGCTCACGCAGGGCGCGGAAACGGCGGTCAGGAATCTGGCGAAACAGGACGGCTATCTCGGCAACGATAAGGTGCGCATCCCGCTGCCCGACAGCCTGCAGAAGGCGGACAACGCGCTGCGCAAGTTTGGCATGGGCAACTATGCGGACGAGCTGGTCACCTCGATGAACCGTGCCGCCGAAGCCGCGGTGCCGGAGGCGAAGACCCTGCTGGTCGGCGCGGTCAGGAACATGTCCGTGGAGGATGCGAAGGCCATCCTGACCGGCGGCAACGACGCCGCGACGCAATACTTCCGCAGCAAGACCGAGACCGCGCTGTCGGGCAAGTTCCAGCCCATCGTCGGCAAGGCGATGCAGAAGGTGAAGGTCGCGGAAAAATACGACCAGTTCGCCGGCAAGGGCGCGAAGCTCGGGCTGGTGGAGGAACGCGACGCGAAGCTGAACGACTACATCACGCGCCGCGCGCTGGACGGCCTGTTCCTGATGATGGCCGAACAGGAAAAAGCGATACGCGCGAACCCGCTGGAAGCCACCGGCAGCCTCGCGAAGAAAGTCTTCTCGGCGATCAAGCTTTAGATATTCCGGCGCAGGCCGGAATCCAGTGGTTTTATCAAAAAAGTAGTCAGGTTTTGTCCCGCGTTGCGGGGAGTATTTTCATTGGCTGGATTCCGGCCTGCGCCGGAATGACGGCTTTTTCAGTCACAATTTAACTTCATCAACATGACCGAAACCGCCAGCCTGCTGACGCTCTTCACCGGCAGTTTCCTCGCCGCCACGCTGCTGCCCGGCGGCTCGGAGGCCGTGCTGTTCGGCGTGCTCAAGGCCTATCCGGAAACGCTCTGGACCGCGCTGCTCGTCGCCACTGTCGGGAATACGTTAGGCGGCATGGTGAGCTTCGGCATGGGCTGGCTGCTGCCGCAGACCCAGCAACTCAAGCATGTGGAGAAACTGCGCCGTTACGGCACGCCCGCGCTGCTGCTGGCCTGGGTGCCGCTGATCGGCGATGCGCTGTGCCTCGCGGCCGGATGGCTGCGGCTCAGCTGGTGGCAGGCCGCGCTGTTCATGGCGCTGGGCAAGTTCGCGCGCTACTGGGTGATCGCGGTTGTGATTGCCGAATACAACGGGTAAGCGCTGAAACAAGAATCGTGGATTGCAACGCTTCTACCCTCTCCCCAACCCTCCCCCTGCAAGGGGGGAGGGGAAAGCGCTATTTCGCGAGCGCGTTCACGATGTCGCGCTTGTGCTCTTCTTCCTGGATCAGGATGTCCTCCAGCACGCGCCGCAGGCCGTATTCCCCGAGCGCCTCGGCCTGGGCGATGCGTTCCCGGTAGCGCTTGATCGCGTTATCTTCGCCCCACAGATCCTGCTTGAGCATCTCCACGCTGTCTTTCGAGACCGCGCGCTTCTCCACATCCACGGTCGGCACGCCGCCGAGAAAGTCGATCTGGTCGGACAGCATCACCGCATGCGCCATCTCCTCCTGCGCGTGGATCAGCAGCTCCTTCTGGATCGAATCGTATTGCGCGCCGTGGATCGTCGAGGCGTGCTGCACATACTGGATCGCCGCCGAGTATTCCCACTCCAGGTCCTTGTTGAGTTCCGCCAACAGCTTCTTCATGGTGATTTTCATTTTTCGTCTCCGGTTCGTTGAGAAAAAAGATATTCCATTGCAACCCATCCAGCGGTCGTTCGCGCAAGATACTCCGCATCGTTCCCGCAGCATCAAAACTCGCACCCGCCTCCCAAAGTCCGGCGCGATGGGTTAAGCTTACGCCAATTTTCAACCTCTGCACAAACGCACAAATATCATGGCCCAATATGTAATGTCGATGCTCCGCGTGAGCAAGATCGTTCCCCCCAAGCGTCAGATCATCAAGGACATCTCCCTCAGCTTCTTCCCCGGCGCGAAGATCGGCCTGCTTGGCCTGAACGGCTCGGGCAAATCCACCGTGCTGCGCATCATGGCGGGCGTGGATCAGGAGTTTGATGGAGAGGTGCAGCGCGAACCCAACATCAAGATCGGCTACCTGCCGCAGGAACCGGTGCTCGATCCCGAATTCACCGTGCGCCAGGAAGTGGAATCCGCGCTGGGCGAGGTGATGCAGGCGCAGCAGAAACTGGACGCGGTGTATGCCGCGTATGCCGAAGAGGACGCCGACTTCGACGCGCTGGCCGCCGAGCAGGCGCGCCTCGAAAACATCATCGCCGCCGGCGGTGCAGATGCCGCACACCAGATGGAGATCGCCGCCGACGCGCTGCGCCTGCCGGAGTGGGACGCCGTGATCAAGAACCTGTCCGGCGGCGAGAAGCGCCGCGTCGCACTCTGTAAACTCTTGCTGGAAAAGCCCGACATGCTGCTGCTGGACGAGCCGACCAACCACCTTGACGCCGAATCGGTCGAGTGGCTGGAGCAGTTCCTGGTGCGCTTCCCCGGCACCGTGGTCGCCGTCACCCACGACCGCTACTTCCTCGACAACGCCGCCGAATGGATACTGGAGCTCGACCGCGGCCACGGCATCCCGTGGAAGGGCAACTACTCCAGCTGGCTGGAACAGAAGGAAGCGCGCCTCGAGCAGGAGAACAAGCAGATCGACGCGCACATGAAGGCGATGAAGCAGGAGCTGGAATGGGTGCGGCAGAATCCCAAGGCGCGCCAGGCCAAGTCCAAGGCGCGTCTGAATAGATTCGAAGAACTCTCCAACACCGATTACCAGAAACGCAACGAGACGCAGGAGATCTTCATCCCGGTCGGCGAACGCCTGGGCAACGAAGTCATCGAATTCGACGGCGTGAGCAAGGCCTACGGCGACCGCCTGCTGATCGACAACCTGAGCTTCAAGATTCCGCCCGGCGCGATCGTCGGCATCATCGGCCCGAACGGCGCGGGTAAGTCCACGCTGTTCCGCATGATCACCGGCAAGGAGCAACCCGACAGCGGCACCGTGAAGATCGGCCAGACCGTGAAGATCGCGCACGTCGATCAGGCGCGCGACTCGCTGGACAACGGCAAGACCGTGTTCGACGCGATCTCCGGCGGCAACGAGATCCTGACCGTCGGCAAATACGAGACCCCGGCGCGCGCCTACATCGGCCGCTTCAACTTCAAGGGCGCGGATCAGGGCAAGATCGTCGGCCAGCTGTCAGGCGGCGAACGCGGCCGCCTGCACCTCGCGCAAACGCTGATCGCGGGCGGCAACATGCTGCTGCTCGACGAGCCCTCCAACGACCTCGACGTGGAAACCCTGCGCGCCCTCGAAGACGCGCTGCTGGAATTCGCCGGCTGCGTCGCCGTCATCTCCCACGACCGCTGGTTCCTCGACCGCATCGCCACCCACATCCTCGCCTGCGAAGGCGATTCCAAGTGGGTGTTCTTCGACGGTAACTATCAGGAATATGAGGCGGATAAGAAGAAGCGCTTGGGTGAAGAAGGCGCGAAGCCTAAACGTATTCGTTACAAACCTATCAGCCGATAAACATGACCAAGAAGAACGGTTGGGTGATAACCAGCGACTTGCCGCCGTTGTTTGGCGGCTTAGTCGAATGGCTAGGCGCCAAGCCTAAGCGGATTCGGTATAAGCCGATTAGTCGGTAAGTTTTTCTAAAAGGGGATTTGTAAAAGTGGTTAGTTCCGATTTTGTCCTCTTTAACTCGAGCAATCAGGAGTCCATATGATTAAGGCACTAAGCGTTGATTTCGATGAAGTTATAAAAAGTATTTTCGTCACGACTAGTACCACCTACGAATTTGCCTTAAATAGCCTCGTGCCGCTTATTGGAAAGCTGGAAATGCAAAGAGAGCTTCAGGGGTATAAGTTCTACGAGCGTCTTGCCAAAGATATCCTAAAAGGATGTGTCATGCCGCCGCTAACAATTGCGATAATCGACAACAATCCTCCTGCACACATTCATAACAGCAATGAACATGCCGAGAAGTACATCAATGAAAATATTGACGGTTTTTTTATTCTTGATGGAATGCAACGTTTGAACACAATTCGTCGCGTAAATTACGAACATCAAGTGGAGTTTCCTCTAAGTAGGCCAATCTTTGTTAATGTGCTGATATGCAAGTCTATGGATATGCTGTTGTACAGAATGATTACGCTGAATAATGGGCAGAAACCAATGACAGCAAGGCATCAAATCGAAATTATTGCGGGTAATGTTTACGATTTCGAGAATACATCCCTTGCAGTTCAAACAGAAAAAAAGATACGTGGCCTTAAAAGGCGACAAGGTTCCTTTAAGAAAGCCGATCTCATCAAAGCATATCTAGCCTTTTTAACTAATAGCGTAAACATTGATAATGAAAAGATCATTCAAGAAAAAATGGATGAACTCATAGCTACAAAGATAATGGAATCAGATATTAGTGATTCTAGTGTTCAATTTGATAATGTAGTTATTTTGTTGGAAAGCTATACGCATAATGAAGCGCTAAAGGATTGGTTACTTATTCAAAATAATTTAATTGGTTTCTGTGCGGGGATAAGGAAAGGGATTGGTTTCCTATCAAAGATGAATGCTGACGATTACTTTGCAGCAGTACAGGTATTTGAAAAATCCTTTGATGCCATTGATGTTTCAAAAATCAAACTTGGGATGGCGCGTAGAAAAGCAGTCGAACATTTCGTGTCAAATATTGAAAAGCTTTCATCTGCTGATGAAAGTGAAATGCTAGATATTATTTCTTGCATAATCTAATGAGTTCCACTGCCTATAGCTGCGAAACGTTTAATGAAGTAACGCTTCGTGAGCACTGTTGGCATATGAACTGGAATGAATTCAGACCGCCAAGAAATCGCCCTGTCACTCCCTCATTCGCTTTGTTTCGCATGCTTCTTGGTGGGGTGGTTCTTGAGTTTTCAGGAAGCAATCTGATTCAACGAAACAACTACATGTCGGTCGATACTGCCGCTAGAGATACCCCATTCTTTTATGGGAAATTAAAGGCGGCATTCCCAACTCTTGGAGAGCAAAACCGTGCAGGCGATTTTTTGATAGTGAGTGCAATGCCTGCACTTCGCAAATATTTTGCTGAGCCTGGAGGGAATCATGGTTTTTTTAATTCAATTTTCGATGAAATTGCTCGCGCCATTTGGTATTTGAACAATCATCAAGGGCTCTCAGCATTCGTTCATTTGTATCGGGCATTTGAAAAACTTAGTTTTTCATTTCCTCTTTACTATGCTCGACGAAATAATTCTTATATGAAAGCCTATGAGCAATTAAAAGGCTACTTTAAGGGAGGAGAGCTAGATTTTTGCTCTAACTTTATTCGTGAAATTCTTGGGGAGGACTCGCTTACCTCCGCAGATATAAGGAAATTAAAATTTTCTTCGCCACTGACGAGGCGACAATTAGCCTATTTTTCTGATCATCACAAATCAATATCTATATCAGGTACTCATGAATTAGAAATAAAAATTATCGATGTTTTTGACTTTATAGTTAAAACTAGGAATCACTACTTTCACCATTTGGCAGGAAGTAACTACAGCCTTGAGTCGACAGATATTCCTAGATCAGATGAATTTTTTATGCCTCTCACAGAGGTGGGAATTGGATTAATTGGGGTGATTTTTGGGAAGATGGTCGTAAATGCTATTTAGCATAACAATCTGGAATCAAAGGGGGCAGCTTCGCAATAGTTTTTTCCGAAAATCAATGGAGTCAGACTCCATTGAGTCGAAAAAAAATCAAAGGGGGCTGCATCGCAATTAAGTATTTAAGCTGGATTTCTTTAACTAAGCGCTTTTGTAGCAAAGACCAAATCTCAATATGGAAACTGTTTCCTCTCTTCTGCGTAGCCCGCCACTGATAGCTTTTGCTGGCCCACTTTTGTTGGGTATTGCCATTGTGTTTTTTTGGTGGCGCTCTGGTTCAATTTATTCCTTGCTGGAGCGGGTCTGGAGACTTGTTGCTGGAAAAGCAGAAGTGTCAGATGAGAAGTTGAAGAAATTTATTCTTGAGACGCGAGATGTTGAGAAATTCAGGTTTATGTATGGCTTAAAAGTTGAGCGAATGGCCGAATTACACAAACTGCTTGAGTGGCTAAATGCGAATTCGATAGGAATCAGCAAAGCACAAATGGCGAAGCGATGGATTAACACAAAGACCAGAGAGATCATTCCTGTACCCAAGATATATTCTCTGATTAGAGCGCTGGGGGTTGTTCTGTGTGGTGTTGTTTTAATACCGCTGTTGATATCGGTTACATCATCTGAAGCATTGTTTCAGATGAAAGGTTCAAAAACTTGGTTCTTGGCAGATGCAACGAGTGTTAAGGGATTCTTTGAGGATTGGGTGATAGATCCAGCTCTGTGTCCAAAAGAAATTGATTCTAAGAGCGCTGGTGGGCTAACCAATGCGGAAGTGCATTTACTATGCGATGCATTTAAAGATGGCACTCTTAAACAATTGGTATCAGATACCGTTAGGCAACAGCGAATACTTGGATTGCTGTATGGGCTAATGGTATTGATTGGTGGAGCGATATGGCTTCGGCAGTTATTTGCTGCGGCCGCAGCGAAAGAGATTGGTAAGGAATTGGCTGACGCTCAAGAGAAATCAAAGGGAGCGGCCTCGCAATAGTTTGTAAAAAATCACAATGAAAATTTCAATCTCCTTCCTCTTTCTCATACTGCTTGCCGCGCACCCGCTCACCGTCGCTGCTGCAGAGCCCGAGGTGATCTACTGGAACTCGGATGCGGGCAAGCTGTTGCGCGCCAGGATAGCGCCCGATGAAGATTACTGGCAGCTCATTCCCTGGTTCACGGAGCAGGTGAACCAGACCTATTGCGGCGTGGCAAGCGCGGTGACGGTGCTGAATGCGATGCCGATCAAGAAGCCGGTCGATCCCGTTTATGCGCCGTATGCCTATTTCACGCAACGCAATTTCTTTACGCCGGAGGTGGTGAAGGTCATCAGTCCGCAGACGGTGCGCAATCAGGGCATGACCCGCGATGAGATGGTGAAGACGCTGATTCGGTATGGCGTTAAGGCGACGACTGTTGCGGGCGATAGCGTGGATGAGTCTGCACTGCGTGCGCTGGTGCAGAAGGCGATGGGCGATGACGGGCAGTTTGTGCTGGTGAATTTTTTGCGCGAATCGTTGGGGCAGGCAGGCGGGGGACATTGGTCGGTGTTGGCGGCCTATGATACGCAATCGGATCGGGCGCTGATCCTCGATGTGTCGAAGTATATGTACGCCCCGGAGTGGGTCACTATCCATACGCTGCGCAAGGCGATAGACACGCTGGATACCACCAGCAACAAGGCGCGGGGTCTGGTATTCGTATCGCAATAGTTTTTCAAGGTGGCTGAAATGATTCCTGCGACTCTTAACATTACGGCGGTGGAGCAGGTTGGCGATTATGCGTTGCGCCTGTCTTTTGACGACGCTACGGTGCAGACGTTGGATTTCAAAACGTTCCTGTCGCTTTCGCGTCACCCCGATATTCGCGCCTATCTAAACCCCGCACGCTTCGCGGCGTTTCGCATCGAGTACGGCGAGTTGGTGTGGGGCGATTATGATTTGTGCTTCCCCATTGCCGATTTGTACCAAAACAGGTTGATGCCTGATTTCGATACCGAAGATGCAGCAAAAAAGTTGCTCAGCGTATTGGCGCAGAGCGAGTCGGATGTACAAAATAATCGGCTTACTGCGCAAGAAAAAGTTTTTGATTTGCTGCGCGCGTCTTTGCTTGCGAAAAAAACCAAGTCAACGGGCGTGCATCGCAATAGTTCTGATAAGCAAGAGCAATGAGCGAACCTTCTAAACAAAAGTTGTGCAGCGATCATTCCGAAACAGATGCAAACAATGGGGACAGCTTTATTTGTTTTTGTTGAAAAATAAATTAGTCCTCCTTTTTTCTATTTAAATTTCCCCACATTTAGAATCGCCGATGTCCACAGAATTATTCGATCAGATTGCCCCTGAAAACCGCACCGAGGTTGAGACGTATTGCGTGACGACTTTGTTCGGGCGCGCGCGTCAGGCGACGCTGCTTGCCCCGCTGGGGACGCTGTTCATCTTCTGGATCGTGTATGCCACGGCGAGCCTGCCGCTTGCCATCGGCTGGATGATCGTCAACTCGTTGCCCGATGCGCTCACCTTCGCGCTGAGCACTTGGTTCCAAAAGAACCCGCCGCCTGCAGGGCGCATCGCCGCATGCCACAACTGGCAGGTCGCTCTGCGCATCCTGCAGGGATTGTGCTGGGGCTCCGCAGTGGTGGTCTTCCACGTCCCGGGCGATCCCACCGCGTTCAACGACATAGCCATCCTCTCGGTGCTGGCCGCTGTCACGGCGACCAACGTGGTCAGCATGGCACCCTCGTTCCGCACTGTGGCGAGCTTTTGTATATCCACGCTGTTCGTCCCCATTATCTATTCTCTCTGGCTGGGCGATGCGATCCACATCAAAATTGCGGTCGCCCTGATTCTCCTGTTGTTAGTCGAGATACGCTTCGGCTGGGACGCTTACCGCCAGTTCTCCGGCGGCGTGCATCAATTGGTGCTGAACCTGAAGATTCGCAGGCAACTGGAGATGCGCAACGTCGAACTCGACGAGCTCAACCAGAAGTTAAGAGTGCTTGCCATCCACGACCAGCTCACCGGGTTGTACAACCGCCATTACATGGTGGAGCAGATCGAGCGTCAGCGCGAGTTGTTCGCTCGCCATGACAGCATCTGTTGCATTGTGCTGTTCGATATAGACCATTTCAAACAGATCAACGACCACTATGGTCATGCGGTGGGCGACGATGTCCTCGTGGCTTTCAGCCGCCGCGTCGAGGTGTTGTTGCGGCAGGGTGATGTACTCGGTCGCTACGGCGGCGAAGAATTTTTGCTGTTGCTGCCCATGATCGACCTGAACGCGGCGTTACACCTCGCCGAACGCATACGCTGCGCTCTGGCAGATAGCCCGGTGCAGCTCAAGTCCGGGGACATCACCGTAACCGCCTCCTTCGGTGTCGCCCAGCTCGAGCGCGGCGAAGATGCGGACGACTGGCTGATACGCGCAGATCAGGCTCTGTACCGAGCGAAAGAGCATGGGCGGAATTGTGTGATGGCATAGCGCGAAACAATGACGAATAAATGGAGTCATGATGCTCATGACACTCGGTTAAGGAAAAAAACTCACCGCGCCCGTTCCTTCCCCCTTGCAGGGGGAAGGCTAGGATGGGGGTAGACTCGGAGAATGTGCCACGTTTCTACCCCCTCCCTAACCCTCCCCCTGCAAGGGGGAGGGGACATTGCCGTGATGCTCTTCCGACTTAACCGGGTGCCATGCGAGTCTGACCCCATTTAATTGGGCTAACCCTACGCTGCGCAAGGCGATAGACACGCTGGATACCACCAGCAACAAGGCGCGGGGACTGGTGTTTGTGTCGCAATAGCTTTTGAAGTGCAATGAGCATCAGGTAGTCACTACGTAACGCGCTGCACTTGTTGACGATTTGAAATCCCCATCCCCCTAGACTTCGGCGAAGGAAGAATGATGAAAAAGTTCCTGATGTCCTTTGTGTTGTTGCTGACAGGTTGTGTCGGGCTTCCCGAAAACGTTAAACCTGTCGGTCATTTCAATTCGGATAAATATCTCGGCAAATGGTATGAAATCGCTAGACTGGATCATTCATTTGAGCGCGGTCTCTCCAAGGTATGCGCGAGTTACAGTCTGCGCGATGACGGCGGCATCAAGGTGATTAATCGCGGTTACGATGCGCAAAAGCAGCAGTGGAAGGACGCCGAGGGCAAGGCCTATTTCGTGAATGGCAAAGATATGGGTTATCTGAAGGTGTCTTTCTTCGGCCCGTTCTATGGCGCTTATGTGGTGGTTGAACTGGATGAAGAGGGGTACCAATACTCACTGGTCAGCGGCCCGAATAAATCTTATTTGTGGATTTTGTCGCGCACACCGCAGATGAGCCCGGATGTTCAAAAGCGTCTTGTCGAAAGAGCTACTGCATTGGGGTTTGACTCAGGCAAGCTGATCTTTGTTGAGCAAGACGGCGGGAATTAACAGATGCGTCATTGCAATAGCTTTTTACCCATCGCCCGCAAGGGCGATGTTCATTTCTAAGATGCGGGGGGGGCTCGTCATGGAATTAACCGAACTCGGTTTGGATCAAGGAGTCGCGGAGCAGGCAAGGTGCGGCTCAGGCCTGCGCCTAGCCCGCGTGTCTGCCGTGGATCGCGGGCGCTATGTCGTCCGCGATGAACACGGCGAGGTGTCTGCCGAGTTGACGGGTAAGTTCCTGCACACCGCCGCATCCTCGGTGGATATGCCTTGTGTGGGCGATTGGGTTTGTGTGCAGTATCTCGATGCAGAGTCGCATGCGAGCATTCATGATGTGGTGCCGCGCAGGTCTTTTTTGCGGCGCAAATCTCCCGGCAAAAACATTGATTTTCAGATGATCGCGGCGAACATCGACGTGGCGTTCATTGTGCAGTCGTGCCATTTTGATTTCAATGTGCGCAGGCTGGAGCGCTATCTGGTGATGGTGAACGAGGGGCAGATCGAGCCGGTGCTGTTGCTGACCAAGACGGATAGGGTGAGCGCGGCGGAGCTGGAAAGCATGCTCGCCAGCATCCGCGCGGCGGGCATCACGGCACGCATCATCACCCTCAGCAATGTGACGGGCGAGGGCGTGGAGCAGGTGCGGCAGCTCATGCTGCCGGGCAAGACTTATTGCCTGCTGGGCTCCTCGGGCGTGGGCAAGACGACGCTGATTAATCATCTGTTGGGTAAGAACATGCTGGAGACCGGGGAAGTCAGCGGCACGGGCGAGGGCAGGCACACCACCACGCGCCGCCATCTGGTCACGCTCGACAATGGCGCGCTGCTGATCGACATGCCGGGGATGCGCGAGCTGGGGATTTTGAGCGCGGGCGAAGGGTTGGACGACAGCTTTGCCGATATTGCCGCGCTGGCGGCATCATGTCGCTTCGCCGATTGCAACCACAGCAACGAGCCGGGCTGCGCGATCCGCAAGGCGATTGAAAATGGCGAGCTGAACCCGGAGCATTACCAGAGTTACCTGAAGCTCAAGGCCGAGTCCGATTTCAACGAGATGTCGTATGTGGATAAGCGCAAGAAGGATAAGGCGTTCGGCAAGATGGTGAAGTCGGTGTTGAAGGGAAAAGGGTAGTGCGATAATGACGCAGCCGTATCGGAGTTATTTGTTTCAATTTTAGACTGCTGGATTGATCGGGCGGTGAACCGAAGGGAGAATAATCATGACTACAGGCACTATCCGTCTTCATCGCGTACTCCGTGCAAAACCGGAGCGCATCTATAAAGCGTTTCTCAATGCGGAGGCAATGGCCAAGTGGCTGCCGCCCTACGGTTTTACCTGTACCGTACACCACATGGATGCCAAGGTCGGCGGTACTTTCCGGATGTCGTTCACCAACTTCACCACGGGCAACGGCCACTCGTTCGGCGGTCAATATCTTGAGCTCGTGCCTGCCAAAACGATTTGTTATTCGGACAAATTCGACGATCCGAATCTGCCCGGAGAAATGAAGACGACCGTGACGCTGACGCCGGTGTTGTGCGGAACCGAGATCGCTATTGTGCAAGAAGGGCTGCCCGCGGTGATCCCGCTGGAGATGTGTTATCTCGGCTGGCAGGAGTCACTCGCGCAACTCGCAAACCTCGTAGAGCCGGAGATACCGGATTGAAGTGATTGGATGGCGTTGGTTTGTTTTGGCTCGGCCGGTTTAATGAAAGGGGGCTAACGATGAATGATTTTTCTGCTGCATCAAACAATAAACGCAATATCTGGCTGCGCGCATTATTCATGCTGTTGATGGCCTGCTTGCTGCACTTGAGCGGGACGGTGTTGTTTGTGGTGACCGTTATCCAGTTCTTGATCGTACTGTTGGGCGATACGCCCAATGCGCGGCTGGTTTCATTCGGGCGTAGCTTGGGAAATTATTTGCGGCAGATCGTGAATTTTCTCACGTTCGCCTCGGAAGAAATTCCGTTCCCGTTCAGCGAGTGGCCTGCGGGCGAGTGAACAAGCGGTTCGCAGGTGAGCCCTTCGACGGGCGCAGCGCGAACGGATTTTTCAATCAGGCGCTGAGCCTCAAATCTTCCGCATAAGGTTGGCAGGGGAACTGGAAGGCGATGGGGCCATCCGGTTCCGCGTGCATGAACTGGTGGACGGCGGGGACTGTCGAGTTGAGCATTTCTTCCACCGTGCCATGTGCGGCCACGACACCGTTGTGGATGAAGTACAGGTAATCGACCACTTTGAGCGAGGACATCAGATCGTAAGTCACCACGATGGAGGTGGTGCCGAGCGCGTTGTTCAGCGTGCGGATCAGGTTGGCGATGGTGTTAAGCGAGATGGGGTCGAGCCCGGCGAATGGCTCGTCGTAAATGACCAGCGGCGGGTCGGAGGCAATCGCCCGCGCCAGCGCCACGCGGCGCTCCATGCCGCCCGAGAGTTCGCTCGGCTTCAGGTCGCGGGCATTGCGCAAGCCGACCGCGTGCAATTTCATCAGCACCATGTCGCGGATGATTTCTTCCGGCAGATTGGTGTTTTCGCGCAAGGGGAATGCCAGATTGTCGAACACCGATATGTCGGTGAACAGGCCGCTGACCTGAAACATCATGCCCATCTTCAGGCGCATCTGGTACAGCTCGTCGCTGCTGAGTTCGTGCACGACTTGCCCCATGAATTTCACGCTGCCCTGAGCCGGGCGCAACTGGCCACCAAAGTGGCGCAGCAGGGTGGATTTGCCGCAGCCGCTGGGGCCCATGATGCCGACGATTTTCCCGCGCGGGATAGTGAGGTTGATGCCCTTCAAGACTTTCAGCGGGCCGTAGGAAAAGTGCAGGTCGTTGACTTCGATGAGGTTGGTCATGGTGCTTCCCTTGCTTGGATTCTCTGGCGTAATTCTTACATCAATTGCCGGGGCGGCGCGAGATTTTTTCATGTGCAGTACGGCTTTGATTTCTCAACAGGGGCGGAAGGTAGGCGCTACATTCCCTCCCCCTTGCAGGGGGGAGGGGTAGGGTGGGGGTAGAAACGTGGAATTTCGCAAAGTCTACCCCTATCCTAGCCTTCCCCCTTCAAGGGGGAAGGAACGGATTCGGCGCTAAGGAGGAATCTCGGTTGAATAGAAAGTGCCGCAATGTAATTGTTATGTGCGCGAGTAGTTAAGCCATCGCGTTATTATGTGCGAATATCGAAATGATTGAGCTAAGACGAACAACTTCACACTATGTTTTTAATCCATTTAAATCATGCAGGCTGATGTTGAATTAAGACAAGCCGCGTTGCACTGGCTGGCCGAGTGCGATGCCATGCGCAAGGCCGCGGGCGTGCGCCGCTTGGCGCAGGTTTGGGCGGCGGGCGAGCTTGGGCTGGATGCCGATGCGATATTGAATACCACGCCCGTTGCGCCCGGCCATCCGGCCAAGCCCGAACTGGTTTCCCCGCTTACGGTAAAACGCCGCGCGATGAACACGCCGGAGGGGCGCGCCGCGATGATTCATGCGCTGGTGCATATCGAGTTCAATGCGATCAATCTGGCGTTGGATGCGCTGTGGCGATTTCCAAACATGCCGCGCGAGTATTACTCCGACTGGCTGCAAGTGGCCGACGAGGAGGCGTTGCACTTCACCTTGCTGGCCGAACATTTGCAAACGCAGGGCTACGCCTACGGCGATTTCTCCGCGCACAACGGGCTGTGGGATATGGCGGTGCGGTCGCAGCATGATGTGCTGGTGCGTATGGCTTTGCTGCCCCGGACGATGGAGGCGCGCGGGCTGGACGTGACGCCGGGCACGAAGGCAAAGCTGGTGCAGGCGGGCGATAGTGCGGTCGGGCCGATTCTGGATATCGTGATGCGCGATGAAATCGGCCATGTCGCCATCGGCAACCGCTGGTTTAATTATCTGTGCGCCCAGCGCGGGCTGGAGCCAGCGGCCACTTATGCCGCGCTGCTGGTCGAGTACAACGCGGCGCTGCGGCGCGGCCCGTTCAATCTGGAGGCGCGCCGCGCGGCGGGGTTTAGCGAACAGGAATTGGCCGGGTTGGGGATGAGCTGAACAGCCGTTGCGTAAATTTCTGATGGTGCGGTTTGTTTAGTTCTGCAAAGCAGAAATGCGCGGCATATTTTCCGTTACACTTCGAGCATAAATATAAATCAAGAAACATCTTGGAGGCGCAGTGACAGAGGCAGATATTCGCGAGGGACTCCGCAAGGATGAGTTCACGTTTTTTTACCAGCCCAAAGTTTCGCTGATTACGGGCAAGGTGATCGGTGCAGAGGCGTTGATACGCTGGATCAAACCGGACGGCAGCACGGTGATGCCGGATGAGTTTATTCCGCTGGCGGAACGCTCGGATTTGATCTGCGACATTACGCGCCACATGTTTCCCAAGCTGATGAACGATCTGATGGTGGTGCTCGATATCGACGAACACTTAACCGTGTCGTTCAACGCGTCCGCCAAAGACTTCATGGATGACCGCTTTACGCGCTTGATGCTGGAGCAGATTGAGCGGGCAAAAGTGCCGCCCAAAAGTTTGCAGGTGGAGCTGACGGAGACGGTGACGCTGGATGCGGGCGACACCATACGCACGAATATTTTGCCGTTGCGCGAGAACGGTCTGAGTCTGGCGATGGACGATTTCGGTATCGGCTATTCTTCGCTGGATACGCTGAGCAAGTGGCCGTTTACAACCATCAAGCTGGATCAGGGCATCGTCGGGCGCATGCTGGATTCGGAGAAAAATTCCACCATCGTCGAATCGTCGGTACGCATGGCGCACGAGCTGGGCATCAGTGTGGTGGCCGAAGGCGTGGAAAACAATGCGCAGTACCAGCAGTTGCTGGAGTCCGGCTGCACCAAGATTCAGGGCTTCTGGATCAGCAGGCCGCTGCCGCTGGATAAGTTCATCAATTTCGTGGAGCAGGATATCCGCTGGTCCGGTTTGCCCATCGGCCTGATTCATATGGCGATCATTGATCATGTGCAATGGCGCAAGCAACTGGTGAGCGAGGTGGCCAAGCTGGCCGTGTTGCCCAGAGATGCGTTGCACCGCCAATACCCGACGACCCCGCCGCTGTCCTGCCACGATTGCCGTCTGGGAACGTGGTACAACGGCCCCGGCCAGCATTTCAGCGACCGCCCGTCGTTCAGCGAGTTGGAGCAACCGCATTGCGCTTTTCATGAGGTGGGTAAAAAGCTGGTGGAGATGGTGGCGGCAGGCGCCAATCTGGAAGAATTGACGCCGTATTTGCGCGAGCTTTCGGAGCATTCGATGCAGGTGCTGAACAAGTTGCAATCGCTCGAAAACGAAGGGCTGATCGACATGCATTTGGCGCACGAAGAGTGGAGCCGGCATGACTTTCATCCTTCACGTTTTAACTGAGCTGCGGGAGTCCTGACCGGGGCTGTATTTCGTATGGATTTTTCAATCGACATTAAAGAGAAAGACGGGTTGCGCACGCTGCACTTCGATTCGCGCTGGACGCAGGGCGCCATGCGGATTGAGCAGCCGTGGGCTTTGGAGTTGGAATACACCCGCGCGATGATGGCATGTCTGCTGCTGCGTGACGAAAGCAGCTTTCCGCGCAATGTGCTGATGATCGGTTTGGGTGCAGGCTCGCTGCCGAAATTTTTTTACCGCCATTTTCCGGCGGCGCAGTTGACGGTAGTGGAGATCGACCCGCGCGTGGAAGAGGCGGCACGGCGCTATTTCCATTTGCCCGATGATACTCAGCGCTTGAAGGTGGTGATCGGTGACGGTGCCGAATACGTGAGAAGCTGCGGGCAGAATTACGATCTGATTCTGGTGGACGGCTTTAACGAGCATGCACATCCCGGCGATTTGAATACGCTGCCTTTTTATCAGGCTTGCCGCGAACGATTAAGCGAGCAGGGCGTGCTGGCGGTGAATCTCATTGGTTTGAGTCACGGTGTGAAGGGCGGCTTCGCCCATGTTGAGGATGCCTTTGATCATCGCGCCGTGATGTTTCCCAAGTGTAAAAGCGGTAACACCATTGCATTTGCGGCAACCGGTGAATGCATCAATATTGCGCTGGATGCGTTGATGAACAAGTCGCGGGCACTTGAGTTGTGCACGGGGCTTTCGTTGCTGCCGATGCTGTCCAGATTAAGCGAGGATCAGGTCGGTCAGGATGGTGTGTTGCGCATCTAGTGCGGTAAGCTTCGGCGAGCTTTCGCCTTGTTCCGGCTACAACTTACGGGGAGATTTTATGTCGATGAAGAAGTGTGCTTATTCCCTGTTGCTGGCGGCCTGCTGCGGCGCGCAATCGGCTCACGCCGAGGTGAAGGAATATATCCGCGACTATAACTACCATGCCGCTGCCTACGATACCGAGACGACCTGCCGGGTGAGCGCCATAGACGGGGTGAAGCGCGAGTTGCTGGATGAGCTGGGCACCTATGTCGGCTCGGTGGTGAAGCTGCATCAGGATTCGCTGGGCAACTCCTACATGAGTCAGGATGTGGTCAACATCACCGCCGGTATCGTGGCGATGAAAGTGCTGGACGAGAAATGGAAGCAGCCGGTGTATTTCGTCAAAGCCGGTATGAAGGCCGATCCCGATGATGTGCTGGTCAAGCTGAAAGCGCTGCGTGCCGATCTGGAAATGGAAAAGGCGCTGCGCGAATCGTACGAGGAGTTGCAGAATTCGCGTAATGAAGTGGCGAAGCTGAAAGCACAACTCGCGCAATTGATGGGGGCGCAAGACAAGCAAGTGCCGGCCAAAACGGTTGTGCCTGTGATCGCATCTGCACCTGTAGTTCAGCCTGTTATTGCCGCGCCTGTTGTGCCGCCGCAACCGGCTCTTGTCGCCATAGAAGTGCCGGTTGCCAAGCCGGTAGTGCCGCCCCCTGTAGAGATTGCCGCAGCTCCCGTGGCGGAGAAACCTGTGCCGACACCGCCGGAACCTGTTGCTGTGCCGGCGGTTATTCCCAGCGTTGCAAGTTTGACGGCCCAATATGTGCAAGCCGTGCAGGATGTCGAGGTTGGTGCCGCGTTTCAGCGCGCGCTGGCGGCGCGCATGCGTGGTGATTTCGGCGCGCTGCTGCGCGAAATGAGCGCGCTGGCTGAGAGAGACTATGCCCAGGCGCAGTTTCGTATGGGGTGGTTGTACGAACGCGGTGTGGGCGTGGCGCAGGATTTCGTTAAAGCGCGCGAGTGGTATGCCAAGGCAATGGCGAATGGCGATGCGGATGCCGTTGCCCGGACGGGGCTGCTGTACGAGCTCGGCTTGGGTGTGGAAAAAAATTACGACAAGGCCGCGACGTATTACCAGCGCGCCATCGCTGCCGATAGCGCCCTCGGTTATGCCCACATGGGCTATCTCTACGAAACCGGCAAGGGCGTGCCACGCGACCGCGAGAAGGCTGCCGAACATTACCGTCGCGGTATGGAGAAGGGCGACTATCTGGCGATGACGCGTCTCGGATTTTTGTATCAGCTCGGGCGCGGCGTTGGCAAGGATGAATACAAGGCGGTGGAACTTTACCGGCAGGCGGTCGATCACGGTCAGCCGCTGGCGATGACGCGGCTGGGGCAGATGTATAACCTGGGGCAGGGCGGTGTCCCGCAGGATCACGCCAAGGCGATGGCGCTGATCCGCGAGTCGGTGCGCTACAACTTGCCGGGCGCTTTTGCGTTTATGGGCTTCATGTACGAAAACGGCTGGGAAGTGCCGCAGGATTATGCCGAGGCGCGCAGGCTGTACGAGAAAGCGGCAGAGCTGGATGCGCCGTTTGCCGAGCTGAGGCTGGGCATCATGTACCGTGATGGTTTAGGCGTGAGCCGGGATCGTCAGAAAGCGATGTACTGGTTGGAGCGCGCAGCCGACAAAGGCGAGGATAAGGCTGCGGCGATTCTGGTGTATATGAAACGGTTTTAAACTATTCCAAGGGATGCGGCGCAACGTTGCCAGAGCGCCGCCTCCGTCTTTTTACTTTCTCCTCAAGCGATTTTGCACGCTTCATCAAATGACAGTCTCGGGCTGCGTGGATAGATGCCTTTGGTGTCGCCGTAGCCGAGGTTGCAGATAAAGTTGGATTTCACATTTGTCCCCGCGAAAAACAGTTCATCCACCTTGGCGTTGTCGAAGCCGGACATGGGGCCGCAGTCGAGGCCGAGTGCGCGCGCGGCGAGGATGAGGTAGCCGCCTTGCAATGTGCCGTTGCGGAAGGCGGTAGTGTCTGACAGCGCGGCGTTGCCCGCGAACATGTCGCGCGCATTGGGCATGGGCGGGAACAGTTTGGGCAGTTGCTCGAAGAAACGCGTGTCGTAACCGATGATGGCAGTAACGGGGGCTGCCATAGTCTTGGCGCGGTTGCCTTCCATCAAAGCCTGATCGAGCTTTTCTTTCGCGACTTTGGATTTGACGAACACGATGCGCGCGGGGCTGCAATTCATCGAAGTCGGCGCCATGCGCAGGTTGTCATAGAGGCGATGCAGCAGCTCGTCGGATACCGGCTTGTCTTGCCATGCGTTGAGGGTGTGGGCTTCGAGAAACAGTTGAGCAAAGGCGGTTTGCGGCAAGGATGTATTGGTCATCGTGAACTCCTGTCGGTTGGTGGTGATGCGAAAAATGTATATGCGGCGAGTTAATACAGCGTGAGATAGCGGGACGCCTTTTCCAGTCGCTCTGCAAAGCTGTGGTATTCAATATTGGTGCAGTGCACGATGGCTAAAGTCCAGTCGCGCCGGTCGTAACCGATCAGTTCGCTGAACATGAGTTGCTGCCCGCGCTCGCCGTCGTTGGCGGTGCGCCTGATGCCCATGCTGTCGAGAATAATCGAGGTATGGTTGAGGTGCAGATATTCTTCGGGATGGAGCAGCACGGTTTTGAAGTCGGCAAGGTAGCGCTCCAGTTCCAGCGACTCCACGGCGGCCCGCAGTTCGGCGCTTACTTCGGCCAGATGATGTTCTGTGGCTGTACGTTCGGCTGCGTTTGCCGTGTGTAACTGAGCCTGCAAGGCGTTTCGTTTCGCTATCAAGGCTTCTTTGTTTTGCTTGCGCTGTTCGATGAGCTCTTTCACTTTTCCCGCCAAACTGTCGAAGAAGCGCATTGCGGTCATTTCTCTGGCGTGCGATTCGTCGGGCGAGGGATTTTCCAGCGTGTGGCTGCTGAAATAGACGGCCTGTTGCGGTACTTCGCGCTGTAGGGTCGAGGCGGACAACTCCATGCCCAGCACTTTTTTCTCGATGCGCCGGGTTCCCATCAAGGCGTAGAAATCGTTGCTGGCTGGCGTTTTGCGCAGATATTCCTGCAAGGCCAGACTGGAGGTGACGGCGTCCGTGATGGCATTGATGTCGGGAAACAGGGCGTGCACGAAAGCATCTCTGGCATAGGCTTCGCGGTCGATGGTCACCGGGCCGGGCAGGCTGTAGGCGAGGCGCTTGGCATATTCCAGCGCAACGCTGACGGGCTGCCGGAAACGATCAGGGTAGTCGTCCGTCTGTTTGAGCAGCGGTTCGACTGCGGAGACGGCCCGCTCAATGGCAGCCAGCAGCGCCGGATTGTCCGGTGTGTCGTGCAAGTTGAACAGATTGTTAAACAGCCACATGACTCTGACCTTGGTTGGTTATTTCAGCGCGGCATGCGCGGCCGCGAGCCGGGCGATGGGCACGCGCGGGGCGGAGCACGAAACATAGCTGAGCCCGATGCGATGGCAGAAATTGATCGAGGCCGGATGACCGCCGTGTTCGCCGCAGATGCCGATCTTCAGTTCCGGTTTAGTCTGGCGTCCCCAGCCGACGGCGAGTTCCATCAGCTTGCCGACGCCGTTGACGTCCAGCACTTCAAACGGGTTATCGCGCAGGATTTTGACGGCGTTGTACATCGGCAGGAATTTGTTTTCGGCATCTTCGCGCGAGAACGAAAAGGTCGCCTGCGTGAGATCGTTGGTGCCGAAGCTGAAGAAATCGGCTTCCTCGGCCAGCTTGTCGGCGCGCATGCAGGCGCGCACCACTTCGATCATGGTGCCGAACTTGAAGTCGAGTTTTTCTCCGGTAGTCAGCTCGACCTGTTGGCGGATGTCGTCGACTATTTTTCTGACGGCTTTCAACTCTTCCGAGGTGCATACCTGCGGCACCATGATTTCCGGATGGTTGGGGATGCCGCGACGGCTGCATTCCGCCGATGCTTCCAGAATGGCGCGAATCTGCATGGAATAGATTTCGGGGAAGGTGATGCCCAGACGCACGCCGCGGTGTCCCAACATGGGGTTGACCTCGTGCAGCGAGCGCACTTTTTTCAGGATGGCTTCTTTCTTGGCTATGGCGGCTTCCACCATGCCGGAGTCGGCCAGCGAGTGGATGTCATGCACCGATGCGGCATCGTTGGGCGACAGCAAGCGGATGGTGTCGACCAGCACATCCACCCCGCGCGCGGTGCTGCGCAGTTGGCGCAGGTGTTCCAGATCGGATACCAGTTGAGCTTCGGTGGGCAGGAATTCGTGGATGGGCGGATCGAGCAGGCGGATGGTCACCGGGCGCGGCGACATCACTTCGAACAGTGCCTGAAAATCGCTGCGCTGAATCGGCAACAATTTGTCGAGCGCTTCCTGCCGTTGCTCCAGCGTGTCGGAGACGATCATCTCCAGCACGATGGGCAGGCGCTCCACAGCGTTGAACATGCGCTCGGTGCGGCACAGGCCGATGCCGGTGGCGCCGTAGCTGAGCGCGCGCTGCGCGTCCTGCGGGCTGTCGGCGTTGGCCATGACTTTTAGTTTGGCCGATTGATCCGCCCAAGACAGCAGGGTTTTCAGGTCGTCGGTGAATTCGGCTTCCACGGTGGGCACTGCACCGAGATAAATATTGCCTGAGGTGCCGTCGATAGTGAGCAGGTCGCCTTCCTTGATGACGGTCTCGCCGATGGTGGCTTTGCGCGCGTGCGTGTCCACATGGATGCCTTCCGCACCCGCCACGCAGGGTTTGCCCATGCCGCGCGCGACCACGGCTGCGTGCGAGGTTTTACCGCCGCGGCTGGTGAGGATGCCCTGTGCGGCGAAGAAGCCGTGGATGTCTTCGGGTTTGGTTTCCTCGCGCACCAGTATTACCAGTTGCCCGCTGTGGCCCATCTGCTCGGCGCGGTCGGCATCGAACACCGCGCGCCCGCAGGCCGCGCCGGGTGAGGCGGGCAAGCCTTTGGCCAGCGAGATGGCCTGGTGTTTCGGGTCTAGGCGCGGGAACAGCATCTGCTGCAATACTTCCGGGTCTATGCGCAGCAGCGCCTGCTCTTTGCTGATGAGTCCGCTCTCGGTCATCTCCACCGAGGTGCGCACCATGGCATGCGCGTTCATCTTGCCGTTGCGCGTTTGCAGGCTATACAGCGTGCCGCGCTCGATGGTGAATTCGAAATCCTGTACTTCGTGGTAGTGGGCTTCCAGCTTGTCGCGCAACTCGACCAACTGGCGGTACAGGTCGGGCATTTCTTCGGCCATCTGTGCGATCGGCTTGGGGGTGCGGATGCCGGCCACCACGTCTTCACCCTGCGCGTTGACCAGATACTCGCCGAAGATTTGATTCTCGCCGGTCGCCGGATTGCGTGTGAAGCCGACGCCGGTGGCCGAGTCGAAGCCGCGGTTGCCGAACACCATGGTGCACACATTAACCGCCGTGCCGTTGGCCATCTCCGGTGTGATCTTGAACTCGCGACGGTAGTCCACCGCACGCTTGCCCATCCACGAGTTGAACACCGCCTGAATGGCGATTTCGAGTTGCTCGAACGGATCTTGCGGAAAAGGTTTGCCGGTATGGCCATGTACGGCATCGAGAAACAGGCCGGTGATTTCGCGCAGATTGTCGGCGGAGAGCGCGATGTCTTCCTTGGCCCCTTCGCGCTGTTTGACCGCATCGAACGGGTCGTCGAACAGTTCGTCAGGCATGCCCAACGCGACCTTGCCGAACAGTTGCACGAAGCGGCGGTAGGCATCGTAGGCGAAGCGCTCGTCGCCGGTTTGTTTGATGAGTCCTTGCAGCGTGTCGCTATTGAGGCCGAGGTTGAGAATGGTGTCCATCATGCCGGGCATGGACATGGCCGAACCCGAGCGCACCGAGACCAGCAACGGATTGTTGGCATCGCCGAAGCCTTTGCCGGTGGCTTTCTCCAGCTGCGCCATGTGCAGGCGCACTTCGTCCATGACGCCGCCGGGCAATCGGTGTCCGGCATCGAGATAGGTCAGGCAGGTTTCGGTGGTGATGACGAAGCCGGGCGGAACGTTCAGGCCGATCTGCGTCATCTCGCACAGGTTGGCGCCTTTTCCGCCCAGCAATTTTTTGTTTTTCCCGTCGCCTTCGGCAAAGGCGTAAACGAATTTCTTTTGGCTCATGATGCAGGTCCTCCGAATGTGTTCGATTCAAGAAGTATTCACGCTGCGCACCTTCGTTCAGGCAGTTTCATGCTACCAGTTTTTGCGCGGAACTGGCAGACGCCGGTCACGGGCGGCGTGTTCTTTTTGATTGAGAGCAGCGGCTTAAACTGGCTCGAAGCACGTTACCCGGTTGCGCCCCTGCTGTTTTGCGCGGTACATGGCCTGATCCGCTTCGCGCTGGATGTCTTCGATAGAGTGATGGTGCGCTTCGTTTTTGGCCACGCCGATGCTGGCGGTGATCTTCAGTTGCGTTTCGCCTGTTGTGGGCAGCAACGCTTCGATATCGGTACGCAGTTTTTCAGCAACTTGTTTTGCGCCGGGCAGATCGGTGTCGGGCAGGAACATGGAGAATTCTTCGCCGCCAATGCGCCCCAGCGCATCGCTTTGCCGGGTGTTTTGTTTCAGGCAGGCGGACACTTCGCGCAGTACGGTGTCGCCCGCTTCGTGGCCGTAGTTATCGTTGATGCGTTTGAAATGATCGAGGTCGATAAAGAGTACGGAGAACGGTGTGCCGGTGCGCTGTGCGGCACCGATCATGCGTTCGCAGGCGGCGTAGTAGGCGCGCGCATTCATCAGCCCGGTGAGCGGATCGGTGGCGGCCAGCGAGCGCAGTTGCCGGTTGGCTTCTGTCATGCGCCGGAAGTAGGAAACCGAACGGCTGCTGTACGCATAGAAAAACAGGCTGGTATAGCTGAAAGTGAGCACTACCGTGGTCAGGGCATTGTCCGAATACGGTTCGGAAATGTATTTGTTGGCGGCAAAAATACAGGCGAAAGAGAGCAGCGTGACACCGGCTCCGGCCGCGCGTCCGAGCACGATGAAAACGGCGGGCAGGTTGAGGTAATACCAGAGGATGCGCATCGGATCTTCCGGTACCAGCACCAGTGCGGAAAAGTAGATCAGCAGGCTGGCGATTTCGTATATCCACGCCACGGAGAGGAGACGCTCGCGGTGGCCGTATAGTGCGATGGTCAGCGCGATGCAGGTGCCGAAGAAAAACTTGTTGTTGAGCACGTGCGCCGGGGAGAGGTGGTTTACCTGCAGATGATCGGCCAGTATGAATAGGCCGCTGAACAGAATGCCCAGGAGCAGCAAGGCATATAGCAGGCGAAACTGGAATTGCGGGTATTCCGCGTCTTGGGGGAATTCGACACCGCCAAAAATAAGCGATTCAAACTTATTCATGTATCCGGCCTCCGTTGCTCAGGGGTGACTAGTCTATCCGGTATTGCTGTTTGCGGCGATTGCCGCAAGAGCGGGGATAGAGCGCTCCAAACAGTTACAATTGAAAAGTATAAGCAAAATTCGAAACCATTTTGGGAGTGAGTAAGGTGAAATATCTGTTTATAGCGGTGCTGCTCTGTTGGCAAAGCGTTTCATTTAACGTTTATGCCGACACGTATAAAACGGAACCGAAGGCCGGTACGGTATGGGCGGAGCCGAAGACGGGAATGGATTTCGTGTGGGTGCCGTCGGGATGTTTTCAGATGGGCGGCACGGATTGGGCTTTTCAGTCGCCGCCGCACAAAGTTTGCGTCAAAGGTTTTTGGATGGGCAAGTTCGAGGTGACGCAGGCGCAGTATTTGAAAATTGCGGCAGCGAATCCAAGTACGTTTTCCGGTGTGAATAATCCGGTTGAAACGGTGAGCTGGGATGACGCGGTGAAGTTTTCTGTGCTGATGGGCAAGAGCACCGGCACGCAAGTGCGGCTACCCTCCGAGGCGGAATGGGAATACGCATGCCGCGCCGGACATGCGCAGGGCAGATATTGCGGCAACGACACCAATCCGAACCATATCGCTTTGTACGAAGGCAATAGCTACAAACAGGCGCGTCCGGTCGGGCATCTGGCTCCGAATGATTGGGGCTTGTACGACATGAGCGGCAACGTGTGGGAGTGGGTGCAGGATTGTTGGCATGAAAATTTTGTCGGGGCGCCTGCCGACGGCAGCGTATGGAAAGGGGGCGAGTGCCCCAAGCACGTGGTGCGCGGCGGTTCTTGGTGCAACGAGGAAACTTACGCCCGCGCCAGTTTTCGCTACGGTAATGATCCCGATGCGGGCGAGTGCAGCGGGTTTCGCGTGGTGAGAACGCAGCCCTGATCCGAGTGGCATTCCTGCATGAGTAAGACGCAAATCACGGTGATCGAATTGCACCCGCTTGCGCCGCCCAAGCCGGATTGGGGCGCACGGTGCAACGGTTGCGGGGCGTGTTGTGCGGTAGAGCCGTGCCCGGTGGCATTGCTGTTTTTGTGGCAATTCAAAGGGCGCTGCCGCGCGCTGTTGTGGCAGGAGGATGCTGGTCGTTATGTGTGCGGTATGGTGCAGTGTCCGGATCGTTATGTGTTTTTTATTTTTCGGCATTGGCGGGAACAGGCCGGGAGGTTTTTTGCTTCACGTATTGCGGCCGGGGCCGGGTGCGATTTCTCGGCAGAGATGGTGGATGTATCCGGTAGCGGCGATTGAAGTCAGAGTTTGTCAGTTAAGTTGATTTGCTCATCCGTATAATGCGCTTCTGTGTATTCATATAATCCCCTTTAAATATAAAGGGATTGGAAGAGGGCGCGATGGTTTCTTTCCGGAACATGCTTGTGTTCATCTGTCTTGCCATCATGTCCGGCAAGGCGCTGGCGCGCGATGTGCAAATCATTTTTTACCAATACACGCCTCCCTATGTTTTTGAGTTGGGCAACGGTATCAATGTCGATATCGTGCGCGCATCGCTGGAACCTTACGGCTATCACGTCGTTCCGGTTTTTGTGGCGATGGGACGCGGCTTTGAACTGTTTGCCGAAAAGCGTTTGGACGGCATTACTGTTATCCGCGAAGACTCCGGAATCAGCGCAAACTATTCGAAGGCGTATATTCAATATCACAACCATGCATTTGCGCTGAAGTCGCGCCATATGGGAATTCGCGGTATCGCCGATCTCAAAGGCAAAGCCATCATTGCATTCCAGAATGCGCATAAGTTTCTCGGGGCGGATTTCGCACAAGCTGTTGCCGGAAATCCGGATTACAAGGAGATGGCCAATCAGGAGACGCAGGTGCAGATGCTGTTGCTCGGACGCACTGATGTTGCGGTGATGGATGAGAGTATTTTTCGTTTTTACCGCGAAAAGCTCATCTCCGAGGGCAAGGTGCCCAGATCAACCGAATATGAAGCTTTTTCGCTTTTTCCTGCCTCGTCTTACAAAGCCGCTTTTGTCGATGCGCGGATGCGCGACGATTTTAACCGGGGGCTGGCGGCAATCAAGCGCAGCGGCCAGTACGACGCGATTTACCGCAAGTATGTCGAGCAGTATTTCGAGGTTAAAAAATGAAAGTTGCTAACCGGATTTCATGGCAACTGCTGAAGTCTGTCCTGTCGATCTATTTTTCGATCACCATTGTTGTGACGCTGGTGCAAATGGGCATCGAGTATCGCCATACCCGCAATATGATTCATGCCGAACTCGCGCGCGTGGAGCAGACGTTTTATCCGGCGCTTTCTTCCGCGCTGTGGGAGCTCAATTACACCCAGTTGAAGGCTTTGCAGCAGGGGATGGTTGACTTGCCGCTGATCACCGCGGTGAAGGTGGTCGATGCCAAAGGGCAGGAATTACTGAAATCGGAGACGGGGCCGAACAAAGATATTTTTGGCGAAATCAGTGTCAAGCATCGTTTTAAGGTTTCTTACCGGTTTTCCGGCGAGGATGTTTATCTCGCCGAAGTCACCTTTGTGACGTCGCGGGCCGTGGTGCTTGAGCGTCTCGAAGTCGGATTCAAAATGATACTGGTGAGTGCGCTGATTAAAAGTGCCGCTTTGGTGTTGCTGTTTTTCTGGGTGTTCCGGCGCCTGCTGGGCGAACCGCTGGAACGTCTGATTGCCGCGGTTTCCTCGATTGATCTTGCCTCGCTGGGCAACCGGCGCATCGACCTCAGGCAAAAGAAGACCAACGAACTGAGTCAACTGGAGCGTGCGTTCAATAATATGCTGGGGACGCTGGATGCCGAGCGTAAAGCACATGATGCCAGCATGGAAGAATTGAACAAGAGTCTTGAAGCACAGGTTGTCAAACGTACCGAAGAGTTGGCGGAGGCTAACCGGCGTCTGGAACAGCTTGTGCGTACGGATGCGTTGACCGGCATTGCCAACCGCCGTTACTTTGTCGAGCAGGCCGAGGTTGAAATCGAGCGAGCCCGGCGCGGCAATTTACCCTTGTCACTGCTGATGATAGACCTCGATCATTTCAAGAGTATCAATGACACCTGGGGGCATGCGGCAGGCGATGGGGTGCTGCAAAATTTTGCCGAAGTTGCCGCAGGTTCATTGCGTGTCGGTGATCAGTTCGCGCGACTGGGCGGCGAGGAGTTTTCCATTCTGCTGCCCAATACCACGGCAGAAGGGGCGCAAGATGTCGCTCAAAGGATTGTCGAGGTGGCGAGAGAGCAGTCGGTTGCGCGTGACGGTAATCAAATCCGCTATACCGTGAGTATCGGCGTTGCCACGCTGCGTGAAAATGAGAACCTCGACGTGATGATGAGCCGCGCGGATGCGGCCATGTACCGCGCCAAGCAGGCCGGGCGAGACCGGGTTGTTATAGAGTAAAATTCGCAGCGGTTACCGGCGCGGAGTTTCTGCAATAGCGCCGATTTTAAATCTTCAATCACAACGTTCATTCTCTCTTGAAAAACCTTCAACCTTCTTCCGTTTGGGCGCACTTCGCCACACTGTGTGCGATCCCCCGTTCTTCCTATCACGAGGCTGCATTGCGCGATCATTTGATCGCTTGGGCGCAAGCGCGCGGTATTTCTGCCGTTGTCGATAGCGTCGGCAATCTGATTCTGAAAAAGCCCGCCAGCGCCGGCTGCGAGGCGCTGCCCGGCGTGATTTTGCAAGGCCATCTCGATATGGTGTGCCAAGCCAACTCGGGTACACAGCACGATTTCGAGCGCGACCCGATCCGCACGCAAGTGCGCGACGGCTGGGTGGTGGCGGAAGACACGACGCTGGGCGCGGACAACGGCATCGGCGTGGCGCTCGCGCTGGCCGCGCTGGAACAGCCGGGATTGATTCATCCCGCGCTGGAAGTGCTGCTTACCATCAACGAAGAGTCCGGCATGGACGGCGCACGCGGATTGGTACCCGGCACGTTGCAGGGTAAGACGCTGATCAATCTCGATACCGAGGAGTGGGGGCATTTTTATCTGGGTTGTGCGGGCGGTGTGGATGTGGAGGTGCGCTCGCGAGACGGTGGGGCGGAGCCCTCTGGTGCGGGAGCGAGCGCATCGCACCTTCTCCCGCAAACGGCCGGCTGCGCCGGTAACGTGTCGAAGGTGCGCCACGACTGCGATCAGGAAGAGATTCCTGCGGGCTATGTGATTTTGCGCTTCGACGTGTCCGGTTTGCGCGGTGGGCACTCCGGTATCGACATTCATCTCGGGCGCGGCAATGCGATCAAGCTGCTGGCGGAAGCGCTGAGAGATTTGGCCGCACACACCGATGTACGTTTGATCGAAATGCGGGGTGGCTCGGCACGCAACGCAATTCCACGTGAAGCGTTTGCGGTGTGCGCCTTACCTGCCGCGGCGGCGGCGGGGATGCACGAGTGGGTAGAGCACAGGCTGGCGGCATGGCGGCAGCGTTTCGCGCAGACGGATGCCAAGGTGGCGTTCGGCTATGAGCCGGATGAACTGCCGGTAGGCAAGGCGGTTCAGCAGGCAGAACGCGACCGCGTGCTCGCCTTTCTCGACACCGCCGCAAATGGTGTCGCGCAGATGAGCGATGCCTTCTCCGGTGTGACCGATACTTCTTCCAATCTCGGCGTGCTCGCGCTGGATCAGGGCGCGTTCAAAGCGACATTCAAGGTGCGCTCGCTACACGATGTACGCGCCGATGCGCTGGCTGATAAATTAATTTCGTTTGCCGAAAGTTACGGGTTGCGCGCATGGAAGGACGGCGCATATCCGGGCTGGACGCCGAACCCGTCGTCAGAATTGCTGGCGTTGTGCCAGCAGGTTTATACCGAAGAATTCGGCCAGCCCGCCTCCCTGCAAGTGATTCACGCCGGGCTGGAGTGCGGCCTGCTTGCCGCCAGCCACCCGCATCTGGATATGATCTCGTTCGGCCCCGACATTCGCGGCGCCCACGCCCCCGGTGAGCGGGTAGAAATCGCGTCGGTGGGGCATTGCTGGCAGTTGCTGCAAGCGGTGTTGCGGGCGCAGGCAAATAAAAGTTAATCCACTCTGTTGTAGCTCCGGCTGGCACTGTAAGTCTGCTAGTGGACTCTGTTCGAAGGAGCGTCAGGTACGGCATTAGATGCCGACGGGCAATGCATTTACGATGCGGTGATATCCAGAATATAGATTTTATTACCGTCGATTTTTATCCGGCCATCGGCGCCCATGTGTTTTAGGATGCGAGTAATCATTTCCCGCGATGATCCCACGGTATTGGCGATGTGCTGGTGTGTGGGTTTTTCCTCGATGACAAGCTGGCCGTTGATGTTGCGTGACATTTCATACAACATGCTGGCGACGCGCTCCTGCACATCCTGCAGGGCAAGGCTGGAAATTTTTTTGTCGGCATCGCGTAAGCGGGCTACCAGTCCGCGCATGATCCATTCGGCGATTTCGGGGTGCGCCTGAATGCTTTCGCGGAAACTTTTTTGGCTGATGACGGTTAATTCGGTTTCTTCCATGGCCATTGCTGCCGCGGAACGCTCTTCCTGATCAATCAGCGACATTTCACCGAAAAATCCTTTTTCATGCAAAACGTTAAGCACAATTCTCTTGCCATTTTCATCGCTCAGAAAAATTTTGACTTTACCCGAGTTGATGATGTACGCGCAGTTGGACTTTTCCCCCTCCTCGATGATGAGCGTATTTTTCTCGTACACTTTCCTTTGTCCGCTACGGAGCAGGATTTCGAGTTGTTTTTCTCCCAGCGAGTCAAACAGAGATGGATGTGAATTACTCATAATGCAAAAATTCGTGGGTAGGGGCAGCCGGAATTATCCGGCAATTTGTCTTTGCGGGGTTAATCGTATTTGGCTGAGGAGCGGTACATCTCAGTCAGACGTCGAAAATGTTGCCGGTCTGTCAGCATCGTAATGATGAATGTCGGAATATTAATGATGGTAGCCAGAAATAGCATGCCAACCATTGCCAGTCCGAGCAGTGCAGACAACATTACACCCGCAGTTATAGTGATGATATTGATCATTGTGATTCCTTCAATTTATTGGTAAATCAAACGGGGCGAAAAGCTTGGTCGCCAATTGAATATCCGGATTCACGAGGAAGGATTTAGCCAAACTTTTGCGCGTCGGTATAGTTCAAAATATTTAAACTCACTAAACTATTCAATTCTTTCATGTTTTGCTTTTTTGAAATAGGAACTTTGTCACACATTTGCGATATTTCTTGAGATATTTGTTGACTAAAAAGGTTGGGTAAGGTTAAGTTATTAGCTTATCAGCGCTGATTCCAGCGGATACGTTTTGTACTAGATGAAGGAACGCAATGAAAGTGACACCGGACAACGTTAAGGAGTTCATCCTGCAAGGGTTGGCGTGCGAGCATATCGAGGTGGAAGGCGATGGGCGCCATTTTCAAGCGGTGATTGTGAGCGGGGAATTTGAAGGCAAGGGCATGTTGCAGCAGCATAAGCTGGTGTATCAAGTGTTGGGCGACAAAATGGAGAAGATTCACGCTTTGTCGATGAAGACAATGACACCGTCGCAATGGGCGGCGCGACAATAAAATTTTGGAGGAAACTATGGACGAAAAAACGTTGGCATTGAAAACGATCAAAAAAACAGTCACCGAAAATCCGATCGTGTTGTACATGAAGGGCACGCCGCAATTTCCGCAATGCGGTTTCTCCGGACGTGCGGCTCAGGTGCTTAAAGCCTGCGGCGTGACGAAGTATGTTGCGGTGAATGTGCTTGAAGACAAAGGCGCATGGGATTATCTGAAATTCTACGCCGATTTCCCGACTTTTCCGCAGCTCTACCTCAAAGGCGAATTGATCGGTGGTTCCGACATCATGCTGGCGATGTACGAGCAGGGCGAGTTGCAAAAACTGATTGCCGAGGCAACGGCGGCATAGCTTAAGGGGGAAACTCCCCCCTCCTTTAGAGTAATTGATCATATTGCTCGGATAAGGTTGAATGCCCGCTATTTTCAAAACATGAAAGGTGCTAACGATGCAAACGCCGAAACGAGATGGAGACGGTTATCTCGTCGATATGAACGAATGGACGCCGGAGTTGGGGCAACTGATGGCCGATGCGGACGGCTACGAGTTGAACGACCAGAAGTGGGCGCAGATCATGAAGGCGCGCGAATACTATGAAGAGTTCGGCTCGGTGCCGCCGATCCGCAAATTTGCCAAATACATCGAGGAGGACCAGAAGGATGTATTTGAGTTGTGGATGACCGGCCCGATGAAGCCCATCACCAAATACGGCGGCATGCCCAAGCCTACAGGTTGCGTTTAGGCGATGCGTAAACTTCTCTCCTGCGGTGCCTTGACCCTTTGCCTGTTGGGCGATGCGTTGGCCGCGCCGGACGAGATCATGGTTTACACCGAAGAGCTGAACGAGCCCGGCCAGTTCGGGCTGGAACAGCATCTCAACTACAGCATTCAGGGGGCGCAGGTTCCCGAATATGCGGGGCAGATGACACCGCATCATGTGCTGCAAGCCACCCCTGAATTTTCCTACGGCATCAGCGACACACTGGAAGCGGGATTGTATGTGCCGGTGGCTGTTGCGCCGGACGGAAATTCCTTCATCAATGGCGTGCGCCTGCGGCTGAAATACATCGCGCCGAAAACGCGCGACGAGCATTTTTTCTACGGCCTGAATGTCGAGGTTAGCCGCGATTCGGTTCGTGTTTCCGAAAGTGCGCTGGGGCTGGAGTTGCGGCCTATCATCGGCTACCGCGATGAATTCTGGTTGCTGAGTTTCAATCCCATTTTGAATGCCGGACTTTCCGATAATGTCAGTCATCAGCCGCAATTCGAGCCCGCCTTGAAGTTGACCCATCGCATGGGACAGGGCGTGCATGGTGGCATCGAATACTACGGCGTATATGGTGCGTTGGAACAGATGTTGCCCGCCGGGCAGGTCGGCCATACGGTGTATGCCGTGCTGGATGGCGAGTGGCATGGCTATGACATCAATTTCGGTATTGGGCGCGGCTTGGTGAATACCAGTGATGACTGGGTGGTGAAGAGCGTGTTTACGCTGCCATTTTGATGGTTGTGGGAATATTCTTTTGTCGGATTTTTCGACTTTAATTGTCTGCTCAATTTACGTCTCTTAAGCGATAATCGCGCACCCGAAAACTTTGGAGTTTTGCATGTGCGGTATTTGCGGTGAATTGCGGTTTGACCATGCTGTGCCAGACATGGATGCGCTGCGGCGCATGACGGCGCGGCTGGCGCGGCGCGGGCCCGACCACGAAGGTTTTTATAGCGACGGCTCGCTGGCGTTCGGCCATCGGCGGCTGGCGATCATTGATCTTTCTTCCCATGCCGAGCAGCCCATGCTGGACAAGGCTTTGCATCTGGCGCTGGTGTTCAACGGCACGATCTACAACTACAAAGAGTTGCGCGCCGAGCTGCTGGAGATGGGCTACGAGTTTTTCTCCGAGGGCGACAGCGAGGTAATTCTCAAGGCGTATCACGCCTGGGGCGAGCATTGCGTCGAGCGTTTCTTCGGCATGTTCGCTTTCGCGATTTACGATCTGCGCGACAAATCCCTCTTCCTCGCACGCGACCGCCTCGGTATCAAACCGCTTTACTACTCGCTGGATGGTGCGCGCTTGCGCTTTGCTTCCACCATGCAGGCTTTGCTGGCGGGTGGCGGGGTTGATACCAGTCTTGATGCGGTGGCGCTGCATCATCATTTCACTTTGCACAGCGTGGTGCCCGCGCCGCGCACCGTGTTGCAGGGCATCAAAAAACTGCCGCCCGCGCTCACGATGAAATTCTCCGCTTCCGGCGAGGTGACGCTACACCGTTACTGGACGCTCAACGCCACGCGCCCCGATCAGGCGCTCTCCGAAGAAAACTGGCTGGCGGCAACGCGCGCGGTGTTGCGGCGCGCGGTGGAGCGCCACCGTCTGGCCTCCGACGTGCCTGTCGGCGTGCTGCTTTCCGGCGGGCTGGATTCGAGTTTGCTGGTCGGGCTGCTGGCCGATCATGTGGATGAACTGAACACGTTTTCCATCGGTTTCGAGGCGGTGGCGGGCGAGCAGGCAGACGAGTTCGAGTATTCCGATCTGGTCGCCCAGCATTTCAAGACGAAGCACCACAAGTTTGCCCTGCCCAATTCTGAGGTGTTGAAACATCTGCCGGAAGCCATTGCCGAGATGAGCGAGCCGATGCCGAGCTACGACGTGACCGCGTTTTATCTGCTCGGGCAGAAGGTGTCGGAGGAAGTTAAAGTCGTGCTGGCGGGGCAGGGGGCGGACGAGGTGTTCGGCGGCTACTTCTGGTATCCGCGCATGGAGGCCGCCAGCGGCACACCGCTGGAGCGCTTCGCGCAGCACTATTTCGACCGCGACCATGCCGAGTATCTGGAGATGGTGACGGAGAAATACTCTGTGGCGGATGTGACCTCGGCGTGGGTGGCAGAGCAGTTGCAGCAGCCCGCTGCAGATGAATTCCTCGACCAAGTATTGCGCATGGATGTGACCGCGTTGATGGTGGACGATCCGGTCAAGCGCGTGGACAACATGACTATGGCGTGGGGGCTGGAGGCGCGCGTGCCCTTTCTCGATCACGAGCTGGTGGAGCTGGCGGCGCGCATGCCGCCCTCGCTCAAACTCAAGGAAGGCGGAAAATTCCCGCTCAAGGCGGTGGCGCGCGGCGTGATTCCCGATGCGGTGATCGACCGTCCCAAGGGCTATTTCCCCGTGCCTGCATTGAAGTATGTACGCGGCGATTTTTTTGAACTGATGCAAGGTATACTGCGCTCCCCCGCGTGCATTGAGCGCGGTCTTTACCGGCCCGAGTATGTGGAAAAGCTGCTGGCCGAGCCGGAAGCGCATTTCACGCGCATTCAGGGCAGCAAGTTGTGGCACTTGGCACTACTGGAGTGGTGGCTGCAAGTGAATGTGGATGTGATGAAAAGTTAATCGCAGAAAATTTTTTAATATGGTTTTTCAATCAATAAAATCCGGAATGCCTGAAGGTGCGTATGGCTGGGCTGCCTAATTATTTAATCAGACGACAGGGTGCTGTCGTTGTTGATTTGTCGCTATTCCCCGTGGGCGGAGGTTTCGATACTTTTCTCGATCAGTTGTTCAGTAGCGGTTCGCGGTTTCGCGGCTTGGATTACCGCGTGATGAGCGGGCTGCTTTACGACTACGACGCCATACTGGATGTCCACGGAATCGGAACCAAAGTCAAACTCGCCGACGAGGTTGTCGATTTTCACCCCAAGCGCAAGGCGCTTTACCGCAATGTAAAAATAGATTCGGCATACGCTCACGCGGAATATTTTTTCGAGCCGCTCGAAATCGAGACGGTTGTCGAGATGCCTGTCTACGGTCCCGAGGGGGCCGATGGGGTTCGGCCTATCGTCGGCTCCGAGCGCAAATCGGAAATGCGCCCCACCAAGCTTGATCTGGATGAGTTTATCGCCGATATGTGGACGAAAGGTGTGCGCTTCGGTATCGACGTCGAGAAGCTGACGGATGTGATTGCGCGCGGCGAGATGGGCAGAATGGTCATCGCCTCCCAGCTTGATCCAACCGAAGGGAGCGACGCGGAAATCGAAGAGGCCAGCGAGGTATTGCGCCGGGATAACTCTCCCAAGATACTGGCCAACGGCAAAGCGGATTTGCGCAAATTCCAGAATCGCTTTCCGCAGATCGCAACGGGCTCCCGCCTGTTGAAGAAAAAACCGCGCGTGCTGGGCAAGCCCGGTTTCAAAGTGAACGGGGCGATCATGGAGCCGGAAGTGCCGGAAGATCTCGATATTTCCCCGCTTGCGGGTTCGGGTACCAATGTTGAGAAGGAGGATGGTATCGAGTACATCGTGGCGATTCGCGATGGATTCCTTTCGCTCGATACCGAAACCAACCACATTTCCGTCACCGAGAAAATCGAAAACAAAGGCGGCATCAGCGTCAAAACCACGGGTGACTTGCTGTTGACCGGCAACGAATTCATCGAGCATGGCGAGGTGCAGGAAGGTCGCGTTGTGGAAGGAAAGAGCATGACCTTTCTTTCCTCCGTCTATGGCGACATTGTGTCGGACGGCGGACTGATTTTGTTGGAAAGCAACTTGTCGAACGGTAGCGCGAGAAGCGACGGAGGTGATGTCATTTCCAACGGGCGCGCATTTAATTCCGTCATCGAGGCATGGGACGGCAAGGTGAAAGTCAAGTATGCAGAAAGCTGTCTGATACAAGGAAAGTCGGTAGAGATAGAGCGTGCTGTCAACTGTGAAATTATCGGCGAAATAGTGCGGATTGATAGCGCGGAAGGGTGCGGCATTGCGGGCGTTGTCGTCAAAGTAAAGTCGTCCGGAGAGTGCCGCGGCAAACAGAATATGATCTCCATGGTCGTGCCCAGTTTGTCGATACTGGATGCTCAAATCGAACAGGTGGACAAAGCGGTAGCCGATTGCGAGAAGCTCATCAGGCAAAAAGAGCAGGCTGCCGCCGAGGTGAAGGCGGATCCCGAGTTTGCCAAATATTTAACACTGGCAACCAACATAAAACAGGGCGTGGTTAAGCTGACACTTGCGCATCAGGAGAATTGGCAAAAGATGGTGAGCCGTTTTGCCCGTCCTTCGGGCGTGCTGGAAAAACTGAATGCAGAGATACAGGAACAGCTCAAGCGGATACAAACACTCCGGCTGGGACAGGAGAATATGCTGAAAGCCCGCGAAAAAAGCGGCAGCGGCGTTCGTTGCGAAATCGGCCAGGTTGCGGGCGATACACGAGTGCGCACGCTGGTTGCCAACGAGGGGATTCCGGAATTTCGCCGGCTGAAAGTGGTTGAGCGAAAAACCAAACTGCGCGAGCCGGGAGCTGCACTGGATCGGGTGTTTTCCGGAGACGAGGGCGATCTCGACTGGACTTATAAAGTGCCGCGCGTCGCCGGGCATGCCTAGGGGCGAACAGTTCCTATCGCCGAAAATATTACCGCCGTTATTTATAACCATAGAGGAGTAGTACCATGCAAAAAATGATCATTGCCGCCGTCATCACTTTGTTCTCTGCCAATCTCGCATTTGCCGATGCCGGTTGCGATGCCAAAGCGGCAGAGAAAAAACTGGCGGGCGCCGCCAAGAATAGTTTCCTGAAAAAATGCGAAGCGGATGCCGCTGCCGCAGCACCTGCACCGGCCGCCTCTTCCTGCGACGCCAAAGCTGCAGAAAAAAAACTGGCTGGAGCCGCAAAGAACAGTTTTATGAAAAAGTGTGAAGCCGATAGCGCAGCTCCCGCCGCCGCAGTATCCGATGCAGGCGCTGCATGCGATGCCAAAGCGGCCGAAAAGAAACTGGCCGGAGCAGCCAAGAATGCCTTCGTGAAGAAGTGCGTGGCAGACGCAGGCAAGTAAGTCATCTGAACTTGGCTGCAACAGAAGCGGTCGGAGCGCAGGCTCCGGCCGCTTTTTATTTATTGCATTGACACTGCGCGGTCCGAGCCCCGATAATCAAACCATGAACTCTATGCAAACCATTCGCCCTATTCGAGCCGCCCGTTGCGCAGTCCTGCGCAAGGTTTGGCATCGCGCGCAGAGTGGTCTGGAGAGTTAGCGTTTAGTTTTTGCTGTAACGACTTCAAGAGGCCACAGAAAATTTCTGTGGCCTTTTTGTTTTTGGCCGTTCCATTTCAAGGCTTGGTGGGGCGGCGGTTGTACCTTGAGCCAAGGAGAAAAATCATGTCGCTTCCGGCAGCATTCGTTTCGGTCATCCTGATCTGGTCTACCACGCCGCTCGCTATCAAGTGGAGCGCGCTGGGTATCGGTTTCAGCTTCGCGGTGTTTGCGCGTATGGTCATCGGGGCGTTGCTGTGTGCGGTCTTGCTGGCGGCGTTCCGCATTCGTGTGCCGCTGCACCGCAAGGCGCTGCTGGCTTATCTGGCGGGCGGGTTGAGTATGTTCAGCGCGATGGCGCTCACCTACTGGTCGTCGCAGTTCGTCAGCTCCGGCATGATCGCCGTGCTGTTCGGTTTGTCGCCGCTGATTACCAGTCTGGGCGCGATGCTGTGGCTAAAGGAGGAGGCGCTTACGCCCAATAAACTGGCCGGAATGGTGCTGGGTATACTTGGGCTGATGCTGGTGTTTCGCGGCGGGCTGAATTTGGGCGAAGGCTCCATCGGCGGGCTGCTGGCTTTGTTTCTGGCTGTGGTCGCGCAATCGTTGGGACTCGTATGGCTTAAGCGCATCGGCGACGACAGCCCGCCGATGGCGATGACGCTAGGAATTTTGGTGGTGGCGCTACCGTTGTTTTGCGCTGCATGGTGGTTGATGGACGGGCACTTGCCCGTAGAAGTGCCCGCGCGTTCTGTGGCGGCGACGGTGTATCTCGGTGCCATCGGTTCGGTGCTGGGCTTTGCGCTGTACTACTACCTCATCAAACACATGGAAGCCGGGCGCATCGCGCTTATCACGCTCATCACACCGGTGATGGCTCTGCTGCTGGGGCATGTGCTGAATAACGAGGAAGTGTTGCCGCACGTGTGGCTAGGCACGGGCTGTATCGTGCTGGGTTTGTGCCTGCATCGCTGGGGTATGCAGTGGTTGGCCTTGGTGAACATGCGGCAAGGGCGGTGAGGGGGGGGCGAGCAGGGTAAACCGTGGGCTGCGGTTTTTAAATTTGATCTGTTTGCAGTTAAAATATCGCCGCAATTCAACTGATGTTTTTGGGAAGATCATCATATGAAAAAGGTTCTGAACGTGGGCGGTAACAGCAAGAAATTACCGCTGCCGCCCGAGTATGCGGGATGGGAGCATGTGTTGCTGGATATTGACCCGCGCGGCAATCCCGATGTTGTGTGCGATGCGCGCGAATTGGTGAAGCTGCCCGCTGCCGAATACGACTCGGTGTATTGCTCGCACAATCTGGAGCATTACCTGCACCACGAAGCAAAGAAAGTGCTGGCCGGATTTGTTCATGTGCTCAAGGCCGACGGCTTCGCTTTCATCCGCGTACCCGACATGGGCGAGGTAATGCGTACCGTGGTCGAAAAAAATCTGGATATCGACGACGTGCTCTACCAATCTCCCGCAGGGCCGATCATGGTCAGGGATGTGATCTACGGTTACGGCGTGGAAATCGAGCGCAGCGGCAATGATTTCTACGCGCACAAAACCGGCTTCACGCAGAAGTCGCTGACCACGATTCTGAATGCCTGCGGCTTTCCGTGGGTGTATAGCGGCGTGGGTAATCTGGAGGTGATGGCGGTGGCCTTCGTCAATCAGCCGGGCGAGTTTGCTCGCAAGCTGTTTAATTTACCTGGTCATACTTAGGAGAAGGGGAAATGCGCCTCTCCGGACATGCCGAAGTGCAGGCTGACCAATTTTCCATGTTTTGCATGGGGAATGCAGTTGTTTTTCAAACCGGCCAATGCACGCGCTTTGGCCGCTTTGCGGGCTGATAGTTTTGCCGATTCTCCCCGCGCGGGAATGATGAATCGGCTTAGTGACTGCAAGTGCCCAGAGAGCCATTTGGCATTCTGGCATTGCAGAAATTAGCGCCGTCAATAAAAACGCCGTTGAGGTCAACATCGCGCAAATCCGCGCCGGAGAAATTTGCATCCTGCAAATTGGCGCCATTTAAATAGGCTTTAACCAGAATTGCATTTTTAAAATTGGCATGACGCAAATTGGAAAATGCCAGCGAGGCGCCGGACAGGTTTGCTGCCTGTAATTTGGCATTGCGGAGATTGGCGTTATTCAGCATTGCATAATCCAACTGCGCGCCGCTCAGGTTGGCTCCTGCCATATTTGCCCCATTCAGTTTCGCATTGCTTAAAACTGCCCGCTGCATGTCGGCATTTCGCAGCTGTGCGTTAATCGCAAACAGATTTTGCATATTGGCTCCAACCATTGTGGCGGTAGTCAGATCGGCTTCCGACAGTTCGGCCGCTTCCAGTTCCGCACCGTTCAAATTGGCAAAGACCAGATTTGCTTTCAGCATGGTTGCACCGTGCAAATTGGCATCCTGCAGTGACGCTTTGGCCATGTTGGCCCGCGTCAGGTCGGCGTACTGCAGTTGGGCATTGGTCAGGATGGAGCTTTCCAAAGCTGCGTTCCCCAGCAGGCATTTGTTGAAGTTGGTGTTGAACAGGTAAGCGCCAGTCAGATTGGCATTGGCAAAACTGCACCCGACAAACGATTCGTAACGCAGGTCGCACTGGATGCAGCGGCCACTACGTTTAAATTCGGCAATCGCATCTGCATCGGCGGCACTGGCCATCGGTGTTTGCAGCAGCATCAGTATGCAAGTGAGCCATATTCCTGGCAGTCGTCCTGTTTTTGGCAGCATGTTTTCCGTTCCCCGCTCTCGTTCTGGATATATTTAGTAGTAAAGGAAACCGAGTGCTTGTTTTAGCCGCTGTAGACTCGTTTCCTGCCGATCCCATTTTTCCAGAGTGACGTCACCCGTGCGGAACTCGCGGTAGAGAGACGAACTGTCCAAATGGTGGAACACGGATGCCATATTCGGGTAAGGCGAGAACCAGTCGCCATAACGGGCACGCAGTTCTTTCATGCTTTCGACGTCGGAATTTTGTCCGATCCCGAAACGTAACGCATCATCCGCCCGATAGGTATATTGGGGCAGCCGCGGGGTGATCAGCATCAGTACAGATCGCTGGTAATTGCTCGATGTCTGGGTCGAAAAGAAATATTGCAAGAACGGAATGTCTTGCAGGAAGGGCACGCCGTCGCGCGCCTTGCTGGTTTCCTTTTCACTTAATCCGCCGAGCACCAGTGTTTCGCCCAATCCCATCGTCACATTGGCATTGACCATCACCTTTGAAACTTCGACCTTGTAGGTGAAGCCTACATTCGAACTGGGCGGTTTCAAAAAAGTACGCTGCGCATCGACTGTCAACTGAATTTTTCCATCGGGCATGAAGATCGGTGTGATGGTTAGCCGGATACCGATTTCTTTTGAAAGCTGTACTGCTCCCCCGGTATTCGCGCCGGTAGATACCACCGCGGCGTCGAGTGTTTCGCCGGAAAAAAACTCGGACTTCATGCCGTTAAGCGCGGCCAGCGTGGGGCGTGCCAGCACTTCGTTCAGATTGGTGTTGGCGTTGGCGATATTCAGGGAATAAGTCAGTGCCGGTATCGAAATGGCGCTCGTCAGTGCGGTACTGGCAGCACTACTACCACTCGTTGTTCCGCTCGTGCCGGATGTCACCGTATTAACGCCATCGGTGGTCGTGGAGGTATTGCTGCCTGCGGAAGTATGACCGGTGCCATCCGTAACGGAAATCGTTCTCGATCCGCCGAACTGCATCGTGAGGGTGTTGAGTAGATTTACGCCTTTACTGGTAGACAGAGTATCTTCGGTATACATCAAAACCACATCGACCAAAACCATGCGTCCGTCACTTGTCGTGACAGGCAATGGGGCAGAGCCTGCCGGAGTGTAGGACTGAGAAGATGGGATTTGCAGCCCCGGCAATGGTTGCCCCGGTTCTTGCACCGGGAATGAGAATTGTACCGGCAGCAAAGAGCCCTCCGCAGGGCGGATGCCGGCATCCGATCCGGCTATAGGCGCGCCGTTGTATGGTGCGCTATTTTTCGGCTCTTTAGCCTGTGCGTTACGGTAAATCGAGCCCCAATGTTTGAGGCGCTCTCGCGTAATGGCCAGCTCGTTTTCATCGGGATTGCTCTCCTCATATTGTGTGAGCCAGTTTTTCGCATCCTCCGGGCGCCCGATGGCAGCGCTAATAATTGCAGACAATCGCAGTATTTGCGCATCCTGCGGATTCAAAGCCCGCAATCGATCAAGACAGGCGGCTGCCGTCACCGGGTCTTGTGAATAATACGAAGCGGCCACCATCCGAAACAATACCTCCTGATCGTCCTCAAGAGATAGCAGCACCTCGGCAAATTCACTTTGCGCAGCCCGAAAGTTGCGCTGTTCAAAATACAGGGTGCCCAGATAGTAGTGCGCCACCCAGTTCGAGCGATCAAATTTTATCGCCAGCAGGTAACCTTGTTCCGCCAGACTGAATTTTTGTGCATCCCCATCCAGCGCCATCATGTGATAGTCAAACGCGTTGAAGAACTGCAAGTAAGAATTTGACGGATCCAGTTGCAGTGCTTTGTTTAGCAGCTCGGAGGCCTCGGTCAACTTGGCTTTGCCGATTAACTCAAGTCCCTTTAAAGCGTTTGACCGGGCCTCGTTGTTGACCCGTTCCGGCGGTATCGCGGCAATGAGCTTGGAAAAATCCCGCCCGAAAGCTTGCTTGTATTTGCCTGGCGAATAAGTATCTGGGCCGGCATGTGCCGACGAGGGCAAGGTAAAACAGGCTGAGACAGCCAGCACGAGCGGCAATAATCGCCTGACGCTAATAGGGCAGAAAAAGACCGCCTTGCCATACGCATGCTCATGGCAAACGCAGTTGTTTTGCCCCTTGGTATGAAGTGAAATCGACATGGTTTAATCTCTATTGAGGGATTTCAAATAAGCGCTTACACCCGGATGAAGCGGGATATAAATGCCCGCGCTAAACATTTTGTCGGGATCAAGCTCATTCAATTCCAGCGTGGAATTTCGAAACGCAGACAGATTTTTCATCAGGCTGGCGACAAAACGGCGCACTGATTCGTCGCTAACATCAGCGCTGGTAACCAGCAGGGCGCGGTCCCCCACAGTCTGTAGCGGCTCCGGGTAACCCCGGTACAGCCCACCCGAAATTTCCAGGCGGGTCATCAGCGGATTTTCCTGCAACAATTTAGTAATGACTTGCGGCGGGAATGCGACGATTGTTCCGTTGCATTCATCGAGCATCTTTTTATAAAACGGCGACGGGTTGCCCAGTGATTCGACAATTACATCGACCCGGCCTTCACAGAAGGCATCTCCCATTCGGGTGGCATTTAATTCGAGCACACCGGAAAAATCGCGGGTGGTTAGCCCGAGCGCTTTTAGCAGCATCTCAATCAGGTGGCGCTGTCCAGATCCGGCGTTGCCGATATTGATCGAATGCCCCTCCATCTGTGTCAAATCGGCAATGTTGGCTTCGCGGCGCGCGATCACCATGATCGGCTTGGAATAAAGCGACATCACGGCGCGCAATTTGGCTTTGCCTATCGCTTCGCTCTGCATGAATTCATTGTAGGCAATGTCGGAGTTGGTCAACGCCATTGTAAGTTCGCCGTTGGAAACCGCTTTGACGTTGTAATCGGAACCGACAGTGTTGTAGGGAACGCAACGTATCAAATTGGTAGCACGCTCCTGATTCACCCAATCGCACATTTTGGTGCCGACCAAATGAAAAGTGCCGCTGGTTGTTGCGGTGCCGAGTGCAATCAATTTGTCGCGAAAAATTTTCTCGTCCGCATGGGCGGTCGACATGCCAAGTGACAAGGCGGCGCTGAAGGCCAGAGTCAGCATCTTTCCCGCGAGCTGCAAAACACCTTTGGCCATATTTCGATTTTTTCGCATCGGATTAATTTTCTCAAAGTGTATTTTGGGCATGACGGTTAATTTAGAAAACGTTAAATATGTGCCAAGTAAAAACGCGAAAAATCCGCCGGAAAGTTATTCCGGCGAATTCCTTATTTTCAAAAGAAAGCGATGCTTTCTTAATCTGTACCCGCGTGATAAAAACCCAGTGCGGCAGTGCTTAAGTTGGCCGCATCAGTAACACCGATCAAACAACGGGGAACCATCGGAAAATTAGGCGTCAGGTAGTACGCATAAGCAGCTTTGGCTCCTGCAATAGTCTGAATAGAGGCGTCAGCGTTAGGGGCCTCATTGCACAACCCCAGCTTGTTTGTCCCCGTCCCGGTACCGTAACCGGCCGGGCCGTTATAGACAAAATCGCCCATAGTCTTGTTTGCGGGCATCGAGAAAGTAGTGCTCGTGCCGCTCAACAGGGTGCTCATATCCATCGAGAAAGCGCCGTAAGGAAAGTAAGTCGTGGTGGTGCCGGTACTGCTGCCGACTGCGGGGCGGCTGGTGCTCGAAGCGGCCGTCACCGTGGAGTAGCTGGAGTAAACCCCGGTCTGTACAACAATCGGATAGCCGTCACGTGCATAACCGACTACGGTTGCTTTGGCCGGCAAGGAGCTCCATGGATTGCTTGTGCTCATCGGATTGCAACTCACGAACGGCGCACCGCCAATCGCGATACCGCAGGGGATGCCGTGGTAGTGATAGGCACCCGATGATTGGTTATGTCCGTTGTGCGGATCGAATCCCAAACGTTGAGTGGTATAGGCGCTACTGGAAGGCACGGTAGCCGTACTTTGGGTTGTCTGGAGTCGCCCTTCCACGCGGAAACTGCATTTCAGCGAAGAAGAGGTGGCAACAACTTTAGTACTGCTTTCCGCACACACTCCGGTCAGTGGGTCGTACGGGATACCGTCCAAAGCCACACCGAACGTGTCGGCCACCCCTAGCGGTGTGTAGAGAGGCGAAGTGCTGGTACCGGCAGCTAAAGCCGGAACCGTAGGAATGTAATAGCTATGCGCTACAGCAGCCGGAGTATGTGACTGGCTTGCCCATGTCTGAAAGCCGGCAGTGGAACTGCTAGTCGGACAAGTTGCGGTAGAGGTGGATATGCTGGAAGAGCAGGAGCCGTAATACGGCGTTCCGTTACTGCTCACCAGATATGTTGCCACAGTGGATTTGGCCGAGTTATTGAGTGTTTTATTCACAGCCGTCGTTGTCACCGTGGCCGCCGCAAAAGCCGCCTGACTGAATACCGCCCCCAGCACTGCGCCGAGCAAAATAGATTTTATTCCGAGCTCCCGAGTCATCATCGTACCCTCCCACAAATAAGAAATTTAAGTCGCTGTTGAGCATCATCCAAAATAGCATTTCATTTTTAGTAGTGCCCTCTACGCAAATGCATCTCTGCAAAAGATGCAGAGATGCATTTGCGTGTAGCCATTATTCAACTTCGGAAATCGTCAGAACTGATATTCGCTGACAATTGCGCAAATTAATTTCGGAACATGTCACGACATCGTCCGCGCACTCAAGCTGTGACGATGTACATGGATTTTGATGGGGAAAGTTATTGCAGCTTAGTCGCGCAACTTGCTGATTGCGCGATCCGCGGTACGGAGTCGTTGTAATAGTGTAAGCGTTAAACCGTGGTAGAGCTTTTTTGCAATATCCGGATGCGTTGCCAGCAGGGAAGAAATTTCAGTTCCGCTAATTGAAACGCAAACCAGTTCGCCGTCCGCAACGATTGCCGCCGAGCGCGGGCTGCCGTCGATAATCGCCATTTCGCCGAACATCATGCCGGAGCAAAGAATGCTGAGGGTGAACGGGGTTGTTGCGCCGACGGGTAAGTGTTCGACTCTTGCCCGTCCTTTCAAAATAAAGAACAGGCTTTCCCCGACATCGCCCTGTTTGTACACCGTGCTGCCGTTGTTGAAGCAGGCGTGTTTCAGGTAGCCGGAAAAAATCTTCAATTCGTCCGCGCTAAAAATACTGAGCACGGAAACTTCTTCGAGACGTTTTTCTACTTGATGCCGTTCAATGCCGAAGCCTTCATCCAGCAATTGATCTTCGGCATACCCCAACGCCGAATCCACGCTGTCGTGCAAATCGACACCTTTAACGATGTCGTGAATTCCGAATGCTTTTAAGCGCTGCTCCATGTGCGGAAAACCGGACGAGCAGATCAGCACCTGTATTGCCCGTTTCTTGCAGCGCTTGCGAATCTGCCCCAAGATATTTCCGCCGGAGCCGTCTATTTCGCTGACTTTGCCAAAATTCAAAATGATGTATTGAATCCGTTCACCGTCACACCCGAGGATGGCATCTATATCCCCGGCCAGCTTATCCGCTGTGCCGAAGAAGAGCGCCCCCTGCAAGTCGAGAATGCGAATCTTGTCGCCCTCTGTCTCCAGAAATTGCACCTCATCCATGGGGCGGACAATATTCGAGCGGACCTTGGTTGCATCGTAATCCCGCGCCAAAATATCCTTGCCCATGCGGTAAATAAAATTAACCACCGAAAGAAAAATACCGACCGCCAACGCTTCGTTCGTCCCGTAGAAAACCGAGATGCCAGTCACCGTAAGCACGACGAAAAGATCCATGTATTCCTTGGCGGCTTCTTGCTTCATGAATGCGTTGCGCAAGAGCTTCATACTCCACGAGTCGAGCGCCTCAACTCCCATCACTACCAGTGATGCGGCCAACACTATTTTGGGCAACAGCGAAATCACCGGGGTGAGCATCAGTAGTATCAGCAGCGAAAACAGCCCGCTGTAAACTTTGGTGGCGGAGGTGGTCGCGCCGTTGCGGTAGCCCGCAATGGTCGTGGACTGGCTTACCGCCGAAGAAATACCGCCGAATGTGGCGGAAAGCATATTGCCAACGCCCTGTCCGATAAGTTCCTTGTTCGAATCGGAGCGTTCAAACGTAACGTTGTCTACGGCCATCACCACGATTAGCGAACGCAACGAATTGACGATGGCGATACTCAGCGCAATCGCGCTCAGCTCAACCAGCAGCCCCATTTGATCGCCGCGAAACACCACGCCAAGAAAGTCCTGCAGATGGTCGGGAGTCGGGATCCCTCCGGTTACCGTACCGATGGTTTCGCCAATACCCGCACCGTAACCTGCTGCTTTGAACAGATAGTAAATAACCGTGCCACCAATCAGCCCCAAAAAGGCGGGCGGTATACGGTGTGATTTTCTGCGATTCACCTGAGAAGGCGGAACAACGCGCCCAAGAAAAGCGGTTGGTATCCAGCGCGCGATTTTGTCTCCTTGCCAGAACAGCAATAAAGTCAGGCCGCCCACACACAGTCCCGGCAGCGACAAACTGTGCAGAATGGCAGACGCATCATTGAGCGGAGTGTCTTTGCTCAGCCCCGTCATCGGGCGAATCTGGGAAACAACAATCGCAATTCCCGCGCCATTCATCAAGCCCGCAATCACCGGATAGGGGATGTACTTTGCCAGCGAACCGATCTTTGCCAAGCCGAACAACACCTGAAAAATACCGCTCATGAATACGGTAAAAAAGATGAGTTCCACTACCAGCGCGACTGTGGACGGATCGCTCAAGTTTGAGTTGGTGTGACTGAGTATCACCGGCACAGCCGATGCCAGCATGATGGTGGTAATTGAAAACGGCCCGCTGTTGAGTATGGGGGAGCCCTTGGTCGCGGCTGAACCGAGATTGGAAAAGATGATGGAAACCAGACCGGCGAAAGTACCCAGCGCCACACCTGCCGGCCCCAGCGGGGCGAACACCAGCACCCCCCAGGGAATCGCTTTGGGCAAACCCATCGTGGAAGAAATGGCGCCGCCAGTCAGGTCGCCTTTCCATGTTTTTGCTTTCATTATTGGCCTTAAGTTCTAAGTGCAACGCTTTGGTAGGAGGTGACTGATTGGTTTTATTGAATGCCGCTTGGAATGCGGGGAAAATCAATACTTCAAGCGGCAACTAATCCAGATAATCAACCAGTCGGCCTGCAGTGGCACGCATCCTTTGCGACAGGCTAACTGCAATTGCACTCAGTATTTTTGCCCCGACACGCGGCTCCTCATCAATCATTTTCGCCAGTTGCGATTTGGCAATTGTGAGCAATGTGCAATCGGTGTCGGCCACGCAGGTGGCGGAACGTCGTTCGCCGTCTATTACCGCCATTTCACCAAAAGCGCGCCCGGCTCTTTCGGCTCCCATGACGACTTCATTGAGATCCTTGTCAGTTTTGATAATTGAAACTCTGCCTTCGTGGACGATGCACATAAACGATCCCATATCGCCTTCTTTGAAAATCGTTTGGCCTTTGGTGTAGCCGTCTATCGTGAAGTAGCGCGCAGCCGTCGTAAGCTCTGCCGACGGCAGATGATTAAACATTTTGCTCTCAAGCAGCATGTTGCAAGTTTCTTTAAAAATGGCGCTGTTCTTGGTCATGTTGAATTCCCTCTGTAATGAATTAAATGGGGTGGTCTGGCCGTGCTGCGGAATCGACGGGCAAAAGCAATCTGAACGCGGTTTGATGCGGAAGATTATTGTCCGGCAATAAATCGCCCCCGTGTGCGCGGGCGATTTCGCGGGCCAGACTCAAGCCCAGTCCGGCCCCCTCGATGCGTTGGCTGCGGGCGGAATCGGCGCGATAAAAACGCTCAAACAACAGCGCGCGCTCTGTTGCGGGAATGTCATGCGAGGCATTGGCGATACAAATTTCCATCCGGTGCTTCTGCCGAACCGCCGTGAGATGTATCCAGCCTCCTGCAATGTTGTACTTGATTGCATTGCTGAGAAGATTGAGCAGTATCTGGCGCAACAGCGCGGCATCGGCTTGCACATTGAGTCCGGGCTCAATGTCGTCGCGCACCTGTAATTGCGGCGCAAGCATGCGTGCATCTTCAGCCAGTTCCTGCAACGCGACCGAGAGGTCGACCGGCTCGCGATGCAGGCTCAACTGCCCGGCATCGGCCTGCGACAACAGCAGCAACTTTTTCGAGATGGAGGAGAGGCGGCCGACTTCATCCAGAATATCGGAGAGCATGATCTGGTGTGCCGAGCCCGCTTCTTCCCGGTTAAGCGCCTGCTCTATTTGCCCCTGCAAAATGGCGAGCGGTGTTTTTAGTTCATGGGCAGCATCGCCGGAAAAGCGCGAGGCCTGTTTAAAACTTCTTTCCAGACGTTCCAGCATTTCGTTGAATACGGCGATGAGTCCGGCAAAGTCGCGGTCTTCCGGCCCGGTCGGAATACGCTGATCCAGCCCCTGCGCGGTGACGCGCCTGATGGTCGCGGTCAGGCGCTGAATTTGCGACTGGTCGTTAGCGATGTGCCGGGTGTTGGCTTTGAGCCATTGTCCCGTCAAGTGCAACAGATTGCGGGCAACCGGGTGCGACTCCGCCACGAGTTGCTGCAGCAGATCGCCCGGGATGGGTAACACCCGGCTGGCTTCTTTGGCGATCACGTAAGCCGAGGGCCGCGCGTCGTCAATGGCCGACATTTCTCCGACCGAAACGCCGGCCGGCAATTCGCGCACTTCGGGCGAATCGGGCGCATCGAAACGCAGGGAGAGAGAGCCGGAAAGCAGCAGGTAAAGATGGCGGTTGGTGCGCTCCGGTGTCAGCAGTATTGCGCCGGCAGCCAATTTTTGCGGGGCGGTGTGGGCGAGTACCCGCTGCAAAATGTGCACGGGTACATCTTTGAACAGTGCCGTCTGTTTCAGTTCGTTGATGTCGGTAGTTGCTGTCATGCGAGATTTTCCGGTTTGCGGAAACGGTAGCCCACACCGCGCACGCTCTCGATAGGAGACTCGTCGCCGGAGGAAACCTCGGCGATTTTTTTGCGGATGCGTTGGATGCAGACATCCACCACATTGGTGCTGGGGTCGAAGTCGTAGCCCCACACGTGCTCCAGTATTTGGGTGCGAGTGAATACTCTGCCCGGGGAGCGCATAAGATATTCAATCAAATTGAATTCTCGGCCGGTGAGATCCACCTTCTGTTTGACGCAGGTTACTTCGCGCGTGATGCGATCCAGCCGCAAATCACCGACGCCGAGAATATTTTGCCGTTCGCCGGAAATGCGCCGCAGCAAAGCGTGCATGCGCGCGATGAGTTCCTCCACAAAGAAAGGCTTGGCAAGGTAATCGTCCGCCCCCAGATTCAGCCCTTCGACGCGGTCATCCAGATCGTTGCGCGCGGTGAGCAGTATTACCGGCGTGGCATTGCCCGCTTTGCGTAATCCTTTGAGAATGGAAAGCCCGTCGCGTCCCGGCACCATGATGTCGAGCACGATCACATCGTAAGTTCCGCTGCCGGCCCGGTCGTATCCGTCATCGCCGTTGTTGCAATGCTCGACAGCAATACCCTGCTCGCGGAAACCCGCGCAAACGAAATCGGCAATCTTTTTTTCGTCTTCAATAAGCAACGCTCTCATATAGCAACCTCGTCGTGTCCGACTCGGGCCGGACATATTATTTTTGAGCATACCAGCGGCAGCAGGGGATAAGCGCAAATGTCAGCGAATATCAGTTTCGCAATGAGCCGGAAGCCGGAGTAACGAAAATGACAAATTTGTAATGTAAAAAAAGGTAAAGCCGCCATTTCTGTGCCAGAGAATGCAGACACAGAAAACCAGCGGAGGCGATATGACTCAAATTACTCGTGCAGATATATTGATAGGAAGGCCGTTGGCTTTCGATTGCTATGACGAACACGGGAACCTGTTGTTGCACCGGGGGATGATCGTCACGAGCGAGCGTCAGGCGGAGATGCTCATTGAGCGCGGCCTTTTTTCCGGCAAAGAAAAAGCGGCTGAAAAAGACAAGGCTGTTGCGCCCAAAGGAATCAAGCTCATTCCATTTGAAGTGTTTGAAACCTGTAAAGACCGGATGCGCTCTTTGTTTTCCATCATCAAGATGGATATGGGAACAAAACTGCCGGAGCGGGTTGTGTTCGAGGAGCTTAAATGTTCCTACCGTTCAATTCTCGCCAATATGGCGGGCGGCAAGCCGGCCAACTTCCCGGAAAAAATTATCAATGTGTGCCGGGGAATTCAGGAACTGTGCAAAGCCGATGCCGATGCGGCTATAGGTGCAATTCACCTCGATCATGTTTGCCGTTACACCACCATTCATCCCTTGCATAAAGCGGTTTTGAGCGAATTACTGGCCAGACGTTTGAATATGGCGCTTTCCGAGCGGCTTTCGATTATGGCCGCCGCACTGACTTCGAATATTTCGGTTATCAATCTTCAGGAATTGCTGCATAGCCAGAGAACGCCGCTCAGCGCGGCACAAAAAGAGATGGTCCGGCTGCATCCGCAGTTATCAGTAGAAATGTTATCCGAACTCGGGGTGAGCGACGATTTGTGGTTGCGCACTGTATTGCACCATCACGAAAACCCCCGCGGCAACGGCTATCCCCATGCGCGCAAGGGCGGGGATATTTCCCCTCATGCCCGGATCGTCGCGCTGTCGGACATGTACGGCGCAATGATTAAGCCACGCGCCTACCGCGAAGCATTGCATGCCAAGGATGCGCTACGGGATATTTTTACGGCGCGCTGTGAAGAGGACGACAAAGAGCTCGTGCATGCCTTCATCAAAGAGATCGGCATTTATCCGCCGGGATGTTTTGTGCGGCTGCAAAACGGTGAAACTGCCGTTGTTATACGGCGCGGCGAATCTTCCAATACTCCGAAAGTGAAGAGCATTCTGGATGCATTTGGCATGCCTTTGCATCACTTTGTTACCCGCGATACTTCGCTGAAGCAGCATGCGATCAATGCGGTTGTTCCGCGCAATAAAAATATATCGCTCAATTTCCGCTCGCTGTGGGATTACAAAATGGCCGCGTGAGTGCCCGCATTTACCTTGAGTGCAACTTGATAACGGAGAAAAACATGAACGGACAAACAGTCGAATTTCCCAAACAGGCGGTATTGAGCCGCCTGGCTTTAAGCGAAAGCGGTTTTGTATTTGACCCGGTGACCGGCAACAGCTTCACGGTCAACACTTCCGGTCTGTCAATTTTGCGGCTGCTACAAAAGAGCGACGATTGGAACGAGGTGATCGCCGCTTTGCGGGACGAATTTGAACTCGAAGCGCAAGTCGCAGAACGCGATGTGATCGAATTCGCCACATCCTTGCGGAGCGCGTTCAAATGAAAACCTCTCCCGTTATTACGGTTGCCGTTACCGGCATGAACGCACTGCCGGAAAGCCCCGGTCCCGGCCTTGCGGTGGCGCGGTGCCTGCGCGAAAAATTCGGTGATCGCGTGCGCATCGTCGGGCTCGGTTACGACGCGCTCGATCCCGGCCTTTTCCTCGGCGAGTATTGCGATGTCTCGCACCTGATTTCCTACCCGCTGCACGGCGCGGAAGCCTTGCTGGAACGGCTGGCCGCTATCCATCACAACGAAAAAATCGACCTGCTGATTCCCTGTCTGGATGCCGAGTTGCCGCTGATGGTATTGCTGGCACCGCGTCTGGCCGCGCTGGGCATCCGCACTTTCTTGCCCGATGCGGATCAGCTTGCGCGCCGCGCCAAAGATCAACTGCCTGTGCTGTGCAAACTCGCGGACGTGCATTGTCCCGAAGTTCGCCCGCTGACCAGCCCCGCATTTTTTCACACCTGCCATAGCGAGGGCTGGAAATACCCGCTGGTGGTGAAGGGCGTTTTTTATGACGCCAAGGTGGTCTACAACACCGAGGAAGCCGTGGCCGCTTTTCACAAAGTTGCCGCCGAGTGGGGGCTGCCGGTGCTGGCGCAGCGCTTCGTCGCGGGCGAGGAATACAACCTCACCGGCGTGGGTGACGGTAACGGCAAATTGATCGGCGAAGTGATGATGAAAAAGCGCGCATTGACCTCCAAGGGCAAAGCCTGGGCGGGGATTGCCACACTGGACGAATCGCTGTCCGCGGCCGCCGGACGACTGGTGGCCGCGCTCAACTGGAAAGGCCCGCTGGAGGTTGAAGTGATGCGCGATGCGCAGGGCGAATATCACCTGATCGAAATCAACCCGCGTTTTCCCGCTTGGATTTATCTCTCGCACGGTGTGGCGCGCAACCTGCCCGCGCTGCTGCTGGAGCTGGCGCTCGGTCATCCGCTATCCGAAATCCGCGCGCCGCAGGCAGGAACGATGTTTGTGCGCTATGCACTGGAAACGATCGTGCCGCTGGCGACTTTCGAGGATTTGATGATGGGCGGCACGCTTGATTTAAACCTGAAAGCTTAATTTGCCACAGAGAACACAGAGGTCACAGAGAAAAACGAACGGTTGTCATAGAAGGTAGTTTCATGTTGGGAAGAGCGAAAAGCGAAGCTGAATCGCATTGCTCTCTGTGTGCTCTGTGGCCTCTGTGGCTTGATTTTAAGTTGAATCGAAAAAGGAAAAAACCATGAAACAAAAACAAATCTGGATGAAGCCGTTCATGACTCCGCACCGCGCCGGGGTGATGAATAAATTCGGCGCGGTGCGCCAGCAAATTCACCAGTCCGATATTGACGGCGTTGAAATTGCGCCGCTGCTGGAACAGTACGGTTCACCGTTGTTCATCGTGTCGGAAAAAACTTTGCGCGACAACGTGCGCCGTTTGCGCCGCGCCTTTGCCACACGCTGGCCGCGCGTGCGCCACGGCTGGTCGTACAAGACTAATTATCTGGCCGCGATCTGCAACGTGCTGCATCAGGAAGGTTCGTGGGCGGAGGTGGTGTCCGAATTCGAGTACCGCAAAGCGCGCGCCAACGGCGTGCCCGGTTCGCGCATCATTTTTAACGGACCGTGGAAGCCGAACGGTATTCTGGAGCAGGCCGCACGGGAAGGCGCGACTATCCATCTCGATCATCTCGACGAACTCTATGCGCTGGAGCAAGTCGCCTGCAAGCTGGGCAAGCAAGTGCCGGTCGGCATCCGCCTGAATTTTGATACCGGCTATACCGACACATGGAGCCGCTTCGGTTTTAATCTTGAATCCGGCGCGGCCAAAGATGCGGTGCAACGCATCGCCGCCAGTCGCTGGCTCAAGCTCACCGGGCTGCACAGCCACATCGGTACTTTCATACTTGACGTGCGCGCCTATGCCGCACAGATACGCATCATGACCGAGTTCATGGAACAGGTAGAGCGCGATACCGGATGCCTGATCGAGTATCTGGATATCGGCGGCGGCTTCGCTTCGCGCAATGCCTTGCAGGGAATGTATTTGCCGCCCGATCAGATTGTGCCGAGCTTCGAGCAGTATGCCGAAGCGATCTGCGGCGCATTGACGGAGGCAACACGCGGACGCAGCGCCCTCGGTAAGCCGTTGCCCGCACTGGTGCTGGAGACCGGGCGTGCCGTTGTCGATGATGCGGAAACGCTGGTAACCACGGTGGTCGGCGGCAAGCGTTTGCCGGACGGGCGACGTGCGGCGATTCTGGATGCCGGGATCAATATTTTGTTTACCGCCTTCTGGTACAACCACGAAGTCAAACCGCTGCGTCCGCTCGAAGGTATCGCCGAAGAAACGGTGTTGTACGGGCCGCTGTGCATGAACATCGACGTGGTGCGCGCTTCCATCATGCTGCCGCCGCTGAATGTCGGCGAAAGCCTTGCGATCCGTCCTGCGGGTGCTTACAACAACACGCAATGGATGCAGTTCATCCAGTATCGTCCTGCGGTGGTGATGGTCACGCAGCACGGCACGGTTGAAGTTATCCGTGCGGCGGAGAAGCTGGAAGATGTGAGCGGTCTGGAAGCAGTGCCGGATGCGTTGCTGCAACCGTTTCCGCAGGGCTTGCCGGAATGATTTTGTTGTATCGTCTGGATGAACTGACCGCGCCGTTTTTTCGCGCTTACGCGGCGGTGCTGTTCTGCACTTCGCCGCGCGTCGGTGTCTGGTTCGCCTGCGTCACGCTGTGGTCGCCGCGCGCGGCCTTGGCCGGTGTGGTGTGTCTGCTGGCAGCGGCATGGTGGGCGCGCTTGCTGGCGCTTTCCGCACAGGGCGAGTCGCATCTGGTCAACAGTTTGCTGAGCGGATTGTTCATCGGCGCGTTTCATGCGCCGGACTGGAAATTGTTCGGCTGGGTGGTGATGGTTGCGTTGTTCGTTACGCTGATCTCGCACTGGCTTGCCGGATGGTTATGGCGCGCGGGCAAGTTGCCCGTGCTGAGTCTGCCTTTTGTGCTGGCGTGCTGGCTGATCGCGCTCGCGTCGCAAGTGGAAAATGCGGCGGCCATGCTGCCCGCCGCGTTGAGCGGTGATGCCGATGTGGTGTTCGGCGCGTGGCTCGATCAATTCTTTACGGCGCTAGGCTGGTTGCTGTTGACACCGTACCCGTGGGCGGGTGCGCTGCTGTTCGCTGGGCTGCTGGCGGCCTCGCGCTATCTGACCATTCTGGCGGTCGGCGGTTACGTGGCGGGGCAGTTGGCGCTGCTCATGTTCGGGCGCACCGAATCGAATGTCGTCGGCTACAACTTTATGCTGGCCGCGATGGCCTTGGGCGGCATCTTCGCCGTGCCGGGACGAGCCAGCTTTGTAATGGCGCTGGCGGGCGGCGTGGCGGCGGGCTGGTTCACCGTCGCGCTCGGTGTGGCGGTCTATCCTTTCCATTTGCCGCTGCTGACCTTGCCGTTTCTGTTGGCGGTTTATCTCTGGCTGGGCGGCCTCGGCGCGCGCATCGTTAACCGCGCGCCGCAACTCGCGCTGGATGCGCCGCAAATGCCGGAGTCCGCTTACGAGCGCGTGCGTCTGGCACAGGTGCGCGGCGGCATTGCCGACAGCTTGCCTGTATTGCTGCCGGTCTACGGCGAATGGCGCGTTTCGCAGGCGTTCAACGGGCAGTACACGCACCGCACACCGTGGCAGCACGCGCTCGATTTCGACATTGCGGAAAGCCGGGGAGGTCGTTTGCTCAACCATCACGGCAGCGGTTTGGAGCAGGCGAATTACTTTTGTTTCAACGCGCCCGTGTTTTCCCCGGTTGCCGGACAAATAGTGCAGTTGCGCGACGATCTCGCCGACGTGCGCCCCGGCGAAGCCGATGTCGCCAACAATTGGGGCAACCATATTTTGCTGCGCACTGCGGCGGGCGATCACGTGCTCATGGCGCATCTGAAGCAGGGCAGTTTGCGGGTGGTCACGGGCGAGTGGGTTTATGCCGGGCAGCCGCTGGCGGCCTGCGGCAGTTCCGGGCGCGCGCCCGAGCCGCATCTGCATTTTCATGTGCAGCGCGAACAATCGCTCGGCAGCCCGACACGCCCGTTTCATCTGCTCAATGTGCTGGTTCACGGCGTAAACCGTCAGCGCGAATTCCACCTTTTTTATTTGCCGCAGCAGGATGACATCGTCAGCGCCGCACCGCGCGATGAAGGCATCGCCGCCGCTCTGCATGCGTTGCCGGGGCAGGTGCTGCATTACCGCCTGCGCCGCAACGGCGAGACCTGCGGAACTTCGCAACCACTACGTAATGAATTGACGCTGCTCGGGCAATCGCGCTGGCATGTCGCCAACGGTGCATCGGTGGCCTGCGAAGAAACGCCGATGGTATCGGGCTGTTATGACCGCACCGGCAAGGCCGATGCGTTGCTGGATATGTGGGTGCTGGCACTGGGGCTCACACCTTTTAGCGCGGCGGCAGACCGTTGGCAGGACAGACCTGCCTTGCGTTTATTGCCGCTCAATTTTTTGCAGCGCGCTTTGGTTGCAGTGCTGCACCCGCTGGAGGAGGGCTGCGTCAGCCACTATCGCCGCAGTTGGGAGGAGCAGAGCGGCTGCTGGAAACAGGAAGGGCAGCACTGCTTTCGCCTTGTTCCGGGTATTACGTGGTGCGCCGATACCACGGCGTGGATCGCACCCGGCAAAGGTGTGCAGCGCTTGAGTTTGCGCTTCGGCAGGCAATATTGGGAAGCGGAGCGGGATGAGCTATTACAACAATCAGGGAGCGATCAATGAAACAGCGTGAATTATTTTTTATGAACCGGAGTGCCGGTTCTCTTGTTGCGCTAGTTGCGTTTGCGGCGCTGTCCGCTTCTCCGGTGCGGGCTGACGATACCTATCCGGTTCCCGAGCCGGATGCGTGGACGATGAGCTTCACGCCGCAGTACAGCTACGGCAGTTATAACAACTCTCCGACGCGCGACAGCGTGAGCAGTGCCACTCTGTATGCCGCCGCGCAATATCTGGAAGCGGGCGGTATGGCGCTGAGTGCGAGCAGCACCACGGTAAAAATGCTGGCGGGTTTACCGACGCTGAATCAAACCTCTGGATACGTTTCCGGCTATTTGAATTTCACCCCGGATATGCTGCCCGGCGTTCTTGCGTTGCGCGGCGATGTGTTGCGCGCTGACAACAACGATGCCAGCAACGAAACCAGCGGCGTGACGGCTTATGCCCCGCAAGTGTCATTTCTGAATTTCGCCAAAACCTATTACCTCGATCTCGGCTATGCCGTGAGCCGCTACGGCGACAGCAGCAGCGGCAACGGCTCGCTGGCGGTAACGCAGTGGACTCCGACATTCGGCTTCGCCCTGAACGACGGTTACGACTGGCTGCAACTGCGCGGCTACGACATCCGTTTTTCCAACTCGCAGCGCGCGCAAAACAACAGTGCAACCGATGCTGTTGAAATGAAGTGGACTCATTATTTTTCAGCTACAGGCTGGATGCCGGAGCAGGTGCAACTCGGGGCGTTGTTCGGTCAGCGAATTTACGCGGTTGATTCCGGAAACGTCTACAACCTTGCTGATATGCAGCAGGGGGGCGTATCGCTGGCCGCGAACTGGTTGCTCGATACGGGGCTGCACCTGCTGCTGCAATGCGGGCAGGAGCGCTATGCGGCCAGTGGTGGTAGTGCTTATACGGGCACTTACGCTTATCTCGCGATCAGCGAACAGTGGTAATTACAATTTTTACAGGAGAGCTGCAATGAAACTGACGGGTGCGAAATATCTTATGTTGCTGGCCATGCTGGCGAGCGGGGGCGTGTTTGCGCAAAGCAACGCTTGGCAGGAGTCTTACACTCAGGAAGCCGCCGGAAAATATGCGCAGGCGAACGCTTTCATGGATTCCGTATTGCGCGAAGCGCCGACGCATGAATTCGCCCTGATGCGTCATGCCTGGTTGAATTATTTGCAGGGGCGTTACAACGATGCCCTGCACGATTACGGGCAGGTGCTGTCGATCAATCCGAAGTCGCTGGATGCGCGGCTGGGGTTGACGTTGCCGCTGATGGCGCAGCAGCGCTGGCGCGAAGCAGCCATAGAGGCGCGCAAGGTGACTGCGGTATCCGCATGGGATTACACGGCCAATGTGCGGTTGATGCTCTGCGAGGAGGCGGAACGCAAGTGGGATGTGCTGGCGCAGCATGCGGGGGAAATGGCCTACCGTTACCCCACCGATGCAACCGTGCAGGTTTATCTCGCCCGCGCCGAAGCGTGGCAGGGCAATATCAGGAATGCCAAGCAGGCTTACGCCAAAGTGCTGGAGCGTATGCCGGCGCATGCGGAAGCTTTGGCGTATTTGAAAAATAATCCCTGAGATGGCGGGGGCTGGTTTGTTGACCCTGTTTCGTTATGCGTTTAGTCTGCGCCCGGTTTTTAACGATCAGTTCCCACATATGAACTTTCACCTCACGCTGAATAGCCTCGCGACCCGCCTGACTTTGCTCGGGATAGCCATTCTGCTCGTCGGTGCGCTCGGGCGGGTTTATGTCTTGAGCGATTATTTGCGCAAAGACATAATCGATTTGAATGCCTCCCAATTGTTGTCGATTGCGAATTATGTTGCGCAGGATGTCGACCGCGACATGCAGGAGCGCCGTGAATTGCTGGAGCATGTCGCCAAAACATTTCCGCCGCATTTGCTGCATAACCGCAAGCAGGCGCAGGAGTGGCTGAAGGTGCGCCATGATACGGCTCCGCTATTTTCATTCGGCATCTCGGTCATTGATGTTTCCGGGACGGTGCAGTCCAGCTATCCCGTGTTGTCAGACTGGGGTAGTGCGTCTTACGCGAACCACGATTATTTTCAGCAAGCGCTGAAAGGCGAATTTGCCATCGGACATCCTTTTGTCGAGCTCGCTGTCAGGGCACCGGTATTGCCGATGGCGGTGCCGATACGGGGCGAGGACGGGCGAGTGCTGGCCGTGCTGGCCGGTATTTCCGCGCTGAATTCCAAAAACTTTCTGGGGAGTTTGTACACAACCCGTGTCGGCACTACGGGTGGCTTACTGCTGATTTCGCCGCGCGACAAATTATTCGTTGGTGCTTCGGATGCCAATTTGACGCTTAAGCCGACTCCCGATGAGGGGGTAAATAAATTGCACGATCAGGCCATGAAAGGGTTTCGCGGCAGCGGTATTACCGTTAATGCGCGCGGTATCGAAGAGTTGTCCGCCATTGCTTCGGTGCCGGGCTGCGGCTGGTTTGTGGTGGCGCGTATGCCGAGTACCGAGGTGTATGCGCCGCTCGTCAGCCTGCGAAAATTCATTTTGCGCAACACGACATTTATCGTGCTGGCTTTTTTAATTATCATGATATTTGGCTTGCGCCACGTACTGCGTCCGCTGATGAATGCCGCAAAACATGCGGACAGGATGACCTTGGGAGAGGCCCCGCTTGAACCGATCCCTGTAGTGCGCAATGACGAGGTGGGGCATCTGACGAGAGCGTTTAATCGCGTTCTGTCCAAGTTGTTGGCCAGCAGAACTGATCTGGAACAGCGTATCGAGCAGGTTATCCTTGCCCAAAACGAACACCGGCAATTTATTGCCATGCTGGCCCACGAGTTGCGCACGCCGCTGGCGGTGATCGACGGCGCGGTGCAGTCGCTGGAATACCTTCAGCCGCAAGATGAAGAGGTGCGGCGGCGTCATCAGCGCATCCGCCGTTCGGTGGAAAGGATCAACGGGCTGGTGAAGCAGTTTTTGACCAATGATCGCATCGACGATCCCAACCGGCTGGTCGTGCATCAAGTGCCGCTGGACGGAGTTGAACTTGCCCGTTTGGCGCTGCAATCCTGTGGCGACAGCGCATCCGCTCGTGTTCATTTGCGCATGCCCGATACCGCTCCTTGTCAGGGAGATGCCGCCTTGATGCAGGTGGCGCTGGTCAATCTGCTGGATAACGCGCTCAAATATTCCCCCGCCGATAAACCCGTAGAGATTTGTGTCGAAGCCTTGACGCGCGACGGTGTGCCCGGCGTGGCTTGGACGGTATCAGATCAGGGCGCGGGCATCGCGCCGGAAAGCCGCGAGACAGTGTTCGAGAAATATGTGCGCGGCACAGATCACGGCAATGTGGCCGGCACAGGTTTGGGGTTGTATCTGGTGCGCCGGATTGCCGAGTTGCACGGCGGCAGCGTGGAGATACTGGAGCGCGAAGGATGGGGGGCGGTGTTACGTTTCTGGTTGCCGGAAGAAGGAGGTGTTGCATGCTCAGAATAGCCATCGTGGAAGATGATGCCGATCTGCTGGATGAGATCGGTTTCAATCTGCGCAGACAGGGATTTCAAGTCACGCTTTGCGCGAACGGCAAAGACTTTGACCGCGTACAGCAGACGGAGGTATTCGATGTGACCGTGCTTGATATCGGGCTGCCCGGCGAAAACGGTCTGTCGATTGCGCGGCGTTTGCGCCGCAACCACCCGCATTGCGGTATTGTGATTTTGACCGCGAGGTCGGGGGTGGACGACCGCGTTCACGGTATGGAGGAGGGGGCCGATGCTTACCTGTCCAAGCCGGTCGATATGCGCGAACTGGCGTTGGTGATACGCGCCATTGCGCGGCGTATGGCGCCTGCGCCCACTTCGGGCGGCGAAGGCTTTGTGCTGATCGGGCGCGATCAGATGTTGCTCTTGCCCGATGGCGGGCAACTTGAGCTGACTCGCTTGGAAACCTTGTTATTGTCTCGTTTGGCGCGGGCGACGGGACAGCAGGCCACCCGGCAGCAATTGGTCGAAGCGCTGGGTGAACGTTACACGGATTACGACCCGCGCCGCATGGAAGCGATCATCAGCCGCCTGCGGAAAAAATTTGTGCAGGCGGGTATTGCGGACGATACGCTGCGGGCGATACGCCATACCGGTTACATACTGACGGTGCCCGTCAGCGAAAGGGATGGTGCCGCCTGAGCAAATGTCAGCGAATATCAGTTTCGGGAAAATCAGGCATTGAATAATCGCGAGTACTGAATATCGGGGTGGCCAAATTTTGACGAATATGAAAAAAATAAAGAGATGTTCGGGATTGCTGCTCGCGGGCGGAATGCTGAATTTGTTTGCGGGAGCCGCTATTGCCGCAGACAGTGCGCCAAGTATGCCGGAAGCTCGGCGCTTGTTGAATGAAGGCAGAGCGGTGGAGTCAGCCGCCTTGCTGGAACGCGATCAATTGAACTATGCGGGCAATGCGGATTTCGACTATTTGCTTGGCTTGGCCTGGCTTAAGTCCGGCAAAGCAGGCGAGGCACTGTTCGCGTTCGAGCGGGTGCTGATGAGCGATCCCGCGAATGCGGATGCGCGCCTGAAGGCGGCGCAGATTAGTGCCGACCGGGGGGATGCGGCTTATGCACGGGAGCTGGTGCAACCGCTGGAGGGAGCGCAGCTGACTCCGCCGCAGCAACAGGATTTGGATAAGGTGCGCGCGACTCTTACCGCGATTTCGGGGGGCGGCACGCTCTCGGTGCGCGGTTATCTGCTGGCTTCCGGCGGCGATAACGATAACGTAACCGGCGGGCCGGATGCCAAGGCGGTGATGATTCCCGGACTGAATCCCGTCGGGCCCGGATTGCCCCCCCCCCAACCGACAGATTTGGGAACGGCATCGCGAGATGGGGATGCGGTCGGCGCGGTAGAGGCCGGACTGTCGGTGCAGCAGGGGATAGGCGAAGATTTCTGGCTGACCGCGGATGGCAATATCAATCAGGGCTTCAACCGCACCCGTACCGATGTGAGAGAAAGTTTCGGCAATCTCAATCTCGGTATGCTCGCGCGTAGCGGACAGGAATTTTTCGGGGCCGCCGCGCTGGCGCAGGATTATCTGGTCGCCCAATCGAGTTATCGCAAGTCGCTCGGTGGTCGGGTGAACTGGACGCACTCCTTCGGGGATAAATCTTCGCTGACAGCTTATGTGCAGCAGCTCGCTTTCACCTATCCCTCCAGCCCGTTGAATGATGCGACCCGCACGATGGGCGGCCTCACCCGCGAAACGACGCTGGGTGACAGTGTTGTCTTGCAGTACGGCGCTTATGGCGGACAGGAAGTGGCGAAAGAGGCGGCAACCAAACCGCATTTCAGCTATGGCTTGTGGGGGGGCAGTCTGGGCGGTAGCGTTGAGGTGATGAAAGATTTGTCGTTTTCTGTCGGCGTTGTGTACGAGTCGCATCGGCACGCTGCGCGCGATGCCTTGTTCTTCGTGACGCGAGAAGATGCTTCGACCAGCGCGGGGATTGCCGCCGATTACCGGTTGAATCAGAACTGGCATTTGATTCCCCGCTATACCTACCTGCGCAATGTATCCAACATCGCGCTGTACGATTACAAGCGCAATACCTTAATGCTGCAATTACGATGGGACTTCGATAATGGACAAGATTAATGCTACATCGCATTTTATTCGGGAACGCTTTTTAGCGATTGCGACGGCGGCACTGCTGTTGCTGACCGCAGCGGTTCAGCCCGCACTGGCGGCGGAGAGTGCGGGTGTCATCATGGCGTTTTCCGGCAAAGTCGAAATTGTGCGCGGTGCGGAAACTCGTCTTGCGGCCAATCGAGCGGAGTTGTATAGCGGCGACACCATCGTGACAGGAACCGGGCAGGTGCAGATTCGTTTTGTCGATGGCACCATGCTGACGCTGTATCGCGATACCAAATTTTCGGTGGACGATTATCACTACGGCAAGGGTAACGGGGACAGGGCGCGTTTTAGCCTGCTTAACGGGTTGATGCACACGCTGACCGGAGATATCGACAAGCGCAATTACCAGCTCACTACCCGTTTGGCTAACCTCGGTGTGCGCGGTACCGAATATTCGGTGCAACTTAATGAATCGCTGCATGTCAGCGTGGATCAGGGGCGCGTGTCGCTTGCCAACGCGGGCGGCTCAATACTGGTGGGGGCAGGGCAGAGCGTCATTGTGACGGGGCCGAATGTGATGCCTCCTCCTGTGATGGGGGGCAAGCTGGATTTGCGGCACGGTGGCGGAGGTCGTCCGGGCGGTGGTTCTGGTGGACATAGCGGCGGTCCCGGCGGCATGGGCGGGCCTGGGGGCGGCAGCCCCGGTGGTGCGGGAGGCCCGGCTGGTTCGGGTGGCGGAATGCCCCCTCCGGCCGGAACGCAGAAATTGGGTCAATAACAACAGGGCATCTGCATTTGAGTGCGGATGCCTTTTCAACCTTAAAAACTCAGTTAGCCACAGAGAACACAGAGATCACAAAGGAGAAAAAAACGGTTATCACGAAATTGCGATTCACCTTTGGGGTGAGCCGACAAAACATGGAGAAACCGTTTCTTTCTCTGTGTTCTCTGTGAACTCTGTGGCTTGAATTAAGGTTTTTAGGTTCAATACGGAGTTTGAAAATTCATGACTGATAGTACCGTCGCCGGTAAACGCTGGCGTTTGCCGCGTTTGTCCACTCTTCTCGTTCAGGTGTTGTTGCCTGTCGCCGTGATTGCGGTAGCGCTGCTTATTCAGGGCAGCGATCCGCAGTTCCGCGCACGGATACGTGACAACTCGTTTGACCAGTTGCAATCGCTTTCTCCTTTGCCCTATCGCGGGGAATTGCCTGTGCGCGTGATTGCCATCGACGATGCCAGCATTTCGAGTATCGGCCAATGGCCGTGGCCGCGCACTGTGCTGGCGGATGTGGTGGACAGGTTGACGGCGCTGGGTGCGCGCGTGGTGGCATTCGACGTTGTGTTTTCTGAAGCGGATCGCAGCTCGCCTGAACAGGTGGCGGCGGCTTATCCCAAACAACCCGCTTTGCAGAATCTGCTCAAACAATTTCCCGCGCACGATGAGGTGCTGGCGAAAAGTTTTTCCCGTAGCGCTGTGGTGCTCGGTTTTCCGATAGAACCCGTTGCGGTGTCGGCTACGCTGCCGCCGGTTAAGGCGCACTTCCTGAGTTTTGGCGGCAATGCCGGCGATTGGTTGCCGCATTACGGCGGGGGACTCGCGGGCTTGCCGGTGCTGACTCAGGCGGCGGCAGGCAGCGGTTCTATTTCGCTGGAGCCTAGCAGCGACGGCGTGCTGCGCGCAGTGCCGCTGGTGTATCAGGTGCATGACACGTTGTATCCCGGCTTGGGGCTGGAAACGCTGCGTCTGTTTGGCGGCTTTGACAAGCTGACGCTTGAAGTTGCAGAGCCTGAAACAGGGCATATGCCGGGCATCGTGGGCATCGGTTTGAGTGATGCGGCTTTTCTGCCTACCGCTCCCGATGGCCGTGCATGGTTACACTTCCGCCGCCTTGCTGCCGAGCGCTATATATCGGCGCAGGATGTGCTGGCGGGCAAGGTCGATGCCAAGCTGGTTAAAGATCACATTGTCTTTATCGGCGCGACCGCCAAAGGCTTGGGCGATACGATTTACAGCCCGCTGGGCGAATTGATTCCCGGCATCGAAGGCCACGTGCAGTTGGTGGAGCAACTGATGACGGGGGACACTTTGCAGCGCCCGACATGGGAGAGCGATTTGTTGCTGGCAACATTGCTGGGCACATGGCTGTTGTTGGCTTTGCTGCTGGCGCGTTTCCGCCCGCTATGGTCGGTGCTGCTGGGTGCGCTTATTGTTTCGGGCTTGTTCTTTCTGGCGGGATGGTTGTTCGTGGCGCAGCATTTGCTGCTTGATCCGGTGTATCCGGCACTGGCCGTTGTCGCCTTGTTTATTGTGATTATGGTGCCGCGCTATTTGAAGACGGAAGGGGAGCAGCGCTGGATACGCAACGCTTTCTCGCGTTACGTCTCGCCCAACCGCGTCAAGTTTTTGCAGGCGAATCCGCAGCAGTTGGAACTGGGCGCAATCTACCGCGAGTGCTCGTTCGTGATGACCGACTTGGAAGGCTTCACGCCGCTGATGGAGAAGTACGCGCCGGATAAACTTTCCAGCCTGATTAACGATTATCTGGAAGGCATGATCCAGATCGTGTTCAAACACGACGGTACGCTGGATCGTATCGTGGGCGATGCCGTGGTGGTGATGTTCTCCGCACCGCTGGTGCAGGCCGACCACGCGCAGCGGGCGCTGGCCTGCGCGCTGGAGATGGATGTGTTCGCGCGGGAATGCAGCCGCCGCCAGCGCGAGTTGGGCGTTCCGTTCGGGCGCACCCGTATCGGCATTAATACCGGTACGGTGCTGATCGGTAACTTCGGCGGCAAGAGCATGCTGGATTACCGCGCGCTGGGCGATGCCATCAACACCGCCGCGCGGCTGGAAACAATCAACAAACAACTCGGCACCCGCATCTGCATCAGCGGCGCTGCTGTCGCGCAGTGTCCCGGATTTATCGGTCGTCCATCGGGGCGGCTGGTGCTGAAGGGCAAGAGCGAGGCCGTGGCAACTTACGAGCCGCTCACGGCAGATCAGGCCGCGCAGCCGCATGTGGTCGAGTACCTTGCCGCTTATGCGCAGATGGAAGCGGAAGCGCCGGAAGCTTGCGAAGCGTTTCAGAAGTTGGCGCAAAAATACCCCGATGATCCCTTGGCTATTTATCACGCCAAACGATTGGCGGCAGGCGAAACGGGCAGCACGGTGGTGATGACGAGCAAATAAATCAAACGAAGCTTGCGCTTTATGGATAATCAAGAAGGAGGCTGTTTTGACTGATATGCAAAATGAATTAACGCAGGAAGAAGTGTACAAAGCGATCAAGCAGTTGATACGTGATCGCGACACCAAAATACTGACGGATATGCAATGGTTAAGTTCCAATCTGCCTGCTGCAAATGGAGCGACCGAATCGCAAGTCGCCGAGCGCGATGCCAAAATCGCGCAACGTAACCGGGTGCTGTTCTGCGTCGGGCATCTGGCTGCGGATGAATTCAGATATTCGGATATTGAAGCGCTCATGCGGCAGCGGTTTCCAAAGTCCAGTCAGGTAAGTGTGCTGAATGTGGCGCATGCGCTTGCAGAGTTGGCGGTCGATGGCACGGGTATTTTGACTCATACGCCCAAGCGCGATGGTTATATGCTGAAAGCGCCGCTATACCGTTCTTGTTTGCGCAATATGTTGAGTTGCGCGGATGGCAGCGAGCTTGTGGAGAAGGTGTTTTTGGCGGAGTAAGCGGCGTGTTCCGCGCGAATGGTTCAATGCCTTACGCAATTTCGCCCCTCTTTTTTTGCCCGATACAGATGCTCATCCGCCACTGCGATTAGCGATTGTGGCGTTGAATCGGGTTGGTTCATCGCCAGTCCTGTGGAAATGGTCACGCCCGGCAAGGTCGCACCGTCAGCGGAAACAATGTGTTTTTTTTCGGTATTCATGCGTATCCGCTCTGCTGCGGCAATACCTTCATCCCTGCCGGTGTTCGGCAGGATCACCAGAAATTCCTCGCCGCCGTAGCGCGTGGCAAAGTCGTATGGTCGCACGGAGGTCTTGAGTACTTCGCCCATTGCGATCAGCGCGCGGTCTCCCCCCGGATGTCCCTGTGTGTCGTTGTATTGTTTGAAGTGGTCTACATCAATCAACAGAATGCACAGCGGCTGCTCGCTTTTTGTTGCCTGCTCCAGCAGGCGCGTCAGCGCGTTATCCAGCCAGCGGCGGTTGTATAGTCCGGTTAATGCATCCACATTGGCGTGATCGGTCAGTTCCCAGATTTGCTGTCGATCTTTCACGATGCGTTGCGTGTTGGCTTTGATCCAATGTGTTAGCAGCCGCAGCAGGTTGTCCGCCATAGGGCTGGTATCGGCAACCAAATTTTTCAGCAAATCCCGGTGGATTGGGAATACGCGGCTGGCTTCTTTGGCAACAACATAGGCGGACGGATGCGAGTCGTCGATGATCGACATTTCTCCCACGGAGATGCCTTTGTTCAGTTCTCGAATCTCGGGTGAATCCAGCGTGCCGAAATGTACGCCAAGCGACCCGGATAGCAATAAATATACGTGATGGTTATCCATCTCGGGCGAGAGCAGCACCTCGCCTGCGGCTAATTCCTGCGGTTTTGCATGCGTTAATGCCAGATTTATAATTTTCTCCGGCACGTTGCGAAATAAATCGGTTTGCGCCAGTTCATGAGCCAAAGAATTCACGGATGTTTCCTTGTAATGTTTACCGGACGAACCTTAATTCATTGGGCGGAGGAGTTCAATAACCGGGATGTCATGAGAATGTTCTGTGCGTACTGTAAAATGCGCGCTCTTCTCGATAGGCACTGACTCATGACAATTACCGAAACACAACTTCTTTCCATGCTCGAATTGCAGGACGCCATGAACCGCAAGGTCAATCCCGATTGGGTTGCCGCCAATAACAATTGGTATCGCGCGATTCAGGTGGAAGGTGTCGAAGCGATAGAGCATCACGGCTGGAAATGGTGGAAGAAGCAGGACTGCGATCTGGCGCAGTTGAAAATGGAGCTGGTCGATATCTGGCATTTCATTTTGTCCGCCGCGATTCAACTCAAACACGGAAATGTTGCATTGGCAAAAATGGAAATGCAGGCCGAGCTTCATCTCAAACAAAAGTCCGTGCAATTTGATAACCAATACTATGTGCTTGCCCAATTAAACCTGTTGGAAAAGCTGGATTTGCTGGTGGGGCTGGCCGCAGGCAAACGGCACAGCCTGGCGCTGTTTGAAGCGCTGCTGCATGACTGCGAGATGGAATGGAATGACTTGTTCAAGCAATACGTCGGTAAGAATGTTCTGAACGTATTCCGGCAGGATCACGGCTACAAGGCGGGAAGCTACATCAAGGTTTGGGATGGACGCGAAGACAACGAGCACTTGGTCGAGGTTTTGGAAGTGCTGGATTTGGATTCCGCCACGGTTCGCGACGAACTCTACCGTGCCCTCAAAGCAAGATACGTTATCGTGCAAGGGGTGTAATCATCATGAGCAACGAAGATTTAAATTTGGAAGAAGTGATGCCCGCGCTCTCCGATAGGGAGATGGATGAGCTCGACAGCTTTTTGATGTCCGATGCCACTTCGAATGAAGTCATGATGCTGGATTGCCTCGACGGATTTTTAACCGCCCTTGTTTCGGGGCCGGTGATGCCACAGCCAAGCCAGTGGTTGCCGCGAGTGTGGGGGCCAAGCGTGGCAGATGCTCCCGCGTTTGCCGGCGAAGCGCAGGCAGAAAGAGTCGTCGGTCTGATAATGCGCCACATGAACGCCATTGTCTGGAGCCTGCAACAGGAGCCGGATTTCTTTGAGCCTATATTCGACCTTAACGTCTATATGGACGATGAGCGCGAGTACGTCGATGGTGAAATGTGGGCGCACGGATACATGACCGGCATCAATATGCAGAGGGGTAGCTGGAAGGCATTATTTGAATCCAAGCACGGCATTGAAATGTTGCAGCCTATTCGCCTGCTCGGTTCCGCTGACATCAGTTTGGAAGAAGAAGAGCTGATAAAAACACCGGCCCTGCGCGAAGAGTTGTCCAAGCTGATTCCGGCAAGCGTTGCTTGGATATATAAATTATGGGCGCCGCAACGTTATGCCGCAGCAGTTCGCGCCACGGGCAATGCAGACGGACAAGAAGCGCCGAAAATAGGCCGTAGCGCACCTTGTCCTTGCGGCAGCGGCCGCAAGTTTAAGAAATGCTGCGGTGTGACTGCGTAATAAGAAACTGTCTCAATCCCCGTATTTTGTGCCCAAACAAAAAAAAGCTCACCTTTGAGGATGAGCTTTTTTGTTTGTTGGTGGAGGCGGGGGGAATTGGCCATCCTCGCCAGCCACAGCGCTTGCATGCGCTGTGGCGTTCGTAGGCTCGCAGCGGTGCTGCTCGAATTCCCTACTCACCCCCCGTCCGTGCCGGACGGGAGTTCAATTCCCCCTGAGCCGTAATCAAAATAAAAAGCCCACCGGTGAAGGTGAGCTTTTGTTATTGGTGGAGGCGGGGGGAATTGAACCCCCGTCCGCGAGCACTCTACAGATAGTTCTACATACTTAGTCCAGTTATTTAATTTTATCCGGCAGACGCCAACCGACAGGCTGCTACAGGACGAGTCACCTTAGTTTTAGCTTCGTACAAAGTAACCCTGCACGACACGATTCTGTGTAAATGACCTCACTCATCGCGGCATTACTGCCTTGAGCCCCTCCACAGACAGCAGGGTGTGAGGTCTAACCGGTTAAGCGGCTAGAGCGTACTTTTCGTCGTTTGCGACTATTGGTTTTCCAGCTGATTTACGAGGTTGCGGGTCCTCGGTATGCCCTACGCTGCTTTGCAACCCACGTCGAAGCCAGGTCGCCCCCGGTTCTGGTTGGTACTAAGCGGGGCGGATTGTAACAGGTGGCGGCGTGTTCGTGTTGGCGGGCTAAGCTGCCGGAGGTATCGCATGTGCGGGGATTTGGTATTTCCCGCTGCGAGCCCCTACGGGATTTTGCAGAAAGCGCGTCATGTGGCGGTCGGCTTTGGTGGAGTGGGAAGAGAACCAGTCCAGCAACAGCAGTTCGGTGCGGAAGGCGAGGTAGCGCGGGGCATCCACTCCGGCTAGCGTCTTTTTTTCCAGTTCTTTGAAATTGGCGATGAAGCGTTTGTGTTCCTGCTGGTGGCTTTCGGCGAAGGGGTAGTGGTGCTGTTGCATCAGTTCGTCTTCGATGCGGAAGTTGTTTTCCGTGTGTTCGGTCAGAAATGCAAACAAGTCGCGGAATCCGCCGGTGTTGCCTTGCTTGACCTGTTCAATAAAGGCGTTGATGTGGTCGAGCAGTTTTCGGTGGGCGTTGTCGAGCGGTTCGAGGCCGGTAAGGAATTCGTCTTTCCAGCTGATGCCGAAGTCGAGCTCGCCGGTGCTCAAGTGTTGCCCGCTGGAATTGTATTCGTTGCAGCGCTCCAGATAGATGAGTGCGGGAATGTCGTTCGGTGCAATTTCCACGCATTTCTTCAGCAATTCGGTGGCGCGCGGAATATCTTTTAGGTGGTAATACGCGATAGCCTCGTCGAACAGCGGCTGGCAGGCTTCTTTGCTGCTGCGCAATTCGGGCGCGTCGTTGTCGAAGACTTCAAAGATCGACAGGGGTTGCGATTTGCCTTTGACGCGGATGCGGTCGAGGAAGCGGATATGGTATTTGTCCGGGTCGGCCAGGTCGTACAGGGTGTTCTGGCTGATGATGAGCGGCGAGTGGTAGACTTTGGTGGCCTCTTCAAGGCGCGCAGTCAGGTTGACCGCGTCACCGATCACGGTACTGTCCATGCGGTTGATACCGCCCACTGTGCCTATCATCACCATGCCTGTGTTGAGGCCGATACCGATCTGAATGGGGATATAGCCGGCGCGCAGACGTCCGGCGTTGTAGTAGTTCAGCCGTTCCAGCATGGCGATGGCGCCGCTGACCGCATCGTCGGCGCCGTGTGCAAACAGCGCCATGATGGCGTCGCCGATGTATTTGTCGATGATGCCGCGATGCTTGCTGATGACCGGCTCCATCTGGCTGAGATAGGAGTTGATGAACTCGAAGTTCTCCGCCGGAGTCATCGACTCGGACAGCGGCGTGAAGTCGCGAATGTCGGAGAACATGATGGTCATCTTGCGCTCGACCTGATCGCCAAGTTTGACGTCGACGATACTTTTAACTTCGAGCAGGTTGAGCAGTTGGTGCGGGATCAGGCGGCCGTAGGCGGTCTCGGTTTGCTGCAGCAGCGTCAGGGCTTGCTGGTGAGCGAAAATGACTTTGTGCAGTATTTCCTGAATGCTGTCGGAAGAGGGGGCAGCAGGGTCTTGGCTTGTCCCTGTCTGTTTATTCTCGTCGATCATGCATCCCCCGGAAGTATTTTTGTGGCGCGATGATACCGCCGATTAAGCTTCTATGTAACGCAGTAATTCGGTCGGATGCTGCACGGCTCCCGCCGCCTGCCAGGTGGCAAGATCGGCCTGCGGGTCGATGTAGCCATATTGGGCGATGATGCCGCGCATTTGTGCTGCGTTGGCGGCTTCCATGTCACGCTTGTCGTCGCCCAGATACAGGCAGTGTTCGGGGGCGACCCCGATGAGCGTTGCGGCATGCAGCATCGGCATGGGATGCGGCTTGGCATGAGCGCAGGTGTCGCCGCTCACTAGGCAGGCGGCACGCTCGGCATAGCCCAGCGCCTGCATCAGCGGCAGGGTGAAGCGGTGCGGCTTGTTGGTGACGATGCCCCAAGGCAAGCCGCGCTGTTCGATGGCGGAGATCAGTTCGGCCATGCCCGCGAACAGCGTGGTGTGCTTGCAAATGTTGGCGGTGTAGTGCGCGAGGAATTCATCGCGCAATCCGGCAAAGCGCGGATGATCCGGCGTAACTCCGAAGGCCAAGCCGAGCAACCCGACCGAGCCGTGCGAGGCCTGCGGGCGCAGGGTTTCCAGCGGCAGCGGCGGCATGTTGTTAAGTGCCAGCACATGGTTGACCGCCGCGCCGAGGTCGGGCGCTGTGTCGGCGAAGGTGCCGTCGAGGTCGAACAGGACGGCTTTAATCACGGCGGCAGGCGATGAGGTAATTCACGTCGGTGTCTTTGCCCAGCGAGTAGGTCTTGCTGAACGGGCTGTAGCTCATGCCGGTGATATCGTTGACGTTCAACCCGGCGTTGCGGCAGAACTGTGACAGCTCCGATGGCTTGAGGAATTTGGCGTATTCGTGCGTGCCACGCGCCAGCATGTTCATCACATATTCCGCGCCGACCACGGCGAGCAGATACGATTTCAGGTTGCGGTTCAGAGTGGAGAAAAATACATAGCCGCCCGGTTTAACCAGTTCGGCGCAGGCACGGACAACGCTTTGCGGATCGGGTACATGCTCCAGCATTTCCATGCAGGTGACCACGTCGAAAGAAGCCGGGCGTTCGGCGGCAAGTTCCTCCACGGCAATTTTGCGGTACTCCACCTGCTTGCCACTTTCCAACAAATGCAACTTGGCGACCTTCAGCGATTTGTCGGCGAGGTCGATGCCCGTCACCTGCGCGCCCAGCGCCGCCATGCTTTCCGACAAAATGCCGCCGCCGCAGCCCACGTCCAGCACGGCTTTTCCGGAGAGTTCGGCGATATGGTCAATGTAGTTCAGGCGCAGCGGGTTGATGTCGTGCAGCGGCTTGAATTCGCTGTTGGCATCCCACCAGCGGTGGGCGAATTGGTTGAATTTTTCGATTTCGATCGAATCGGCGTTGGACATGGTTTTGTCGTCTTGAAATTGAAGTGCGCGGAATGTAGCAAAACTGGCCTTGGGCGGCTAGCCAATTCTGCTTTGGCTCGGACAGTGGCGATGTGATAAACTCGCCCGCTGTTTTTTAAGCCTTTTAGGAACCCGCCACAGATGGAACAATTCGCTAAAGAAACGCTGCCCGTTAGCCTCGAAGAGGAGATGCGCAAGTCTTACCTTGAATATGCGATGAGCGTGATTGTCGGGCGCGCGCTGCCCGATGCGCGCGACGGCCTGAAGCCGGTGCACCGGCGCGTGCTGTTCGCCATGCACGAGCTTTCCAACGACTGGAACCGGGCTTACAAGAAGTCGGCGCGTATCGTCGGCGACGTAATCGGTAAATATCACCCGCACGGCGACACGGCGGTGTACGACACCATCGTCCGTATGGCGCAGGACTTCTCGCTGCGTTACCCGCTGGTGGACGGGCAAGGTAACTTCGGTTCGGTGGACGGCGATAACGCGGCGGCGATGCGTTACACCGAAATCCGCATGGCGCGTATCGCGCACGAATTGCTGGCCGATCTGGATAAAGAGACTGTGGACTTCGGGCCGAACTACGACGGTTCCGAGCAAGAGCCGCTGGTGTTCCCCGCGCGCTTCCCCAATCTGCTGGTGAACGGTTCGTCCGGTATCGCCGTGGGTATGGCGACCAACATTCCGCCGCACAATCTTTCCGAAGTCATCGACGGCTGTATGGCGCTGTTGAAGAACCCCGAAATCGATATCGAAGAACTGATCGACATCATTCCCGCGCCGGACTTTCCGACGGCGGGTTTCATCTACGGCTTGGCCGGGGTGAAGGAAGGCTACCGCACCGGACGCGGTCGCGTGGTGATGCGCGGACGCACCCACTTCGAGGATATCGATAAGGGCGGCACACGCCAGTCCATCATTATCGACGAACTGCCGTATCAGGTGAACAAGGCCAACCTGCTGGTCAAGATCGGCGAGCTGGTGCGCGAGAAAAAGATCGAAGGCATCACCGAAATTCGCGACGAGTCGGATAAGTCCGGCATGCGCGCGGTGATCGAATTGCGTCGCGGCGAAATGCCGGAAGTGGTGCTCAACCACCTCTATAAACAAACGCAGTTGCAGGACAGCTTCGGTATGAACATGGTGGCCTTGCTCGACGGCCAGCCCAAGCTGCTCAACCTGAAAGAATTCCTCGACGCATTCCTGCGCCACCGCCGCGAAGTGGTGACGCGCCGCACGATATTCGAGCTGCGCAAAGCACGCGAACGCGGTCATATTCTCGAAGGTCTGGCGGTTGCGCTGTCCAATGTGGACGAGATCATCGCGCTGATTAAGGCGGCAGCGACCCCGGCCATCGCCAAGCAGGAATTGATGGCGAAGTCGTGGCGCTCGTCGCTGGTGGAAGAGATGCTCTCCCGCGTGAGCGACGCTTCGCGCCCCGAAACGCTGGCGCCGGAATTCGGCATGCAGGGCAGCGGCAACCAGCGCGCTTACAAGCTTTCCGATGCACAGGCTCAGGCAGATCGGAAGAGCGTCGTGTAGGGAAAGAGTGTAGATCTCGGTGGTCGCCGTATCATTAAAAAAAAA
>FZPW01000011.1_pt1 | contig 76772 bp, 94 predicted proteins | sample 1534771 | NCBI WGS metagenome assembly FZPW01 (sample SAMEA104161894, study PRJEB21768) | metagenome | biome: subterrestrial habitat; feature: phreatic zone; material: underground water | place: France | collected 2016-06-01 | depth 60 m | reverse complement strand
TTTTAATGATACGGCGACCACCGAGATCTACACTCTTTCCCTACACGACGCTCCTCCGATCTATGGCAGCCGCGCTGTTGTGCGGATCGCTGGTGCCGATCAGTGCGGATGATTTGTCAGGGAAAAAGATGTGCAAGCGCGGTAACTTGACGTCGTCCTGCAACTTGCCTTGCTCGCGCAACACGGCCTCCAGCAGTGGCTGAAAGCGGCGGGTAAAGGCGGACAGGGTTTTGCCTTCGTTGGTGTCCGGCACTTCCAGCCACAGCGCGCCAAACAAGCCGGGCAGGGTGGAAATGGCGGCGAGGATGGGCGTCAGGCGGTCGCGCTCCGGCAGTGCTTTGATGGTTTGATGCAGGCGGATCAACTGGCGCGCAAATATGAGTTCACGGTAGGACAGGGCTTGTTCGTTCAACGCGACCACGGCATAGCCGCTGTTGGCAAGGATGGGCGGCGGTTGCGCGGCGATGACGGGACTCTGTTGCCGCGCCTGACGTAGCGCTTCCTGCGCGCAATCCTGCTCGAAACCGGGGCGGCAATACAGCAGCCAGTAAGTTGATTTGCGGGTTTTAGTTCCAGCATAACGCGGCTTCGCCGCATTAGCCTGCACTGAAACTCCATTTGAGTTTGTGTGTGGAGTCGTTTGCATGGAGCGCATTGTGGCACAGGTGATGGTAATATCCGCGCCTTTGGGAACCTCTGATTAATTTCCTCACGGAGCGCGGGACTTAATCAGAGGTTCCTTATTTTGGCTGGTTTTCATGGCAAAACGATATGATTTGATTGTGTTCGACTGGGATGGCACGGTGATGGATTCCACGGCGGTGATTGCAGGTTCGATCCAGGCGGCTTGCCGTGACCTCAATTTGCCCATGCCGAGCGAGGCGGCGGCGCGCTATGTGATCGGCATGGGGCTGACGCAGGCATTGCGCCATGCGGTGCCGGATGCGCCGGAGTCCATGTACGGGTCGCTGGTGGAGCGCTACCGCTACCACTTCCTGGCGCAGGATGAGGCCATTCCGCTGTTTGCCGGGGCGCAGGATACGATAGCTGAATTGCATGGTGCGGGTTATTGGCTGGCTGTGGCGACGGGCAAGAGCCGCAACGGGCTGGATCGCGCCATGCAATCAAGCGGGATGCAGTCCTACTTTCATGCCACGCGCACGGCGGACGAGGCGTTTTCCAAACCGCATCCGGAGATGCTGCTGGAGATCATGGACGAGTTGGGCATGGTGCATGAGCGCGTGCTGATGGTGGGCGATACCACGCATGATTTGCAGATGGCGATCAACGCCGGAGTGGATGCGGTGGGCATGACGCAAGGGGCGCATCCGGCGGAGCAGTTGCGCGAGTTGCAACCCCTGGCGTTGCTGAGCGATTTTGCGGGACTGCGGAAGTGGTTCAGGGAGCACGCCTGATATACTGCGCGGATGGGTTTTAATTCCAATTTGCGTTATAAACAACGATGGTTTTGTAGGGTGCGTCCCACGCACCATCGTTGTATCAAAGGTGGTGCGTGGGACGCACCCTACGATATTTCGCTTTTTATTGCGAAATGGAATAAGGAGGTTTTATGTCCGAACAAAACAATAACTGGGAACGCGGCGTGCTGGAGAAGCTCGCCATGTCGGCCATTCAGGAACAGCGCCGGGCGCGCCACTGGGGCATCTTCTTCAAGGTGCTGACGTTTGCCTACCTGTTCATCGTGCTGTTTCTGGCCATGGGCTGGATGGGTGGCAAGGCGGAAACGGCACTGGGCGGCAAGCACACTGCGCTGGTGGAGATGAATGGTGTGATCGCGTCGAATAGCGCCGCCAGCGCCGACAATATTATTCCCAGCTTGCAGGATGCGTTCAAGGACAAGAAAACGCAGGGTGTCATCCTGCGCATCAACAGTCCAGGCGGCAGCCCGGTGCAGGCCGGGTACATCAATGATGAAATCCGCCGCCTGCGCGCCAAGTACCCGAAGATTCCGCTGTATGTGGTGGTGGAGGATATGTGCGCTTCCGGCGGTTACTACGTGGCGGCTGCGGCGGACAAGATTTTTGTGAACAAGGCCAGCATGGTAGGTTCCATCGGCGTGCTGATGGATGGTTTCGGGTTTACCGGCGCGATGGAAAAACTCGGTGTGGAGCGCCGCCTGCTGACGGCGGGAGAAAACAAGGCCTTCATGGATCCGTTCTCACCGGTGAATCCGCGCCATCGGGAATTTATTAAACAGATGCTTGACGAAATTCACCAGCAGTTCATAGACGTGGTGAAGCAGGGGCGCGGCAAGCGCCTGAAGGAGACTGCGGATACGTTCAGCGGGCTGATCTGGACCGGGCAGAAGAGTATCGAGCTGGGCCTGGCGGATGAGATGGGCAGCGTGGAGAGCGTGGCGCGCGACGTGATCAAGGCCGAGGACGTCATAGACTTCACCACCCATGAGGGAATCGCCGACCGGCTGGCCAAGCGCTTCGGCGCGGGGGTGGCGAGCGCCCTGCCGGGTTTTTCCATGCAGGCGAACGGGGTGAGCTTGCGCTGATGGGCACCTCTAAAAACCCAGATTTGCGAGCATCCGCTACGCGGATTGCCTGCTTACCCCACTTCATCCCAACTGATGGAACTACTAGCCATTCCACTAAGTTGCCAAAAAACGGCAACAAAGTGGCTGGTTATGCTTCGTTGCGGAAAAAATTTAGTTCCGGCTAACCTAAAGGTAAGCCTTCTCTGAAACGTCGTTTTCTTGCTTACATATCTTCATATGCCGCGCTGCGAAATTTTTTCCGCGCCTTGCATTTGGGCGAAATCTGCATTTTTAGAAGCACCCTTTACTTAATTAAGGCTTCACCGATAAATGCAACTCTCTGAACATCCGGGCAATCGACGTATCCGGCGGCATCGGTAGCGGTTGTGCCCTGAGGATGGCGCGTTCGGCCGCATTGTCGTATGCGGCGTTGCCGCTGCTCTTCAATAATTTCGGCGTCATCACCGAGCCGTCCGGCAATACGGTCACCGCGAACTCTGCCACCGCATTATCCGCTACGTCGGGCGGCATCACGATGCTGCGTTTGATCTTTGCTTGAATCAGGCCTCTGTATCTGTCCACTTCACTGCGCACGGCCGCGTCGGCTTCGGCTCGTATTTTGGCTTTTAGTTCCTGAGTGCGTTCGTTTTCCCGTGCGGAGCGCTCTTCCTCCGCGCGCTCTCTGGCCATTTCTTCCGCCTTGGCCTGCTGTTTGGCTTCTTCCGCTTTCGCCTGTTCGGCTTGAGCGGCTAGCGCCTTTTGTTTTTCCTGTTCAAGTTTTTTGGCTTTGTTATCCGGCTTTGCCGCGGGTGCGGGTTTTTCCTCTTTTTCCTTCGCGGCTTTTTTCTTTTTTGTTTCTTTCAACTCGATGTCCGCTTTTTGCGGAATAGCAGGCTTGGCCACGACAACGGGGGGCGCGACTTTGGGCGTGGGCGGTGTCTCTACTTTTTGCGCGACCGGCTCGGGCGCGGGCGGCGGAGGCAGCGGCTCGGGTTGCGGCTGGGCGACATGATCGGGTTCGGGCAGGTGGTCCCACATTTCGACCATCACGCTTTCCGGTGTTTTTACATGCCAGTTAAACCCGAAATACAGCAGCGAGAAAAAAACGCCGTGCACCAGCAGCGCCAGCGCACCGGCGGAAAATTTATGCGGTTCGGTGTATGCCTGCGGAGTCATGCCTAGCGCGATTTGGTGAGCAGCCCGACCCGCTTGACCTGCTGTTGCTGCAACATGTCCATTACATTGATGACTTCTTCGTAACGCACGTTCTTGTCGGCGGAAATCACAACGGGCTGGTCGGGATTTTTGGCCTGTTTTTCTTTCAGGATAGAACTGAGCTCGTCGCGCGAAACGGGAAATTCATGCCCGCCTTTGCTGTGGTCGCGCAACACCAGTGTGGTATCTTTTTTGATGATGACCTCGACGGGCGCAACCGCCGGGGCAGACGCTTTGCCCACGCTGGGCAGGTCGATCTGGCTGGGGTTCATCATCGGCGCGGTAATCATGAAAATCACCAGCAGCACCAGCATCACGTCGATATACGGCACGACGTTGATCTGGCTCATCGGCATGGGGCGGCTGCGACGGCTCATTGCTGCCTCTGAAGAACGTTGGAGAATTCTTCCATGAAGCTCTCGAAGCGAGACGATAAGCGCCCCACATCATGCGCGTAGCGGTTGTAGGCGATCACCGCCGGAATGGCCGCGAACAAGCCCATTGCCGTGGCGACCAGCGCTTCGGCGATGCCGGGTGCAACGTGTGCCAACGTGGCCTGTCCTACATTCGACAAGCCGCGAAACGCATTCATAATGCCCCACACCGTGCCGAATAAGCCGACATAGGGGCTGACCGAGCCGACGGTCGCGAGGAAAGACAGATGCGATTCGAGCTGATCCATCTCGCGCTGGTAAGTGGCGCGCATGGCGCGGCGGGCACCGTCCATCACCGCGTTGTTATCCACATTGCCCTTCTTTTTTAACTTGGCATATTCGCTGATCCCCGCGCTGAAAATGCGTTCCATGCTGCCCGCTTTGTCGCCAGCTTGTTTCACTTGCTGGTAAAGCTGGTTGAGGTCGGAGTTCGCCCAGAATTCATCTTCAAAAGCGGTGCTTTGTTTGACGGCGCGGCGCACGGTGAACATCTTGAGGAAGATGTACCACCACGACATGAACGACACCAGCAACAGCAAGCCCATCACCATCTGTACCAGTATGCTGGCGTTCTGGATCAAACGAATAAACGACAAGTCCTGTACTACATCCATTGCATCAGCTCCATTGTTTACGCAACACATCCGGCACGCTCACCGGTTTAAAACTATCCGCCGTCACACACACCAGATGCACCTCGCCGGCGGACAGCAACTCGTCGCCGCGCATCACGGTTTGAATCATGTTCAGGCGGCTGCGCCCGATTTCTTTGATCTCGGCTGTGACATTCAGCATGTCATCGAGCAAGGCCGGCTTCAGGTAATTTAGCTCCAGTTTGCGCACGACGAACATCACACCCAACTCGGTCATCATGCCCGCATTACTGTAACCGAATGTGCGCAGCCACTCGGTACGCGCGCGCTCCATAAAATTCACATAACTGGCGTGATACACCACGCCGCCCGCGTCGGTGTCCTGATAATAAACGCGCACTGGCCAGGAAAATACTTTGTGCTGCTTACTCATTCCACAGCTCCTTGTTGTGCACGTTGCGCGGCTGCGCCAAGCCGAAATGCTGGTAAGCGTTGGCGGTAGCGATGCGGCCGCGCGGGGTGCGGTGCAGGTAGCCTTGTTGGATCAGGTAGGGTTCCAGCACGTCTTCGATGGTGTCGCGTTCTTCGCCGATGGCGGCGGCGAGATTGTCTACGCCGACGGGGCCACCCATGAATTTTTCGATCACGGCGAGCAGCAATTTTCTGTCCATCAAATCCAGCCCCAGCGCATCTACGTCGAGCATGACGAGCGCGGCATCGGCGACTTCGCGCGTGGCACGGCCGTCGGCGCGCACATCGGCGTAGTCGCGCACGCGGCGCAGCAGGCGGTTGGCGATACGCGGCGTGCCGCGCGAACGCTTGGCGATTTCCAGCGCGCCGTCGGGCGAGATGGGCAAGTCCAAGAGCGAAGCGGAGCGGGTAACGATGCGCTGTAATTCATCCGGCGTGTAAAATTCCAGCCGCGCCACGATGCCGAAACGGTCGCGCAGCGGGTTGGTCAGCATGCCGGCTCTGGTGGTCGCGCCCACCAGCGTGAACGGCGGCAGGTCGAGCTTCACCGAGCGCGCCGCAGGTCCCTCGCCGATCATGATGTCGATCTGGTAATCCTCCAGCGCGGGGTAGAGAATTTCTTCCACCACCGGAGACAGACGATGGATTTCGTCGATGAACAAAACGTCGTTGGGCTCAAGGTTGGTGAGCAGCGCCGCGAGGTCGCCCGCGCGTTCCAGCACCGGCCCCGAAGTCTGGCGCAGATTGACCCCCATCTCGCGCGAAATGATGTGCGCCAAGGTGGTCTTGCCCAAGCCCGGCGGGCCGAACAGCAGCACGTGGTCGAGCGGCTCTTTGCGCTTGCGCGCCGCCTCGATAAAAATTTCCAGTTGCCCGCGTATTTTTTCCTGCCCGACATATTCGTCCAGCAGCTTGGGGCGCAGCGCACGTTCCAGCGCTTCCTCCTGTGCGGAGGCGGGCGCGGCGGAGATGACGCGGGGTTCGGTGGTGAGGTTGTCGCTGTGGATCATGCTTTGGATAATAACTTAAGTGCCTGACGAATGCCGTCCGAGACGCCAACGTCTTTGGGCAATTGCTTGGCAGCCCAGTCGGCTTCTTTCTCGTTGTAACCCAGTGCCAGCAAGGCGTTGGCGATGTCGCTGCTGTCGGAAGAAAGCGCGCTGCCGGGAGCGGAGGCGCTACCGGTGATGCTGAACTTTCCTTGCAGCTCCAGCAGCAATCGTTCAGCGGTTTTTTTGCCCACGCCAGGAATCTTGGTGAGGCGGCCGACTTCCTTGTTGGCTACGGCGGCGGCGAGGTCACTCAGGCTCATGCCGGATAGCACCGACAGCGCCAGCTTGGGGCCGACACCGCTGATCTTGAGCAACTGGCGAAACGCCAAGCGCTCTTCGTTGGTGGCAAAACCGTAGAGCAGTTGCGCGTCTTCGCGTACTACAAAGTGCGTGTGCAGCACGACTTTTTCATGCAGTGCGGGCAGGTTGTAAAACGTGCTCATCGGCACGTCCAGTTCATAGCCCACGCCTTGCACGTCCAGCAAAATTTGCGGCGGATTTTTTTCCAGCAGGATGCCGCTCAGTCTTCCGATCATGTGTTTCCTTTACTTAAGAATAGGGCCAGCGACAACAAGGCGCCATGCGCCATGATAGCGCCTATGGTGAGTTTGATTGCCTCGCCTAATTGCCGCGGCTGAGCGGCGTGGCGCAGCAACTGGCGTGATGCTTGAACGCTTAACGGTAATGCCAGTAGAGCCAGTAACGCCAGCGCGGGCAGCCAGCTTTGCAGCACGCTCAATAGCAGCCACGCATAGGCCAGCGCCACGATCATCACATAACCCCAGCGCGCTTGCTGTACTGGCAGTCGTGCCACCCAGTGCAGTTTGCCCGCCGCCGTGTCGGCGGTGCGGTCGGGGAATTGGTTGATGTAGAGCAGGTTGGCCGTGAGCAGGGCATACGACAGGCCCGCGATGAATGGCGCTACGGCGAAGCCTTTGCGCTGCACAAAATCTGCGCCGACGCTGATGCACAGGATGCCCGCGGTGACGGAGAGTTCGCCCAGCCCACGGCTGTTTAATTTGAACGGCGGAGCGGAGTAGGCCCAGCCGATGAATAGCCCAGCCAAGCCGATGTAGAGCAACTGCGGGGCTGAGTGGGACATCAGCCACAGTCCTGCCAAGGCCACGCAGGCCAGCAGGGCAAAGCCGAAGTTGCGCGTTTGCGCCAGCGTCAGCACGCCGTTCTGGATGAAGCGGCTGCCGCCCGTGAAAGGGAAGATGCGCTCGGTGTTGCGGGCATCGGTGCCGTTGAGTTCGTCGTAGTAATCGTTGAGCACGTTGACTCCGGCATGCGCCATGAGCGCGAACAGCAGCGTGACGAGCGCGAGCGGCATGTTAAAAGCCAGATTGTCGTGCCAAGCGAGCGCCAGCCCGATCAGGCAGGACATCAGGCTGGCGGTGATAAACGCCGGGCGGGTCGCGGCGAAATAGCGCGCGAACGGGTTTTGAAATGCGGCGAGCGTCGGTTCCAGCGGTTGCGTCATACCAGTCTTCCTCCTCGTACTCTAAATCCTTTTGTCGCCAACGCGCCCAGCCCCATGCCGCCGTGCGCGTGGCAAATGGCGCAAGCCAGCGCATCCGCCGCATCCGGGCTGGGCGTGCCGGACAGTTTCAATAACCGTTGCACCATCGCTTGCACTTGTTCCTTGTCTGCATGGCCGTTGCCGACCACGGCTTGTTTCACTTGCAGCGCGGTGTATTCGCCTACCGGCAGGTCGGCCAGCACTGCCGCGCAAATCGCCGCGCCGCGCGCTTGCCCGAGCAACAAGGTGGATTGCGGGTTTACGTTTACGAACACCTTTTCGATGGCGACTTGTTGCGGCTGATGCTGCGCGATGACTTCGCCGAGGGAGGTCAGGATAACTTTGAGCCGATCCGGCAATTCGCCGCCCGGTGTCTTGATGCAGCCGCTGGCGACGTAGTGCAGATGCTGGCCTTCTTTATCGAGCACGCCAAACCCGGTGATACGCAGGCCGGGGTCGATGCCGAGAATGCGCATTAGTTTTCGAATACGGCAGTGGTGTAAACCTCCTGCACATCGTCGCAGTCTTCCAGCGCATCCAGCAGCTTCTGCATTTTGACCGCATCGTCGCCCTGAAACAGGACTTCGCTGTCGGCCTTCATGGTGACTTCGGCCATTTCGGGTTTGAATCCGGCGGCTTCGAGTTGCTGCTTCACTTCGACAAAATCATACGGGCCGATGATGACTTCGATGCTGCCGTCGTCGTTGGTGACGATGTCTTCCGCACCCGCGTTGAGGGCGACTTCCATCAGCGCGTCTTCGTCTGTGCCGGGCGCGAAAATCATTTGGCCGCAGTGTTTGAACATGAAGGCTACCGAGCCGTCGGTACCGAGGTTACCGCCGTATTTGGTGAAGGCGTGGCGCACATCGGCCACCGTGCGCGTTTTGTTGTCGGTCATGCAGTCCACCATGACTGCCGCACCGTTGATGCCGTAGCCCTCGTAGCGCAATTCCTGATAATCCGCGCCATCCAGCTCACCGGAGCCGCGCTTGACCGCGCGCTCGACGTTGTCTTTGGGCATGTTCTGTTCGTAGGCTTTTTCCATCGCCAGGCGCAGGCGCGGATTGCAGCTAGGATCGCTGCCGCCCAGCCGTGCTGCCACGGTAATTTCCTTGATCAAACGGGTGAAGATTTTGCCGCGTTTGGCATCCTGCTTGCCTTTGCGATGTTGAATGTTTGCCCACTTGCTATGACCCGCCATCTTGCTCTCCGTTGTTTTTCATTTGCATGGAATGACAAAATTTTTCCATGTTCTTAACGCAGGCGCGATGGTATCATTTCAACGCACACAACCCAAGATGCCCAGTGTTATCAGCCCTGCGCTCTATTGATTGTGCCAAGCTTTATTAACCACGGAGGTGTCACCATGAAGATTCGTCATATAGCCGTCTTGTCCGCAGCACTCTTGTTTGCCGGTAACGCACTTGCTGATGACGGCGAGGCGCTGTTCAAGAAGAATAGCTGCGCTGCTTGCCATAACATGAACAATAAAACCGTTGGCCCGTCCCTGAAAGCAATTGCCGAGAAATATAAAGGCGATGCCTCTGCTCAAGCCAAGCTGGAAGCCAAAGTGCGCAAAGGCGGCAGCGGTTCGTTCGGTACGATGGCCATGGTTCCGGCTAATGCCAAGATCAGCGATGCTGATATTTCCACGATGGTAAGCTGGATTCTTGCGATCAAGTAATTTAGTAATTTCGCCAGTTTTCCCGAAAACAAAAAAGAACCCGCTTGATGCGGGTTCTTTTTTATTCATGCTAATAATATCTTGCTACCGTAATTACTTTTTCTCAGGCATGCCCATGCCATTACCGGGGCGGCCTTCGCCGCGGCGCTCTTCCATGATTGCTTTCAGCTCTTCCGGTGTGACTTTACCGTCCTTGTTGGCGTCGATTTCATCGAAATGCTGGGAAAGCATCGGCATATCTTTGGCTTCTTCGCGTGTGAGTGCGCCGTCATGGTTGGTGTCGGCAGCTTCAAAACGCTTGCTGATCAGATTGTCGCCCCCCATGTGACCATGTTCGTGGCCGTGCATTTGCTGGTGAGCGGCTTCCATTTCGTCTTGAGTAAGCTTGCCGTCATGGTTGGTATCCAATTCTTTGAAATGCTTGCCATGGAAAGCGTCAAATTCTTTTTTGGAAATTGCGCCGTCATGATTGGCGTCCATTTCTTCAAAGTGTTTTCCGCAGGGCTTTCCTTCGTGCATGGGCTCGCAAGCCCATGCCGCCGACGCGGCAATAACGGTACAAGATGCGACGATGAGGCTGCTAATAGCTTTCTTCATGTTTTTTCTCCGTATAGTTCAAATATGGCCGCCTGTTTGGTAGCTGGCGTAGAGACAGCTTAGCACGAACAAAGTTCTGCGTAATTTGGCTGGGTTATAATCGCGCCTCGATTTTGGCGTGATTCCTGATGAATATTTTTTACGAAGAAGACGGCGGCTTTAAGGTCGGCAGCATCCTTGCGGACAATACGACCTCGCTACAGGTGGAGAACATCCACGGCAAACGCAGCAAGATTAAATCCGCCAACGTGATGTTGCGTTTTGAGCAGCCGGGTTTGTCGGCATTTCTGGAGCAGGCGGAAGCGGTTGCCGCCGAGATGGATGTGGAGTTTCTATGGGAATCCAGCCCCCCCGAAGAATTCAATTTTGATGTGTTGGCACAGGAGTATTTCGGCCATGCGCCCACGCCCGTCGAGGCGGCGGGTGCGCTGATCCGCCTGCATTCGTCGCCGATGCACTTTTACAAAAAAGGCAAGGGCCGCTACAAAGCAGCGCCGCCGGATGCGTTGAAATCCGCGCTGGCCAGTGCGGAGAAAAAGCGTCTGCAGGCCGAACTGCAAGCCCGTTATGTCGAAGAGTTGTGCGCATTTACCTTGCCCGCCGAGTTCGCCGACAAGTTACAGATGGTTCTGTACAAGCCGGACCGCAACACACTGGAAGTGAAGGCGCTGGAAGCGGCTTGTGCTGCGACGCATCTCTCGGCGGCGCATTTGCTGCACCGCTGCGGCGCGCTGCCGTCCACCCGCGATTACCATTTGCAGCGCTTCCTGATCGAGAGTTTCCCCCAAGGTGTCGGCTTCCCCGAAGTGACCGTGGAAGCTCATCCCGAGTTGCCGTTGGCTACGGTCAATGCGTTCAGTATTGACGATGCCACCACCACCGAGATCGACGATGCGTTTTCGCTGGAGCGTATGGAGAACGGCAACTGGCGCGTGGGTATCCACATCGCCGCGCCGGCCTTGGGCATTCTGCCGGGCACGCCCGTCGATGCGATTGCGGCGCAGCGTCTTTCTACCGTGTATATGCCGGGCGACAAGATCACCATGCTGCCGGAAAATGTGGTGCAGGCGTTTACTTTGTGCGCCGACAAGGTATGTCCGGCGTTGTCGCTCTATGTCGAGATCGCGGCGGAGTCGCTGGAAATATTGAACAGCTCCAGCCGTCTGGAGCGGCTGCATATCGCCGCCAATTTGCGCCACGATACGCTGGAACCTTTGTTCAACGAGGAGACGCTCGCGGCGGGCAAGCTTGATTACACTTACGCGCCCGAACTCAAATTGCTGTGGGATTTCGCCAACAAGCTGGAAGCCTTGCGCGGCAAGTCTTCCGATAACAGTACGCAGCAGGTTGACTACAACTTCCACGTCGAAGATGACCGCATCACCATCACCAACCGTTTGCGCGGCTCGCCCATCGACAAGGTGGTGTCCGAGCTGATGATTCTGGTCAACAGCACGTGGGGCAAGCTGCTGGCCGACCACGATGTGGCGGGCATCTATCGCACGCAGAATAACGGCAAGGTGAAAATGAGCACCGTCGCCGCGCCGCATCAGGGTTTGGGCGTGGCGCAATACATGTGGTCGAGCTCGCCTTTGCGCCGCTATGTCGACTTGGTGAATCAGCGCCAGATCATTAGCCTGTTGCGAAATGACCCGCCGGTCTATGCCCGCAACGACACCGGGCTGTTCGCCATCCTGCGCGATTTCGACGCGGCTTATACGGTTTATAACGACTTCCAGCGCCAGATGGAGCGCTACTGGTGCTTGCGCTGGCTGTTGCAGGAAAACGTGCTGCAGACCGAGGTGCTGGTACTGCGCGAGAATCTGGTCAAGCTGACCGCGATTCCGCTGGTGAGCCGCATCCCGTCCTTGCCCGAATTGCCGCCGAACACGCGCGCGATTCTGGAAATAGGGGAGGTGGACTTGCTGGATTTGAATTTTGACGCGCGTTTTGTTGCGGTGATTGAGGCGACACCTGCATGATCAGACTTTACTTTAAACAGCGTATTTCATTTGCTGTCGGGATTTCGCTCGGCTTTCATGCGCTGGTGTTGTTCGGCGTAGGCTTCGCTTATCCCGGCCTGTTTAAAGCTGCCAGCATGCCGTTGCAGCCGTTGGAGGTAGTGCTGGTCAATAGTAAGTCGCGCCTGCGTCCCAGCAAGGCGGACAAGATGGCGCAGCATAATCTCGACGGCGGTGGCAACACGGCGGATGAGCGCCAAGCCAAGACCCCCTTACCGACCATGAGCGATGACGAGCAATTTTCGCCGGAACAGTCTGCGCGTCGCGTAAAACAATTGGAGCAGGAAGCCAAGCGCCTGTTGACGCAATTGAAGAGTAATTACAGCGTGGCACAGGAAAAGAACGTCAAGCAGCCGGTGAGCAGCGAGGCAAGCGGGCAGGATTTGGTGCAGAGCGCGCTGGAAATGGCGCGGCTGGAAGCGCAGATCAGCAAAAGCATGGATAGCTACGAGAAGCTGCCCAAACGCAAGTTTGTCGGCGCGCGTACCCAGGAATATCGCTATGCGCAGTATGTCGAGGATTGGCGCAGCAAGGTGGAGCGCGTCGGCAACATGAATTACCCGCAGCAGGCGCGCGACCAGAAAATCTACGGGAAGTTAACCCTGACGGTTTCGATTCGTGCCGACGGCAGCGTGGAGAGTGTGGAGATCAGTCGCCCCTCCGGGCAGCGAATTCTGGATGCAGCGGCGATGCGTATTGTGAAGCTGGCCGCGCCCTACAGCGCTTTTCCGCCGGATATCCGCAAAGAAACCGATGTGCTGAGTATTACGCGAACCTGGATATTTACCAGCAACGATCAGTTGGAAAGCGAATAGGCTTAAGGTTTGTTTAAGAGATCGGGCAGTCTTTGTGTCGCCACTCAACGACTTCGTCCGAGCGATCCACTGTAAAGATTTGGATGCAGGAATCCCAGTCATCTTCCCAAGTCAGCACGACCATACCTTCGCGGTTTTTAAACTCGGAGGTCGGCTCACCCCAGTGCGCGGTCAACTCGGCTCTGCTATGTCCCACCCATGAATCCATAATGCTGTCGCGAGTCGGCATGGGGCCGCATCCCGAGAGGGCGGCAGCGCACAAGACAATGAAAGCGCACCCGATGATTTTCATGGCAATCTCCAAATCTTTTAATACTGATACAGCGTAATCATAGCAAAACAGCGTCACGCTTTGACGTTAAGCAGTTGTCCCCGGTCTTCCTGTGCCGAATCAATGGATTCGGCAATGGCAATGATTTCTTTGGACGGGAACTGGCTGATGACCTCATTGGTTTTTTTGTCCAAAACCTTAACGACATTAATACCCGTATCTTTGTCCCGCTCAATCGAGGCATAAAGATCCTGCCCCCGCTGACTAAATGCTTCATTTACTTGCTGGACTGCCTGAGCGACGTGCTCGGGAGACGGGGCTTGTGCGGTGACATTTTGCGCGACAGGCGTTGCGGTTGTCGCGGTGGCGCTTGATGCGGCCGCGGAAGGCGCGGGCGTAAAGCTCCTCATGCCGTCGCTTTGGACGGTTGCTATAGATGCTGAGGTAACAGAAGAAATGGTCATGATTAACCTCTCTGGCTAATAAATGGCATCACGCCCAAGTATTGACGTAGTTGCCGACTTCCTGCCCGCTGGTATTGATGGATGGGCGGGGTTCCGCTTGGGCATAACCATAGTCATTGTCGTTTTCCACTTCCTGCGCGCGGTTGTTCTGCGCCTGCGGTTGAACGGCGATAGCGATCTGCACGTTTGAATGACCCGAATTGATTTCCATGATGCGGCCTTTCGAAATGGTTGAAGCACAAATTACAGCGGTCTGTAGTGATGGTATCGGCAGGTTTAAGTGATACTTTAGAATTTGTTGAAAAAATATTTCATGAAATTTTAAAGTCCTTTAAAAACAATTGAGTCTGGTTGGTTTAATGGCTTCGTGTTAAAGTCGCGCCCGCCATGAAATTGAGCCGAATTTTTCTCCCCTTACTGTTTTCCTTTGTTGTGCTGTTTGCACAGCAGGGAGCATCCACGCATGCGATGCAGCATGCGCTGGCGGAGCAAGCTCAGGATCAGTCGCTGCCGCACGATAAGCTGTGCGACTTGTGCGCGGTGTACGCGCAGATCGGTAGCGCTATCGGCAGTAGCTCGGTTTTCTTTGCACCGGACGAGCAGACCTCCTTCTTTGTTCAGGCATTTTTCAGCAGCTTCCGTTCAGCTTCTTTTTCCGCCTTTGCGGCGCGCGCCCCGCCTTATTTCGTTTAAGCCAGACCAATATTTCTGCCGGCAGTAGTGGCGGAGTTTTGTACTTACTTTTACGGAGTGATCCATGTCCAAAGTTTTTTATCGTGCGGCAGTTGCCGCACTGTTGAGCAATATTGCGCTTGCCCATGCGGCGGGCGGCAACGCTGAAGCGGCTTTCAATCCCGCCTTCTCGCTGATTCTGTCGGGTACCTATGGCAATTTGCAGCGCGACCCGGCGATTCCCGCCACCGGTTTTGCCATGAATCCCAATCCGGGGCATGAGCAGGGGTTTAGTCTGGGGGAATCGGAGATGGGTATTTCCGCCAGCATCGACCCGGAATTTCGCGGTGTCGCGACCATGGCGCTCAGCGCCGCCGGCGGCATCAGCGTGGAGAACGCCTTCGTGCAAACCACCTCGCTGGGCGACGGGCTCAATCTAAAATTTGGCCGCTTCTTTTCCGGCTTGGGCTATCTCAACGAGCAGCATGCGCACGCCTGGGATTTCGTCGATCAGCCGCTGGTATACGCCTCATTCTGGAATAACCAGCTGGGCGAGGACGGCGTGCAACTCAAGTGGTTGGCACCTACCGATATGTTTGTCGAAGTCGGCGGCGAACTGGGTAAGGGGCGCGGCTTCCCCGGCAGTGATACGGCCAAAAACGGCTCCGGCGCGAGCGTGTTGTTTGCGCATGTCGGCGATGATGTCGGTGTTGAGCAGAGCTGGCGTGCCGGTGTGTCGCTGCACCAGACGCAGCGTGTTAAAGCGACCAGCGATGCGGTGCCCGATCTGAACGGTACGGCAGGCGGTGTCAGTAACAGCTTCAGCGGTGACAGCCAAACTATCGGCGCGGATTTCGTGTGGAAATACTCGCCCAACGGCAATATCAGCGAGCGTTACCTGAAGCTGCAAGGCGAATACTTTCGCAGACGGGAAAACGGTGTGCTGACTTACGATACCGCAGGTGCCAACGTTGCCGACACTTACGCGGTCAGCCAGAGCGGCTGGTATGTGCAATCCGTATACCAGCTCATGCCGCGCTGGCGCATCGGCGCGCGCTACGACCAGCTCGATCCCGGCGTGGCGCAGGTGGGCGCGGCCAATGCGGCCAACGTGATCGGCGATTACGGCTATCAGCCCAAGCGCGGCACTGCGATGCTGGACTACAGCCCCAGCGAGTTTTCGCGCGTGCGCCTGCAATTGGCACAGGATGCGTCGCGCCGCGATTTGACCGACAACCAATTCTTTGTGCAATACATCATGAGCCTCGGCGCGCATGGTGCACACCAATATTGAGGAGCAACAACATGAAAAAATTATTTTTGGTTTCCCTGCTCTGCTTGGTCGGCAGCAATGCCCATGCCGCGCTTAACGTGTTCGCTTGCGAGCCGGAATGGGCCGCATTGACGCAAGAGTTGGCGGGCGACAAGGCCAGCATTTACTCCGCCACCAACGCGCTGCAAGACCCTCACCGCGTCGAGGCGCGCCCGAGCCTGATCGCCAAGGCGCGCAGGGCGCAACTGGTGGTGTGTACCGGGGCGGAGCTCGAAGTCGCTTGGTTGCCCGTGGTGTTGCGCGAGTCCGGCAATGCCGAGGTCGCGTCCGGCAAGCCCGGCAACTTTGAGGCGATGCACTACGTCACCATGCTGGAAATACCGATGCATCTGGATCGTGCCGATGGCGATGTGCATGCCGCAGGCAACCCGCATATCCAACTCGATGCGCCGGAGTATCCGGCGATTGCCCGCGCGCTGTCGGCAAGGTTGAGCGCGCTGGATGGCGCAAATGCCGCGTACTACGCCGTGCGCTTGCAAACCTTTACGCAGAAATGGCAAGCCGCCTTGCAGCGCTGGCAGCAACAGGCCGCGCCGCTGAAAGGAGCGAGTATCGTGGTGCAGCACAAAGCTTTTCCGTATCTGAGCGCATGGCTGGGGCTGCAAGAAGTGGCCTCGCTCGAACCCAAGCCCGGCATGGAACCTAGCGCCTCCTATTTGACGCAGGTCGTCGCGACGTTGCAGCAACATCCGGCGCAAATGGTGATCCGCGCGGCTTACCAGAATCCGAAGCCGTCCGAATGGATCGCCGAGCGCGCGCACATCGCGGCGGTGGTGTTGCCGTTCAGCGTGGGCGGCACGGAGGGCGCAAAAGATTTATTCGGACTGTTTGACGATACGGTGGCAAGATTGCTGGCGGGCCAACCACATAGCGGGAGGTAATGATGATGGAATCACTCGACTTCAGTATTTTGATACCGGCATTTATCGCCGGGCTGCTGGTGCTGTCCACGCATGTGCCGCTGGGCATGAAGGTGTTGCAGCGCGGCATTATTTTCGCCGACTTGGCGGTGGCGCAGATTGCCGGATTGGGCGTCATCGTCGCGGGGATGTTCGAGCTGACCGACTACCCGTGGGTGGTGCAGGGTATGGCGGCGCTGAGCGCGTTGCTCGGTGCGGGGTTGCTGGCTTACACCGAGCGCCGTTTGCCCGAAGTGCAGGAGGCCGTAATCGGCCTGTTGTTTGTGCTGGCAGCCACTGGCGGCATTTTGCTGATGAGCCGCGACGCACACGCGGGCGAACATCTGAGAGATTTGCTGGTGGGGCAAATTTTGTGGGTGAGCAGCACTCAGCTTTGGATGACGGCGCTGGTCAGTGCGGTCTTGCTACTGGCTTGGCGCGCATTCAGTTTGCGGTTGGATGGGGCGTGGTTCTACGCCTTGTTCGCGCTGGCCGTCACTGTCTCTGTGCAATTAGTCGGTATCTATCTGGTGTTCGCCAGCCTCATCGTTCCGGCGCTGGCAACGTATAACTTCAAACAGCGGCGGATGGCGGTGGCATTCGCGGTGGGGATTGCGGGCTATCTGTCGGGGTTGCTGGTGTCGGTGTGGCTCGACTTGCCCGCCGGGGCGGCGATTGTGTGGGTGATGGTGCTGATTGGTGCGCCAGTGCTGCTCAAGCGGCACACTGTATAATCCGGCGTTTTCTAAGTACCACCGAAAGCGTTACCCATGACCGACCAATATGCCGTAATAGGCCACCCCATTTCGCACAGCAAATCGCCGCTGATACACCAAGCCTTTGCCGCGCAAACGCAACAGGATATTTCTTACCAAGCCATCGAAGCACCGCTGGACGGGTTTAAGGCCACCATCGAGCGCTTGATGAGCGAAGGCTACAAGGGCTGCAACGTCACCGTGCCGTTCAAGTTCGAGGCCTACCGGCTGTGCGACGAACTGGGGCAGCGCGCGTTGGATGCCAAGGCGGTCAATACATTGATCTTCCGCGACGGCAAGATACTTGGTACCAATACCGACGGTCCCGGTCTGGTGATGGACATCCAGCAGAACCTCGGCATCGAGATGATGTGGAAGGATGTGCTGCTGCTGGGGGCGGGCGGTGCGGCTGCCGGCGTGATGTGGCCGCTGTTCAATACCGGGGTCAGTATCGAGGTCGCCAACCGTAACATGGACAAAGCACGGGAGCTGGTTAAGGAGTTCGAGGGGCCTTGCTCGGTGCGCACACGCCGCTACGAAGATTTGCCGGGCCGCAGTTACGACATCGTCATTAACGCCACTTCCAGCGGATTGCGCGATGAGCTTCCGCCTTTGCCGGAAGGTTTGTTCAAGCCGGGGGCGCTGGCCTACGACATGATGTATGGCCGCGAGACACCGTTCATGGCTTATGCCCGCCGTAACGGCGCGGCTATCGTCTCGGATGGTCTGGGCATGCTGGTGGAGCAGGCGGCAGTGGCTTTCGATCTGTGGCGCGGTGTGCGCCCCGAGACGGCGCCGGTCATCGCGAGTCTGCGCGCGTGATGAAAAAATTCTGGTGGTGGGCTTGGCGCGTTTTGCTTGCGCTGTTTGTTCTGATGCTGCTCTATCAGGCATGGGTCGCGGCGCATGTGTGGTGGTGGATCAACCACAATCCGCAGTCCAGCGCGTTCATGCGCGACCGTCTGGAGGTGATGCAGGACAAGAATCCCGATGCAGAGTTGAAGCACCAGTGGGTGCCCTACAATAAAATTTCCAACCATTTAAAGCGCGCGCTGATTGCCTCGGAAGATGCCAAATTTGTCGACCATGAAGGCTTTGATTGGGAAGGTATTCAGAAGGCTTACGAGAAGAATCTGAAAAAGGGCAAGCTCGTGGCGGGCGGCTCCACCATCAGCCAGCAACTGGCGAAGAATCTGTTTCTGTCTTCCGGTCGCACGCCTTGGCGCAAGGGCGAGGAGGTCATTATCACGGTGATGCTGGAACACATGATGGAGAAGGAGCGTATCTTCGAAATCTATCTGAATGTGATCGAGTGGGGCGACGGTTTGTTCGGCGCCGAGGCGGCGGCGCGACATTACTACCGCATCGGCGCCTCGCAACTCTCGCCCCAGCAGGCAGCCAAGCTGGCGGCGATGGTGCCCAATCCGCGTTATTACGATAAGCACCGCGAAGCGAAGGGGCTGCAACGCAAGACCGAGATTATTCTGGCGCGCATGAACGATGCGGATATTCCTTGATGTTTGTGCTCGCGCATAACGTTCGGTGTGACGTTATGCGGGTTTAGTCTTCGCCTTCTCGCGCTTTTCCATCACTTTCAGCAGCACATAGGTAAGCCAGGCAATGATGACTAATCCGATGGTGAACAGCGTATAGGAAATCGGCCAAGGTATGCCCTGCGTCATCATCGAAAACTCGGACATCCCGCCGATACCGGCCAGCACGTTGAGCGGCATGAATACCACGCTGAGCACGGTCAGCCGTTGGATTACCTTGTTCTGGTTAATGTTGATGAAGCCGACGGTGGCATCCATCAGGAAGTTGATTTTGCCGAACAGGAACGTGGTGTGGCCGTCGAGCGATTCGATGTCGCGCAAAATTTGCTGCGCGTCTTCCACCTGATGTTTTTCCAGAAACTTGCTGCGCATCAGGAACGACACTGCGCGGCGCGTATCCAGCACGTTGCGGCGAATACGCCCGTTCAAGTCTTCCTCGTGGGCAATGGCGACCAGTATTTTTGCGGCCTCCTCGTCGGTCATGTGTTTACTGAGCACCTGTTTTCCGACCGCCTCCAGCCCTTGGTACATATCTTCCATCGCGTCCGCCGAATATTCGGCATCGGCAGCGTAAAGGTCCAACAGTACGTCGCGCGAATCTGACACGTAATTGGGTTGCGAAAATGCGCGCAAACGCTGCAAACGGAATACAGGCAACTCTTCCGAGCGGATCGAAAATAAAATGTCCTGATACAAAATGAACGCGACGGCCACGTTGCGCGACTCGTCTTCGAGGTCGAGCAAGAAATCGGAATGCAGATGGATTTCGCCGTTTTCTTCGACGTAGAAGCGTGCGCTGGACTCAAGGTCGCTCAGCCTTTCCGGGTCGGGCAATTCGATGCCGAAAATGTCGCCCACCCAAGTGCGTTCTTCAAAAGAAGGGCCGACCAAGTCTATCCAGACCGGTTTGGCACTTAATAACTCTTCGCTGCTGCGGATGGCGATTTCGCGCAGGCGGCCTTCATGCAGGCCGAAGGCTTTGATGCTGGAGCGCTCGTTGCTGAATTCGCGCTTGCCCAGCGCGTTTAACACCGAGAGCGGCAGGTCGCGCAGGATCAGTTCTTTGCGGTTTTCATCGAGATGATCCCAGATAAAAACCTGGTCTTCGGCTGTCAGCTCTTCCAGCAACTCGGCCACCTCGGCAGGTGGTGCTTCGTTCAAGATCTGCTTTAGCTTGGCCAGATTCTGCTTGCGTACCAGCGTTTCCACCAAGTCATGGTGCGGCATATCCTGCTTGCGCACCATGCCCTCGACCAGTTGATGCTTCTGCAACAGATGGAGGATGGTCTCCTGACTGCTCGTGTGACTGGAAGGCTGATCGTTTTGCATGGCTGGGCAACCGTATCGTGTTGGGCGGGCGGATGATACGGGAGAAGATGTATCGGTGTCACTGGCTTTGAGCGCCCCATTTCGCCGCTGTAATCCAATCCTTTTGAGTGCTGCCATCTTGCGGTAGAATGCGCGCTTTCGTTAACTCGGCGAAGACCATGATTACAGGCAGTATCGTTGCAATAGTTACCCCCATGAACGCGGACGGTAGTCTGAATCTGAACGCGTTCCGTTCTTTGATCGATTTTCATATCGAGCAGGGGACTGATGCCATTGTGGTAGTAGGCACCACGGGCGAATCTCCGACGGTGGATGTGGAAGAGCATGAGCAGTTGATTCAGGTGGCGGTGGAGCATGCGGCGAAACGCATTCCCATCATCGCGGGAACCGGCGCGAACTCGACCAAAGAAGCCATTGAGCTGGCCTCGTTTTCCAAGCGCGCGGGCGCGGCTGCATCGTTGACGGTGGTGCCTTACTACAACAAGCCGACGCAGGAAGGTTTGTATCTCCACTTCAAGGCGATTGCCGAAGCGGTAGACATGCCGCACATTCTCTACAACGTGCCGGGACGTACCGGTGCGGATATGAGCAACGATACCGTGTTGCGTCTGGCGCAGATTCCCAATATCGTCGGTATCAAAGATGCGACGGGCGGCATCGAGCGCGGCAGTGATTTGCTGCAGCGCGCGCCGAAAGATTTTGCGATTTACAGCGGCGACGATGCCAGCACGCTGGCGCTGATGCTGCTGGGTGCGCACGGCACGATTTCGGTGACCGCCAACGTGGCGCCGAAGCTGATGCACGAGATGTGTGTCGCCGCGCTGAAGGGCGAGGTTGCCAAGGCGCGCGAGATCAATTTCCGCCTGCTCGGTTTGCACCGCAATCTGTTCGTCGAAGCCAATCCTATCCCGGTGAAATGGGCGGTGGCGCGCATGGGTAAGATGGAAAACAATTTGCGCATGCCGCTCACGCCTTTGTCCGCAGGCATGCAGCCCGTGGTGGAAGCCGCGATGCGTCAGGCTGGAGTCATTTGATGGGAATGAATATGCAATCAAAAAATATCGTGTTGGCCGTTGTGCTTATCGCACTGTTGCCGGGATGCAGCTCCAGCAAGAAAAAAACGGAATACAAAAACGGCGCGACACAGGTGCAACCGCTGGAAGTGCCGCCTGATTTGACGGCACCCGAGTTGAGTCAGCGCAACGTTATTCCGGGGACGGATGGCGTGCAGGTCGCCAGTTATTCCGAATATGCGAAGCAAGCTGTCGAGCAGCCTTGCCTGAGTTCCGCGAGTGCGCCGGTTAGCGCGGAGCCCGTGGCCGTACCCGCCGCCAAGTTGCAAGAAAGCAACGGCACCAGAAGCATTGTCTTGGGCGAGCCGTTCGACCGCAGTTGGCGTCGCGTCGGTCTGGCTTTGGACCGCGCGCGCATCAAGGTGACGGACAAGGACAGAAGCAAAGGTATTTATTTTGTGCAGGCGGCTCCAGACAAGAAAAAAGACAAGGATAAAAAGTCCGACTATCTGGTGACCGTGAGCGAGAGCGGCGGAGTTAGCTCGGTGTCGGTTGCCGATCAGAACGGCAAGAGCGATGCGGAGAGTGCACGTCTGGTTGATGTGTTGCTGCAAGGGCTGAACCAGGAGAATGTTCCCGGCGATGAAGTTCGCCCTTCTCGGTAGCGGTAGCGAGGGCAACGCCCTCGTCGTGCAGGCAGGTAATACCCGCATCTTGATGGACTGCGGTTTTTCGCTGAGCGAGACTGTGTCGCGTCTGGCACGGCTCGGTCTGCAAGCCGAACAACTGGACGGCATCGTGGTCACACACGAGCATGGCGACCACATCTCCGGCGTTGCCAGACTCTCGCGCAAATACAATCTGCCTGTCTGGCTGACTCACGGTACTTTGCGCACGCAGGGCGCCGCGTTCGCGGAACTTCAAGTTACCGAAATCAATCCCCATCTTTCTTTTGCTATCGGCGATGTGCTGGTGCAGCCTTATCCCGTGCCGCATGATGCGGCGGAGCCGGTGCAATATGTGTTTAGTGATGGCGTGCGCAGGTTGGGGGTGCTGACCGATGTCGGCACTTCAACGCCTCATATCGAGTCGACCTTGAGCGGTTGTCATGCGTTGGTGCTGGAGTGCAACCACGATGCGGAGATGTTGCGTACCGGGGACTATCACTACCGCTTGAAGCAGCGTGTCGGAGGGCGTTACGGGCATCTCAATAATCAGGACGCCGCCGCGTTGCTGGGGCGTTTAGATAACAGCAAGCTACAGCATATCGTCGCGGCTCATTTGAGTCACAAGAACAATACTCGCGAGCTGGCGGTTAGCGCTTTGAGCGGTGTATTAAATTTTTCTGAAGAGCGGATTATTGTTGCTACGCAGGATGAAGGATTGTTTTGGTGCGAGATTGCGTGAAAGAAGATTGTGGCGCGTAAAATAAAAAAAGCCGACTTGAGTCGGCTTTTCTATGAGCTGTTGTCAGCTAAGCTTACTTGGCAGCAGCAGGAGCGGATGCTGCTTCAACAGCAACTGGAGCGGATGCAGCTTCAGCAGCAACTGGAGCGGATACAGCAGCAGGAGCTTCAACAGCAGGAGCAGCAGCCTTTTCGCCACAAGCAGACAGAGACAGGGCCAACAGAGCGGCAACGAGTGCGGAGTATTTCATTGTATTTCCTTCAGAAAGTCAGTTAATAAATCTTTGGAGGCGCCATGCCGCGACATGGCTGCCGTTGCAAGGACGCGGCATTCTACCAACATTTAAAAAAAAAGCTATAGTTTTATGCTGGGTTATTAGGGGCTTAGCGAGAATTTTTAGTGGCGGAATTACAGGCCTAGCGTGGTGGCTGATGCGCCGGGGCGGGAAGTGGCCCACATTTCTTCAAAACGCGACTTCAATAAACGCGCTCCTTCGTGATCGTTTTTTGCAAAAACACCCCGAGCATCATCGAAGTGAAAGCGGCGCACGAAACAATTTTCATCCGCCACGGCAAACGGTTCGGAAATGTGGCGCAAATTTACCGGAGTTTGATGGATGTGCATGCTGTGACTAAATTGGCGCAACAATATCATTGTGCGCGGACAGAAGCGTGCCAGCACTTGCGTGTCATGCGCCAGCAAATGCAGGCGGGCGTTGGGGCTGGCGAGCAGGAAGCCGCGCAGCGTGTTGAAGCGGGCTTCGGTGTTAAAGCCGAGATTGTCAAAATCGTTTTCGAAAATGAACAGGGAGCGTTGTGCCGATGCGCATAGTGTATCCAGCGCGGCGCTGTATTCGGTGGCGCCGTTTATCGCGGTGTGTTGCAACTCGCCCTCACTCATGAAGATTACCTCCGTTTGGCGGAAGCCAATTCGATATAGCCGTCCAGATAAAACTCATACAGTAAATCGAGGGCTTCGCCCGTTAGTTTGGTTCCGGCGGCAAGTTGGCGGCTGTCGGCCAGTTCGCGCAGCGTGCGGTAACTGCCTTTGCCGACCTGATGCTCATCGCCATTGATGAATATCGTGCTGTCGTGGCATAGCATTTGAGTTTTGAGATCGAGCGCGATGTCCTTTGTTTGTAAGGCTTGCTCGAAACGCTCGGCGGACAAGGGTTTTGCGGGAGCGTCGAAAAAGATATGCGGCTTGGGTTCGCTCAAATAACTGCCGAGGAAATTCGCCACATCTTCGTTGTCCCACTGCACTTTCCGGATAGCCTGCGCTACTTGCTTCAGCATATCCTCGCCGATTTCAGACGGGTGTGTTTGTGTCTTGAGATCGGGGTCGGCATACATGCCGTCGACGCAAATGCGGTCTTGTAGGTACACCAGAAACTGTTCCGCCAACTCTTGGTAGGCTGGCGTACGGAAGCCGATGGAATAGGTCATGCAGTCGTCTTCGGCGATACCGTTGTGTCCGCATTGCGGCGGCAGGTAAAGCATGTCGCCCGCTTCCAGCACCCACTCCTGCTCGACGTGGAATTCTTTCAGGATGCGCAACGGCGCACCCTCAATCAGCGTACGGTCTTCCTGCGTCGAGATTTGCCAGCGGCGATGTCCGACACCCTGCAACAGAAATACATCATAAGCGTCGAAGTGCGGCCCCACGCCGCCGCCCTTGGGCGCGTAGCTCACCATCAAATCGTCCAGCCGCGCATGGGGAATAAAGTTGAAGCGCTTGAGCAATTCCGTTGCTGCCGGCAATACATGGTTGACGCCCTGTACCAGTACAGTCCATTTGCCGCGCAATTTTGCCATTTCATCCGGATCGAAAGGGCCGTGCGCCAACTGCCAGTTACCGCGTGTTTGCTTAACTAGGCGAGCCTGTGCATCTTCAAGGCAGGACAACTCAATAAGTTGTTGCGGGTTAAGCAGGCCTTTAAATCCGGGAACGGCCTGGCGAATCAGTAGAGGTTTTTTTTGCCAATAATCGTGCAGAAATTCTCCGATTGTCAGCCCGCCGAGTAGGGTGAGTTTGGTTTTCATGGGGCGATTATAGCCGTGTACAAAAGCCCGTAAAATAAATTTGGCGTTAAATCATTCTCAGTTAGAATGCCGCTCAGGGGGATCTCATCATGCACTTACATGCTGGAATGGACGCACCGCATTTCGAGTTGGCTGACGCCGACATGCAAATGTTCAAACTCTCTTCGTTGCTGGGCAAGAAAAACATTGTTGTGTATTTCTACCCGAAAGATGATACCCCCGGCTGCACCATGGAGGCCAATGAGTTCAGCGAGCATGATGAAGACTTCGCGGAACTCGATACGGTCGTGGTGGGCATCAGCCGCGACGACTGTATCAGCCACGCCGCCTTTCGCGACAAATACGGGCTGTCCGTTTTGCTGCTTTCCGACACCGAGGCGCGGGTCTGTAAAAAATTCGGAGTGTTGTACGAAAAAGAAGTAGATGGACACAAAACGACCGCCATCCAGCGGTCAACCTTTGTGATAGATAAACTGGGGAAATTGCGCCATGCCCTTTACGGAGTTCATGCGCATAATCATCCGGATGAAGTACTTAATTTGATAAAGGAAATGAAATGAAAGTCGCCAAAGACACCGTTGTCTCGCTGCGTTATGAACTGTCCGATGTAAAAGCGGGCATTATTCTTGAAAAGGCGGACGATCCGATCAGCTATGTTCACGGCGGCTATGACGGTATTTTCCCCGCAGTGGAAGAAGCGATTCACGATAAAAATGTGGGCGACAAATTTTCTGTCAGCATGGAACCGGATGATGCTTTTGGCGAATACGAGCATGAACTTGTGCGCGTTGAGCCGCGGGAAATGTTCCCCAAGGATGTGGCTGTAGGAATGCAGTTTGAAGGCGGTTCCGAGGGCGATGACGATGAAGACTTTATGCTCTACACCGTTGTCGAAGTCACCGACAAAGAAGTAACGGTCGATGGCAATCATCCGCTGGCTGGCAAGACCATCAAATTCGAAGGTGTCATCACCGCTGTGCGCGCTGCGACCCAGGAGGAACTGGACCACGGCCACGTGCACGGCGAAGGCGGTCATCACCATTAAGCGAGTTTGCGACGCCCGCTGTGTTGCGGGCGATCTTCCCGATTTATCCGCAACGGGGCTGTCGGGAAACGATTCGTCTCTCAGTGTTTCCCGTTTGTGGATACCCAATGAAATATCGGTATAAGCAAGACAAGGCCGCCAGTGCCGAAATTCTCAGGTTGCTGCTGCAAAAAATGGCAGCGCATCCGGCGGCTTTTACTCCCGTCACTTATGCCGTGTGGTACGAGTTCATCACCGGTATTAACCCCCCTCTGAACAAATCCTTGAACGAGATGCTTGCCGACGGAGGGCTGCTGACTGACGATGCAATTTACGATCTGTACCAGCGCCACATCGCCGATGGCAATCTCGATGCCGAATTGGCATTCAAGCAGAATATGCAAAAAGTGCTGGCTAATCTGACCCGACTTACCGAAGTAACCGGGGGCGAGGCTAGTAAGTTTAATGATGGTTTGCGCAAGCATGGCGAGAAGCTGGCTCTCGAACTGGATGCGGCTATGCTGCGGGATATTGTTTGTGAAATCGAGCAAGATACTCAAGTCATGCGTTCCTCGGTTGATTCGCTGCAAGATCAGTTGCAAGAAAGCAAGGAAGAAGTCGAGCGATTGCAGCAGGAATTGTTGAGTGCGCGCAGCGAAGCTTTGATAGATCCGCTGACCGGCGTGTTTAACCGTCGCGGCTTTGATGCGCAGATGAAAAATCTTGCCGGCAATCCTGAAATGCAGGGAAAACACATCAGTTTCTTGCTGGCGGATATAGATTTTTTCAAGAAAATAAATGATGTCTATGGACACCTGTTCGGCGACAAAGTCATTCGTGTTATTGCCGAGGTATTGAAGTCACAGTTAAAGGGGCAAGATTCTGTCGCCCGTATGGGGGGAGAGGAGTTTGCCGTGATTCTGCCCGACACTTCGCTGGAGGGCGCGCATGCGGTTGCCGAACACATCCGGCAAGTGGTCGCAAAAGGAAAAATACGCCGTTTAGACAGAGACGAGAGTGTCGATGGGATCACCATCTCTATCGGTATCGCAGGCTGCGAGGCCGGAGGAGACTGGCTGACGGCAGTTGGTCAGGCCGATGAAGCGCTGTATGCCTCCAAACAGTGCGGTAGAAATTGTTCGACAATCTACTCGGAAACTATTGCCGAGTAAGACGATGGCCGGCCGCGCAGCCGGCTATCTCATCAATGCAATTATTTATTAAACTTCTTGAGTGCCGACTGCGCGTAAACAAACCCTTCGGCCAGGCAGCTATCTTCAGTTCCGCCATCCGCCATACAGGATTTTTTCCAGGCTAGAAATTCGTTTCCGCACTTTTCCATCAAAATATTTCCGGGGGACTTGCCACCGTCATAAGACGAATATTGACCGTATTGCGCGGTCGGAACCACGCAGTACGAAAGCGTATCGAAAAGAGATTTTGTCTTGGTGGAAATAACCGAATGTTTTTTCGGATGCGAAACGGTTTGCGAAGAAGCATCCCCGGTGGCGGCACTTTCGGGCGCAAGGGTGATCTTATTTACGCTGCAAAATACCGGCGTGTGGTAGCGCCCGATAAAATCAATGAAGCAGTCGACAATCACATGTTTGCCATAAAGCTCTTTATACGAGATTGCGCTGTTTTTGTTCATGACCATCTGTATATGATCAAGTTGGCCTCTCGCCAGAACGGGCCAAGAATTGGTATCAATCCCGACTGTAATGTGCGTGATGTTCAATGGCTCATCCAGAGCCAACCCGCGATAAACTCTTCCCGGCGAAGTTTCCGCGATCAAACCCGGCATATCTATTGAACCATCCTGCAGTGTTCCCGACAGGGAGTACTTGCCTATGCTGACCCATTGGCCCGCTTGGGCAAAGGTCGAAACCATACTGCATAAAAAAATTGCGGTGACGTATTTGAATTTCATAAGCAACTCCTCTGTTTAATTGCGCCCCGGTTGTTGCACGGAGAAAAAGTTTGCTATTTCAGACAATGTCGGTAAACAGGATAGTACCCCAATGAGTATCCGACCGCTAAATTCGATGGTGGCCAGACGCTTTACATCAAACAATAGTTTACCGGTTGCAGCGGTGTTAATTCGTGCACCTCGCCCAGCGTATCGCGCAGATTGATTTCAATGCCCCGGCAGATTGCATCCAGCGCCAAATCGTTGGGCAGGTTGCCGAACGGCTCCTCGATTTCATCGCCCAGCGCATCCAGGCCGAAGAAAGTATAGGCCACGATGCCCACCACAAACGGCGTCATAAAACCGATCACATCAACCAGCCCGAACGGTAGCAGGAAGCAATACAAGTAAGCCGTGCGGTGCAACATTAACGTGTAGGAGAATGGAATAGGCGTGCTCTTGATGCGCTCGCAGGCCGCCGCGGCTGCCGTCATTGCCGACATGCTTGCATCAATACTCGCAGCCAGACAACCATCCACTCTTTTTTCGTTCAGGCACAGACGCAAATCATGGCCTGTTTGGCGCATCAGATAATCGGGAATATTCGCCGTCTTGCCGCATTGTTCCCACTCGCCTGCAGGCAGTAGCGGTTTAATTTCCGCAGAGGCGTCCGTGCCGCGTAGCATGTGCCGCAACGCATGTGAAAACGCGATGGTTCGGTAAATCATCCGCACACGCGTATCGGTCAACCCAATGCCCGGCTTGAGCGGCTCCGAGTGTTCGATCAGCGTCAGGCATTGGCGCGCGAAATTGCGGCTCTGCAACACAATCTCACCCCACAATTTGCGGCCTTCACAGTAGCGGTCATAAGCCGCGTTATTGCGGAAGCCGAGGAAGATCGCCAGCGGCAACCCGATCAAGGTGAATGGAATAGCGGTCAGTATGATTTTGTGGTGAAACAGCGCGCCGTGACTGATGGTTACCAGCGTGGCCAGCGCGATGTTGACCAGCAATACCCGCCAGATATCTTTCAGTACCGAACCGCGAAAAATCAAAAACAATCTGAATCCGGACGGCCTGCCGCGAACTATCATGAGATAACCTTTTGCGAGAGAGAGGGGGCTTGTGCAAACAGAAAAAGACCATCTTTAGCGGATGATCTTCGGGAGGGGAAATACATACTTCGGTGCATCGGTTGTATAGCAATCTTAATGAATTAAGAATTGCGGCCAGCATAGCATGGCGAAGCTAAAAAATTATCCGGGGTAGAATTTATTTTATTCCGGCGGGGAATCTTCGTATCGGGACAATGCAGAGCAATGCTTCATAAACAGCAGTAATGCGCTATGCTTGCAAACCTTGTATGTGTATTAAGACTGAATTCACGAGAGCAGACACTATGGATAAGACAGTAAAAATTCGCGCCTATGTTGCCGGAACCGAAAGCGCCGCTGCGCAAGCCCCGAATACGGATGACAAAAGTTCGCTTGAGCTTGCCATGAAAGCACAGCTTGAAGACGAACGCAGCCGTTCGCTTGAGCATTTGAAAACGATAGTTCAGCTCCGGGAAAGTCTCAAACTGGAGCAGGGCAAGGCAGCCGAACTGGTCAATAAAGTAGGCGAGCTGGAGGCCAAAATGCAAGGCTCGTCCGCGCAGGAAACGAGCGAGCTGGCAAAGAAGAGTACGCAGCTGGAAGAAGAAAAAAAGCGCGCGCTCGAGCTGATGAGAATGATCGAGCAATTACGCGAAAGCATTAAGCAGGAACAAGCTAAAACCGAGGTGTTTGCGAAAGCCAACTCTTTGTTTGAAGAAGAAAAGAAAAAATCTCTCGACTTGCTGAAAATGGTCGAACAATTACGCGATACGCTCAAACAAGAGCAGGCGAAAACTGCTGAGATCACCAACAAAAATTTGGTTCAGGAGGCGCGAGTCAAAGAGCTAACCGATGTGCTCGGCAAGATTGCGAGTATCGCCGCCGTTGTAAAAGCGGGTTAATCCTTCATTTCTCATTGCGCAGCGGCTTTAGGCCGGCTGCGTTGTCATAGTTCAATGTGCCCCGGTAATTGCATCGCCACACAGCGTGCCGTTATCCGCTTCAAGCCTGAAAATAGCTGTGCCGCTGAGCAAGGGCGCTAACGCTAGCCAAGCGGGCGTATAGAATAAACTGCTATTAGAGACCCAACTGAATTGATCATTGTGCATGGCATGGAGCCGCTTGGGGCTGCATGATTTTTCATGAATGAAGTTTTGCGGGAGTAAGCCGCAGAATGTTACGGCAGGAGTGAAAAGCGAAGGGCTTGGTCGTGTTTGACCAAGCCCGGTGATATTAGTTGCTTCTGATTTTGTCTGTAATCGTTGCTACAGCAACGCCAACAACTGCAGCGATTCCGATAGCGATAAGTATAGTAGTCAAAAAGCCCATTTAGGTTTCCTCCAGTTTGGTTGGTCAACGGGTGAACAATTCGCCCGGAGAAAATTTAACACAATTTTTATTTTTGACAAATCATTTGCTGGGGTATGGCCGAGTGGATTATTCAACTATAACCAGCGATAAAAAGCCTGCACTTTTTGTATCAGTGCAGGCTGTAGGTAAGTTCGCAGCTCGGCTCAATATGGACTGCTTGGGGGGGGGGGAGGTTATTTCAACACTTCGGCAAGGAATGTTTGCAACTGCGCCCATGAATCCTTGTCCGCCTCGGCGTTGTAGGCCAGCGGCAGATTAAACTTCTTGCCGTACTCGTCCGCATCCGGGTTGGTGAAGCTGTGCATTGCGCCGGGATACACCACCGCCTGATAGTTCACGTCGGCTTTTTCCATCTCCTGCTTGAACGCTTCCACTTGCGCGGCGGGAATCATCTTGTCGTCCGCGCCGGTGAAAGAACGTATCTGGGCTTTCACCTTGCCGGGTTGTGCCGGGCTATCGGTACCCAAGCCGCCATGGAAGCTCGCTACGCCTTTCAAATCCTCGCCTTCGCGCGCCATGTTCAGCACCACCGAGCCGCCGAAGCAATAGCCGATGGCGGCCAGCTTGTGCGCATCCACATTGCCTTGCTTGCGCAGCAGCTTCATCGCCGCCTCGAAACGAGCTTTTGCCATCGGTTTGTTCTTTGCCACTTCGCCCGCGAATTTGCCCGCATCATCCGGGTGCAGTGCTTGCTTGCCATCGCCGTACATATCCACCGCCAGCGCCACATAGCCCAGCTCCGCCAGCATGTTGGCGCGCTCGCGCGCATAGGCGTTGTGTCCCCACCATTCATGCACCACCAGCACCGCAGGGCGCTTACCCTTCACTGCATCGTCGTAGGCGATCCAGCCTTTCAGCGTGGTGCCGTCGGCGCTGTAACTGACTTCCTTGCCTTGCACGGCGGCGAAGGCGGATGCGCTCAGGCAGAGTAGAGCGAGGGAGAGCAGAAGTTTGTTCATGAGTTTCTCCTTGAATGTAGTGAAGCAGTTGGTGGAAATAAGTGAGAGGGTTCAGAAACGCAGTTCTAATGCCTTGCACAGAAAACGCATGTACGGTGCCGCCTCGCGGAAGCGCTCCACCACCTGCGGGCGCAGCTTGCCAGAGGTGATGGTCGCCTCGGTTAGCGGCGCGAACCCGATGAAATCCTTGCGCTTCAAATCTTCCACCAGCGGATGATCTTTGGCGAAGCCGCGCGGCGCGTTGGCGAGCGAATTGCCTTCGAGCGAGAAGTGTTTGCGGAAGGCCGCATCGTCGCGCGCCGCCAGCCACTCATCGCCTTTCTGCGCGACGGCTTCGCGTATTTTGAACAGCGCATCGGCATCGGGATGCCACAGGCCGATGCCGATGAAACATTCGCCCGGCGCGATGTGCAGGTAGTAGCCCGGCGCGTGGATGTCTTTTCCTATCTCGTGGCGGAACTGGATGCCGATGTTTGTTTTGTACGGAGTCTTGTCTTTGCTGAAGCGCGTGTCGCGGTAGATGCGCATCAGCGAACCGCCCACCTTTTTCGGCTGTGCCAGAAAATGCCGCGAGATCGCGGGCATCTCGTCCGACATATCGCTGATGAAATCCAGCGCGGGCGTGCGCACAAAATCCTCGTACTCCTGCTGATGTTCCTCGAACCATTCGCGCTCGTTGTTTTGCTCCAGCGCGGCTAGGAAGGTGAAAGTCTGCTTGGTGAAATAGCGTTCGCTCATTGTTGGATTCCTGTCGTTAATCGTGCTGCTTAGACCTGCCACGCCTCATCGCGATACACCACCGCATCGCCCAGCGTTAGCAACTCCGTGATGGCAAAAACATCAATGTGGTACTTCGAATCCGCCCGCCTGATTTGCGGCTTGCTGTAGCTGCCGTGTTTTTTGCCGAGCGACAAATGAATGCCGCACATGCGCTCGTAGGTGCCGATGTCGCTGACCTGAATGTCGCGCGTGAACGTCCGGTTCAAGCCGAAGCCCACCTCGCGCAGCCAGACTTCACCTTCATCGGCGCGAATTTTATCGAGTAGCGCATCGAACTCCGGCGTGGAGTTGATTGCTGTGGTGACGCGCCCTTTGTTGATCTCCAGCGTGATCGGCTGCGCGGGGCGGTTGACGATAAAGCGCGTATCGCCGAACACAAAAATCCGCACGCGGCCATTCACCGCCTCAAGGTCGAGCGACTCGGTAAACACCTCGCCGATGGGAAATTGGCCGCCCACATTATTCATCTCGCGGTAATCGCCCACGTTCAACTTGGCCGGCTCAAACCCCGCCGAAAACACCAACTGCTCGCCGCCGCTGTCGAGGATGCCGGTGCGCGCGTTGTCGATATGCGTCTTCAACGCCTTGCCCACGCGGCGCACATAGGCCGGGTCATAAGCCAGCGCGTCGATGTACAGCAGCGCCTCCGCGCCGGGCATGCGCGACAAATGCGGATGCTCGATCACCTTAAGGCCGAGCTTAAAAAGCTCCACGCGCAAACGATACGCATCCAGCCGGAAATTGCCGGACTGAATCAGCACCACCAGATCGGCAGGCGCGAGCCGGTCAAATGCCGCGCGCACCGTCTCCGGCGCAACCGCATCAAAGTCGATGAATGTCGCATCGGGTAGGGCGCGCCGATAAGCCGCCGCCAGTGCCAGAGAAAGCTCGCACTGCCCGTCCCACACCACCAGCGCGGCATGCGAGGAATCGTGTTCAAAAGCGAGCGTCAGAATATCGCGCAGATGTTTTTCGGCGGTGGCGATGGCCGAGTCGGGGAGGGGGGAGATACTCATTGGTAAAATCATAATCGTTGCAGAGGTCGCAATTTACACCGGGATGGAGCGCAGGCCAAGGCGATAGCAATGCCTTACCTATCCGCTTATCCGCATTACCTTGCACGGCACCTACAATTGGAAAGTCATCCTCGATAACGGCGGCAGTACCTTTCAGTCATCAGGTTCCGCAGAAAGTACGGTAGTTGGCCGTCTGCTCGCGGGGGGCGGGCTGGATGTATGAGTTATCGTCAGCGCGCGGCTCGAACGGTCGGCGCACCTCATCCAGCAGCCGCTCGAACGGGCCGAGATCGCCGTATTCAGTCGCCGCCTCCAGCGCCAACTCGACCTGATGGTTACGCGGAATGACCATGGGATTCACCTTGCCCATCGCACGCGCGCGCTCGGCTCCCGGCGTGACGCCGAACATTGCTCGCCAGCGTGCAAGCCAATCATCCAGCGCGACAGCTTGCGCGCCGAACAATGCGCGCAGCGGCGCTTCGTTGCCAGCGGCGGCATCGCCCAGCCGACGCCAGCCCAGCGTGAAGTCCCCCTCGTGGTCTTGCAACAGATGCAGAAATTCGGTGGCGAGGCGATCTGCCGCATCAGCCCCATCCGGCAGCCCGACCTTGCTGCGCAACAACGCCGACCAGTGTGCCGACAGATGGGTATCGAATTCACGGATGGCGGCCATCGCCAACTCGCCCGCGCGATCTGCGTCGGCGTCGATCAGCGGCAACAGCGTCTCGGCCAAGCGTGCAAGATTCCAGTGCGCAATGGCAGGCTGGTTGGCCCAGGCATAGCGCCCATCGCGGTCGATCGAACTGAACACCTCCTCGGGATCGAAATGCTCCATGAACGCGCAAGGCCCGTAGTCGATGGTCTGGCCGGAGATGGTCATGTTGTCGGTATTCATCACCCCGTGGATAAACCCCACGCTCATCCACTGCGCGATCAAGCGCGCCTGACGTTCCACCACCAGCTCCAGCAAACCGAGATAGCGCTGCGGCTGGCCTTGCAAGTGCGGCGCGTGGCGAGCGATGGCATGCTCGGCGAGGCGCTTAAGCAATGCCGCATCCTTGGCGCGCGCCGCATATTCAAAACTGCCCACGCGCAGATGGCTGGATGCCACGCGCGCGAGTACCGCGCCGGGCAAGGCTCTTTCGCGGCGCACCGCTTCTCCGGTAGCCACCGCCGCCAGCACGCGCGTCGTCGGCACGCCCAGCGCATGCATCGCCTCGGCGACAAGGAACTCGCGCAGCACCGGCCCCACAGCCGCCTTGCCGTCACCGTTGCGCGCAAAGGGCGTGGGGCCGGAACCCTTCAGCGCAAGATCGAAGCGCTGCCCCGCCGCATCGACGATCTCGCCCAGCAACAAAGCCCGGCCATCACCCAAGCGCGGCGAGTAATACCCGAACTGGTGACCGGCATAAGCCTGCGCCACCGGCTCTGCTCCCTCGGGTACGCGCTGACCGGAAAACACCTCAAGCCCCGCATCACCACGCAATGCCTGTGCATCCAGCCCCAGTTCTAGTGCAAGTGCATCATTGAATTGCAGCCAGCGTGGTGCAGGTGCCGGCTCGGGCTGCCAGCGCACATACATGCCTTGCACCTCGCGGGCGAACTGGTTATCTAGGCGCAGGCCGGTGGTGGGGGCTTTCGAGGGCATGGTGTTCGTCTGAAGTGGAATGAGACGCTCACCTTACATCGCGGGGTGTGAGAGGGCAAATGCGGGGAGTGAAGGGGGGGGATGCTGACCCATTTAAAGCTGAACTGCTGAGCAGCCCTTTTTAGCTTTTATGTAATAATGAAAAATTATATCTCGTTGATGGGGGCAGAAATGGCGACGAATACACTTACTGAAATTCTTCGAAGTATTGCCGAGAAAGAAGCTGCAAAGGATGTGCGGCGGAAGTGCTTTGTTTCCTATTTCAGTCACGATAAAAAGGAAGTAGAGAAATTTCTAATGGATTTTGGGGATGTTTTTATTCCAAAACAAATTGGTGTCACAGATGAAGCCGATTTCATCGATAGTGAGAATTCGGATTATGTGATGTCAAAAATCCGCGAAAAATATTTGGGAGACTCAACCGTTACGCTTTGCATGATTGGTGCTTGTACGCATAGTCGCCGATATATCGATTGGGAATTGAAAGCGACCCTTAGAAGGGGAAGCTATACTCCCAATGGATTGGTGGGAATTCTTCTCCCCTCAATGGGCACTAGCGGGCATCTCCCTCCTCGCTTTCAAGAGAATTGGAATAGAGGGGATGAGGCGGAGGGGTTCGCTATATATCGTGCATATCCGTCAACTAAAGATCAATTGAAGGCTTGGATCGAAGATGCATATGCGAGGAGAACGAGTCACGCGGATCTGATTGTCAATTCGCAGACGATGCACAAAAACAATCGCGAATGTTTTGTGCATCGTGTAACGCATTGATTGAGATTATTGTGAAGGAACTAACTTTACCTGCTCTCTACTATGCGGCAGATGATGCGGCAAATTGTGCCCAAGCTTCTCTTTTATTTCATCATAAGGTCAGCGCGGCGCTGCTAATAAGTGGAGCCATACTTAATCTCATAAACCCTATGACAATGTGTGTCGCAATTTTGACGGCGCTTATTTTCTTGGGCTCTCTCGCCGCATACGCATACGGCAGATTTCAGGATTACCAAGGGCGGTGGTATCAATCTCGTGCTTTGGCTGAATCTGTTAAAACGGTGACGTGGCGTTTGATTATGGCGGCAGAACCCTTTGGGAAAGAAGGGCGTGAAGTAAACCTTGAAAAATTCCGTAAGCTACTAAGTGAACTGCTAGAGGAAAACAAAGGCATTGGTGAGCATATTTCAGGTGACTGGTCTAAGCATGATCAAGTAACAGTAGAAATGAAGAGGGCACTGTTACTCCCGTTTGCTGAAAAGAAGCAGTTCTATCTCGAAAATAGAATTGACGATCAAAGAGTGTGGTACGCCAGAAAGTCTGGAGACAATCGTCGCGCTTCGCGCACATATTTTTTATTGTTGTGCGGGATTTACGTCATCGCAGTTATTCTGCTATTTATTCGCGTAGCCAATCCTGAGATGGCATATCTTCCAATTGACCCGTTGGCGGTTGCTGCTGGTGGTGTTATTGGATGGGTTCAGGTCAAACGTTACAATGAGTTGGCCAGCGCGTATGGGCTAACGGCGCACGAGGTTGGAATTATAAAGAGTCGCTTCGAGAGCGTAAAAACAAGCGATCACTTGGCGATGTTTGTGCGCGATGCTGAAAATGCATTCTCAAGAGAGCATACGCAATGGGCCGCTCGTCGGGATCAGTAATTTTTGCTTCAGTTTTCAATGGCAGCTCTGATTTCCTTTTCGTTAAAACCGTAGACCCATTCAGCACCTGCTGAAAGAAGTTCTTTGGGTGAGGTGTACGTCTTTTTTGCTTTGACGACGACGATTTTCTTTTTGTATTCCTTTGCCTTATTTATTTCCCACGAAATCCATTCTCTTTCATGAGATTCTTTGCCAACGCAAACAAGGAATACATCACATTGATCTATTCTTTCCGCAATCTTTTGTTTGATGTAGTTCTTATCTTGGCTATTTATTGAAACATCAGTGGAGACATCTTCAAATTCGAGGCCAAACTTCTTATTGGCACTCCATGCTTTCAGTAGTCTCTTGTAGTGCCTGTCTTTATCATAGTAATAGCTAATAAACACCTTCTTCTTTCCGCTAAACAGTAGGGCGGCTGCGAGAACAGAAACGGCGGCTATTAAAAGACGAATTGGCATATGTGGGGTTGGAGATTAAATCAGCTTCTTCAACTGATAAATCCTCTCCAGCGCTTCCTTCGGACTCAAGTCATCCGGCTGCAAATCCCGCAGCGCTGCAACCAGCGGATGCTCTTCCGGTTCTTCTTCAACCACATCTGGCCTCCGGTCAAACAAATCCCCCTGCGGATTTTGTGCGGCGCTGTTTTGTTCCAGCTTGAGCAGTTGTTTTTTTGCGGCGCGAATCACGTCGTTGGGGACTCCCGCTAAAGCCGCCACTTGCAGGCCGTAGCTTTGGCTCGCCGCGCCTTCGTTCACGCTGTGCAGGAACACGATGCTGTGCTGGTGTTCGATGGCGGACAGATGCACGTTGGCAAGTTGGGTGAACTCTTCGGTGAGGCGGGTCAGCTCGAAATAGTGCGTGGCGAACAGGGTGTAGCTGCGGTTCTTTTCCAGCAGGTGGCGGGCGATGGCGTAGGCCAATGCCAAGCCGTCGAAGGTGCTGGTGCCACGCCCGATTTCATCCACCAGCACTAGGCTTTTCTCAGTGGCGTTGTGCAGGATGTTGGCGGCTTCGGTCATCTCGACCATGAAGGTGGAGCGTCCGCTGGCGAGGTCGTCCGATGCGCCGATGCGGGTGAAGATTTGGTCGATCTCGCCCAGCACGGCTTGCTGCGCGGGGACGAAGCAGCCGACGTGGGCGAGCAGCGAGATGATGGCGACCTGCCGCATGTAGGTCGATTTACCGCCCATGTTGGGGCCGGTGATGAGCAGCGTGCGGCGCGCATCATTCAGCACGGTGTCGTTCGGCGTGAACTGGTCTACTTGTGCTTCCACCACCGGATGGCGGCCTTGGATGATGTTGATTTGCGCGTCGTCGCTGAATTGCGGCGCGCTGAAATTTAGCGTGGCGGCGCGTTCGGCGAAGGTGGCGAGTACGTCCAGTTCGGCGATGGCGGCGGCGATGCGTTGCAGTTGCGGGATAAACGGCGCGAGTTGATCGAGCAGTTGTTCGTACAAAAATTTCTCGCGTGCCAGTGCGCGGTCGTTGGCGGAGAGCGCTTTGTCCTCGAAGGCTTTCAGTTCCGGCGTGATGTAGCGTTCGACATTCTTCAGCGTTTGGCGGCGGCGGTAGTCGTCCGGCACCTTGTCGGCATTGGCCGCGCTCACTTCGATGTAGAAGCCGTGCACGCGGTTGTATTCCACCTTGAGCTTGTCGATGCCGGTGCGGGCGCGTTCGCGGATTTCCAGCGCGAGCAGGAAATCGCCGCAGTTGGTCTGGATGCCTCTTAACTCATCTAAATCGGCATCGAAGCCATCGGCGATGACACCGCCTTCGCGCAGGACGGAGGAGGGCTCGGCTTTTAGTGATATTTGCAGGATGGAAACCAGATGGGTGTCGGCTTGCAGGGCATCGGCCAGCATGGCAATGAGCGAATGGTTTTGTAGGTCGGGTTTCAACCCGACATCATCATTGTCGTGTCGGATTGAACCCCGACTTACAAGTGCTGTTTGTAGCTGCGGCAAGGTGAGCAGCGTGTCGCGCAGGCCGGAAAGGTCGCGCGGGCGTGAGCTGCGCAGGGCGATGCGGGCGGTGATGCGCTCTACGTCTACGCTGGGTTTTAGGTGGTCGTGGATGATGCGATGGAGTGCAAACCCACCCCAGCCCTCCCTTGTGCGAGCATCCGCTTCGCGGATTGCCTGCTTACCCCCCTTCAGGGAGGGAGCAGTTTCGGCGATGTCCACCGCTCCGGCTCCTCCCCTGACAAGGGGAGGTTGGGAGGGGTTAGGGTTTGAAGCGATCAGTTGCTCCACCGCATCCAACCTCGCCCTTAGCACCTTCCTATCCCGCAGCGGATGATGCAGCCAGTTCGCCAGCAAGCGGCTGCCCATGTTGCAGGCGCAGGTGTCGAGTAGCGAGAGTAATGTCGGGGCGGGTTCGCCGCGCAGGGTTTGGGTGATTTCCAGATTGCGTCTGGTGGCGGCATCCATGCGCACGTATTGGTCGGCGCTGTATACCTGCAAGGCGCGGATGTGGCTGATGGCTTGGCCTTGGGTGAGTTTTGCGTAGCCCAGTAGTGCGCCCGCCGCTTCCAGCCCCACGCTGAAATCGTCGCAGCCGAACCCAGCGAGGTCGAGCGTGGCGAATTGTTGGCACAGCGCGCGGCGCGCGGTGTCGAGTTCGAAATGCCATTCGGGCAAAGTCTTGAAAGCCGCATGAATACTGGTCTTCACGGCGGCGTTTTCGGCGTGGAGAATTTCCGAGGGTTGCAGGCGTTCGAGTTCGGCGGGCAGATTGTCGGTGGCGGTTTCGCACACGAAGAACTGGCCGGAGGCGAGGTTCAGCCAAGCCAAGCCGAGTTTGCCGCTACGCTGTTGCAGCGCCAGCAGCAGGTTGTCGCGTTTCTCTTCCAGCAGGGCGGAGTCGGTGACGGTACCGGGGGTGACGATGCGCACGACTTTACGTTCGACGGGGCCTTTGCTGGTGGCGGGGTCGCCGATCTGTTCGCAGATCGCGACCGATTCGCCCATCTTCACTAGGCGCGCCAGATATTGTTCCGCCGCGTGATACGGCACGCCCGCCATTTTGATCGGTTGCCCGTTGGACGCGCCGCGCTGGGTGAGGGTGATGTCGAGCAGCTTGGCGACGCGCACCGCATCGTCATGGAACAGTTCGTAAAAATCGCCCATGCGGTAGAACAGCAGCTTGTCGGCGTGGTCGGCCTTGAGGCGGAGGTACTGCTGCATCATCGGGGTGTGATTTTCGCCAGCCTTGCTTTTGTGAGCTTCGTTTTTTAACTCTTTGTTTTTATTGTCAGTCATTCATTTTTTACCTTGGACAAGTAGTCCAGTTTGAAATCAAGTAAACCCAAGTGATCCCATTTTCCGGTAGCTCAGTGGTAGCCTTGGTGGGCTATAATGTAATGGCATTAAAAAAACTGAGCTACCGCTACTTTTACTGAGCTACTTATGAAAATCAATCTTACAAAAAAACTTGTATTTAATATGACAATTCAATCCCGCCCTTTTTTGAATGAGAAAGGCAAGATGGGACTTGAAGACAATCCAAGCAGAACTCCATACATCATTTTTGATTCTACGCAGGATAGCCCCGTTGGATTCGGTCTTAAAGTCGCAGCAACGAAAAAGACCTACATCGTTCAGCGGAAGCATTTTACGAAAGTTATCAAGTTTAAGGTGGGGGATGTTGGGATATATACGCTAGACGAAGCTCGTGAAATAGCCAAGAATCTACTTCAAACGATGATTGAGACGGGGTTGAATCCAAACAAGGTCAAGCGCACCCAATACGATAATGAAATTACATTGGGTCAAGCGATGAGTGATTATCGGGAACACATCACTACTCGAAATCAGAAAAAAGCAACCGAAAACACAATAAAAGTTTTTGATAAAGCCGTTCGGAAATTGGAGGAATGGAAAGAGCTTCGAGTTAGAGATATTACGGATGAAATGATTCTCAAGAAATTCGACAGCATTTTCGCCACTCATCCCACCAGTGCTGAGCAACACTTCCGCTGGGCAAGTGTTGCTGTGCGTTATGAGTTAGAAAAAGAAAAAGCAGAAGCAAATAAGCAAGGACGGCTCCCTACTCTGACATTCAATCCCTTTGACGTGCTCAAGCGAGAAAAAAAATATCGAAGCCGACAGACGCTCGAAGATATTCACGAATTAAAACGTCATCCGATGCGCGAAGAAGACACCCTACCAAAATTTTTGGATGCTTTATGGTCGTTCAGAAAAAGCCGTCGAACTGGCACAGACTATCTTCTTCTCACACTATTAGTTGGCACAAGAAAAAACGAAGGACTGGACTTGAAATGGAGAAGCAGAATCACGGATAACGAGGCTAATACGTGCTCTTATGCCGACCCTCAAGCCAGAACTTTATTTTTCTTTGATACGAAAAACAGAAAAAATCACAGACTGCCAATGACGGATGCGGTCTATGTAATGCTTACCCAGCGATTCGAGTTAAGTGATGAACGCTTAAAAAATAGTGAGTTTGTTTTTCCGGCTGAAAGCAGTCGGAGCCAAACAGGACACTACACGGATCATCGGTCATTGCTTAATTCAGTATGTGAAGCTGTGAAGCTTGAAGGCGATAAGAAATTTAAAATCGGAGCGCACGACTTACGCCGTACCTTTGGACGATATACGGAGGAATTATGTAGCTATGCCGTCGTCAAAGCTCTTCTGAATCACTCAGACTTGACTGACCAAACATTGAAATACACAGACGTTTCTGAGCGATTATTAGCAAACCTTCAACGAGTAGAACTTCACCTGCTTAAGAACTCGCCTGTTATATATAATGCGCTTCTCACTCCAAAATATAATCCGATATGAGTACGGTAGACATTCAACAAGTTCGTGAACTGGCTGAAACGTGGGAAATCATTTCTGCTATGCCCGAAGATGCCTCTATTGATGCGGGACTGGCTGCTGTATTCCTCGGAGTCAGTGATAAAAAACTAGGCCGGATAAGGGCAGACAAAAAGAGTGGCCTTCCATACTATCAATATCAAGATGAAGACAGTACGGCACGAAATCAAAAGGTGTATTACGTCAAAAGTGAATTGAGGCAATGGAGAGAAGAGCACAAAGTCCATTCAACCCACGAGGCCGCAGTAATACGAGGGCTGACCTTCTCAACAATGGCTGACTTGCTTGAAGAACAGCCTTTCGTGATGAAGACTATTTATTCAACTGGAAAAGTTGGAATGGGCGGGAAAGTCTCAAAATCCCATTCTGAAATCTTGGGACATATTTTCACCATCACCGATGAAGACTTGTCATCACTGCTTCACGATGAAAATATGGAAGTCGTTTGGTTGTCTCTTCCAGACGCATTGAACGAAAACTGGTCAAACGGTGAAGCACGAAATCCATTCCATAAAGCTTATACCGAACTGCTTCAAGGATGGATTGCTGAAAGTGTTCGAGGACAGGAAGCGGCAGAACTAAACAGCCTCTAAACAATTCGAAAGTTGTAGGCCAAAAAGCCCCAGATGTCTGAGGGGGCGTTAGAGGAAATATTTACATCGGCGGCCTTACATATCGTTTCGTAACGACGGGCATATCTGGCGCATCTAAATTTATTTGCTCCATTTCTACAACCTTTTTCCCGATAATGGATTTTATTTTTTCATCCGAGGCTAAAAAATATGGCGACTCTCCATTTTTATTAAGCGTCATCGGATTAAAGCCAACCTCCAAGCATTTTTCGACAAAGTAATATCGGTCTGTTGCCGCCGCACGATGCAAAATTGTTTCTCCGTTTGGGTCAGCGAAATTGATGTCATAACCATTGGCAATGAAGAGATCTAATAATTCGGGCTGATTCGTTGCAAAAAGATAGGCTGTAGGATGTCCATACTGTCCAGAATTATCATTGTCATAAATATCGTACATATCTGCACCATATTTTAGTAATAGTTCTATGGCTTTTTTTCTATCTTTTGAATCCTTAATCCGAAAAATTGCTGTATGGAGAGGGCGGGTTTCTTGATCACCAGCATTCACATCCATACCGTTTTCTAATAAATACTCAATCATTGGAAAGTAATAATTCGCTCTTATAAGTAACATATTACTAATGCAATGACTATTATTACTTTGGTCTATCGTAATTTGATCAATCACATTTTTGCGTTCACTTTCATCCGTAGAATCAATAAGATTTTTTATTCTTAGATAGGATTGTTCGATTTCTTGCTTCTCTGCTTGTGATTTCTTACTCATAGTAAATTATTCTCGCGCTCTGGTAATGTTTCGGGTGTTTCTTGTGTCAAAAGATGTTTTTGATATTCAGTATCAATAGCAAGTTTCACCCCTTCCAAGCCTGAAACTTTAACTATCCATGGCACATCACTCCGATAATCTCTCATATTCGATTTAAAGCCTGCTGCTTCGTCTTCAACTGAATAAATATACGCTTTAGACCCATGACATTCATATTCAAATTCGACATCGTTTAATATTTTTGAATCTAACGCTTGAGTCAACGCATCTTGAATACTTTCTGATTCAATATAAACAAAGCCGACTTCTTGGATTAACTGCTCTACTTTAATCTTGAATTTAGCCATAGCTTTGTATTTAGAGTTTAATTAGGAGTTTTAAAGGTTTTTCGGTGTATGGAACTTTAGTAATTAAATATCCCAATCGATCCACAATAGAGTTTCCATTCACCAGATAATCCCCTTCATCGGTAGAGCAATACGTCCAAACTCTCTTCTCTGAATAGGCTTTATCTATTTTAGCCTTGTCTTTTTTCTTATCATGATTATAGAAGTAAGCTTCAATACTCGTATCTTCAGGATGGGATTTTTTACGGCGTTTAGGCTGGTATGTCTCAATAAATATTTCAAGAGGTTTTTTAATCTTTGGCTTTCTTCCAACAGGTTTTTTTACTGTAGATACCATTTTAATGCCCCCTAAATACAATTATTAATTTGGAAAGAATAAGGCTATTTACGGACATAGCCATAGTATTAAAACCGTTCTTTATCTAGTTTCGGGAGGGGGCGTGTAATCTCATCCCCTAAAATTTTCCCGTCTACAATAATCTTTGCTTTAATTAAAGCCGTGGTGAGTAAAACGTGGTGGTCTTGCTTCCCTTTTTTAATATCAGAGATAATTGTATCTAGAGCATTAAACATTGCTTCATCACTATTTTTATTATAATAAAAATAATCAATACACATTCCATTCTGCAGGTTTACTAGCCCCGCCATCGCTGACATATCGCCGGATTCTTCTAATCCTCTTTGAATCGTAAGCGTGTAGCCATTACGAGCGAATACATTAACAATTTCTTGTAGTTCAGCTCGTTTCTTTTCAAATTTCATAACGGCTTTCTAATATATCGTTTCGTTGTTGGTTTTGAAACGGCGAAAAGTTTCAATTGTTTTCGAAGTTGAATATTGTGTTGTTGAAGTTCTTTGATTTGCTTCTTTAGCGACTTGATGAAAAGTTCCATTTCAACCAGTTTCATTGCTGAAGCTTGTAGGGTTTTATTAACTCCATTATGAAATAGATTGTATTCTTTGCGTGAGCGTTCGGGCAGCTCATCAACCATGTTCCAAACTTTTTGGAATTCGTTTCTCGTTTCTTCATTTGACATTACTTTTGTTCGATAAAGAAAATATTCTTTTGTCAAAACCTTAGCTGTTGCTTTTGAGACTTCAATTTGATTATCGAATTCTTTTGATCCCCGTGGCACACACAAAAGAAAATGTTCATCAAAAATGTGTCGTCCAAAAGCATGTTTACCGAATTCATCCATCTCCTCTTTCTTCTTCAGAATGTCGGCCTCTATCTGTGCGATAGCTTTATTGTTGGCTTCAAGTTGTGGGGTGTAGATGTCGGACATGAGTTTATAAATTGAAAACACTCTCAACGTTTCAAAAGATAATTTTAGCCGATTAGATACCGCCCAGCGGTGTCTATATTCATTTTCAAGCCATGTCATTTGAGCCGACAAATCATGTCATCTCAGCCGAATTTATGTCATTTGAGCCGGTGAATCATGTCATCTCAGCCGGTAAATCATGTCATTTGAGCCGACAAAACGAGCCGCAAAGCCACGCCCAGCTTGCGTTTGCGATTTTGCTAATTCTTCTTTAATTCCTTTCTAATAAAAAGCCAAAACAAAAGCACCTCAAAAAACAGTGTTTTTTGAATGTTTGGGTCAAGCCCCAAAACCCCACCCCCACAATCCTTCGGAACGCCCCTAAAAGGGGCTTTGTGTCCTAACGGAGTATTCGGGCAATTTAAAAGCAACGTCAACTTCAAAATCACTCAATGAATTCTGTAGTGAGGCCATCACCCGAAAAGGGTATGTATAAAACTTAGTCTTTCTTAACAAAAATAAATATAAAACATCTTTATTTTCAAATACCTATTGACAGATGATTTTGATTTGATAGCTTAAATATAGCAGCAGGAAATCAACAACGATTATGGAGGATTGAAAATGGAAAAATATTTGATGAACATCGGAACAGGCTCAGTTGATACCGAAGAAAACTGGAAAGCTGAAATGTCAGGCTGGCCTTGTATGGTAGATGGCGTGGAAGTGTTTGACCCAGAAGATCAGCAGAGACAATTTGATAGCTTGGTGGAGGTTGTTAAGGAAGAAAACGGTGATTGGGTTGAAGCTGAATAGGGAGATGAATATGAAATCAGAGAGGACAGAAAAAAACACCGATGCGTTATTCATTCGCTTTGACCCACGCTACATCAAAGCCTTTGAACAAGAAATCGAGAAGCGGGGTTTAAGCAATCGAACTGAAGCAGTTCGTCAGCTCATAGCTGCTTGGCTTCATAATCCAGAGGCATTGCCCATAGGCTTACCTCCTTCCGCAATCAATATCAGCAAGGAGGTGTTATGAGCGAAAACGTCCCCATCATTTCACCAGAGATAATTCCATTCCCCCAGCACTGGCCTAACGCGACCATTGGCATTCCCAACGCAATGTTAAGAAGCGCATTGTTTGGGGTGTATGCCGTAGGAAAAGATAAGAAATTATTCAGATCCGAAATCGCAACTCAAAGTGGCGTAAAGATGTTTTATCAAGGGCAGCAGTTAAGCCAAGCGGATTTAGATGTTTGGCTATTGCTGACTAAAATGAGTAAGGAGCAAGGAGGAATGGGTTCAAAATTTTCATTTCATCCCAACGCAATGCTCAAAGAGCTTGGAAAAAAAGTCGGAGGTTCAAATAGAATTTCACTCATCGAATCTATTGACCGCCTTACCTCTGGCTTTATCGTGATGAAAAGTGATCGATGGAGATTCAAAGGCCACTTGGTTGAAAGTTCACTGACTTTGATTGATGAAAAAACAGCGTCAGAAGAGGACAAGAAAAAACAATTCATCCGAATCAATCCAGAGCTTCGTGATTTATTCATGGCAGGGGAGATGGTGCGTATCGAAATCGCTGACCGAAATAAATTGTCAGGCCAACTTTCAAAATGGCTTTATTGCTTCTACATTACTCACGACAATCCATTCCCAATGAAAGTTGAAACCATCAAAACTTTATCCGGTTCGCAAATCAAGGATAACTATGAGTTCATTCGTAAGCTCAAAAAATCGTTCTCAGAACTTGAAGCAAAATTGAACTGGACTTTCAGCATTGGTGAAGACGGATTGATTAAAGTGAGGCATCCTAGAAAGCTCTTCGTCATTGAAAATGAAGTGAAGCCTGTTGAGCCAGCGCCACAACCCCGTCCACAAAAAAGTCTCAGTTGGCAGGAACAACAAGTCGCAGCAGCAAGAAAGCAAAGAGCTAGGGTGGCACTCTAAATCAGCGGTATTATGTAGTAGGTGATCGTCATGGCTGAATATCACATTGTTTTCGGCCTTGTTGCAAAACACTCCGAACTAGCAGGATTGATTATATTTCATCGCGCCGAAATGGCGCGTGTAGCTGCTGATCTGAAAAATCTCGATGCCACACTCAAACTATTTGCGCCGGAAATGGATTTATGAAGCATTGGCACGACTCGCAAACAAAGCAACATGATCCCGTTTGTATGGTTTGTATGGAAAAAAGGATATAAAGGCAAAGCTACAGTAGAATGGATTTTGACATCTAACGACTAGGAGAATCCAATGCTGCATTGCCATATCAACCTTGCAGCATTGACTGCCAAGCAACTCGAATGCGCACCCTGTGCTACGTGCAAGGCACGCTCAAAGCTGGACTACCCATTTGCTCGTGATCTTACTACCTCTCAAGACTTGGTTCGTGCTTTAAAGGTTTTAATTGAATCTAACAATGCCTCATTCAAATGTTTTGAGCCAGAGCCAGAAGATGTAAAAGATCCTGATATTCGTGTGCTCAATATTCAAAGGGATTACCGCTTGATTTGTCGCGTGGAAGCAAAGCTCCTCGAAGGTTTTGCTTTTATGATGGCAGAATCATTGCTCGGGGATCACTTGAAGCCCAAAGAAACTCTTGTTGTTGACGAGCCAAAATTGATTAGTTATTTTGAGTGCAAAGTAAATGACTTTGAAGAGCAAGGCCGTGACGTGCCAATCTTTGTGGTCTGGCAATTTGACAGGCCGTGCGCCGATCTGGGTGGAATATCTGTGTTTCAGGAAGTTTCGATTCTCAAAGCTATTTATGATGCCCGTGGTGACAGGCGTGCGTATGAGCGCAAAACTGTTCAATCAGATATCGTCGCAGGACAGAAACGGGGGATAACCTCAAAATATCATTTTTCCCTTAAAGAATGTAGACCGATTGAAGAACTTATACCGACAATCTTGGCAATCGAGTAACTCTTAGAACAATATCTGTTTGTGCGGTTACTGCATAATGCCGTAAATCAGCCACTTATTAAAATTTGAAATAGGCAATCGGGGCGGGAGAATGAGGTAAGTTTTACCTTGATTCATATATAATCACAGGTGAAATAAACCACGGGGGATACACTAATGTCATTACACGAGAGCACATTAAGTGCCGATTTCACCGTTAAGACTATTCGGCCTACTCAAAAAAGAGTTTCGCGGCCTAAGGCTACTGGAGTGTCAGTAGAAAATGCCACGATTGCCCATCAAGATGTTATTCAGTTTTTGTCAGGCTTGCCTGGCGAAAGTGTTGATCTGATTATCACAGACCCAGCATATTCTGGAATGAACCAACACTTAAAGCTCGGGAAGGGCAGAATTGTTGGGGAATACAACCAAAAGGGTACTGAAGGAAAATGGTTTGCTGAATTTCACGATACACCTGAGAACTATCGCTTATTTTTGGAGCAGTGCGAGAGGGTATTAAAGCCTGACCGACACCTGTTCATTATGCTCGACTCGTACTCAATGCTTACTCTGGGTTCGACTGTTAGAGACTATTTCAATGTAAAGAATGTAATTACTTGGGATAAAGTGAATATTGGAATGGGGCATTATTTCCGTCGTCAAACGGAGTTTATTTTATTTGCCTGTAAAGGGAAGCGGCCTATTTCTCGCCGTGATATACCAGATATTTGGAAGATTAAGCGACTTCACGGCGCTCCATATCCAACACAAAAGCCTGTCGAGCTTTTCGAGGCAATGATCGCATCAAGTAAGTCCGCAAAGGATAAAGAATTCGTTGTGTGCGATCCATTTACAGGGTCTGGGAGCTCTGCGATTGCGGCATTGCGTCAAGGAGTGAGTTTTATTGGGTGTGATATTTCTTCAAAAGCGATTGAACTTTGTCGAGATAGGCTAACGACTTATATTGATGAGCAGGTCGACATTCACCAGCCTAAGCCAGCATTTAATCCAGAAACGCAAAAGAAGTTTTGGTGAACGATGCCCGCATCTAATAAATCCAGAGCTTGGTTTTTTCCAACCTCCCCACGATCCCCATATAAGCTTCAAGGTGAATTGAAATTATTAAAGCAGTTGGAAGGGAGGGTGTGGAATCCGGAAACTCAAATCGAGTTCGCGAAGCTACTTCAAGCTTCTAAGGACTTCGATGGAAATATTTCACTTACTGACCCAGCATTTTCAGCACGAGACCGTGCTACACGCGCCCCAAGACTGCTCGGATTCGTTCACTTTCCGAAAAGAGCATCAGGCGGGAAGCTCCGCTTTACAGCGGTTGGGAATGCGCTGATAAATGCTAGCGAAGAAGAACAAATTCTCATCTTTCAACGGCAACTCGCCAAGGTTCAATTCTTCTCCCCACTTCATAACAGTGGTGGGTTCGAGGAGATGTCTGTCCGGCCTTTAATGGTGATGATCAAATTTTTATTGAAATTGGAAACGATGAGTAAAGAGGAGGTGGCTTTGTTTGCCACAACCTTGACCGACCCTCTGGATTTTCCAAAACGATTGAAAGCCGTTCAAGAGTACAGGAAGAAACTTAAAGAGCTTCCGGCAAGAGAGCGCAAGATTTATCGCAAAGAGTTTTCCTTGAATTGGGTGGCTGATATTTACTCAGAGGACATTGATGCTGGCAACACTCGACTTAGAGAAGGTGGCAATGATTTTCGAAAAACAAAATATCAAACGTTGAGAGATTATGCGGACTCAACGATTCGCTATTTGCGAGCTACAGGTTTATTTACCGTTAATCCACACGGACAACGTTTAACACTACTCAATGCCAGCATTGAAGATGCTAAGTTCCTTTTAGAAAATTATGGAATTGGAGTCTCAGATAAATCACATCTTGAGTACGATGACTATATTGAGCAATACCTAGGCAATCCATCCCTTCCTGAGATTCGGAAAGATGATCCAGTTCGTCAGGCCGAAGATATTTCAAGAATGCTTGAGAAGCTATCCACATACGATTCTAAAAATGCGGATGAACTTTCTCGAAATTACAAACGTGCCACTTCCAAGCTTGAAAAACTTCAAGCTGTTGGGCAGATGGAACAGCAGCTTGGCCGCCTTCAGGTCAAGAATGAAGCAAAAACAATTCGGCAAGACTTCTCAGCCAGCCTAACAAATATTAAGGCTACCTATCAGGAAATAGCGGCTCGACAATCAGAAATATTAGATAAGCCGCTTATGTATGAATGGAATACTTGGCGAGCAATGGTTTTAATTAATGATGCTGTTAATGTCCAAGGCCATTTCGTTACTGACCCTGATGGGAATCCAGTTACGACAGCAGGCGGAGGAAAGCCTGACATTATGGTTGAGTACGCATCATTTTGGCTAAACGTCGAGGTGACTCTTAGCAGTGGACAAAGGCAATATGAAATGGAAGGAGAGCCTATCTCACGACATTTAGGCGATCTTCAAAAAAATCGAGCTGAAAATGGTGATACACGACCAGTGTTCGGTATTTTTGTGGCAGAAACAATTCCTGAGACGGTACTTGGGCATTTAATCACGCTAGCTCGATTTAACAATCAGCGTGCCAAAGGCCCCATTCGGATTATTCCGATGAGGAGGGAGCTGTTTGAATTATTTATGGAGTCTGCTTTGCGACATCCCACATTTAGCCATCGAGTGCTGAGAAACTTCTTTGAAGGTGTATTTTCAAGAGAAGCGTTGAGTATGGGTGAGCTGGACTGGATGAATGACATAGAGATTAAGATAAATCGATTTGCTGACCTGAATGAATATGCCGCAGCGTGATTTGCTAGCTCAGTAGTTTCCACGTCTCTGTTCAATACAAAACTTGGCAATCCCTGATGCTGTCAGTTTGGAATTCATCGCCAAACTCACCGCCAGCATTTTTAATAAAATTAACTCGAAGCGTTCAATCGGGTTTGAGTCCTTATCTCTAATCGAATCGTATTCACGAATCGAATCGTGATAATCATAAAGCGTTGCCTTCTTCCATCCGTTTTCACCGAATGCTCGAATTAAAAGAGCGCATAGCACCGTGAGAAAATGCCCACCGTGCGATGCGCCCTCAAATCCATTTTGATAAAGCAGCTTATGTGTCAGCTCGTGAATATAAAGATAACGTCCATATTCCAATGACTCAATCGCTTTACTCGAAACGTGAATAATATTCTCAACGTAATTATGTTTGTCATTCCAGCTCACACTAAACATTCCCACAACCGATGAATACTCATCCGGTTCATAAATAATAATTTCTGAGTTGTCGATGATGTTGAGCTTTTGATGAAGCTGATTCGTGCGTAAGACTTCAACGCAGTTCAGAGCCTTATCATCCAATTCATTTTTCAGTGAGTACGAGAAGCCTTCACTTGAGCAATAGTTCATTTGTTTTGAGATAGCCATAGCTTCGATGCCTCCAATAAAAACGCACTGACCGTTTTATATTCACTCTCTTTAGCCTTGGCTGAAAGTTGTTCAGCCAATTCTCGCGGGATATAAAAGTTGATTCTCTTGTGAGTCAGAGAATGTTTCCCAGCCCACGCTTTATCTGAAGCCCTTTTCTTTTTTAATATTTCATCACTGGTAAATCGTATCGTGTTCATAAATATTTCCTTTCGTGAGTAAGCGGTTAATCCATCGTGAATCAGTGCTCGTGAGTAAGCGGTTTATGTATCGTGAGTAAGTCGTCGTGAATACGTTAAGAACTCAAGTCCGAAAGAAATTCAGACATATCCATAAACCCCTCTTCTTCAACCTGCTGTATCGGTGAAGATGTTGAAGGTATGTCGGCGTTTTGATTTTTAGATGTCGGCATTGTTTCAACAGATGACATCGGTTTATTTCTTTCAAATTGTCGGGTGTATTTTTCAATCAAGTCGGTGATGACTTCATTCTGTGAATTGGCTTCACAGGCAACAGCAAACCGAAGTTTTAATTCTTTTGGAATGCTGAAATACGACTTTGCCATTTCAACTTTTATCGGCGTTGGTTCAGCTTTCTTTTCGGCGCGGACTTCTCTTGTAAGTTCGGTTAATAATTTCAAACGTTCGGTAGGGGGCATATTCATATCTATGGTGATTTTGTTTTTCATTGCTCTGTCCTTTCATTATTTACACGCCGACATTGGCATAAATAATTCATATCAAAACTTCGGCGTAAGTAAAGAAAACACACCGATGTTCAGATAAGCGGAAAACCGAAACCATCAAAACAACTTGAATCTGTTTGATGTTTAAAGCAACGCCGATACCGAACAACAATCAATATCGGCATCAAATCAAAATCAACACCCACATCAAAAACCAAATCAACACCGATATATCCAAAGTCAAAAACAACCCCGAATTTGAGACACACCTTTCGCACTAAAGTGGTTATCGCTTTTCAGCGAAAGGTGTAAGCAAAGTCCCGCAGCACTTCGGATAACAGTTGTTATCCATTCGTCAGCTTTTGTTATCAAGAAATCCATCCGAAGCCTTGAAGCCCAATAACAGCAATGGATAACAGTTGTTATCCGCTTATCTGAATTTTGATAACAGCTCTGGACAAGTCATTTTTATTTGAGATGCTTTATGTATCAGAAGCGTTTTGCTACTGACCCATAACAAAAATAGGAGGAGTAAATAATGAGTGAAAAAAATCAAACCAAGGTAGTGGCGTTCCGTTTAGGTCTGGCTGAATACGACGAATTAGAGGCAACAGCCAAAGCAGCAGACAAGACCGCAACAGAGATTGCCCGTCAGTGCGTTCGTGATCGTCTCAATGGAAATGCGTTCATTGAAATAGCTCGTCAGGAAATCCGAAAAGGGGTTCAAGAAATGGAGCAGGTTGTTTTTACTTCAGCCGAGAAAATTCATTTAGTCGCAGTTGGTGATGTTGAAGATATGAAACTTCACATCAACAAACACTAAGAACGGGAGGAGCTATGGAATACGAATATCACATTTCAAAATCAGAACAAATCATTCTCAATTCGCTAAACCGAAATATCGAAGTCCTCAAGAATCTGACGCAACAAAAACTATTCAGCGTTTATTCAGGCCGTTTTTTAGACACGTATCACCTTGAACAAAATATCACGCTTAAAGAAATGGAGGCCGTGGGTTATGTCGTCGGTTTAAGAGACACAAGCATCCTTGACTATGCCGAAGCCGAAGAATGGTTTTATCAAATGAATGTAGCAATGCGTGCGTTTATTGAAACTTCGGATGAAGAAAACGGTGAAGTCAATGACTCCAAATTAGAGGCCGTTGATTTTTTTGATGAGTACTTCACTTGGAAAGATGAAGTCGAAGAATGGATGACGTGCTGTTTTGGATATGAAGTCGCAGAGGAGGTGAATGATGAAAACGAAATTGCTTGAGGTGATGAATCAAATCGTGAGTAAGTTTCAAAACAACAAAATCGAACAGGTCAAAGAAGATTGGATGGAAGAAGACTATGACCCCGATTTTGATGAAGAAACAAATTTTGATTATGAGTTTAAGGATGGGCTATTAGAAGAAGTGGAGGGCGAAGATGAGTGATATGGAAAAAGTTCAAGATATTTATTTTGGCCCAGCACCAACCAACACACCTGCCGGAACAAAAATAAGACGTTGGGATACTGCGGTGGTAGGAGGCTTCATTTTTTCAGTCATTGCCTCCTTTTTGGTTCTCGGTCTTCTATGGCAACCCCTCCCAATTTTGGGAAATCCTGACACCCATCTTTTGTCATTTCATTTCAAATATTGGGTTGAGGTCATTATCCATCTTCTCGTGAGTCAGTTCTTTGTTGAAGAGTCCCAAAAATATTTGGTGTACGTAAATCAACTTCCCTTTGCTATGGTTTATGGTCGCCTTGCTGTTGTGGCAACCACTTTCATTTTGGCATTCATTATCACTACAAGAGCCTTGCTAACCCCTCGTGATCAAATCATTCACGTTGGGGGAGCGCAATTGCTAACAGGAGAAGACGCAAAGAAAGTTGCCAAATCTGAAAGCAAAAAAATAAAGCCATTTATGAAAATCCATAAATCACTGAGCTTGGCTAAGACGAAATGGACACGTCATATTTTAATTTATGGAAGCGTTGGTTCAGGTAAGAGTCAAATCCTCCTTCCCATCATCCAGCAAATCTTTTCAGCGAATCACAAAGCAATTCTTTATGACATTAAAGGCGATATTACTTCTTACTTCAAGAACGCATTACTCATATCGCCGTGGGATGCTCGAAGCGCAATCTGGGACATAGCAAAAGATATTTGTACTCGTGATGCCGCACAGGAATTCGCAGCATCAATGATACCCAACGAAGGTAAAGACCCCTTCTGGTCAAATGCCGGACAGTTCTTACTCACGGGAATATTGCTTTCATTACAAGCCGAGAAAGGGATTATGTGGGGATGGAAAGACTTCTCCGAACGTTGTAATTATGATCCCGAAAAACTTTTGGCTTTGATGAAAAAGTATTATCCCAAAGGCGCAAATGTCATTGCTGACCCAATCAGCACTCAAACCCTCAGTGTCATTTCTACTCTCGCCGCAATGACCCGTTTGATTGATGACTTGGCTTTTGCTTGGGGAGACACCCAAGGCCGTGAAACGTTTTCTCTTCGAGAATGGATTCGAGAAGACTACACCGGAAAGCGTCAAATTATTCTTCAAGCGGGTAAGGGCGAAAAGCTCACTGGTGCTTATATCGCAGCAATGATCAATGCGGTTGTTCCCGAAATCATTTCACCCGCAATGTCTGCTGATGAAATGGGCAGAACACTTTTCTTCGTGCTCGATGAATTCACATCACTTTCAAAAATTAAAATCCAACCTTTAATTGATAAGGGCAGGGATCGTGGATGCTGTGTCGTCTTAGCATTCCAAGATATAGCACAAGTGCGACGTGTTTATGGGGCTGATGATGCGAAGTCCATTATGTCAATGGTAGGAACTCACATCGTATGTCAGGTCGGAGCGGGTGAAACTCGTGAGTTTATTGCCAACCAAGTTATCGGTAAACGTCGGATTGCGACACTCAATACCAATATATCAACGTCTGCCGGAGGCAAAGCCACTTCGACTTCATACAACGAAGAAGACCGTTCAATAATAATTCCCTCACAACTCACCAGCGACCTTGGGGCGCAGTCTTCAAGCTGTCCAGCAGGCTTTGCTATTCGTGCGCTCTATATCAGTGGCAGCAAAATGCTGATGTTGGATTGGGACGGAGTGAACACACGAGCTGAAGGATTCAAGCAGCAAGATGGTTATCAAGAAGCTCAGTGGGTAATGCCCAGCAACTTGATTCAATCGCAATTGAAACAGCTTTCAGAAGAGCTAGAGCAAACAGAAGAACATGAGAAGAAAAAAGTTCAGGACGTTTCTATCGTTGAAGTCGAAAAAGTTATTCAAGACGACGGTAAGACTGAATCTGCCAATCCTCTTTCAGAAGTGCTCAATGAACACATCACCGAAGCCGTGGGTTTGGACGGTCTTGCCTCGGCAGCAACACTCATTGATGCGTTGACCTCTGATTCTAAATCCAAGCCCAAAACAAAAATCTTCGTGAATACGATTACTCGATAACACTTAAAAATAAAAACAGGAGGAACACACAATGCTCAAAATCACTGCTCTCAATTCTCAAGGAAAAAGTTCGTCAGGCGCAGGAATGCTTAAATATTTACAAGAGACTGAATACTACAAGGACGCATCGGGTAAAGATGTATCGGCTTCACGATGGCTAGGCAAGGGGGCAAAAGATTTACAGCTCTATGGCTCAGTCCAAAATGAAGCAATGGATAATTTGGCAAGAGGATTCGCCCCAGATGGAAATCCACTCTGTAAAAATGCCGGAGAAGATCATCGTGTAGGTTATGACCTCACTTTTTCGGCTGATAAATCCGTATCGGTTCTATTTGCGGCAGCTACAGGCAAAGATCGTGAAGCCGTTCTCGAAGCTCATCATCGAGCCGTCAGCCAAGCAATGGGGTTTATTGAATCCCAAGCGACTACTCGAAGAGGCAATGGCGGTGAAGTTGAATTGAAAGTGGATGGGTTCGTTGCTTCTGGCTTCACCCATTTTGCCAGCCGAAATCTGGATGTTCAGCTTCACGAGCACGTTTTGGTTTACAACGTAGCTAAAGGGGAAGATGGGAAGTGGGGGACATTCAATAACGATGTGCTGTATGAATTACAAACTACAGCCGGAGCTTTGTATCGTGCCGAGTTAGCTCATCAACTCCAAAACTTAGGCTATGGCATCGAAAAGCAAACGGATATTGACGCAGACGGTCGTGAAACCGGACAGGTCTATTTTAATGTTGCTGGTATTGAACAGAAAACCCTTGATGCGTTTTCCACTCGAAGAGCTGAGATTGAAGAATATATGGCTCAACACAATGTTGGCGCACAACTTGCCACATTAGCCACTCGTAAAAACAAAGATGAACCCAGCTTTGAAGAACTCACTCAACTCTGGTCAAAGACTTTGGATGGAATGCGTCAAGCGGATAAAACGCTCTTTAATTCTGCTGAATCGCTGAAGGGAAAAACCAACCGAACCGAACGCCTTTCCGATGATGCGATTTTAAATAAATTAACGCAGATGGAAAGCACCTTTACTCGTGCTCAAATCATAGAGCGTGTAGCCCTCGAAAATGTAGGTCGTTTATCGTCAAACGAAATCATCACCGAAGCGGATAGATTCTTATCCAATGCTAATGTAATTACATTAGAGGCCGATGAAAAAGGCCAAGCCCGTTTCACGTCAAAGCGAATGATGGAATTAGAGCAGTCCATCACTGACCGAAGCATTGCCAGAAAAGAAGATTCGAGTGTTCGAGTAAGTCCCGAACTCGTGAGTAAGGCCATTCGTGAATTTGAGCAAGAGAAAAATGCCACGCTTTCCGTTGAACAACGTCAGGCTGTCGAATGGATTACTCAAGGCACAGGAGGAACGGCTTGTGTGTCCGGTTTTGCCGGAACAGGTAAGACTTTCTCCGCCCTGGCATTCAAGAAAGCCTTTGAAGCCGACGGTCGGAAAATGATAGGGGTAGCCATTGCTTGGGATGCTGCTAAGAAATTGGAAGCTGAAACCGGAATGACAAGCTATTCCACGGCTTCCATTCTTCATAAGCTCGAAGAGGGGAAGCTTGTTCTCAACTCAAAAAATGTAATCGTTCTCGATGAAGCAGGGATGGCAGGAACAGCCACCATTGCCAAGCTTCAAGCCTTTGTGGATAAGGCAGGAGCAAAGCTTGTTCTTCAAGGAGACGCTTTACAACTTCAACCCATCGAGGCCGGAGGTGCTTTTAGACTTGCTATTAAAGCCGCTGGGGACGTGAAGTTGTCCAGCATACGCCGTCAGGGTGATCTTGAAGACCGCATCACCTCTTCGATGTTTTATGGCTTGGATGAAAAGACCATTCGACGTATTGATGAATTGGATCGTTCTCTTAAAAATGCTGTTGGAGATGAGCGCAAATCCATTGAGCGTGAGCTTCAACAACTCGAAGCCAAGCGAATGGCAGCAGCAAAAAATGATGAACCTGTTGTGGATGGTAAAGCTATCTTGAGTCGTTTAGACAAGAGAGGCCAAATCAATGAAAGTGATACACGGCAAGATGCGGTAAAGCAAATTGTAAAAGATTATTTTTTGAATAATGCGTCAGCCCGTGAAAAGCTTGTATTAGCTGGGACAAGAGCCGAAGTGAATATGCTTTCACAATCCATTCGAGACGGCTTCAAAGAGCGTGGATTGCTGGGACGCATTGAATACGAAATCAAGGCGAAATCGGGAGGTGAAATCAAGAGTCTGAATTTGGCTCAGAGTGATCGAATCCGCTTCACTGAAAAGCAAAATGAACTCGGTGTGTTCAATGGCACAACAGGCGTGATTGAACACGTTATGCGTTCAGGCAATGGCGGGTTTGATGTGTCGGTTCGTTTAGAGTCGGATATTAAAACTCAGGAAGGCCGCATCGTTAAGTTCAACACCAATGAATTTAAATCACTCGATTACAACTATGCCTCAACCGTTCACAAGTCCCAAGGCCAAGGTAAAGAAAGCGTGTTCGTGTTGGCAAACTCAAAAATGACCAACCTTCACTTTGCCCTAGTTGCTTTCACCCGAACCAAAAAATCGTTTTCACTCTATGCCCAGAAAGATGAGTTGAAGCAATTAGGCCATCGCTTCACTCGTTCTAATCTCAAGACCAATGCCACTGAGCTTCAACAGAAGAAACAGGCCGAGCAAGAGCGGGAATCCTTTTTAAATAAAATAATCAAAACGGGAGCAAAAATCATCGACTTCACAAAAGCTCGTTTACAGCCAAAACCGGAACAGGCTCAAGTTCCTGAGAAGCCCCTTGTTCAGCAACAACCTAAGTCAATGCCAGCCCAAGCCAGAGCCGTGAATGCTGGAAGGAGTCGTTAATATGGAATCGTATCAATCTCAACTTAAAAGAGCGGAGGCAGAGCTAGAAGAGGCCATTCTCGCCTTCTACGATGCCGAGTCTTCATTGAATGTTGCGGCTTGGACATTCTATGAAGCCCAAGACCTAATGGCTCAAAAAAAAGCTGCTGTATCGGAGCTAAAATCTTCCGCTGAATTAGAAGCTGAAATTCAAAACGAATGTCATGGTCAAAAGAAAAGGCTTTGAATTCGTATTATCGTTTTGCTTTTGCCAAACGTGAGCAAAGTTGCTCAACGATTTCGCTGACCATTTTCCTATCAGCATCGGATAAATTTTCCATCGCTCCGGCAATACCCAAAGCCTTATCCTCAAGCCGTGGAGAGCCGCTACGAAGCAAATCTTCCAGTGGGCAAGAGAGCGCATCGGCAATATCTGCCAATCGTCCTAATGGCGGCAAAGTAGCGCCTCTTTCAAATCGTGAAATTGTCTCTTGTTCCACTTCGATGATTTCAGCAACCTCGGCTTGTGTAAATCCTTGTTGCTGCCTACGGACAGCGATTGCTCGCCCCATCCGTAAGGCAAGACGTTTTTCTTTTGGTGTCATTCTATCCCCCGTTTTTTGCCACAGGGATAGTGGTCTTGCCTTAAAACTTATTGAACGCTATATTGCATGGCAATGCCACGCAACAAGTGGCATTTTTGTGGCGTGCTGAGAGGTCGATGATTATTCTAGGACGGTTGGCTATCAATCTAGGCTGTCGTTTTGATTGACCGTAATCTATTTGAACAATAAAAAGGGAGTGGATGGAATGGCATTATTTAATTGGCAGTTTCCTCGTGGCACATTTACAGGCACGCTCCAAAGAATAGGAACGGGAACGGTATTCAATGGCTCCCTAACAAAAGCATCTATTATTGAGATTGGCGACCACAGTCTTAAAGATGTCATGTATGACAACTATATAAATAACTATCTCACGGACGCCTTAAAATCTGACGACCCTATAAGCATCATGCTCTGGGAGAACAAAATTGTCGCTATCCGTATAAATGGCAAAAACTACTATTCAGACCGTATGCCGCCAAAAAAAGTCACATTTGGCAAATGGCTCTTAATCTTATTAGTGGGAGCCATATCTATGGGAATAGGCGGGGTAATTATATTTATTGTTGCCACCATAGAGGCAGGGAAAGTGCGTGAAACGCTAAATGAGTTTGAATCCGTTCGCGCGTAGAGATTGAGAAATGAGAAGTTCATCATCCCGCCGTTTTGGGGTGGGATGATGTTTAACGTGTCTCCATCTGAATAGAAGCAGGAAGGTCTAATGCCGCTTAAACTTATTGTCCTAGCCGCAAACACTTTTCGAGTGCTTAAACTATTATTTCAGAGGCCGTCTATGTCCTCATTCAATGACCATCCCCAAGGCAGACCTCACGCCAGAGGGTTGGAAGTGAGCATAAACCGTTCGTGCCTCCTAATTTATCCCTCCCCTCCAATCCTTCGGACAAGCCTTCAGTCATTCAATCCGCAAGGATGGTTGTTTCATTCATTCGTCATCACAAGTGAGACGGCTCCAAAAAAACAGAATCATTAACCACTTACGAAAGGACTCACTATGTTCACATCTAATGAAAAACAATCAACTTCCGGCAACCACTCAATCAACGTCGAGACTCACCAAAAAAACAGTTTTAATTTTTTAATTATTACGCTGTCGCTACTACTTTCAACCCCAGCTTTTGCGTATGACTACGAAACACCAGAGCAAGCCAAACATCACAATCACAGAATCGAACACGAATTGGATTCAAAATATTCCAACCATCAAGGCTTGGAAAACTTGGATCAACGGTTTTGGACTTTATACAACGAGGCCAGCGGCGTTTTGTCCACCGCACGGGATCAAGTCAACACTACAAATTCATTTGTGTATCAGCACAATATGGCTTCACTCAATGCCAATGAAAATGCGCAATACAAAGCCCTTGTGAATCCAGAGCGGCAAACGATGAAAAAATGGTTTTTGTTGCGGGATGAATTGTTGGATATTGTCTTCAATGCGTCCCAAGCCGGAGCAGATGTAAAACGTTATGAAGATAAGCTGGTTGACCAGATGGCAGATGGAAAGAGGCTTGAAGTCAAAATCTCTGACCGTCCTTTCTAAACCAAGCCCGAAAAAATCGGGCTGCTGTGGAATGAATAATTCAACAGCAGCCATCGTGGCAATGAACTTCGATTGCCACTCCTAAAAATGCTCTAACAATTCGTTAGAGCAGCGATGATGTAAACCCATTCCGTTTTCCCTCTTTCAATTCGTTGTCCATGCGTTCGCCGCTTGTGTCTATTTCGCAACTGGCGCAGTCAATCTCAAGTCTCGTTCAAACCGTGGCTGTGCGGTAGCGCAGGCCGCACCACTTTTCACTTTCCAACTTGCTATTGACCGCTATGCCACTCGCTACATCGCTTCCAGCGCAGCGGCTCCAAACAGCATGGTCAACTCAAACGAAAGGAAGCATCATGGAAAACGTCAACAACATCATCGCCAATAACCAAGTCCAAGTCGCAGCTCACCAAAAAGCATGTGAGAAAAGCTACTTCGCACAACCCTACAGCTTAGATGCTCAAGGCTTCTACTTCTCAACCTTGGAAGAGTACGAAGAGAAAGTAAATCAGTGCCGTGATTCGTTCGGCCTACCTGTTGAAGAGTTTGAAATTATGTTTATTGATGGAAGCAGTGAAGAGGCGCAGTTGTTTAATGCCTGTTCAGTGAATCAAGCCAACTTTGGACAGTTCCTATCAATCATTGAAGACTTGCCAGAATATCAACAACCAGCCCTTTTTTATCTCTGTGATGTTGTGGGGTATGGGATGGAAGAAGCAATGAATAAATTAGATGACGTGAGCATCTACAGCGGAGAACTGAAAGACGCAGCAGAAGAATTGTTTGATGAATGCTACGCCCACGAAATCCCCGACCACATCAAAAACTATATTGACTATGACGCTTTCGCTCGTGATTGCGAATTGGGGGGAGATATGACTGAGTTTGAATTTGCTGGGGAGACTTACACCATCACCAATGCCGCTTGTATCTAAATTTTCAGACCTTGGGGGCTTGTCCCCCAAGTGAGGACAAGTGAACCCATTTTTCGGTAGCCCATAGGTAGCTTATAGCTTGACTAAAATAATCGGAAAACTGTATCTATATGGCCTTAGATGGTTAATGCGGATGATGCTGCATCATCGGGGTGTGGCTGGATTTTTCTGTAGTGCTCATGCGTGGTTATCCGTGTACGACGTAGCGGCCCGCGAATTCGACGGCGGGCTGGCCGTTATGTGTGATGGTGACGTTGAGGGCGAGGCGCGCGCGGTCGTGCTTTTCCAGCATGCGCAGGAAGCGCCCGAAGGCGGCCTCGTCCAGCGTGCATTCGGCCTGCATGTTTTGATCGACGGGCAGCAGGTAGCGGATGTCGGCTTCCTGAATGACGATGTGTTTGTGCAGCCCCGCCTCGGCCAGTTTCAGATGCAGCAGCCCCCAGCCGCACAGCACGGAGAGAGAGTAGAGGCTGCCGCCGAAGGCGGTGCATTTGTGGTTGATGTTGGGCGCAAGCGGTGCGGCGAGGCGCAGTTGTTTGCCGTCGTAGGCGGCAACGCTGATGCCCATTTCGCGCGCGATGGGGATTTCCTTGTGCAGTGTGTGTTCGAGCTGTTGTGCGGGTGTCATGTGCGTGGCGCTCTCGCGGCGGTTAACTGATCTTGACCACGATGTCGTGCAGCGTGTTGGCGCATTGAGCCATGTGCTGGGCGGCATTGGTCAGGTGGCGGTAGATTTCACGGTGCTTGAACATGGCGATGTAATTGCTGCCTTCAAACAGGGTGGACAAGGCCACGCGGTATTGCTTCTCGGCGTGACGTTCGGCCTTGCGCGCGGCATCGGCATCGTGCGCGGCATCGGCGGGCTTGGTCGCCAGTTTGGCGAAGCCCGCCGCCAGCGCATCCACACCATCCTTGATGCTGTGCGAGATAGCGCGCATGAAGTCATCAGGCTCCACGCCGAGCACGTCCATTTCATGCACGGTGGTTTTGCAGTACATCACGATGTCGTCCAGCGCCATGATGGCGCGGTAGATGTCCTCGCGGTCTATCGGCGTGGAGAAAGCATCGTTGAGCTCGTGCAGGTTGCGCATCTTGATGAGGTCGGCCTCGTGCACGTCGAGCTTGAGCGCGTCGGCGACTTCCGTGCCGTCGTGTTCCATGTACTCGACCAGCAGATCGACGGTGTGCGCGACTTTGACGGTTTGCTCGGAGAGCATCTGGAAGAAGTCGGGCACTTTGGGGAAGACCCGGTCGAGGATCATCGCGAGCAGTGTTTTGGAAGGTTCGGTCATGGCGGTTACCTAAATGAACGAGTGAACAATAAAGTAGAAAGTAATCGCCATCAGCGCCGCGCCGGGAATGGTGATGAGCCAAGTGGTGGCGATCTCGCGCGCCTTGCCCCAGCGCACGGCCTTGGGGCGCTCGGACGCGCCGATTCCCATGATGGACGAGGCGACCACGTGCGTGGTGGACACCGGCGCGCCGATCAGCGAGGAGCTGAAAATCACGCTGGCCGCCGTCATTTGCGAATCGAGCGCGTGCAGCGGGCGGATTTTATAAATCGAAAATCCCAGCGTGCGCACGATTTGCCAGCCGCCGGAGAGGATGCCCAGCGTGATGGCGAGCGAGCAGGCCAGCATCACCCAGAATGGCACTTCAAACGTGGGGATGAATCCGCCGAGCAGCAGCACTAGAGTCAGCATGCCCATGCTTTTTTGCGCATCGTTCGCGCCGTGCGAAAACGCCAGTCCGGCGGAGGTGACGAACTGCAAATGGCGCAGGTCGCGGTTGATTGACGGGTGCGTGCCGCGCAGCAGCGTGAGCATGATGCGGTGCAACAAGAAGCCCACCCAGAAGCCGATTAGCGGCGAGAGGATCAGCGCGGCGATGACCTTGGCGACACCATTCAAATGGCCGTGCATCAAATCGCCGAAGCCCCACACCACATGGCTGGAACCGGCGGCAACCACCACCACGCCGGCCAAGCCGCCGACCAGCGCATGCGAAGAAGAGGAGGGGATGCCGTACCACCAGGTCACCAGATTCCACAGTATGGCGCCGAGCAGGCCGCACAGCACGATGGTTAAAGCCAGCGTGCGGTCGATGTCGTCCAGCGAGACAAATTTTCCGATGGTGTTGGCGACTGCCGTGCCGCCCAGCAAGGGGCCGAGAAATTCAAAGAAGGCCACAAGCATGACGGCCTGCACCGGCGTCATCGCGCGCGAGGCGATGACGGTGGCGATGATGTTGGCCGCGTCGTGGAAACCGTTGGTGTACTCGAAGACCAGTACGATAACGATAGTCGCGATCGCGAGGACGAGCAGGGTGTCCATCTTGGCCGGGGGCTGCTGTTATTTAACCCTTCAGTTCAGGCGTCAGATGAGGTGCAATCACTTGCAGCAATTGCGCGAAAATCTTGGGATTGCCCGCGCAGATGTGGCCGCTCTTGAGGTAGCCTTCGTTGCCTTGCAGGTCGCTGACCATGCCGCCCGCTTCGGTGATGAGCAGGCATCCGGCGGCGATGTCCCAGGGCTTCAGGCCGGTTTCAAAGAAGGCGTCGTAACGGCCGGCCGCAGTCCATGCCAGATCGAGCGCGGCGGAACCGGGGCGGCGCAAGCCGGCGGTTTTTTGAATCACGTCGCGCAGGATGTTCATGTAGGCGTCGAGGTGATCCATTTTGGAATAGGGGAAGCCGGTGCCGATCAGGCTGTCGGCGAGCTGGTCGCGCTTGCTGACGCGGATGCGCTTGTCGTTGAGGAATGCGCCGCGTCCGCGTGTGGCGGTGAACAGGTCGTTCTTGGTCGGGTCGTAAATCACGGCTTGGGTCAGCACGCCGTTGTGTTGCAGGGCGATGGAGACCGCGTACTGCTGCACGCCGTGCAGGAAGTTGGTGGTGCCGTCGAGCGGGTCAATGATCCAGACATACTCGGAGTTACCTTGGGAGCCGCTCTCTTCTGCTAAAATCTCGTGATTCGGATAAACATCCAGAATGGTCTGGATGATGGTTTGTTCGGCGGCGCGATCCACTTCGCTGACGTAATCGGCGTTGGATTTTTTGGTGACCGTGAGGTGGTCGATGTTGTCGGAAGCCCGGTGTATGAGATTTCCGGCGCGACGCGCGGCCTTCACCGCAATGTTGAGCATGGGATGCATGAGAGCGAAACCTTTTTAATGAACGAAGAAACGGTGCGCATTTTAACACTTAAAGAGAGAGTCGCCAGACGTTAGTCGTTAGGTGCCAGTTAACCAGCTCAAACCCGCATAGCGGACATTACCAAGTAAAACTAAATGCTAAATAACGTCAGAGTTATCCTCAGCCATACCAGCCACCCCGGCAACATCGGGGCGGCGGCGCGCGCCATGAAGACGATGGGGCTGTCGCAGCTGTATCTGATTAACCCGCGCTTTTTCCCCGATGCGCAGGCCACGGCGATGGCGGCGGGGGCGGACGACATACTGGCGAACGCGGTGGTGTGCGCCACGCTGGACGAGGCTTTGCAGGGCGTGGTGTTCGTGGCGGGGATGTCGGCGCGGGTGCGCGATATTTCGCAGGAAGTGCTGGCGCCGCGCGAGGCCATGCCGCTGGTGATGCAGCAGGCGCAGCAGCCGGTGGCCTTGCTGTTCGGCACGGAAATGTCCGGCTTGACCAATGAAGAATTGGCGCGCTGCCAGTTGATGGTGCGCATTCCGGTGAACCCGGAATTTTCTTCACTCAATCTGGCGGCGGCGGTGCAACTGGTGAGCTACGAGTTGCGGCTGGCGGCGGGGCAGGGCGATTGCGGCGCGCCGGAAGTGACTCCGGCCTCGGCGGAGCATGTGGAGGGTTTCTTCCGGCAGTTGGAAGAAACGCTGGTCGAGATCGAGTTCCTCAACGGCAAGCATCCCACCAAGCTGATGCACAAGCTGCGCCGCCTGTATGCGCGGGCGCGGCTGGAGCCGGAAGAGGTCAATATTTTGCGTGGTATTCTGACGTTGTCGACGCAGTACCACGGCCAATTGAAGCGAGATGTGAAAAATGTTCAAAGCGATTAGAGAAGACATCAGCAGCGTATTCGCCCGCGACCCCGCCGCGCGTAGCACCCTCGAAGTGCTGACCTGCTACCCCGGCGTGCATGCGCGCATCCTGCACCGCATGTCGCACGGCTTGTGGCAGTGGAAGCTGTACTGGCTGGCGCGCCTGCTTTCGCATATCGCGCGCTTTTTGACCGGCATCGAAATCCATCCGGGGGCGACCATCGGGCGGCGTTTCTTTATCGACCACGGCATGGGCGTGGTGATCGGCGAAACGGCGGAGATCGGCGACGATGTGACGCTGTACCACGGCGTGACGCTGGGCGGCACATCGTGGAAAGAAGGCAAGCGCCATCCCACGCTGGGCAACGGCGTGGTGGTGGGCGCGGGCGCAAAAATCCTGGGTCCGATCCATATCGGCGACGGCGCGAAGATCGGCTCGAACGCGGTGGTGGTGAAAGAAGTTCCGGCGGGCGCGACGGCGGCCGGTATTCCGGCGCGCATTCTGGACGAGGTGAAAAAATCCGGCGGCTTCAATGCTTACGGGTTGGGCAACGACCAGAACGATCCGGTGTCCAAAGCCCTGCACGGTCTAATCGGGCATAGCGTTACCGTCGATCAGCGTATCGAATTGATTTTGCAGCGTTTAGAGAAGATGGGTGCGGGGGTGGACGAGGAGCGAGCCACCGCCGACAAGTTCGATCCAAACTATTTGAACAAGATTGTTGATTAAAAGAATCGGGTATTCTATTATTCCCCTCGGGATGGGAGCGAGTGCGAAAGCACTCTTAAAGTAAATATAAAAAAATATTTCGAGTGGGGATGATATGCGTTTAACGACTAAAGGACGGTTTGCTGTAACGGCGATGGTTGATCTGGCAACACGCGGCGGTCGCGGGCCTGTGACCTTGGCGGGCATCAGCGAGCGCCAAAAAATTTCCTTGTCTTATCTGGAGCAGTTGTTCGGCAAGCTGCGCAAGAACAATGTGGTAGCCAGCGTGCGTGGCCCCGGCGGCGGCTATTGCCTGGCACGTCCGGCAAACAAAATTTCGGTGGTGGATATTATTTTGGCGGTGGACGAACCTTTGGATGCCACCAATTGCAGTGCGCAAGGCAATTGCCAGGACGGCAAGCCCTGCGCGACGCATGATTTGTGGTACGGGCTGAACGAGAAAATTCACGAGTACCTCGCCGGGGTGAATTTGCAGCAACTGGTTGACGGTCAGGCCAAGAATAATTCCGACGCCTCGCCCGTTACGATCAGCAAAGGCGCAAGCAAGTCCGCGCATGTGCATGCTTAATTAATAGAGGTTTACATGGCTCTGCATTTCCCAATTTATCTGGATTACTCGGCGACAACTCCGGTTGATCCGCGCGTGGCCGCGGAGATGATTCCGTATTTGACCGAGAAATTCGGCAATCCGGCTTCGCGTTCGCATCCCTTCGGTTGGACGGCGGACGAGGCGGTGGAGCGTGCGCGCGAACAGGTCGCCGCCTTGGTGAATGCCGACCCGAAAGAGATCGTGTGGACGTCCGGTGCGACCGAGTCGAACAACTTGGCCTTGAAGGGCGCGGCACATTTTTATGCCGACAAGGGCAAGCACATCGTCACTGTGCAAACCGAACACAAAGCCATTCTGGACACGGTGCGCGAATTGGAGCGGCAAGGTTTTGCGGCGACTTACCTTGAGCCCGAGCCCAGCGGTTTGCTTGATCTGGAAAAGCTCAAAGCCGCTTTGCGTCCCGACACCATCATTGTCTCAGTGATGCTGGTGAATAACGAAATCGGCGTGATTCAGGACATCGCGGCCATCGGCGAAATTTGCCGCGAGCGCGGCATCCTGTTTCATGTGGACGCGGCGCAGGCGACGGGCAAGGTGGCGATTGATTTGCAGAAGTTGAAAGTCGATCTGATGTCGTTCTCCGCGCACAAGACCTACGGCCCCAAGGGCATCGGCGCGTTGTATGTACGGCGCAAACCGCGTGTGCGTCTGGAAGCGCAGATGCACGGCGGCGGACACGAGCGCGGCTTCCGCTCCGGCACGCTGGCAACGCACCAGATCGTCGGTATGGGCGAAGCGTTCCGCATCGCCAAGGAAGAAATGGCTGCTGAGAACGAGCGCATCCGCGCTTTGCGCGACCGTTTGTGGGCAGGCCTGTCGGACATGGAAGAGGTGTATCTGAACGGCGACATGGATCACCGCGTGCCGCACAACCTGAACGTGAGCTTCAACTTCGTCGAAGGCGAATCGCTCATCATGGCGGTGAAGGACATCGCGGTGTCCAGCGGCTCGGCCTGTACTTCGGCGAGTCTGGAGCCGTCTTATGTGCTACGTGCTTTGGGGCGCAACGACGAGTTGGCGCACAGCTCGATCCGCTTCACCATCGGGCGTTTCACTACCGAAGAAGAAGTCGATTACACCGTGAAACTGCTGCACGAAAAAATCGGCAAACTGCGCGAGCTATCCCCCTTATGGGATATGTACAAAGACGGCATAGACATGAATACTGTGCAGTGGGCGGCACACTAGAGAACCGCGCTTTGCTTGTCTGGCGGCGTTTTCAGCTAGACAAGCAAATCATCGGTTCTCTCTAAAAGTAAAGTGAGGGTGTAAAAATGGCTTACAGCGAAAAAGTTTTAGATCACTACGAGAATCCGCGCAACGTCGGTTCGTTGGATAAGAACGATGCCTTTGTCGGCACCGGCATGGTCGGCGCGCCGGCTTGCGGCGATGTGATGAAGTTGCAGATCAAGGTCGGCAAGGACGGCGTGATTGAAGATGCCAAGTTCAAGACTTACGGCTGCGGCTCCGCGATTGCGTCCAGTTCGCTGGTGACCGAGTGGGTCAAGGGCAAGACGGTGGATCAGGCGCTGGCGATCAAGAATACGCAAATCGCCGAAGAGCTGGCCTTGCCGCCGGTAAAAATTCACTGCTCGATTCTGGCGGAAGATGCCATCAAGGCCGCTGTGGCGGATTACAAGGCCAAGAGTGGTGCGACAGTTGAAACTGCCGCGTGCAACGGCAACAAATAGTTGGAGAACGAGATGTCAGTGACTCTTTCCGAAAATGCGGCGAAGCATGTGCAAAACTTTCTGGTCAAACGCGGCAAAGGCGTGGGGCTGCGCGTCGGTGTGCGCACCAGCGGCTGTTCCGGCATGGCCTATAAGCTCGAATTTGCCGATGCGGTGGATGGCGACGATCTGCAATTCGTCAGCAATGGCGTGACCGTGCTGGTCGATCCGCAGAGTTTGCCGTATATCGACGGTATGGAGTTGGACTACGCGCGCGAAGGGCTGAACGAAGGCTTCAAGTTCAATAACCCAAACGTGAAGGACTCCTGCGGTTGCGGCGAAAGCTTCAAGGTTTGAAGACTCCAATAGCTTCGGTTATTTCCATTCATCCGCAGCAGAACCTTTTCAGTTTTTGACGAGAACGAATTGATGCTCCCCATCGGCAGCAACTTCCAGCAGGATTATTTTTCCCTCTTCAATCTCCCCGCTCGTTTTCAAATCGACATTCCTCTGCTTGAGCAGAATTACCGCGCGCTGCAAGCGCAAGTCCACCCCGACAAATTCGCCCATCTGCCCGAATCCGAACGTCGCGTTTCCATGCAATGGGCGACGCGCGTCAACGAGGCATACCAGTCTTTGCGCAAGCCGATAGATCGCGCCCGCTACCTGCTGGTTTTACATGGTGTGGATACACAGGAAGAAACTAACACCGCGATGCCGGTGGATTTTTTGATGCAGCAGATGGAATGGCGCGAAGCGATTGAAGAAGCGCTGCAAGCCAAAGACAGCACAGTGCTGGACGAGTTACAAAGCAAGCTGCAACAGGATGTGCGCGCCTTGCAGCAACAGCTCGCGCAATTGATCGACACCGAGCAAGACTATCTCGCCGCTGCCGGGATTGTGCGAAAATTGAAGTTCTTTGAAAAACTCGCGGAAGAGATAGCTTCCGCGTTTGATGAACTTGATGGGTGAGGCAGTCGCTAGACGTTCGCTGCTAGTTAAAACCACACCAACTAATAACTAAAATGGCACTACTACAAATATCCGAACCCGGCCTGAGCGCCGCCCCCCACCAGCACCGGCATGCCGTCGGCATCGACCTCGGCACCACCAACTCCCTCGTCGCTACGGTTCGCAACGGTATCAGTCTGGTGCTGAACGACGAGGACGGGCGCGCCTTGCTGCCTTCCGTGGTGCGCTATACGGCGGACGGCGGCGTGCAGGTGGGCGATGCGGCGCAAGCAGTGCAGAGCGAAGATCCGGTCAACACCATCGTGTCGGTGAAGCGCTTCATGGGGCGCGGGCTGAACGATGTGGGCGACATCGCCAACCTGCCGTACCGTTTCGTCGATGCGCCCGGCATGCTGCAACTGCGTACCATCGCCGGAGTGAAAAGCCCGGTCGAAGTTTCCGCCGAAATTCTGAAAGTGTTGCGCCTGCGCGCCGAGCAAAGTTTGGGCGGCGAACTGGTCGGCGCGGTTATCACCGTGCCCGCCTATTTCGACGACGCGCAGCGTCAGGCCACCAAGGATGCCGCCAAGCTGGCGGGGCTGAATGTGTTGCGCCTGCTCAATGAACCGACTGCGGCGGCCATCGCTTACGGTCTGGACAATGCGTCGGAGGGCATCTACGCCGTGTACGATTTGGGCGGCGGCACATTCGATATTTCCATCCTGAAGTTATCCAAAGGCGTGTTTGAAGTGCTCGCCACCAACGGCGACTCGGCGCTGGGCGGCGATGATTTCGATCACCGCATCTACTGCTGGTTGCTGGAAAAAAACCATCTCTCCGCGCTCGGCGCGCACGACACGCGCTTGCTGCTGACCCACGCCCGCGCCGCCAAGGAGGCGCTGACGGATCGTACCGAAACGCGCATCACGGCGGTGCTGAGTACCGGAGAAATGATCGACACCGAGCTGACGCAGCAGGACTTTTACGCCATGACGCAAAACCTAGTGGCGCGCACCATACAGCCGATGCGCCGCGCGTTGCGCGATGCGGAGTTGGCTGCGGACGAGATCAAAGGCGTGGTGATGGTCGGCGGTTCCACGCGCATGCCGCAAGTGCAGCGCGCCGTGGCGGAGTTTTTCAAACAGACACCGCTGACCAATCTCGATCCCGACAAAGTGGTGGCGCTCGGTGCCGCGATTCAGGCCAACGTGCTGGCGGGCAACCGCAGCGGCGACGACTGGCTGCTGCTGGATGTGTGCCCGCTCAGCTTGGGCATCGAAACCATGGGCGGCCTCACCGAAAAAATCATCCCGCGTAACAGCACTATTCCTACCGCGCGCGCGCAGGAGTTCACCACCTTCAAGGACGGGCAGACCGCGATGAGCGTGCACGTGGTGCAAGGCGAGCGCGAACTGGTGAGCGATTGCCGCTCGCTGGCACGCTTCGAATTGCGCGGCATTCCACCCATGGTGGCGGGCGCGGCTCGCATCCGCGTCACCTACCAGATCGATGCCGATGGCTTGTTGAGCGTGACCGCGCGCGAGCAAAGCAGCGGCGTGGAATCGCACATCGTGGTCAAACCTTCTTACGGCCTCAGCGATGCTGAAGTGGCGCGTATGTTGCAGGAATCAAACAGCCACGCGCACGACGACATGCGCGCCCGCGCCTTGCGCGAACAGCAAGTGGAAGCCAAGCAGCTACTGGAAGCTGTAGGCAACGCGCTGGAGCAGGATGGCGATAGCCTGTTGAGCAAGGAAGAGCAGACCCGTATTCTCGCGGCGATGGATGCCGTGCGCGCCACGCTGCAAGGCGACGACCACCTCGCCGTCAAACGCGCGGTAGGGCAGTTGAATGACGCGACGGTCGCCTTCGCGCAAGCGCGCATGGACAAGAGCGTGGCGCACGCGCTGACCGGCCACAAGATTTCGGAGTTGGATAACTGATATGACCCAGATCATCGTATTGCCGCACGAAGAACTTTGCCCCAAGGGCGCTCTATTTAATGCCGAGCCGGGTACTTCAATTTGCGATGTACTGCTACAGCACGACATCGAGATCGAGCACGCCTGCGAAAAATCCTGCGCCTGCACTACCTGCCACGTCATCGTGCGCGAAGGTTTTAAAAGTTTGGAAGAAGCCACGGAACTGGAAGAGGATATGCTGGACAAAGCCTGGGGGCTGGAGTCGAACTCGCGCCTGAGCTGCCAAGCTATCGTGGGCGGCACCGATCTCGTGATCGAGATTCCCAAATACACAATCAACATGGCAAAAGAAGGAGGCCGGAAATGAAGTGGACTGACGTGCGCGACATCGCGATAGCCCTGTCGGAAAAGCATGCCGACATTGACCCGAAAACCATTCGCTTCGTTGATCTGCACAATTTGATCGTCGATCTGGACGGCTTTAACGACGATCATCATCGCGGCGGCGAAAAAGTGTTGGAAGCGATACAGGCGGCGTGGATAGACGAGGCGGATTAACTGCACTCTCCGAGATAACTGAAATTAAAAAGCTATGAATAAATTACTGGAACTGTGGCGCACCACCTCCCCGCGCTGGCTTTACCTCGCGGGCGCGCTGGTTGTCGGCGTGATGTTCGCTTCCGCGCTCTATCTGCAATATGTCCTGCGCCAGGAGCCGTGCCCGCTGTGCATGATTCAGCGCGTGATTTTTATCGCCATCGGCATCACCTTTTTCATCGCCGCACTGCACAACCCCAAACGCATCGCCGCCCGCGTGTATAGCGGGCTGATCGTTCTGCAAGGTTTGATTGGTGTAGCGGTAGCGGGGCGGCATATCTGGCTGCAGCACCTGCCCAAAGACCAGGTGCCCGCCTGCGGCCCCGGCCTCGAATTCATGCTGCAAAATTTCCCGATGGGCGAGGTGTGGCAGGAGCTGATGCACGGCTCCGGTGAGTGCGCCGAAAAAGGCTGGACGTTCCTCACGCTCGGCATCCCCGAATGGTCGCTGGTGTCTTACGTGGCGCTGGGTATCTGGGCGCTGATGGTGGCGTTGCGTAAAGAGGATTGAGCAGGGTTTATTCCTGATGCCCGCTAAATCTCTTGTGGGAGCGCAATTTATTGCGCGATTTTTTCAGAGCAATCGCTCGATAAATCGAGCTCCTACAGGGGGAGCCTAATGGATAATCTGGGTTTATCTAAAATGCCTCGCCTCTAAAGCGCCACCGCATAAAACGGAATGACGTTATCGGCAGGGCAGGCATCCACGCTCGCAATGCCTTTGCCGGTTTTAATGTCGTCGTTATCAATCTTGCGGTCTATTTCCTGAACGACCGCGCAGGGCAAGTTGGCGAATTCGACCACGTGTGTAATGGAAGCGGAAAACGGGTTGACGTTGCTTCTGGCAATGGTGACATCCGACAGGCTGGCTGCCTTCACCGTGACCAAGCCGTAGGAACTTTTGAATACAGGCAAGCCATTGTCCATATCTATTTTTGCTATGCCTGCCTGAAAGAGTTCTTCCGCGACACACTCTGATTCGGTCGCGTCAATCTGGCCGTTGTTGTTGCCCTTCTTCCCACCTGTCCAGCATTCGACCCGGACATTGATTTCCGGCGTGGTCGCGTCGATGAGCATGTCGCCGGGCAGCATGTGGTAGCGTTGCTTGAACGTATTGATCGCGACCGATATATCCTGAGCCAGCGTAATCGCATTGCTTATCTTGGCGCTTTGAATCAGGCTCTCGCCTTTGATGACGCCGCCGATCAGCAAGCCGATGATGACAATGACAATGGCGATTTCGACAAGCGTATAGCCTTTGTTTCGCATCATTTCCCCCGCCATAAGTTAATCGCCGAAATCATCGCCAGTACGATGATATACGCCTCGACGACCGATGACATGATGGCCAGGAAAAGAGAGAAAGCCAAGCCTGACGATTGCACCAGATAGCTGTTGGAACAGGCCAGTATCCAGACATGCAAAAGCAGCAGTGCGGGGCTGAGGATGAGGGCGATGCGGAGTCGGTCGAGCCAAGTGGGCATGGTGGCAGTCCTAGTTAAAGCCTCGATTGAGAATTCCTCGCAATTCGATAATCGAAACGGATTTGGCACTTCCATCACCAGCAGTAAGGATGTAAGCATTAGTCGCAGAAGCTGGATTGACAGATTGCCCATCAATAGCTGTGGCTGAAATTGTAGGGGGAGTCACACCCCATGATGTCACGCTGGCAGGAAATGCCGGAGGCGATGTGATGGTGTAGTAGTAGGTGCTGAGACCTGATGTGCATACGGGGGCGGGTGGTGGAGTTGAGACGCATGAGTATTTATTTGAAACAATGACACCCATAACAATATCGTTAGCCTGAGTGAGCGCCGCCTGAGCATTAAGCTGCAATGTGCCATTGGCAACAAGCGGGCCTGTCAAATCATCGGCGCTCAGTATCATCACAATATCGTCGAATGCACCGCCGCCTGTCGTTGCATCAGTCGCGTCGCGTTTGATAACCAGAGCCGTCGACGGCGTACCGGAAACCAGTTTTGTCGCATCGGCATTTTGCTTTTCGTCCGTACCAGCTGCGGAAAAATCGTTCTGCGTATTTTTTACGTTGATCGCTCCGTAGCCGTTTTTTCCATAGGAAATCAGGGTTACAACTGCACCTGTTGCCAAGGCCGGATCGGCGATGGTCGTTGTGCCGCCATCCGTGACTTTAATACCGCCGGTTGAAGTGGATGGCCAGAATGCAGTCGAACTGGTCGGGGTGATGCTGTTAGTTTGTGATGCGCCGTACTTGAAAGAATACAGCCAGGCGACGGTATAGGGGGGCGTGGCCGCTGGCAGGGCTGCCGCAATTGAAATAGGCGTAACCACATAACTGATGAAGTTCTCCCACCCGTCCAGTGCGATTGAACGATCCAATCCCAATTCGCTATACGGCACGATGCCGGAATATCTGTTACACGGCGGAGTTGTCGCCGCAGTGTTCCGGTCTTCCTTCCCGGTAGCGTCATAAGCCGGACACGGCAGCCTGCGATTCTTGCCCAGATAATTGATGAGTGCCTGCTTGATGACTTCCTGATTTTTTCTGGTGACATCCTGATAGGCCGCTTCCATTTTTAGCGTTAATAGCGACAATCCTGCCGACATCAGAATGCCGGTAATCAACAGGACAATCGCCATCTCCACCAGCGAAAATCCGGCTTGTTTTTTTTGAGTCATGAGGATTTTCATAAGATTGAAAGTGCTATTTGCCAAGTTGTTCGAGTGCGGGGCGCACAACATCGCCAGTGTGGACGATTATGCCCAGCCCGGCTAAATCCGCGCCATAAGGGGCGGCTGATTCGCTATTGGGGAAAGTCTGAATCGGTACTAAGGATTTCCTTGCTGCCCGTATCGGCGCAGTAGGCGTGGGGAATTAACTCGGATTGTTTATTAGAGCTGACTGTATTGCGAAGCTGCACTTCCCCCTTTGCAAAGGGGGAAGTGGGCTGCATTTTTGGGGATTAATCTTCGAAACGCTTCACCGCGATACGGCGAATGATGTTGTCTTTCAGGATGAACTGATGGAACAGCGCGGCGGCGACATGCAGCGCGATGGTCAGCACGATAATGCCGACGATGGCGGCATGCACTTCATGCACCATGAACTGTTCCAGATCGGGCATCTTGCCGGGATCGTGCGCTTTGACCGTTTCCATCAAGCCTGTGGTGTTAATCATGATCATGCCGCTTACAGGCAAGGCGATCAGCAAAACATAGAGCAAGTGCTGCAAACCGGTCGCCACTTTATTGGCGAGGGGTTTCCCGCCTTCGAGCGGTGCAGGCTTGCCATCCTTGCGCAAGAAATAGGTGCGGATCAGCGTGAGGATCAGGATCAGATCGCCGAGAAAAAAGTGATACGGGTAGAGCGCCACTTTGGCCGCGAAGCCTTCGGCTTCATCGAGCTCGTGGCCGAGGTAAAGCGCGGCGATGAAAAGAACCAGTGTGAGCCAGTGGATGGCGGCGAGGCGTTTGCTGTATTGCTTCATGGTTTGCTCCGGTTAGGTAAATTCAGGCGGCGCGCATTGTAGCGCAAGAAGGTTTACGGCGTAGATAGCCATTGCGCCACACCATTCCCCGCCGCCCGCCCGCTGGCGAAACAGGCACTGAGCAAATAGCCGCCGGTGGGCGCTTCCCAATCCAGCATTTCGCCCGCGCAGAACGCGCCCGGCAGGTGGCGCAGCATCAGCTGCTCGTCGAGCATTGCAAACTTCACGCCGCCCGCGCTGCTGATGGCTTCGCTCAACGGGCGTGCGGCGACGAGCTTGAGCGGCAGCGCTTTGATCGCGGCGGCGAGGTGCGCAGGATCGGCGTAGCCCTCCGCTCCAAGCACTTCGCGCAGCAAGTTGGCCTTCACGCCTTTCAATCCCAGTCGGCTTTGCAGATGGCTGCCGAGCGAGCGCGAACCGCGCGGGTGGTGCACTTCGTCATGCACGCGCTGTGCAGACCAGTCGGGTAGTAGATCAAGATGCAAAGTTGCGCTGCCGCCGCGTTCGATTTTGTCGCGCAATGCCGCCGAGAGCGAATAGATCAAGCCACCCTCAATGCCTGTTGATGTGATGACGCACTCACCCTGTTTGCGCACATCGCCGAAAGTGGCCGCGACGGACTTGAGCGGTTCGCCGACGAAGCGCTCGCGGAAGTGGGCGCTCCAGGCAATGTCGAAGCCGCAGTTGGACGGGCGCAATGCCGCGATGTCGATGCCGCGCTGTGCGAGCAACGGCACCCACGAGCCATCCGAACCGAGCTGCGGCCAACTGCCGCCACCCAGCGCCAATACCGTCGCGTCAGCGCTTACTTTGCATTCCCCCTCCAGTGTGGCGAAGCGCAGGGCGCCACCTTCATCCCAGCCGCACCAGCGATGGCGTGTATGGAATTGCACGCCGCTTTCGCGCAAACGATGCAGCCACGCGCGCAGCAGCGGCGCGGCTTTCATGTCGGCAGGAAACACGCGACCGGACGAGCCGACAAAAGTGTCCACGCCCAAGCCGTGTATCCACTCGCGCAAATCGCCGGGTGTGAATGCGTTCAGCAACGGCTCAAGTTGCTCGCGCCGCGCGCCGTAGCGGGTGAGGAAGTCGGCGTAGGGTTCGGCGTGCGTGATGTTCATGCCGCCTTTGCCCGCCATCAGAAATTTGCGTCCTGCGCTCGGCATCGCGTCGTAGACATCCACGTGCAGGCCGTGCCGCGCGAGCACTTCGGCGGCCATCAACCCGGCGGGGCCTGCGCCGATGACGGCGATGCTCTTGGTTCTATGCGGCGGAATAACAGGCATTGGGTGATGGATAATTTTTAACGGTGCGCATTATCCCGTAAAAAAGCCTGAGAATTAAGAATGTTCGTTGTTAAAACAACTGGCTTATCCGTATAGCCAGCTCGTCCCGCAGCACAAATCCATTCACAAAATTCAGGCCTTGCGTATAGCGCAAATCCGCGAAGGTCGCCGGGCTGATGCGGTAGGTGCCGCCCAAGTACATGCGGTCGCTGTTGGTGGTGTCATTCATGGCGACACCGTTGACGCGTGTCTCACCGCCCTGATTGGTTTGGTAGCCGACGAAGGCTCTCCAATCCGGGGTGAATTGATAGCGCAGGTAGGCGGTGAGCGCATACGTCGGCGCCTGTTCCAGACGCTTGTTACCGAGATAGCTGGTGTTATCGCCATACCATGCGATTTCCGGCGTGATATCCAGTGTGAAGCTATCGCCGATACCGTGTATCCAGCCCAAACTCAAAACGCTTTTTCTACGGTTCTCGCCGATGTTCAGCGACTCTTTTGCGTCATAACTGCCAGAGGGAAAAATCAGCGTGGTATTCACCGCCAAATATCGGCGCAACTCTTTGTCGTTGTAAAACCAAACTGCCGCGCCGATACGGCTATCGGCCATGCCGCCGGTTGAACGTCGCACTGATGCCGGAATGCCGGCTCCGGAAAGATTGCAGTCGCTATAGGGCACAACGACTACGGGGCTGACCATCATCCCTGTGATCTTCATCGAGTGGCTCAGGCGCACCGCACTGATTTGCGAGCGCACATTCCAGTCCGAAGTTTTCCGTCCGTTGTTATACGGGCCGGTTTGAGTGCGCTCAAAATAGTAGAGCGATGCGGAATTTACACCTTCGGGAAGCGCGGTATAGTCGGCCGGTAACACGTCGTTAATAGCGGCGACGCATGGCGTGGCGGCAGTAAAGCAAAGCGCAAACGCGAACAACTTAAGCTTGGTGGAGCAATGTAAAGCTGAAGAAAAAAAGTTCATGGCAAGTTTCGTGGTTATTGAATTGACGTAGTGCCGGTTAACGGGGGAGGCACTACGCTGATTGATTGAGAGAGCCCCCCGCCAGCATTGACAGCGTATTGAAATCAAGTTGCCAGATCGGAAGAGCGTCGTGTAGGGAAAGAGTGTAGATCTCGGTGGTCGCCGTATCATTAAAAAAAAA
>FZPW01000006.1_pt1 | contig 89285 bp, 81 predicted proteins | sample 1534771 | NCBI WGS metagenome assembly FZPW01 (sample SAMEA104161894, study PRJEB21768) | metagenome | biome: subterrestrial habitat; feature: phreatic zone; material: underground water | place: France | collected 2016-06-01 | depth 60 m | reverse complement strand
TTTTTTTTTAATGATACGGCGACCACCGAGATCTACACTCTTTCCCTACACGACGCTCTTCCGATCTTTTCTTTTCCTGTATCGCGCGCAACAGCTTCACCTGCATATTCAGCGGCAGATCGGCCACCTCATCCAGCAACAGCGAGCCGCCGTTGGCAGCCTGAAAGAAACCGTCCCTATCCTTGTCCGCCCCGGTGAATGCTCCTTTGCGGTAGCCGAAGAACTCACTTTCCATCAGATTTTCGGGAATCGCGCCGCAGTTCACCGCCACAAAAGGCAGGTCGTGGCGGGCGCTCTTTTCCACGATCAAGCGCGCGGCCAACTCCTTACCGCTACCCGACTCCCCACTGATATGCACCGGAGCCTGACTGCGCGCCACGCGCTCGATCAATTCCCTGACGCGCCGCATGGCCGGAGAACTACCCAGCAAACCGCGCTCACCCGATTTAACAGCCTCGCGAGATTGCGGCAGCTTGAGTGCAGACTTCACCAACGCGCGCAACTGATCCAGCGCCACGGGCTTGGACAAATAATCGAACGCCCCCGCCTTCAGCGCCGCCACCGCATTCTCCGTATTGCCGTGCGCGGTAATCACCGCGACCGGCACATCAAGATTGCGCTCCGCGATGTATTGCACTACCTCCAAGCCATCACCATCGGGCATGCGCATATCGGTCAGACACAGATCATAGTGGGCCACGTCCAATTGCTGGCGCGCTTCGCGCACATTTCCGGCTCGCCCGACCTCCAGCCCCATGCGCAACAACGCAAGCTCCAGCAACTCCAGAATATCCGGCTCGTCATCAACCAGTAGCACGCGCGGAGCAGCAGACCTCTTATCAATTCCCATCACGCCCCTCCAAATACAATGCGAAAACACGCTCCGCCGTCAACCCGGGAGCCATATCCCAGCGTAGCACCATTGGCTTCGCACAACTCTCTGGCGATATACAAGCCCAACCCCGTGCCGCCAGACTCCGTCGTAAAGAATGGCTCGAACAATTTTTGCGCCGTCTCTGCGTCGATCCCCGCGCCATCATCCATCACCTCCAGCATCACGCGGCTCGCATCCAGTCGCGTCACCTGCAACTGGACGCTGCCCGGTTTATTTTGGCAATACCGCAAAGCGTTCTGACACAGATTCCACAGCACCTGATCCAGGTGACCGCGATCAAAATTAACTTTGCATTCGGGCGGCACGACAATCGCAATCGTCTCCTGCGGCAAACGCTTGGTCTGACACAATTCCTCGGCAAATGCCGGTAAACGCTGCGCCAAATCCACCGTTTCAATCTGGGCACGGTCGCGCCGGTTTAATTGCATCACGTCTTGCACAATACGGTTCAAGCGCGATGCATTATCCAGAATAATTTGGGAAAGCCGCGCTTGCGCCGAATCTAGCCGCCCCTCTTTCAATAACTCCGCCGCGTAACTGATCGAAGAGAGCGGATTGCGCACCTCATGCGCAATATTGGCGGTAAGCCGCCCCAGCGCGGCAAGCTTCACCTGCAACGCCTGTTCCTGCACGCGCTGCATATCCTCCAGCACAATCACCGCCCCCCAGAACCCCTCTCGCTGCACAGGCAAAAAACGCAAACGCACCAAACGATGAGTCAACGGCAAACGCAACACCTCCCCCCCCAGTGCATTGTTCTGCCGCCAGGCGGCAAACATGGCATCCAGCAACGGCGAGCATTTGCTCAACAAATTTCGCGAATTCACTGAAAAATCGAAGCCCAGCAGCCTTTCAGCACTGGGGTTGGATTGACGAATCTCGCCACGCTCATCCACCACCAGCACCCCGTCTGGCATATCTTGGATCATCAGCCGGTTCGCTTCGGCCATATTGGACAAATCCACGCCCCGGGCAAAAGCCAATTTCTCGCTGGCAATCGCGTATCTGGACAAGGTGTGCGACAACCACGCCACCGCAAAATAGGCCGTGCTTAAAATTCCCGCCTGCGCAAACTGCGCGGCAGAAGCCTCGCGAGTCAGCACGGAATAGGCGTGCTCCAACAGGATGGCAATGGTCGCCAGTGCGGCATACAACAAAGTAATCCGTCCACGACTAATCATCCCCGCTGCCGCAAGCGATACCAGCAGCAACACCCCGAGATTACTTTGGATGCCGCCACTGAAGTACGACAACAAAGTAACGGCAACAATATCCGTCCCAACAAGGAAAGCCAGTTGAAAAGAAAAACCAGGACGTCTCACTTTAACGCCGACCAACGCAAACAGCGTCAGAAAGATGTACGCCAAGCAAATGCGAAATGCCCATGTCTGCTCAAAGCTGTTAAGCGATAGGACGTCTCCGAATTCGGTCGCAAGCAGCAACAATCCGCCGAGTATCAAGCGATACAGACCGAAGAAAAAAAGCGAGCGCCACAAGTCCTCCACTGCCAACGGCGTAGCAGCCTGTAACTTGGACAAGGACCAAAAAGTAGGGGATTGCTTATCCCGCATCGGGATTATTTATTACGGCTGGCGCGATCACGCCGATGGGCTTCGCAGCAAAAGGATTCACCGCCAGACAGAATACTTTCACTCTTGGGCAAATGCACACCACATTCTACACAGCGAACCATTTCCTCCGAGGATGGCTGTACATCATTTTTCGGAGCCGACTTACGATAAGACCTAAGTAGCAAATATACGACCGCAATGATTGCAATCAAAAAAATTAAACGACTCATCCTTGCACTCCCCTCAAACGCCAACTGGCGCGATCAATTATTTACACCCCGAATGCAACTATGCAAACTTTTTTTAGATGGACGCCGGCACGTCACCCCACTGACCTCTGGGCATAGAAGGGCGATGGCATGCAATGGAGCATTACGCCGACCGCCCAAAAACTCACTGATGCCTTTGAAGAAATGGCCTAAGTCGAACAAAAACAGGCTATATACAGAACGGAATATATAGGCCAAACGGCATATTGGCAGGACCGAAACAGCCGCATAGAATTTGAACTGAGTGAAGAGCTCCGAGTTTTCTAACTCGTACTTTCTTACTCTCCTCCTATTCTGGGCGATCGCAAGGTCGCCCACTTTTTTTGCCTTTATCCCAGCGTTTTTCGTGCCCGAGCAATGGCCGCTTCCACTTGCTGCGGCGCGGTTCCGCCCGTGTGATTGCGGGCGGACAGCGAACCTTCCAGCGTCAATACCGCGTAGATGTCATCGGCAACGAGCGCGGAAAACTGCTGCAACTCTTCCAGCTTCAAGTCACTCAAATCGCAACCGCGCTCGACGGCAAAGCGCACCGCCAAAGCCACAGCCTCATGCGCATCGCGGAACGGCAGCCCTTTTTTCACCAGATAATCGGCCAGATCGGTTGCCGTAGCATAACCCTGCAAAGCCGCACGGCGCATCGCATCCGGCTTGACGGTAATGCCCCCCATCATGTCGGCGTAAATGCGCAAAGTCTGCGTCAGCGTATCCACCGTATCGAACAGCGGCTCTTTGTCTTCCTGATTGTCCTTGTTATAAGCCAGCGGCTGGCCTTTCATCAGCGTCAGCAGCGACACCAGATTGCCGTTCACGCGCCCAGTCTTGCCGCGCACCAGTTCAGGCACATCAGGATTTTTTTTCTGCGGCATGATGCTGGAGCCGGTGCAGAAACGGTCAGCGATGTCGATGAAGCCGAAGCGCGGGCTCATCCACAAAATCAACTCTTCCGACAAGCGCGACAGGTGCGTCATGATGAGCGCGCCGACCGCGGAAAATTCGATGGCGAAATCGCGGTCAGACACCGCATCCAGTGAGTTCTCACACACGCCATCAAAACCCAGCAGCTCGGCCACATACTCGCGCTTGATCGGATAACTGGTACCCGCCAACGCTGCCGCGCCCAAAGGCAAGCGATTTACCCGCTTGCGACAATCAGCCAGCCGCTCCGCATCGCGCTTGAGCATCTCGAAATACGCCATCAGGTGATGCGCAAAGCTCACCGGCTGCGCCACTTGCAGGTGGGTGAAGCCGGGCATGATGGTATGGGTGTGCTGTTGCGCCAAGTCGAGCAAAGCGGTTTGCATGTCACGCACCAGCAGAATCAGTTCATCAATGGCGTGGCGCAGATACAAACGCACGTCGGTCGCCACTTGGTCATTACGCGAACGCCCCGTGTGCAGGCGCTTACCCGCATCGCCCACCAAGGTGGTGAGCCGCTTCTCGATATTGAGGTGCACGTCTTCGAGATCGAGCTGCCACTCAAACTGGCCGCACAGCACTTCGTTTTCGATCTGCGCCATGCCACGCTGAATGTCTTTCAAATCCTGCGCGCTGATGATATTGCAGGCGGCCAGCATTTGCGCGTGCGCCAGCGAACCCTGAATATCGAAGGGGGCCAAGCGTTTGTCGAAATCCACCGAAGCGGTGTAGCGCTTCACCAATTCGGCAACGGGTTCGTTAAATCTGCCCGACCAGGCTTGTTTGTCTTGCGTCGTCATCGTCTCTTGTCCAGAATGCGCGGCACAGGGAAATCACCATGCCAAAGCTGCGAAGTATAAATCAAAACATTCTGCCAGACGCGTTGCCGAACTTTTGCAATCTCGGAGTCATTCTCCGCATCGTATTACTGGCGAACGGGGCGGCGCTGTTCGCCATCCTCACGCAAGCCAGCTCCATAGCCGATCTCGGACAACGCATCATCCACGGCTCGGCATTCCTGCAACCCGTCCTGCTCTCCTGCCTCCTGCTCCTGTACGCACTCAATACCCCGCTTTCACGCCTGGATTATCGGATAGGTGAGGCCAGCACCCTATTCATTGTGGCATTGACTGCATGGACGATAGCCCTACTTGGCGGCGACCTATTTGTCTCCCCCTCCGAATACACCGATTTTTACCTGTGGCGACAAACAGGATTAAGCATTGCAGTTGCCGCGCTCGCACTGATTTATTTTCGCCTGCGGGCGCAATCGCTTTCCCCCGCCCTGCCCGCAGCGCGTTTGCAGGCTCTACAAGCCCGCATCCGCCCGCACTTTCTTTTCAATAGCATCAATGCCGTACTCGCCATTGTGCGCAGTGACCCCAAGCGCGCCGAAGGTGCGCTTGAAGATATGGCCGATTTATTCCGCATGGCGATGGCCGACAACCGTGAGCTGGTCACACTGAAACGCGAAGTTGAGCTATCGCGACAATATCTGGCATTGGAGCAATTGCGTCTGGGAGATCGGCTTAAAGTGCGCTGGCAAACCGAGGACATGCCGCAGGATGCGCTCACCCCGCCGCTGATCCTGCAACCCCTGCTGGAAAATGCCGTATATCACGGCATCGAACCCATGCACGACGGCGGAGAAATCACCATCAAGATATACCGCAGCGGCAAAGAAATGCATCTGGATGTGTACAATCCGTGCCAGCCGCACGGCAGGAGCCACAACGGCAACAAGCTGGCGCTGGGCAACATCCGCGAACGCCTCGCACTACAGTTTGACGTCGAAGCGCACTACAGCGTCGATGCCGGCAGCGATTATTATCACGTACATATTTTGTTCCCCTATGTCAAAGAGGAATCCCGATGAGCGTTGTTGAATTACCCTTGGCTGTATTCATCGTAGACGACGAGCCCCCGGCACGAAACCGACTCAAAGACCTTCTCGCCGATTGCGCCGAACAGCTTCCCCTGACCTTGGTTGGCGAAGCAGGCAATGGGGTCGAGGCGCTGGATAAACTTTCCGAAGTGCACGCGGATGTCGTGCTGATGGACATCCGTATGCCGCAGATGGATGGCATCGAACTGGCGCAGCACCTGAACAAACTGCACAAACCGCCCGTCATCGTCTTCACCACCGCCTACGACAGCTACGCGATCAACGCCTTCGAGCAGCGCGCCATCGACTACCTGCTGAAACCCATCCGTCTGGGTCGCCTGTTTGAAGCGCTCACCCGCGCCCGCACAGCCACCCCCATTCGTACAGAAGAGCTGCAAGAGCTCACCCCGGAACCGCGCAAAAATCTTTCCATCCACGAACGAGGAAAAATCTTACTGGTACCGATCGAGCAAGTGCTCTACCTACGTGCCGAGTTGAAATACATCACCGTACGCACTCTCGAGCACGAACACCTCATTGAAGAGTCGCTAATCACGCTGGAAAAAGAATTCGCGGCGCGTTTCATCCGCATCCACCGCAACTGCCTCGTTGCTAAAGCTGAAATCGAGGGGTTTGAAAAAGTTGCCGAAACAGCCGACAGCGAAGCTCATTGGACCGTGAAATTAAAAGGGCTAAACGAACTGCTACCAATCAGCCGCAGGCAACAGTTCATTGTGAAAGAGCTTAGTTAAACACCTTCACGGACTTACCGTTCAAGGCACTAGCCTCTACGCCGATACTTTCAACCCCTCCGCTAGTCAGCCTAGCCAGCCACTTATCGGCTAATACTAGCCACACCCCGCGCTCTGATTTAACTTCAGCATCACTAATTTCTGGAGTATGTTATGAAGCTGCAAAATGGATTTACCTTGGTTGAGCTAATGATCGTAGTAGTCATCATCGGCATACTGTCATCTATAGCTGTTCCCATGTATAGCGATTACGTGATTAGGAGCAAAATTCCCGACGCGACGGCAACCCTTGCTAGCAACCGGGTACGACTGGAACAATATTTCCAAGATAATCGCACATATGTTGGCTTTGACTGCACCGCCCCTTCAGCCGCAAGCAAGTACTTCAACTTTTCCTGCACCACACAAACTGCTACGACTTACACACTCCAAGCGGCGGGGAAAAATTCAATGACAGGATTCACCTTTACAGTTGATCAAAGCAACGTTCAACAAACGACAGCAGCCCCCACGGGCTGGGCGGCAGCAACCATGCCAACAACATGCTGGATCACCGGCAAGAGTGGCCAATGCTAATCTCCAAACACCATCTGAAAGGCATGAGCCTAGTTGAGATCATGATTGCAGTATCAATCGTGGCCATCATGTTTGCGGCTGCAGCCCCCAGTTTCTCGGATTGGATCCAAAACACCAAAATCCGCAATGCAGCTGAATCCATACAAAATGGATTGAATCTGGCAAAAAGTGAAGCTGTCCACCGCAACACCGTTGCTCAATTTGTATCGTGCGGCGGATCATCTTGGAATGTAATTGCCTCCTCATCAAATGCGAGTGCCAATGTATGTGCCGCCAACGCTGCCACTGCCGGATGGGAAAACATTCAAACCCGCCCCTCACAAAATGGCTCTAACACAGCTTTGGTAGACAGCTCACAACCTACAATTGGTTTCAGCGGAATGGGAAAACAAACCAGCACAACGGATATTGCCAACTCTGCAGCAACCCCCAACCCACCGGTGGCAGTTGATTTCAATGTAAGCGCAACAGTTAACGGTGCCTCCTGCTTCTGCCCAAGCGGTCACAACCCAGCAGATTGCGGCTACCCGGTCTCTGTTCCTTATTCCAGCACAGGTAAATTACGCTGTTTGCGCGTCTCGGTATCATCCGGGGGGCAAATTCGCATGTGCGATCCCGCACTCCCGTCCGGCACACCCCAAGGATGCTAAGCGTGAAAAATTCAACCAAACCCGCATATCGCCAGCAAGGCATAATGTTGCTGGAGGCGCTGATTTCAATACTAATTTTCTCTATCGGCATTCTCGCGATCATCGGGCTTCAGGCCAATTCCATAAAATTGGCAAACGATTCCAAATATCGCGCAGATGCCAATTTACTTGCCAACCAGATTATCGGTGAAATGTGGTTATCGCAATCTTCGGTCGTGTCCTCGGTTTTTGCCACTTCCTTTCAAAGCCCGAGCGGAGCCTCTTATGTCGCATGGGCTGGTAAAGTTGCCTCGGCCATACCAACCACCGGAGTTTCGGCACCAACCGTTTCTATCGCCCAATCAAACCTCGCAATTACTGGGGGGGCTCCCATCATCACCAGCACTGCGACTATAGACATCTATTGGACAGTTCCAGGTGAAAACGCCAGCGGTACAAGCACGCATCACTATCAAACCTTGACCCAATTTAATAACTAGGGGGCCGCGTGCATTCCTTACACACCTCAAATTACCTCCGCCAACGTGGATTTACGTTGGTAGAAATTATGGTTGCTATGGCCATTGGAATGCTAGGCATCATAATCATCATGCAGATGTCCTTCACTTTTGAAGGGCAGAAACGCACCACCACCGGCGGTGATGACGCGCAAAATGCTGGAGCTATTGCGCTATACAGCTTGCAACAAAATTTGCAGCAAGCGGGATATTGCTTCTCAGCCACTCTTCCCACGCTATCCGGCGCAAATTTAGCACCGGTAACCGTAAATTTAGGCTCGCTTAATGCCATCAAAGACGCCAACACAGATACGGTTATGGTGGCTTATGGCAATGATGCCTGCCCGCCTTCATCCGCGTCAGGCGTCGCATCTGCCACCACGCTAAACATATTGGCTTATGCGGTGATTAATGGAAATCTGATGCAATGCGACCGTCTGGCAAGCAGCTGCACCGCTGCGACCAACTGGGCGCAAATCGCTAGCGGCATCATCAGTATGAAAGCCGAGTGTTCCGGCACAAATGGGGTGCGCATTGCACTTGTTACAAGAAGCGCCCAGCTGGAAAAAACCCCGGTTACAACTATCGCTCCAACTTGGTCTGGCAACGGAGCAATCGTTTTATCGGGAACCAACTCAATGGCGGACGCCACAGCAACAGCTCTTGCCAACCAGCTTGGAGCCAGCGCATGGCAATTCTATCGTTACAAAACTTTTGAAACACAAGTACCCATTCGAAACGCCATCTGGACAGGAGGCACTGGATGTATTTAACCCCCCGCCCCCCGCATCAACAGCCCCCTAAGCGCACCAAACAAAAAGGCGTTGTGCTGTTGATTACACTGATTATGCTGGTTGCTATGACACTTGCAGCCATTTCATTAATGCGATCAGTAGATACCACCAATTTGGTCGCGGGCAATTTGGCGTTTCAGCAATCGGCCGCACAAGCAGCCGATCTCGGAACGGAACAAGCTATCGCATTCCTGTCAAAAACCCTTACCGGCGGAACGGTTGCCTTCCCTGATGGCAGCATCAGCACATTCGCTGTTAATTGCAACGGTACTGGCCCAGCCCCAGCCTGCCCCATTGGTTATAAATCGTGGAACCAGCCGTCATTAGAACCACCCACAGCCGGAGTAACCTGGGATGGGTTCTGGAGCAGCATGAGAACAAATATTGGCACCCTCTCTCTCTCCAACCTCCCTTCCGGTTATAGCGGCGCTTTCGTTATTGAAGCACTATGCACCTCCCCTGCCCAAGTAGGCTGCACTACCGTAACACTGAATAGCACAACAACCGTTCCACAAGGGCAAGACATGGGGAGCCAACAGAGAAGCTTTACCAACAGCACCAGCAGCGTAAACGCCCATTACTACAGAATCACGACCCGAGTCGACGGTCCGCGCAACAGCTTGGCATACGTCCAATCCATTGTTGTGTGGTAGTTATCAAAGAGGAGTTACCATGAAAAAATTATCCCGCTCAGTCCAAGCCACCAGCACCGCCATTTTGTTCGGCCTCACACTCAATGCCAACAGCGCAATCACCGACCTCGCCAATGCGCCGCTAATTACCTCGCCCACATCATCCGTGCTGCCAAACGTGTTTCTGATGCTGGATGATTCGGGAAGTATGGCTTGGGACTACATGCCAGACAACGCGGGTAACTTTGGCAATGGAACATATGGTGCCGCCAGCTCGCAATGCAACGGCGTGTTTTACGACCCAACGATTACTTATACTCCGCCAGTTGATGCCACCGGAGCGCTTTATACCGCATCCACATTCACATCCGCTTGGAACGATGGCTACAACACAGCAGGCGGCTCTACCAATCTGAGCACCAGCTTTAGACCCACCGGGGGAACTGCCGCTCCCGCTTACTACTACAAATACACTGGCACGCAGACCACGGAAAAACTGAAGGACTATTACAACACATCCAGCACTTTCTACCGGGAATGCAATAGCGCAGTTGGCTCTACGCCGGGTAGCGGGGTCTTTACCAAAGTAACTGTCAGCACGACATCCGGCCCGGGCAATACCGATGAGCGCACCAACTTCGCCAACTGGTGGAGTTATTACCACACCCGTATATTGATGATGAAAACCGCTACCGGAAAGGCCTTCAGCTCCATTGGCCCCACATTCCGCGTCGGATTCGCTTCTATCAATAACAACAACAATAACGTACTTGCACTAAACACCTTCGATGCAACCCAAAAAGCCTTGTGGTATGCCAAACTTTACGGTGCGACCACTGGCAACAGTACGCCTTTGCGCGAAGCGCTTTCCGATGTGGGGCGCATGTACGCCCATTTGCTCCCTACCACCAACTCAAACAGCGGCCTGACCAGCAGCCTCCCCGACCCCATACAGTTTTCCTGTCAGCAGAATTTCACCATCCTGACCACCGACGGCTTTTGGAACGGCAGCACCACGTACAAGCTGAATGGCAGCACGGTAGGCAATCAGGACTACTTTGAGCCAAGACCGATGTACGATGGCTCCAACATAGTTCAAACTATTACGACCCCATACACAACGGAGCAACAAAGAAAAACCATTTCCTCTGGGGGGGTCACCACAAAAACTTGGGGGAAAACAACTACCACCATCAATGCTGACTGCCCCATTCCCGGCACTCCCCCCGGCGCAACCAGCGCCCCCATGCTGGATACGGCTGATGGCAGCCATTACGTGGGCATAGGAGACTCAGGCTCCTCTACCACTAATCCGAACAGTAACCGTTGCTTCTCTATCGGAACGAATAGCGCCACCGTCCATCTCTGGTTCTGTCGGGGCAGCAGTGGTAATAATCCCGCGACAGGATATAGAAATGCCACGGCCACCGATGGAGCTGGCGTAACATATTATGTGGTGAGCAGCGGAGCTGGAAACTCTGGTTGCACCAGCGATAACACGGCATTTGGAAGTAGCTATAGCACTACTCAAGGCGCATGCCCTGGCACTAGCGGAACTGCCGGCAAGAATGTCACCACCACACACTATACACAGAATGAGACCATCTCAGGCGCAACAACCACTTCGGTTGATCTCTACACCGCAAATCAATCAACCACCCAAACAATCAGCAACGGCATTGTAGGCGCGGTCAGCGCACTTACTCCATCAACGCTGACTTATTCATTCACACGCAACATCAGTTCGAGCAGCACTGCGGCCACCTCTGACACTTGCGGCGGCCAGAACGCCCCATGCCCTAGTACCAGCGGCACTTGGACCACCGCAACAACAAGTACGGTGTGCACCCCCACCACCTCACTCCCTACCGCAGGCACAACGGCTCCGATAATAGAATCGACCGTATCCACGGGAGGGACATCATCCACGACCGTCCTTAGCACAGTCGGCCCCACTGCGGGAACACCGAGCACCACCACAGGTTCCGCCAGCGGGGGAACTTCAAATACCTTGGCTGATGTCGCCGAATATTATTACATCACCGATTTGCGCACATCTGCACTGGGCAACAACCTTTCCGGCGCAGCAGGCGCAGTCAACGGCACCGACATCAGTGACAATAATGTCCCATCCAGCGGTCTGGATGCGGCATCACATCAGCACATGACCACCTTCACGCTGGGTCTTGGCGCACGCGGACGCATGGTGTTTGACCCAGCCTACAATTCGGCAACCAGCGGCGATTTCTATGCAGTCAAACAGGGTAGCACCGCCAGCACAACATCGGGAATCTGCACTTGGCAGGCGAACGGCACCACTTGCAACTGGCCATTTCCAGCTTCCGATGCCATCGAAAATATTGACGATTTGTGGCATGCGGCGGTTAATGGTCGCGGCACCTATTTCAGTGCCGCCAATCCCACTGGTCTTGCCACCGCCCTTTCTTCTGCGTTGGCGGGAGTCTCCGCGCGTACCGGCTCCGCTGCGGCTGCAACAACCAGTAACGCGTTCGTCACTCAAGGCGACAATTTTCTGTTCCGCTCAACTTTTGTCTCGCAAAAATGGACTGGAGAATTGATCCGCCAGCAATTGGATATCACCACCGGCGCAGTACTATCGACTATAGATTGGTCTGCACAAACCCAACTGGATGCCAATGCCTCGCGCAACATTTACTTCTACGACTCTGCTGCCACAAACAAGCTTTCATCGTTCACACTGGCCAATTTGACCTCAGCAGGATTAAACGCCTATTTCAACTGGTCATATATCAGTTCGACCGCACCAACGACACTCAGCCAACTTTGTACTGTCGGCTCAACCTGCCTTCCCATCTGGGCTGCCAACACCTCCTATCCGGTTGGCAGCGTATATAGGAACGGGACCACTTGGTACAAAGTCAATACGACCTACACCTCCGGCGCAACATTTGGCACTACCGACACCACGAATAGCTCTGTGTCGGGTGTAGCAGATGTCAATCTGGTGAATTTCATCAGAGGGGATCGCACCTACGAAGGCGCCTCCACGGACCTCACCAAGTTTTATCGCCAGCGCGACCACGTCATGGGCGATATCGTGAACTCCGAAACAACCTATGTTAAAGGTGCACTATCACCGTCTTATTCCGATCCCGGATATGCTGCACACATAACAACAATGGCTGATCGCCAGTCCATGGTCTATGTTGGCGCCAACGATGGGATGCTGCATGCCTTCTATGCCGCAGACGGTATAATGAGCAGCACAACGGGACATACCGTTTCTACCGGCGGTGTCACCGTGACTGGAGGCCAGGAAGCTTGGGCATTTATCCCGACGGCAGTCATCCCGAATCTCTATCACCTTGCAGACAAGAGTTACAGTTCGCAGCACCAATTTTATGCGGATGGCTCACCGGTTACCGCCGATATTTGCGTGAGCAACTGCACTACTGCGGCCAGCGCGGTATGGAAAACCATTCTGGTCGGCGGCTTAAACGGGGGCGGAAGCAGCTACTATGCACTGGATATCACCAACCCCGCGCAACCCAAAGCCCTGTGGCAATTTACTGATGCCAATATGGGCTACACCTACGGCAATCCGAAAGTCGTTAAATTGAAAAACGGAACTTGGGTCGCACTGCTAACCTCCGGTTACAACAACACATCCGGCGATGGGCAGGGCTATTTATATGTGATTAATGCGTATACCGGAACCTTAATCCGGGCAATAGGAACAGGCGTAGGCAGCGCAACAACGCCCAGCGGACTCGGAAAACTTGACACTCCGCTCGCCACCCCGGGTGTGGATGCAACCGCACTGGCAGCCTATGCCGGAGACATGCAGGGTAATCTATGGCGCTTCGACATTAATGGCGACCTTGGTGCTGCAGGCTATGAAGCCCAGTTGCTGGCAACTCTGAAAGATGCCAACGGCAAAGCACAGCCCATCACAACCAAACCTCTTCTTTCCATGGTAGACACAACACTTGTGGTCTTTGTTGGCACCGGCCGCTATCTCGGATCAACCGATCTGGCTGATACCAGTCAGCAAACGTTCTACTCGATAAAAGATACGGCGCTCTCAGATACGGTACAAATAGCAACGACGCCCAGTGTCGCCATATTGGGAAATCCCCGAACCTACGCAGGAGCACAGGGGGCGTTTGTGCAGCAAACTCTGACTTCAAAAAATTGTCCCATAGGAAGCCCCGCAAACATCTGCACCTCAGGACAGACGGTAGTGACCAGCAGCAACAATGCCGTAAGCTATGCTAGCAATGGCGGGTGGTATGTCGATTTCCCTCTGGCCGGAGAACGTGTAAACGTTGACCCGGCAATCATTGACCGCACGCTGATCGTTGTTGCCAACGTTCCCAACGCCAGCTCATGCTCTGTCGGTGGAGACAGTTATCAGTATCAGTTCGATTACAAAACCGGCAGCTCCGTCAGCTCTTCATATGGAGGAGTGGTCGCAGTAAAACTCGGCAACGAACTGTCTACCCGCTCAGTGATTGCCACGCTTAGTTCCGGTGTAAACATGTCTTATACACAAGGGTCAGGTGGCGGCACTCCTTCAGCAGGCAAAGTATGGAGCAATAGCAACGGCGGAAATGTCTCCACGGTAAACGGCTCCCCTTCACGTCAATCGTGGCGTCTACTTATCCAGCAATAACGCAATAAATAGGTGTCAAAAAATACGGCGTCTTTATGACGCCGTATTTTTTACTAGCCACACTAAAGGCTGACCTTGGTGAGATTTTAGACTGCGCCTCGAGGAAAGAGGGCCCAAAATTAGCTTAACCGCTATTCCGCAACCCCGCCGCAATCCCGTTAATCGTCAGATGAATCGCCCGCTTCACTTTCTCGTTGTCGTCCCCCGCGCGGTGGCGGTGCAGCAAGGCCACTTGCAGGTGGTTGAGCGGGTCGATGTAGGGGGTGCGGGTGGTAAGGCTGCGCGCCAGCGTCGGGTTGTCTTCCAGCAACGTCGATGCGCCGGTGATGGCGAACAACATCTCGACGGTGCGCTGCCATTCGGCTTCGATCTCGCCGAAAATTTTGGCGCGCAACGCTTCGTCCGGCACCAGTTCGGCGTAGCGCGAGGCGATACCCATGTCGGTTTTGGACAGCACCATGTCCATGTTGGACAGCAGGCCGCGGAAGAACGCCCAGTTTTTGTTCATGGCTTGCAACTGTTTCAAGCCAGCTTCACCTTCGCGTTCGATGAACTGTTGCGCGGCGCTGCCGAAGCCGTACCAGCCCGGCAGGATGGCGCGGTTCAAGCTCCAGCTGAATACCCAGGGAATCGCGCGCAAATCTTCGATGTTGTTGGTGGCGCGGCGCGCGGAGGGTCGGCTACCAATGTTGAGTTCGGCGATTTCGCGGATCGGCGTGGCGGCGAAGAAGTACTCGGTGAAGCCCGGTGTTTCGTACACCAGCTTGCGGTACGCGCCAAACGCATCGCGGCTCAAGCCTTCCACGATGCGGTGGAATTCCGGCATGGTGGAATCGTCGCCATGGTGGTGCACCAGCGTCGCTTCCAGCGTAGCGGCGATGAGAATTTCCAGATTGCGCCGCCCGATTTCCGGGTCGGAATATTTGCTGGAAATCACTTCGCCCTGCTCGGTGATACGGATCTGCGCGTTCACGCTACCCGGCGGCTGCGCCAGAATAGCCTGATAGCTGGGGCCGCCGCCGCGACCCACCGTACCTCCGCGACCGTGGAATAAACGCAACTCGATGCCGTGTTTCTCGAACACTTTCACCAGCTCGACTTCGGCCTTGTACAGTTCCCAATTGGCGGTGAGGTAGCCGCCGTCCTTGTTGCTGTCGGAATAACCCAACATCACTTCCTGCGTGTTGCCACGACTCTTCAACAGTTCGCGGTAGAACGGGATGGAGAACAACTGATCCATGATCGGGCCGCAGCCCTGCAAATCGCCAATGGTCTCGAACAGCGGGATGATGTTGACGTGCAGCGCGGGCGTCGTGCCGATTTCGAGCAAGCCGGTCTGCTTCACCATCAGCGCCACTTCCAGCAAATCGCTGACCGCATCGGTCTTGGAGATGATGTAGTTCGGCAGCGCGGCGCGACCGAAACGCTGGTGGATTTCTGCGGCGGCCTGCATCAGTTGCAACTCGCCGCGCACGGTCTCGGAAAATTTATCCAGCTCGGTGACCAGCGGCTTGTTAGCCTGTAGCGCCTCCAGCAACGCGGCACGGCGCGCGGTTTCGTCCAGCGCGGAATAAGTCACACCCTCGGCGGCGAGCAGCTCGCCCACCACTTGCTCGTGGATGCCGCTGTGCTGGCGCATGTCGATGGGTGCCAAGTGGAAACCGAACACTTCCGCCGCGCGGCGCAAATCAGCCATGCGGCCGCGTGCCAGATAGGTGGCGTGATGGTGCTCCAGCGAATGGATGACGATGTCGAGATCGGCGATAAATTCTGCCGCGTTCGCGTAGGGCTGCACCGACTTGCTCACCGGATGCAAATGGCCGACGTGGTGGCCGAGGCGCTCGGTGGTCGCCACCAGCCGCGCGTACACCGCGATCAGCGCGCGGCGGTACGGCTCGTCTTCGCGGCTCACCGCCTTGTCGGGCGAATTGGCGGAAAGCGCGGCCAGCTCTTCGCTCACCTCCACCAGGCGGATGGACAAACTCAGGCGTGTGCTCAGCAACTCGGTTTCAGCCAGGTAATATTCCAGCGCAGTGGCGGAATGGCGCTCCGCCGCATCCAGCATCACCTTGTGCGTAACGAAAGGATTGCCGTCGCGGTCGCCGCCGATCCAGCTACCCACGCGCAGGAACGGCGGAATCTCCAGACGCTGGCCGAAGCGCTCTTCGATTTGTTTATCCAGCCCGGCATACAACTTGGGGATTTCCCGGAGGAATGTGTAATCGTAGAACGACAGCCCGTTCTTAACCTCGTCCTGCACCGTCAGCTTGGCCGTGCGCAGCATGCGCGTTTGCCACAGGATCAGGATAAAGCGGCGCAGCTTTTCTTCATTCTCATCCAGCTCTTCCGGTGTCATATCCATACGGTCGCGGTCGGACAACAACTTGGAAATGATGAGCTGGCTATTCAAAATACTCTTGCGCTGCACTTCGGTCGGGTGCGCGGTGAGCACAGGCGAGATCAGCGCCTTGTCGAAAAATGCCTGCAAGCCCTCCGCATCGAGATTCTTTTCCTTGGCGCGGTCCAGCGCCAGTTGCACACTACCCTCTTGAGGAGGAGAGCCCGCTTTCAAATGCGCGCGGCGGCGGCGATTGTGATGCAGGTCTTCGGCAATATTGGAGAGCTGCGAAAAATAGCTGAAGGCGCGCACCACGGACAATGTCTCGTCGGGGGAAAGCGCATCCAGTACTTCTTCGAGTTGGGCGCGGTCGCGGTCATCCTGCGACTTGCGGAAACGCACCGCGGTACGGCGCACGTTTTCAATCAGCTCGTATCTTTCCTCGCCTTCCTGCTCGCGCAAAGTATCGCCGAGAATACGGCCAAGCAAACGGATATCGTCGCGCAGAGGCACGTCCTTGCTGGACAAGTCGGCAGGGGCGGAAAGTAAAGTCATAACATTTTTCTTAAACATGGCGAACGCGCGGCTCATGCTAGAATGCGCCGCAAAAATTAATTGTTAAATATTCAGGAAAAGCAATGAATCAGGCATCCCAAACCACACCCGCCCCGAAAAAACTGGTTATCGCATCGCGCGAAAGTGCGCTGGCAATGTGGCAGGCAGAACACATCCGGGATCGGTTGCGCGCATTATATCCGCAAACCGAAGTGAGTATATTGGGCATGACAACCCAAGGCGACCAAATCCTCAACGTCACCCTCTCCAAAATCGGCGGCAAAGGCTTGTTCGTCAAGGAACTGGAGACCGCTCTGGAAAACGGCAGCGCCGACATCGCGGTGCACTCGCTCAAAGACGTGCCCATGCACCTGCCCGAAGGATTCGCCCTGCCCTGCATCGGCGAACGCGAAGACCCGCGCGACGCCTTCGTCTCCAACAACTTCGACAGCCTCGCCTCCTTGCCCGCCGGCAGCGTGGTCGGCACCTCCAGCCTGCGCCGCGAAAGCCAGTTGCGCGCGCGCTTCCCGCATCTCGACATCCAGCCTTTGCGCGGCAACGTACAAACCCGTTTGCGCAAGTTGGACGAAGGCCAATACGCCGCCATCATCCTCGCCGCCGCAGGCTTGAAGCGCCTGGGCCTGGGCGACCGTATCCGCGCCGTGATTTCCAGCGACGATAGCCTGCCCGCCGTCGGTCAAGGCGCACTCGGCATCGAAACCCGCGCCGACCGCCCTGACCTGAAAGCCTTGCTCGCACCATTGCACCACGCCGACACCGCCGCCTGCGTGCTGGCCGAACGCGCCATGAGCCGCGCGCTGGCCGGCAGCTGCCAAGTGCCGCTGGGCGGCTTCGCCGAAGTGCAGGGCGACAAACTGCGCATGCGCGGCTTCGTCTCCAGCCCGGACGGCAAAAAAATGTTGCGCGCCGAACAAATCGGCAGCATCGCCAACCCCGAAGCACTGGGCAACGCTGTCGCCGATGCTTTGCTCAAACAAGGCGCGGGCGAAATCCTTGCCGCACTGAATGACTGACACTCCGCTTGCCGGACTGAACATCGTCGTCACCCGCCCGCGCGAGCAGGCGGTGCAGTTGCAGCAGCACATCAACAAACTGGGCGGCAACGTAATATTGTTTCCATTGCTCGACATCAGCCCGCCCGCCAATCCCGGCTCTTTACAGGCATCACTCGCGCATCTGGCCGATTTTGACTTGGCCATTTTCATCAGCCCCAATGCCGTGCAGTACGGCCTGACTGCCATTCAAAATGCAGGCGGCCTACCCGCCAAATTGCGCATCGCCACGGTGGGACAAGGCAGCGCAAAAGCTTTGCGCGATGCGGGTGTAACCGAGGTCATCGCACCGCAAGAGCGTTTTGACAGCGAAGCCCTGTTGGCATTGCCGCAATTGCATAACGTGTCAGGCTGGAAAGTCGCGATTTTTCGCGGCGACGGCGGACGCGAACTGCTGGGCGATACGCTCAAACAGCGCGGTGCCACAGTGGAATACCTCACCTGCTACCAGCGCAGCAAAGCCCAGCAAAGCATTGATGTCTTGCTCAATCCCGTTCCCGATGCCATTACACTGAGTAGCAGCGAAGCGCTGTGCCACCTATGGGAGATGCTGGACGCCTCCGCCAAAACACAAATCGCCCGTGTGGCGTTATTCGTACCGCACCCCCGCATCGCCACACTGGCCGAACAACAAGGCTGGCATAACGTCAATCTGGCCCCGGGCGGAGATGACGGAGTTGTATCCGGTTTGGTAGCATGGTCGGAAATACATGCCCGCAGTTAATTTCTTCAAATTGGAAATACCAAAATGAGCGAACAACCCCAATCCCCCAATCCGGCCCGGGAAGAAACCCAAGGCATGGGCACCGGCGCATTTCGCGCCTCGATGCCCACGCCACACCACAATCCCTTGTTCAATTTGATTGCACGCTTGAGCCTCACGCAAATGACGCTCGCCGTACTGGTGGTAATTTTTCTGTGGCAGTGGCTCAGTGCGCATTCGCAAATCAATGAAGTGCAACAGGAGCTAGCCACGAGACTGGCCGAGATGGATGGCGTCAACAAAGCCAACCAGAGTTTGCTGGCACAGAATCAGGAAGTGGTGCGCGAACTCGGCGGCAAGTTAAGCCTGCTGGAAAACAAATACGCCGAAGCGCAAAACCAGCGTGCCGCACTGGAATCGCTGTATCAGGAAATGTCCAGCAGCCGCGACCAGACCGCACTGGCCGAAGTGGAACAGATGCTGATGATCGCCGGGCAGCAGCTGCAACTTTCCGCCAACGTCAAAGCCGCGCTGATCGCCATGCAGCACGCCGACAACCGTTTACAGCAACTGGATCGCCCCGCCCTGGCCGGACTCCGCAAACAAATTAACCGCGACATCGACAAGCTGCGCGCACTGCCCATCATCGACGCAGCCGGCATCAATACGCGCATTGATAGCGTGGTATCGGTGATCGACACCCTGCCGCTCTCGCAGGACATCCGCGCGCATGCCGATCACCCCTTGCCAGCCCCCGCCGTAGATGAAAGCTCATGGAGCAAATTCTGGCGCGAATTGTGGCAGGAAACAAAACAGCTCATCCGCATCGAAAATACCCAAAAGCAGGAGCTGCCCCTGCTCTCGCCTACCCAGACTTTCTTCCTGCGCGAGAACCTGAGAATCCGCCTGCTTTCGGCACGTATGGCATTGCTGTCGCACGACGAAGTTAGCTACAAGCGCGATCTGAAAAATGCGCAGGACTGGATCAAACTCTATTTCGACACGCAATCCAAGGACAGCGCACAAGCAGTGGCCACCCTGCAAAAACTCGCTGCATCCAGCATCAACATCGACCTGCCGGACATCGGCGGCAGCCTTGAAGCCGTGCGCAATTACCGCATCTCGCACGAGAAGGGCGCACGATGAAATTCCTCGTCTGGTTGCTCGCCCTGTTTGGCGCGGCGGTGGCTCTCACGCTGGCCGCACATAACCCCGGTTACGTTCAGTTCGTTTATCCGCCCTATCGCATCGAAATGTCGCTCACCCTGTTCGTGTTGTCCCAGCTTGGACTGCTTGCGCTGAGCTACATGACCGTGCGCCTGATCGTTGCCGCCGTGCGCCTTCCCGCATTTGTGCGCGCCTACCGCGAAGAGCGCGCGCGCAGCAAAGGCCGCAACGCCATGATGGAAGCGCTGACCGCGTTCTTTGAAGGCCGCTACGCCGCCGCCGAAAAAGCCGCCGTGCGCGCGATGGAACTGGGCGAAAAATCGGGACTCAACCCCATCGTCGCCGCCCGCGCCGCGCACGAGTTGCGCGAATTCGACAAACGCGATGCCTATCTGGCCGACGCGGAAAACAAAACCGTGGGCGAAGCCACCATGCGCCTGATGGCAAAAACCGAATTCCAGCTCGACCAGAAGCAGCCGCAATCGGCCTTGGGCTCGCTCAAGGAATTGGGCGAAGCCGGGGGGCGCAAACATGTGGGCGCGCTGACACTGGAACTCAAAGCACAACAACAAGCAAAGAACTGGGATGCCGTGCTGGACGTGGCCAACCAGCTGGAAAAACGCCACGCCATCGACTCGATTCTGGCCACACAAATGCGCCAGCAAGCCTGGCTGGAAAAACTGCGCACGCAATCGGATGACATCGCGACTTTGCGCAGCCTGTGGAAAACCATACCGGGCGAATTCAAACGCCGCCCCAAAATCGCCGCCACTGCCGCACAAACCTTCATCAAACTGCACGATCCCGCTAGCGCCACCAAATTGCTGGTGGAAAGCCTCAACGCGCAATGGGACAGCGACCTCGTCACCCTGTACGGCGACTGCCACAGCGACGACATCGGCGCGCAAATCAACCAGGCCGAGCGCTGGCTCAAAGTGCATGCGGATGATGCCGGACTGTTGCTGGCTCTGGGCAAACTTTGCCTGAGTCAGGGGCTATGGGGTAAAGCGCAGAACTATCTGGATGCCAGCATCAGCGTAAGCCCGAGCCGCGAGGCTTACACATCACTCGGGCAATTGGCCGAGAAGCTGGAAAAGAAAGAAGAAGCTTTTAATTATTACCATCTGGCGATGGAATTGGAAGACTGCAAATAATGCAGGGCGAGCACGTTGCCGTGCCCACCGCACCAATTAGCTCTTCGGCACAAACGTAAACGCGTCCGAGAAGAACTCGTCAACGGGCAAGCGGCATTTTGAAGTCAGGTCGGTATGCGCGGCTTCCACCACCACCGGCGCACCGCAAGCGTACACCTGATGGCCGGATAGGTCGGCGTAGTCTTCCACCACCGCCTGATGCACAAAGCCCGTCCGCCCAGACCATGCCTCGTCCGAAATCACCGGAGTAAATTTGATGCCGTGGCGCTCCCACTTGCGCGCCTTCTCCAGCATATACAGATCGGCCTGCTTACGCGCTCCCCAGTAGAAGTGCATCGGACGTTTGATACCCATGTGCATGGCATGCTCGATGATCGCCTTGATCGGCGCAAAGCCGGTACCGCTGGCAATAAAAATAATCGGCTTGCTCGAGTCTTCGCGCAAAAAGAAAGTGCCCAGCGGCCCCTTGATGCGCATGATGTCGCGTTCTTTCATTTCATTAAACACATGCTGGGTGAACGTACCGCCCGCGATGTTGCGGATATGCAGTTGCAGGAACTCGCTGTCGTGCGGCGCGTTCGCCAACGAGAAGCTGCGCGGCTTGCCGTCCTTTTGCAGAATGTCGATGTACTGCCCCGCCATGAAAGGCATATGCTCGTTGGCAGGCAATTTCAGATACAGCACCATCACATCGTCGGCCACCTTCTCCATTTTCTGCACGCGGCAAGGCAGCGTCTTTACCTGAATATCGTTGCTCATCGTCACTTCGTGGCTCTCGATCACCAGATCGGACTTGGGCTTGGCGCAGCAAAACAAAGCCATCCCGGCGGCTTTCTCGGCATCGGTCAGGGCATACGCCTGATGGTTGCCGTGATCGACATTCCCGCTCAAAATTTTGCCTTTGCACACCCCGCAAGCGCCGTTGCGGCAGCTATAGGGCAGCGTATAGCCGTGCGTAATCGCAGCATCAAGAATCGTTTCGGTCGCCTCGATTTCGAAGCTATGGTTGCTGGGATGAATAGTGGTTTTGAAAGTCATGGCACTTATGCTGAATTCACGAAGGGCGCGATTTTAACGCATAATCCGCCGATGAAAAGCATTCTCATGATCGGCTGCGGAGACATTGCGCTGCGCGTGGCACCGTTACTGCGTGGGCACTACCGCCTGTTCGGCCTGGTGCGCAACAACGCCCATAGCGACCGGCTGCGCAGCGCGGGCATCACCCCCGTCAGTGGCGATCTCGACCAGCGCGGCAGCCTCAAGCGCATCGGCAGCATCGCCGATACCGTGCTGCATTTCGCCCCGCCGCCGAATAGCGGCGAAGACGACAGCCGCACCCGCAACCTGCTTGCCGCCCTGTCGCGGGCCACACCGCCCGCACACCTCATCTACATCAGCACCAGCGGCGTGTACGGAGACTGCGGCGGCGCATTGGTCAGCGAAACCCATCCGCTCAAACCTCAATCGCCGCGCGCGCAACGCCGCGTCGCCGCCGAGCAGCGCATCCGCGAATGGGCAACTCGCAACTTTGTCCGCGCCAGCATCCTGCGCGTCCCCGGCATCTATGCGGCAGACCGATTACCGCTGGAACGGTTGCACGCCAACTCGCCCGCCATCGCGGCGGCGGAAGACAGCCACACCAACCACATCCACGCCGACGATCTAGCCCGCATCGTGGTGGCCGCACTGCGCCACGGCAAAGCTAACCGCGTGTACCACGCCAGCGACGACAGCGAATTGAAAATGGGCGACTACTTCGATGCCGTGGCCGATGCTTTCCGCTTACCCCGCCCGCCGCGCTTGCCGCGCGACGAAGTACAGCGAGCGGTATCGCCCGCGCTGTGGTCGTTCATGAACGAGTCGCGGCGATTGACGAATCACCGCATGAAGGCCGAGCTGAAAGTATCGCTGCGCTATCCGACAGTGGCGGATGCACTGAATTCAATTGCACCTCCTAAAACCTAACTCCCAACCCCTGATGGAACTACTAGCCATTCGACTAAGCCCGTAAACGGGCAAGTCGCTGGTTATCCCAGCCTCCCCTTGTCAGGGGAGGGGAGGAGCGGCTCGACTCTCCCCCTGACAAGGGGGAGTTGGAGGGGGTTAGGTTTTGACCTCAGCAAAGCAGCCGCAAGCCCCGCCTGTGTTATCCTCTCGCCCGGTTAGTCTGGAAGTATTCCCAATGAAGTTCGCATGGTTGTTATTACTATTTATCCCCGCAATATCGCTGGCCAATCAGGATGAAGATTTCCTTGCCGCGCGGGAAGCATTTCGCTCCGGCGACGCATCCAAGCTGGAGCGCATCGCCGCACGCATGAAAAATTCGCCGCTGGAGCCTTACCTCAGCTATTACCAACTACGCATGCACTGGGACGAAAAGGACAGCACCCCGATCAAACAGTTTTTGTCGCGCCCCGAAGACACGCCGGTGATCGACCAATTCCGTGTTGAATGGCTAAAGTATCTGGGTCTGCGCCAGCGCTGGAGCGAGTTTGCCGAGGAATTTCCGCGCGCGCTCAACGTGGATGCCGAGCTGAATTGCTTTGCCTTGCAATGGCGACAGCTGAGCGATGAGGAAAGCGCGCTGCGCGATGCGCGCGGCAAATGGTTCAACGCCGCAGGTCAGCCGGAAAGTTGCTCCACCCTATTTGAAGCCGCCATCGACAAAGGCATCATCAACGAGCAGGACATCTGGACGCGCATGCGTCTGGCTCTCGAATCCGGCAACGTCTCGCTGGCGAAACAGCTGGCGGGCAAGCTGCCGAAGAAATACGACTTCCCCGTTGCGGCGCTGGACAAAGCCGCCTCCGACCCGGAGCGCTATCTGTCCAAAAGCAAACTGGATAAAACCAGTGACGCGCAGCGCCTGATTGCATTGTTTGCCTTGCTGCGCATGAGCAAACAATCGCCCCAAGTGGCTTACGCGCACTGGCAAAAAATTGCGACGGAGTTTCCCGAAACCGAACAGCACTATTTTTACGGCTGGCTGGCGTATCAGGCGGCACGCACTCAGGATGCGCGCGCACTGGATTGGTACAAAGCCGCAGGCGACACGCCGTTGAACGAATCACAATTGGCTTGGCGCACCCGTGCCGCCCTGCGCGCGGGAAACTGGCATGAAGTATGGTCAGGCATCTCCGCGATGACGCCGCAACAACAGCAGGAAGGTGCATGGCGTTATTGGAAAGCCCGCGCCCTCAAGGAACTGGGCAGAGCCGCTGATGCCGAAACCTTGTTCACCGGCCTGAGCCGCGAATACAACTTCTATGGCCAGCTCGCGGCAGAAGAGCTGGGGAATGCACCTGCCTCCGGTGTTGTAACCACGAGCTTCCAACCAAGCAAAGAGGAGTTGAACTGGATGCAAAATCTTCCGGGCATCCAACGCACCTTTCTGCTGTATCACATGGATTTGCGCACCGAAGCGGCCAAAGAGTGGGCGTGGGCGACGCGCAAATTCGACGACAGAAAATTGCTGATCGCCGCCGAACTGGCCGGACGCAACGCCATGTACGACCGCTCCATCAACGCCGCCGACCGCACCTCCTCGCAGCACGATTTTAATCTGCGCTTTCCCGCGCCCTACCGCGAAACCCTGCAAGGTCGCCTGCGCGAACACGGCCTGGAAGAAGCCTGGGTCTACGGCCTGATGCGCCAGGAAAGCCGCTTCGCCACGCAGGCCAAATCTAATGTGGGCGCCGCAGGCCTGATGCAAATCATGCCCGCCACCGCCAAATGGGTCGCCCGCCGCATGGGTATGCGCGACTACCGCAATGCACTGATACACGACACCGAAGTGAATCTGAAACTCGGCACCTATTACATGAAAAACGTGCTGTCCTCGTTCGACAACAACGCCGCCATGGCGTCCGCCGCCTACAATGCAGGCCCCGGCCGCGCACGCCAATGGCGCGGCGACAAACCGCTGGAAGGCGCGGTTTACGCCGAGACCATCCCCTTCGACGAAACGCGCGACTACGTTAAAAAAGTCATGAGCAACACCGTGTATTACTCCAAACTGTTCGGCCAGCCGGGCATCTCGCTCAAGCAACGCCTCGGCGTGATTGAGGCCAAGAATGCCGAAAATACCAAGCCGATTCCAGATGAGCGCTAGAGACGAAAATTGTTTTTCGCATTTGCTCCCTCGCCCGCAAGCGGGATATCCAGCGACTTGCTCGCGTGCGAGCTTAGTCGAATGGCTAGTAGTTCCACCAGAGGGTTGGGGTGAGGGCTCGCGTTGAGTACCTCCGCCCCCCAAACCTACTGCGTCGGCGGTGCCGTCCGCGACAAGCTGCTTGGCCTGCCCATACAGGATCGCGACTGGGTCGTCGTCGGCAGCACGCCCGAGCAGATGGAAGCACAAGGCTTCAAACCCGTAGGTAGTGACTTCCCCGTTTTCCTGCACCCCAAAACCCACGAGGAATATGCGCTGGCGCGCACCGAGCGCAAAGTGGCGCAGGGCTACAAAGGCTTCACCGTGTACGCCTCGCCGGATGTCACGCTCGAACAAGACCTGCTGCGCCGCGACTTCACCATCAACGCCATCGCCGAAGATGCCGACGGTAACCTCACCGACCCTTACGGTGGCCTAGCCGACCTCAAAGCGGGTGTGCTGCGCCACGTGAGCGATGCGTTTGCCGAAGACCCGGTGCGCATCCTGCGTGCCGCGCGGTTCGTGGCGCGCTTCAACTTCACCATTGCACCGGAGACGCTGGCGCTAATGCGCACGATGGTGGACAACGGCGAAGTGGATGCGCTGGTGGCCGAACGCGTGTGGCAGGAACTCGCGCGCGGCCTGATGGAAAAACACCCCTCGCGTTTCTTCACCACGCTGCGCGACTGCGGCGCACTGCAAAGAATCATGCCGGAAGTGGACGCACTCTTCGGCGTGCCGCAAACTGAAAAATATCATCCCGAAATCGACTGCGGCATCCACACGCTACTGGTGCTGGACGACAGCGCGCAACACGGCTACCCGCTCGAAGTGCGCTTCGCCGCACTGACGCACGATCTCGGCAAAGCCACCACCCCGCCCGACATCTTGCCGCGCCACATCGGCCACGAAATGCGCAGCACGGACTTGCTCAAACCGTTTTGCGAACGCCTGCGCGTGCCCGGCGAATGCCGCGACATAGCCCTGCTGGTCGCGCGCCACCACAGCAACATCCATCGCGCCAAAGAACTGCGCGCCGACACCATCGTCAAACAGTTCGACAGTTGCGACCTGTGGCGCAAACCGGAACGCTACGCACTCATGCTGCAAGCCTGCGAATCCGACGCACGCGGCCGCACCGGCCACGAGCACGATGCCTACCCGCAATCCGCGTACCTGCTGCGCTGCGCACAAGCGGCACAGGCAGTGAACTCCGGCGAAATCGCCCGCGCCTGCGCCGACAAAAACCTGATCCCGGAAAAAATCCGCGAGGCGCGGATTGTGGCGGTGGAAGCTGCAATCGCTAATTTATAGCGGCACGCCATATCACCAGTTTTTCTGCGTAACGCATCCCCGCATGCGCCGGACTTGTCGATGGCAGCCGCTGAAATTCAAGTTGTGGCAATACCTGTTTATCCATCACAAACTTCCTGAAACTCTGCTCGGCTTTGCTGCCGTTGAAACACACCTTGGTGATGTGCGGATGCCGCGCGAAGAAGGCGGTGAAGTCGTTGGCAGTTTCCGCTCTGATGTCCGCGTCGAGACTGCCCTCGCGCTCGCAGGAGGCCAGCACATCCCATAGCGCGATGCCGGATGACCTCAGGATTGCCAGCCTTTGCGCATAGGGCAAGCCGGGATGCGCGCCGACCAGTTCGCCCATGATTTTCCAGAAGGCGTTTTGCGGGTGGGCGTAATACTGGTTTTGCCGCAGCGATTCTTTGCCGGGCATGCTGCCGAGAATCAGTATGGTCGCATCGGCATTTGCCACGGGCGGGAAGCAGCCGACGAGGATGTCGGCGCGTTCGCTCACAACATCCTCGACAAATCCCCGCGCAAAAATCCCGCCAGCGGTTGCTCCATGCCTTTGCCTAATGCGATCACTTTGAACAGCTCGCCCATTTCCGCCGGGCTGGTGAGTTTTTGCAGTTGGGCGGACAGCGGCAGGTAGGCTTTGAGATCGTCCGGCGACACTTCTTTGAGGAACTCCATCACGCCGTTGTTGAACAGGAAATGCGCTTGCGAGGTGTAGCCCAGGAAGTGCGCGCCGTGGTCGATGGCGGCTTCGGCGATGGCGGTGAAATCGACGTGGGCGGTGATGTCCTGCAAACCGGGCAGGTAGAACGGATCGTCGTGCGCGCGGTGGCGGTAGTGGCACATCAGCGTGCCGCGATTGCGTTGCGGATGGTAATACTCGCGCGCGCCAAAACCGTAGTCGATGAACAGCAGCGCGCCTTTGCTCATACGCTCGCACAGGCTGGCGACGAGGCCGCGCGAGGCGGGGGATACTTCGGTGAGGTAGTCGTCGGGAACGTTGATGGTTTGCGCGATGGCGAGCAGTGCGGCGTTTTCCGGGTTGCGGTCTTGCCAAGCGAAACCGTTTTCGTTGCAGACCACGCCGCGCTCAAGCACGCTGTCCGCCATCCAGTGCAACAGATGCACGGGCAGCGCATCTAACACTTCATTGCCGATCACCGCGCCCGAAAGCGTCTCCGGCAGCGCGTCCAGCCAATGCACGCGGGCGGCGAGGTGCGGTAGTTTTTCTTGGAGCAAGGCTTGCTGGCGCTGGCGCAGATCGGCGCTCACTTCCAGTATCGAGTAGCTTTCCGGCAGTTGGTTGAGCCGCTCCAGTTCGCCGAGAACATCCAGCGCCAGCTTGCCGCTGCCCGCGCCGAGTTCGAGGATGTGCGGGGTGCTGGCCTGCATCACCTCGACCAGTTGCCGCGCCACGGTGCGCCCGAACAATGCGGACAATTCCGGCGCGGTAATGAAGTCGCCCGCCTCGCCGAATTTGCGCGCGCCGGCGGTGTAATACCCTAGGCCGGGGGCGTACAGCGCCAGCTCCATGAAACGCGAAAAAGGAATCCAGCCGCCTTGGGCGGTTATTTCGCTTCGGATCAGTTCGGAGAGTTGCCGGCTATGGGCCAAAGCGTCGGCTGAGGGGGAAGGCAGTGATGTGGTCATGGTCAGGTATAATCCGCGAGGTGCTAAAGTTTAACAGTTTGAATAAAAACGTAGCGAGGAAGCTCAGATGCAAGGCGCACGAAACACAGCGAACGAGACATACCTTTTAGGTAGGCGAGAAAGCGAGTATCGGGCAACGCAGCAGATGAGACTCCGCAGTATTTTTTAGCCAACTGTTTGTGGAGAGGGCGATGCAAGGCAAAGTAGTGCTGGTGACCGGAGGAGCAAAACGCGTGGGCGCGGCGATCTGCCGCCGTTTGCACGCGGCCGGAGCAAACATTGTGATTCACTACCGCAGCTCCTTGTATGAAGCGCTGGCTCTGCGAGCGGAACTGGAAACCGTGCGCGAAAATTCCGTGCATTGCGTACAGGCTGATCTGCTCGATATTGCCGCACTGAAAGCGATGGTCGACGAGGCGGTCGAGCACTTCGGCAGGCTCGACGCGCTGGTCAACAATGCGTCCAGTTTTTATGCCACACCACTCGCCGATATCGACGAGCAACAATGGCATGATTTGCTTGGCACCAATTTAAAAGCGCCGATGTTTCTGGTGCAGGCTGCAGCTCAAGAGCTGCGCCGCCGCCACGGCGCCATCGTAAATATTGCCGACATCCATGCCGAACGCCCGATGCATGGACATGTGGTGTATAGCGCCGCCAAAGCCGGGCTGGTTGCGCTGACCAAAGGACTGGCTCAGGAACTTGCACCGCAGGTACGCGTTAATGCCGTGGCGCCAGGTGTGATTAGCTGGCCGGAAGATCCCGAGTGGGCGGACGAAGAGCGCCGCCGCAAAATCGTGGCGCATACGCTGCTCAAACGCGAAGGCGATCCGGACGACATCGCCCGTACCGTGCAGTTTTTGATTGCAGATGCACCTTACATTACGGGGCAAGTGATCTCCGTGGATGGCGGGCGCAGTATTAACCTTTGAAACCTTAACCCCAAACCCTCCCCAGCCCTCCCTTGTCAGGGAGGGTGCCGCGTGGCCCCTCCCCTGATAAAGGGAGGTTAGGTGGGGTTTGAATTGACGAGATTAACTATGAACGACAACATCCAGCCCATCCATTTCGAGCATCACTCCACCAATTTCAACCGCCTTAAAGGTCGGCTGGAAAGTGCCGTAGGCAAAGCCATCGGCGATTTCAATATGATCGAGAATGGCGACACCGTGATGGTGTGCCTCTCCGGTGGCAAGGACTCCTACACGCTGCTGGATATTCTGCTCACGCTGCGCAAGCGCGCACCGATCGACTTCAAAATCGTGGCGATGAACCTCGACCAGAAGCAGCCGGGCTTTCCCGCCGATGTGTTGCCGAATTATTTGAAAAAGGTTGGTGTTGATTTCCACATCGAAACGCAGGACACCTATTCCATCGTCAAGGCTAAAATCCCCGAAGGCAAGACCACCTGCTCGCTGTGCTCGCGCTTGCGGCGCGGCATCATCTACAAGGTAGCGGGCGAGTTGGGCGCGAACAAAATCGCGCTGGGTCACCACCGCGACGACATGGTGGAAACGCTGTTCCTGAATATGTTCTTCGGCGGCAAGCTCAAGGCGATGCCGCCGAAACTGGTGACCGACAAGGGCGACCACATCGTCATCCGCCCGCTGGCTTATTGCGCCGAGAGCGACATTGCCCGCTACGCGCGCGGCATGGAGTTCCCCATCATCCCGTGCAACCTGTGCGGCTCGCAGGAAAATCTGCAACGCCAAGCCATCAAGCAGATGCTGCACGAATGGGAGCGCCAGTATCCGGGACGCACGCAGACGATTTTTACCGCCATGCAAAACGTTAAACCTTCGCACTTGCTCGACGGCAATCTGTTCGACTTCAAAAATATGCAGTTGGGTACTACGGTAGAAGAAGGTGATATAGCATTCGACTAAACGAGCCTATGCAGGCAGGCGGTGAAGAGCATCACCCGGCATTAATTTTCCCAACAGGAACGGAGAAAAAAATGAACTCATGGCAAATTAGCACCTCTGGCGTTTTACTGGCGATGTTACTGGCTGGCTGCGCTACTTCGGTTAGCCACAACGTCAAACCCTCCGCCGCTCAGGTCGCCAAATACAACGAGCTTTCCGCGCTCGATGTGGTCGCCACGCTGGAAAAAAATGTGAATGAAGCCAAGAGCGCCAACATGCCGTTCCTTGCGCCGCACTACTATCGCGATGCGGCCAAAATTTTGAGCGAATGCCAAAGTGGCCTAGGCAGCAAATCCAAAGAGATACTGGTCAATAACGCCGCCAAGGCTGAAGCCATACTGGAAAAAGGCCGTTCGCTGTCATCCGTTGTGCAGTACCGTTTCGCCAAAGAACTCGAATACAAGACACAACTGGAAGAGCACAACGCCCCCAAGCTGCTGAGCAAAGAATATGAAAAAGTGATCGGCGAGTTTTCCCGGTTGATCGAGAAGGTCGAGCGCGAACAGGCCGACAGTATCGACAAAGATAAGGATGCTTTGCAGAAGACGATGCTTGATCTGGTGATCAAGGCCGTGCAGGAAAATGCGCTGCACGACAGCGAAGCCATCAATCTGGAAAGCAAGAAAAAGAACGCCGACAAACAAGCGCCCATCACCTACAACGAAGCGCTGCGCGTCTTTCAGGATGCCCGCAGCAAAATTGCCGCCGCGCACCACGACAAGGCACTGGTACAGCGTTTAAGCGCCGAGGCGCTGTTTGCCGCGCACCATGCGCAGCAAGTGAACGAGCGCGTTACACTGCTGCAAACCCAGCTGAACATCAGCCATCCGTCTAATGTGGGTGTCGGCATAGGCGTTGGCTCGGGCAGCGGTTCAGGTCTGCAATTGGGCCTCGGTCTAGGCGTGAGTACCAAACTCGCTCCCGTCGACAAAGTCACGGTAGAACAAGTCGTGCTGCATGAAGAAAACCATCTACTGGCAATCTCCGGCGCATTGGGGCTGAAAGACCTGCGCGACCTGCCGCTGGATCAGCAAGTGGAAGAAATCAAACGTGCCGCAGCAAGCGCGGCTCGCCAACCCAAGAGCGAAGCCAGCATAACCGTGACACCGCTACCTGCATCGTCACCCGCCCCCTCAGCAGACATTGAAGCTCGCTTAGCCGCCGCCAACGACGCGACCCGGCAAGCCATGGCAGAACTGGCGACTAAAGAGCAGCAACTGGCGGAGAAAGATCAGCAGTTAGTTGCGCAAACCCAGCAGGTGGAATCGCAAACTAACGAGCTCGCCAACAAGGAAGAGCAAATTAAAGATATGGCCGCCGAGTCTGAAAAGCTAAACGCGCAACTGGCCGACAAAGACGCTCAGATTCAAACCCTGAAAGATAAAGTGGCGCAGCTTGAAAGCGCGGCAGCAAAACCAAAGACAGCCAAGACGAAGGCAGCCAAACCGGCGAAGAAATAATCAAGCCGTCGCCGGATTCACCGCAACTTTGAAAATCACCTTGCGTATCGCGCCGCTGCCCACCAGCGGCGCATGCGCATCCTCCGGAAAGAAGATGCAGAAATGATCCGGCGGCACCGGCACATACGAAGCTGGTGCATCGTAAAAAAAGCGAATATCTTTTTCCTCGCTGTGCTCACTCACCGGATTCAGACAGTCCTCCAGCGGCTTCCAGCCCATAGTCTCATCGCCCTCCAGCACCAGTTGAATGTCGATGTAACGCCGATGCGCCTCCAACTTAGCCACCTCCTTTGCGCGACCCGACACATGCTCCACGATGGCAATCAAATCTTCGCCGGCGAGGTGATAACGCCCCGGAGCCATGTTGTATAGATCAGTGTCGCGGATGTAGTCAAACGCGCGCTGGAATAGCGGGTGCAGACTGGCATAACGGGAGGATTGGGAGAGGGAAGAGAGAATCATAACGTGTCCTGTTCGCGTAAATTAAATAAACCTCGCCACCATTCCCTTGGCAAACTGCCCCTGCAACGGTATCTGCACGCGATGCCCGCTACCGGATGCAACCGTCACCGCATCGCCCGCCATGCTCCTCATCTCTTTCACTTCGATGATGGAATTGCCGGAAGGATGGATGATTTCCAATTTGTCGCCGACCGAGAATTTATTCTTCACGTCGATCTCGGCCATGCCGTTGGCGCAGGCCACGATGTCGCCGACATATTGCTGGCGGAAGCTCTCGGAGTGGCCGCGCATGTAGTTTTGCTGTTCATGCGTGTGGTGACGTTCGTAGAAGCCGTCGGTGTAGCCACGGTTCGCCAGTGCGTCCAACGCGCCCAGCAATTCCAGATTGAAGGGACGGCCTTTGACGGCATCGTCGATGGCTTGGCGGTACACCTGCGCGGTGCGCGCCACGTAGTAGATGGACTTGGTACGGCCTTCGACTTTGAGCGAATCGATGCCGATTTTCACCAAGCGCTCGACGTGCTCGACGGCGCGCAGGTCTTTGGAGTTCATGATGTAGGTGCCGTGCTCGTCTTCCAGCACAGGCATCAGTTCACCGGGATGATCCTGACGCGAGATGACGTACACCTTATCCGCCAGCGGGTGGCGCGGTTGCGCGCCGCAATCGGAGAGCGGACTTTCTTTCAAGGCTTTGTCGAAATCGAAGTCGATTTTTTCGATGTGGCCGGTGCCGTCTTCAATCGCGCTATCCACTTTGTAATCCCAGCGGCAGGAGTTGGTGCAGGTGCCTTGGTTCGCATCGCGGTGGTTGAAGTAGCCGGAGAGCAGACAGCGGCCGGAGTAGGCGATGCACAACGCGCCGTGGATGAATACTTCGAGTTCGATGTCGGGACATTGCTGACGAATTTCCTCGATCTCGTCCAGCGATAGTTCGCGCGACAAAATCACGCGGGTGAGGCCGAGCGACTTCCAGAATTTCACCGAGGCGTAGTTGACGGTGTTGGCCTGCACCGAAAGATGCACATCCATTTCCGGCCAGCGCTCGCGCACCATCGCGATCAGGCCGGGGTCGGCCATGATAAGTGCGTCGGGCTGCATCTCGATCACCGGCTGCATGTCGGCCATGTAGGTTTTCACCTTGGCGTTGTGCGGCATCAGGTTGCTGGCGACGAACAATTTTTTGCCGAGCGCATGCGCTTCCTGAATGCCGGTGCGCAATTCTTCGAGCTTGAATTCGTTGTTGCGCGCACGCAAGCTATAGCGCGGTTGTCCGGCGTACACCGCGTCCGCGCCGAAGGCGTAGGCGGTGCGCATTTTGTCGAGAGTGCCGGCAGGGAGTAGCAGTTCGGGTGATTTCATTTAGAGTGTTCCCTCACCCCAGCCCTCTCCCGGAGGGGGAGGGTGTAGAGGTGGAGTAGTTATGCGTGATAGCCGAGTTGTTTCAGGATTTCCAGCGAGGCGTTCGCTTGGTTCAGGGTGTAGAAATGCAGCCCCGGTGCGCCGCCTGCGATGAGTTTTTCGCACAGTTGCACGACGACATCGCGGCCGAAATTTTGCACGGACTCCACGTCGTCGCCGTAGCCTTCCAGCGTCTTGCGCATCCAACGCGGAATCTCGGCACCGCAGGTGTCGGAGAAACGCGCAAGTTGCGAGTAGCGCACGATGGGCATGATGCCGGGCACGATGGGGGCGGTGATGCCGAGCTTGCGCGTTTCTTCGACGAAGCGAAAGTAGGCATCCGCATTGTAAAAATATTGCGTGATCGCCGAGTTAGCACCCGCGTTCATTTTGCGTTTGAAGTTGAGCATGTCGTCGCGTGCGGAGTTCGCCTGCGGGTGGAACTCGGGATAGGCGGCCACTTCGATGTGGAAGTGTTCGCCAGTCTCGGCACGGATGAATGACACCAGTTCGTTGGCGTATTGAAACTCGCCGATGCTGTGCATGCCGGAGGGCAGATCGCCGCGCAATGCGACGATGCGCTTGATGCCCATGTCCTTATAGGTGTGCAACAGCACGCGGATATTTTCGCGCGTGCTTCCGACACAGGACAAGTGCGGCGCGGCCTGATAACCCTCGGCATGAATTTTTCGGATCGTCTCCAGCGTGCGATCCTGTGTGGAGCCGCCGGCGCCGAACGTGACGGAGAAAAATTCCGGCTTGAGCGTGGCGAGCAGTTTGCGTGTTGCGGTTAATTTCTCCGCGCCTTCGGGTGTTTGCGGCGGGAAAAATTCAAAACTGATAATCGGTTTATTCACGATTGTTTCCTCATGATTTGTGCGGCAGCTGCGGAAAGCGCCCACGAAAAGATGCTGTACAGCACAGCGCCGACGACACCATTCCAGAAGCTCTCGACCACAAAGCCTTTGAGTATCGAACCCGTGAACCAGAACATCAGTCCGTTAATGACGAAGATGAACAGTCCCAAGGTAATCATGGTGACCGGCAGGGTAAGAACCAAAAAGATCGGGCGAATGAGCGTGTTAACTAAGCCCAGGAAAAACGCGGCAATCAAGGCCGCAGTAAATCCGTCCACGTGGATGCCGGGGACGAAATTGGCGACGGCGATAAGTGCCAGTGCATTCAGTATCCAGATCAGAATTAGATACATAGTTTTTCCATGGTAAGAGGGGCGGGAATATCCCGCCCCTGTGTATTATCTCACTTAGTAGGAGCGAGCTTGCTCGCGAAAGAGCCTTCTCCAGCAAAGCTCCTGCTGAGTTTGATTAATAGCGGTAGTGGTCAGCCTTGTACGGGCCTTGCTTCGGCACGTTGATGTAAGCGGCTTGCTGGTCGGTCAGCTCGGACAATTGAGCATTCAGTGTCTTCAGCTGCAAACGTGCGACCTTCTCGTCCAAGTGCTTAGGCAGCGTATACACGCCCACCGGATACTTGTTGCTGCCCTTCACCGCTTCCGTCCACAACTCGATTTGAGCGATGGTCTGGTTGGCAAAAGAAGAGGACATCACGTAAGACGGGTGGCCGGTGCCGCAACCGAGGTTGACCAGACGCCCCTTGGCCAGCAGGATGATGCGCTTGCCGTCCGGGAAAATCACGTGGTCAACTTGCGGCTTGATTTCTTCCCACTGGTATTTTTCCAGCGAAGCAACATCGATTTCGTTGTCGAAGTGGCCGATGTTGCACACGATAGCGTTGTTCTTCATCGCTTTCATGTGGTCATGGGTGATGACGTGGAAGTTGCCGGTGGTGGTCACGAAAATGTCGGCCTTGTCGGCGGCGTATTCCATGGTCACCACGCGGTAGCCTTCCATCGCGGCTTGCAGCGCGCAGATCGGATCGATTTCGGTAACCCAAACTTGTGCAGACAGTGCGCGCATGGCTTGTGCGGAGCCCTTACCCACGTCGCCGTAACCGCAGATCACTGCGATCTTGCCGGCGATCATCACGTCGGTGGCGCGCTTGATACCGTCCACCAGCGATTCGCGGCAACCGTACAGGTTGTCGAACTTGGACTTGGTGACGGAATCGTTCACGTTGATGCCGGGGAACTTCAATTCGCCGCGTGCGTGCATCTGGTACAAACGGTGTACGCCGGTGGTGGTTTCTTCGGTCACGCCCTTCACGGCAGCGAGACGCTTGGAGTACCAAGTCTTGTCGGTGGCCAGCTTGGCTTTGATCGACGCGAACAGGCAAGTCTCTTCTTCCGAGGTCGGCTTGCTGATGAGGGATGCGTCTTGCTCGGCACGTGCGCCCAGATGCAGCAACAGCGTGGCATCGCCGCCGTCGTCCAGAATCATGTTGGTCAAACCGCCGTCCGCCCATTCAAAAATGCGGTGGGTGTAGTCCCAGTATTCGGCCAGTGTTTCGCCTTTAACGGCGAAGACAGGAATACCGTCGGCTGCGATGGCGGCGGCAGCGTGATCCTGAGTCGAGAAGATGTTGCACGAAGCCCAACGAATTTCCGCACCGAGCGCTTTCAGCGTCTCGATCAGCACGGCGGTCTGGATGGTCATGTGCAGAGAGCCGGTGATGCGCGCGCCTTTCAGCGGTTGTGTCTTGGCGAATTCTGCGCGGATAGCCATCAAGCCGGGCATTTCACCTTCGGCGATAGCGATTTCTTTGCGGCCCCACGAGGCCAGATTGATGTCGGCGATGACGTAGTCTTTGTTAGACATAAAGCACTCCATTCATTTAGAAAGTTAATGAATGGGCGCCGTTGCTACGGTTGAACCATCTCCGCCGAGCCTGACAGTTTCACCAATCGGTGACTGCTGCAGCGCCCCTCGGCGGGGTGGGTGTTACGAATTACAGTCCGGCGTCTGCTCGCAATGCAGCAGCCTTGTCGGTTGCTTCCCAAGTGAACTCCGGCTCTTCGCGACCGAAGTGGCCGTAAGCGGCGGTGTTCTGGTAGATCGGACGCAGCAGATTAAGCATCTGCACGATGCCCTTCGGACGCAGGTCGAAATGGGTCTTCACCAGTTCGGTGATCTTCTCGTCGGAGATTTTTCCGGTGCCGTAAGTGGTAACCATGATGCTGGTCGGTTGTGCCACGCCGATGGCGTAGCTGATCTGCACTAGGCACTTGTCGGCCAATCCGGCAGCAACGATGTTCTTCGCCACATAACGTCCGGCGTAAGCGGCGGAGCGGTCAACCTTGGAAGGATCCTTGCCGGAGAATGCGCCGCCGCCGTGGGGGGCTGCGCCGCCGTAGGTGTCCACGATAATCTTGCGGCCAGTCAAACCGGCATCGCCGTGCGGGCCGCCGATTTCAAAGCAACCGGTCGGGTTCACCAGATACTTGATTTCGCCCTTGATGAGTTCTTTGGGCAGCATTGGCTTGATGATGTCTTCGATCACTGCCTCGTGCAGCGCCTTTTGTTTTTCCGGCGGAGAGAACTCCGGCGAGTGCTGGGTGGAAAGCACTACGGTGTCGATGCAGTAAGGCTTGCCGTGCTGGTATTTAACGGTAACCTGGCTCTTCGCATCCGGGCGCAGCCAAGGCAAACGACCGTCTTTGCGCAACAGCGCTTGGCGCTCAACGATGCGGTGCGACAGGTAGATCGGCAACGGCATCAGGGTATCAGTTTCGCGGCAGGCGTAACCGAACATCAAACCTTGGTCGCCAGCGCCCTGATTGAGGTAGTCATCGGAAGCGCGATCCACGCCTTGAGCGATGTTGGGGCTTTGTGTGCCGTAGCAAACATGCACCGAACAACCATCCGCATCGAAGCGCAAGCTCGGGTCGTCGTAGCCGATGCGTCGAATCGTTTCGCGCGCCACTTTGGCATAGTTAACATTTGCGCTGGTACTGATTTCACCGGCCAGCACGGTCAAACCGGTAGTAACTAATGTCTCGGCAGCTACACGCGCATAAGGGTCTTGAGCTAGAATAGCGTCCAGAATGGCATCGGAAATTTGGTCGGCAACTTTATCCGGGTGACCTTCGGAAACAGATTCAGACGTAAAAAAATATTCGCTCATTATGTGGCGCTCGCTTTGAGATTAAGCAAAAGGGCGCGCATTATAACAAAAACTTCGGTGTTGCCAGTTTTATGGATTTTTCCTCTGTGATGGTGTGGTTGTTTAACCAGTTGGCGCGTCTCCCCCTATCGGTATTACATCGTCTAGGCACGATAATGGGCTGGCTTACTTATTTGCTCTCGGGGCGCTATGCCCGCCGTTTGCGTGAAAATCTCGAACAGGCGCTGAAATTCATGCACAACGGCAACGAGTTGCGCGAAGCCGAATTCCGCAAGGTATTGCGTGCAAATATCATCGAGTCGGGCAAAGGTGCGATGGAACTGCCATGGGTGTGGGGACGCCCGCTGGACGAGGTGGTTGCCAGCATCAAACAGTGCCATGGCTGGGATCAGTTCGAGGCAGCGCACGCGCGGGGCAAAGGTGTCATCATCGCCACCCCCCATTTCGGCTGCTTTGAATTGCTCAGCCTCTATATCGCGGCGCGCCTACCGATGACCTCCATGTATCGCCCCCCGCGCTGGAAATTTCTCGATACGCTGATGCACGAGGGGCGGGAGCGCGGACAGACCAAGCTGGCCGCAACCGATATGAGCGGCGTGCGCCAACTTCTCAAAGCGCTCAAGCGCGGCGAGACCATCGGCGTATTGCCCGATCAGGCGCCGGGCAATGGTGAAGGTGAATGGGTGCCTTTCTTCGGACGCCCCGCATACACCATGACATTGGTCGGGCGACTGGTTCAGTCCAGCGGAGCCACCGTACTGATGTGTCACAGCAAGCGCCTACCCGATGGACAAGGTTACGAGCTGTATTTTTCACCGCTGACACTGGATTCCACTACTTCGATTCCGGCTCAGATCAACGCGGCCATGGAAGCTGTGATAAGCACTTGCCCCGAGCAATATCTTTGGAGCTACAACCGTTACAAAGTACCGCGCGGTGTGCAGCCTCCCGAGTCCACCAAGGAGCAATAATGTTGGCTCGCCTCGGCGTTTTTATTTTCTGGCTGATTCATTTTCTGCCGTTCCGCGTCATCGTCGCCATCGGCAACGGCCTTGGTGCATTGATCTATCCCTTTGCCGCCGAACGCCGCGAAGTGGGCATGATTAATCTTAAATTATGCTTCCCGGACATGAGCGAGGAAGCGCGCGAAAAGTTGGTGCGCGCGCATTTCAAGATGTTTTGCCGTGGAGCGATCGAGCGCAGTATTTTGTGGTGGGCAAGCGCCGAGCGCATCAGCAGCCTGATTCGCGTCGAGGGCATCGAACACTTCGACGCAATCAAAGACAAACCCTCCATTTTGCTCACGCCGCATTTCGTCGGCATGGACACGGGCGGACAGTGGATCGCACAGCACACCGACACGGTGTGCATGTATGCCAACCAGAAGAACATGTACCTGACCGAGTTGCTGCTAAATAAACGCGCCCGCTTCCGCAACCAGCACCTCTATTCACGCCAGGAAGGCTTGCGCCCCATCCTTAAGGGCATGCGCAAAGGTATGCCTTTTATTTATCCTACCGATCAGGACCAAGGCGTAAGGGACGGCGCATTCATTCCCTTTTTCGGCATCCCTGCCGCCACGATGACCTCGCTACCACGTATCGCACAAATGACGGGGGCGAAAATCGTCCCCAGCATTACGCGCATGCTTCCCGGCAGCCAAGGCTATGTGCTGACCTTTTACCCCGCATGGGAGAACTATCCGAGCGGAGACGACATCGCCGATGCGCGCCGCATGAACGAATTTATCGAACAGCGCATACTGGAAATGCCGGAGCAATATTTCTGGCTGCACAAACGCTTCAAAACCCGCCCTGTTGGCGAAGCCAGTTTTTATCCGGAATAACGCCCGACCATGAAATATCACGACCTGCGCGACTTCATCGCACAACTGGAAAAAATCGGCGAACTGAAACGGGTCAGCGCCCCCGTCTCCACGCATCTGGAAATGACGGAAATTTGCGACCGCGTGCTGCGCGCCCAAGGCCCGGCAGTTCTGTTTGAAAACGTGGCAGGACACAAGATGCCGGTACTGGCCAATTTGTTCGGGACACCGCGCCGCGTAGCACTGGGCATGGGTGAAGAGTCTATCGCCGCCCTGCGCGAAGTCGGCAAACTGCTCGCCTACCTCAAAGAGCCGGAACCGCCCAAAGGATTAAAAGACGCTTGGGAGAAATGGCCGATCCTCAAGCAGGTGCTCACCATGTCGCCCAAGGTGCTCTCTTCTGCGCCTTGCCAGGAAATCGTCTGGGAGGGCAAAGATGTCGATCTGTCAAAGCTGCCCATCCAGCATTGCTGGCCGGGCGATGTTGCGCCGCTGATCACTTGGGGGCTGGTGGTCACGCGCGGACCGAACAAGACACGCCAGAATCTGGGCATCTACCGCCAGCAAGTGCTCGCACCGAACAAAGTCATCATGCGCTGGCTCGCGCATCGCGGCGGCGCATTGGATTTTCGCGACCATTGCCAGAAGAATCCGGGACAACCTTTTCCCGTTGCCGTGGTGATCGGAGCCGATCCTGCAACCATACTCGGCGCAGTCACACCCGTGCCCGACTCATTATCCGAATACCAATTCGCCGGACTGCTGCGCGGCAGCAAAACCGAATTGGTAAAGTGCATCGGCAACGACCTGCAAGTACCCGCTTCTGCAGAGATCGTGCTGGAGGGCGTAATTCACCCGAGTGAGACCGCACTCGAAGGCCCTTACGGCGACCACACCGGCTACTACAACGAGCAGGACAAATTTCCGGTATTCACTATCGAGCGGATAACCATGCGCTCTAATCCGATCTACCACAGCACCTACACTGGCAAGCCGCCCGATGAGCCCGCCATGCTGGGCGTCGCTCTCAACGAAGTATTCGTGCCGCTGCTGCAAAAACAATTTCCCGAGATCGCCGATTTTTACCTGCCGCCAGAAGGATGCAGCTACCGCATGGCGGTAGTCAGCATCAAGAAGCAATACGCCGGTCACGCCAAGCGCGTGATGTTCGGTATCTGGAGCTTCCTGCGCCAGTTCATGTACACCAAGTTCATCATCGTGGTGGACGACGACATTGACGTGCGCGACTGGAAAGAAGTCATGTGGGCGATTACCACGCGCATGGATCCGGTGCGCGATACCTTGCTGGTGGAAAACACACCGATCGACTATCTCGACTTCGCCTCGCCCGTAAGCGGCCTTGGCGGCAAGATGGGACTGGACGCAACCAACAAATGGCCGGGCGAAACGCAGCGTGAATGGGGTACGCCGATCGTGATGGATGATGCAACTAAAACAAAAGTTGATGCTATGTGGGACGAGTTGGGCTTGTGATTTGCTGAGTAGCTAAAAAATAAAAAACCGAGGATAACCTCGGTTTTTTTGACTCTGTAGCAACGTAATTTTTAGAACAAGTAACCCGCAGAGAGCACCGCTTCGGTCATCCAAATATCCTGATCTGCCGAGCCCTGATATACCGGCACTCTTTTCAGAGCACCATAAGCCTCTTTTGCCGTGAGTTCGAGGTACATTGATTCAGTGACCCGGTAACGCAATCCCAGCTCGATACCAGCAGTCCAACCAAGGATTTGCCACCAATCGTTTCTACCCAAACAGCAACTACGATCTCCCCATTTTGGACCAACATCATTTGTTTTTCCTTGTATGGTATTTTCAGAGTGCGGCAGTAAAAATCCAGCCCCGATCCGGCTGATTGATTCCAAATCCCCGGGCTTTTGTTTCGGGCCATACAGGTGATGCAACCAGACCGCGTTCATCATGATGTGATTTAAACCATTGTGATGTACGTAATAAAATTGTTGCCTATCGAGTACCCAAGTCGTATCAACTGGTTGGTTGTTGATAGTACCAGTAACGTGCGCTGTTTGGCCGAGGTTGGTGTTGTATTTACTATGATCCAGAGAGAATTCGATGGCAAACGTTTTCTCGGGATCTGAAAACTTGCCAACTCGGATATTTTCCTGCGGATTGAAAAAATTAAAATTTAAAGTTGAATCGAGCCCTTCAGCTAACGTTGGGGCGGCGTCAGACGCTTCAACCTGATGCACCGTGTAACTATTGCCTAGTTCGGGCTGGGTAACATGGATATCGGAAGCTTGATACCATTGCCGACTATAGCCCCAGGAAAAATACCAGTTGTTTTTTTCTACCGGGATGATGTGCGGATTCGCTGTGCCGGAGTCTTGCGGCACTGCACTTTGTGTTGTGGAATTTTCGGAGCTCGCAATCAGCACAACCGAATTGCTTTCGGCCAGAACCGCCGCACAGGGCACCAAAGATAGAAGTGCCGCGAATATAAGCTGGCTGGTAAGTTTTGTATTCATGTTAAAGATTGCATTCATAAAAAATTAGGGAGAAGGCAGAGCTAAAGTGGGAATACCCACAATAAGAAGGAGATTATACTTAAAAGCCTATTGCTTTTGCAGCCATTCAATCAACGCATCCTGGGCCGCGCCGCCCAGCTTGGCATTCGGGTGATTAATCAGGAATACCAGCGTCCACTCTCTGCCGCTCTTTGAGCGCACATAACCGGCAATGGTTTTTACGCCTTCGAGTGTGCCGGTTTTCAGGTGCGCGTGGCTGGCGGCAGCGGTTCCTTTCAGGCGTCTTTTAACCGAACCATCCACGCCGAGTATCGGCAGCGACGCGGTGAACTCGGCACTTAGTGGGCTTTCTGCGGCGCTGCGCAGCAACTGCGCCAGATGCTGTGCGCTGATGCGCTCGCGACGTGACAGTCCCGCGCCGTTCTCCAATTCCAGCTCGGGAAAATTCAACCTTTTCTGTGCGAGCCAACCCTTCATGGCTTGAATACTCTGCGGTATCGTTGCCGCGCCGGACGGTGACGCGCCCAGCGTCAAAAATAATTGCCGCGCCATCACGTTGTTGCTGAATTTGTTGATATCGCGAATGGTCTCCGCCAGTGGGGCGGAATAGTGCGTGGCAAACAGCTTGGCAGATTTGCTGACCGGCCCTTCGCGGGTGTTGCCTTTCAACGTACCGCCAAGTTCCTGCCAGATCGCATTGAACACTGCCGCCACATAGCGCGTGTGCGGCATCACATTCAGATTTTGCTCGCGCTCACCGCATTCGCTCGGATAGCCACCCTGCAACACCACGCTGTCGCCGCGCGCCTGTATGCGGATGGAGTCATCCCAGTTTTCGCAATTGGGAGCAGGCTGCGGCGCGAGCTGGTTGTCGAGCTGCACACCTTCCAGCGGCGGCTCGCTGATGACCCGCAGGCGGTTACCGTCGGGCAAATAGCGCAAGCGCAGCGTGTTGAAATTCAGCAACAGTGCATCCGGCCCGACGTTGTAGGCGCGCACCGGATCATTGTCGAAATCGGCGGGGTCGTGTTCGGGAATATTGAAGAAGCTGCGATCCAACACCAGATCACCGTGAATTTCGCGCAGTCCGCGCGCGCGCAATTCGCTCAGCCACAACCAGAATTGCTCGATGTTGAATTTCGGGTCGCCGTAGCCTTTCAGAATTAAATCGCCTTTCAGCACGCCTTTATCCAGTGATCCGTCCAGCCAAGCCTCGGTCTTCCATGTGTAGGTCGGCCCCAACAATTCCAGCCCCGCATAAGTTGTCAGCAGCTTCATGGTCGACGCAGGATTCATCGCCCGCTGCGCATTGATACTGATGAGCGGCGCGCCGCCGTTAATTTCGCGTACTTCAATGCCGACACTGTTTTGCGGAATATGCGCCTGATTGAGCGCATCGCGCACCTGTCCCGGCAGGGCGATAGCCCCGGCGTTGGGAATAAGACTCAGACAGAACAGTGAAGCATAAAGGAATTTCATGTAAGGCTTTAACTTAGGCGATTGATAATAGAAAGGGTTTGCGCAACAAGAAAGTCTATGTCGCTTTCGCTGATGATGTAAGGCGGCATGAAATATACCGTGTTCCCCATCGGACGCAACAGCAACTCGTGCTCCAGCGCGAGGCTGAAACTGCGCTGGGCAAAATCGGCATGCGGCGTATCGACTTCAAACGCCCAGATCATGCCGGTGTTGCGGAAGTTTTTGACCTTGGGATGTTCACGCAACGGCGCGGCGACACGGTTGAGGTAGGCGGCCTTGCTGCGATTGGCGTTCAGCACATCATCGCTGGCGAAAATATCCAGCGTCGCCAAGGCCGCGCGGCAGGCCAGCGGGTTGCCCGTGTACGAGTGCGAATGCAAAAAGCCGCGCGCCATTTCGTCCGCATAGAAGGCTTGGTAAATTTCATCGGTAGTCATCACGATGGACAAGGGCAAGTAGCCGCCAGTGATGCCCTTGGAGAGCAACAGGAAATCAGGCGAAATCTGCGCTTGTTCGCAGGCAAACATCGTCCCGGTACGCCCCATGCCCACCGCGATTTCATCCGCAATCAAATGCACCCGATATTGGTCGCACAGCTCGCGTGCCCGGCTCAAATACGCCGGGTGATACATCGCCATCCCCGCCGCCCCCTGCACCAGCGGCTCGACGATCAGCGCTGAGATGCTGGCGTGGTGTTGCTGCAAATGCGCCTCAAGTTGCGCCGCGCAACGCAGCGCAAAACTCCGCGCGTCCTCGCCCTCTGCCGCGTTGCGGCTATCCGGGCTGGGTACGGTCGCATTCTGGAAAATCAGCGCGCCGTAAGCCTCTTTGAACAACGCCACATCGGTCACCGACAATGCCCCCAGCGTCTCGCCGTGATAGCTATTTTGCAAACTCAAAAACTGCGTCTTCTGCGGCTGCCCGCTGTTACGCCAATAGTGGGCGCTCATCTTCAACGCGATCTCGGTCGCCGATGCCCCGTCCGAACCGTAGAAGCAATGCCCCAGTCCGGCGGGAGCGAGCTCGCGCAATCTTTCCGACAACTGCACCACCGGCTCATGGGTAAAGCCCGCCAGCATCACATGCTCCAGCTTGCCGAGCTGATCGGTGATGGCGGCATTGATGCGCGGGTTGCTATGCCCGAACAAATTGACCCACCAGGAACTCACCGTATCCAGATAGCGCCTGCCATCGAAATCATACAGCCACACCCCCTCGCCGCGCCGGATGGGCACCAGCGGCAAAGTCTCGTGGCGCTTCATTTGCGTGCAGGGATGCCAGACCGCAGAGCGGGAACGGGCGAGCAGATCGGTGTTGTGCATGGGCGAGCCAATTTCAAGAAGGCGCTGATTTTAGCGTATCTAAAAATGAATTTTCTCCGCGCTCTTGAAATATGCCCCCCGCGCCCCTATTATTAGCAGTCGCTGGCGTCGAGTGCTAACCGGCGCCGCCATTTTTAGTTAACTGTATGTATTTAGGAGATAAAGCATGAAGATTCGTCCCTTAAGCGATCGCGTCATTGTTAAGCGTTTGGAAGAAGAGCGTAAAACTGCGTCCGGTATCGTGATCCCCGACGCGGCGACCGAAAAGCCGGATCAAGGCGAAGTCATCGCTGTAGGCAACGGCAAAGTCGGCGACGATGGCAAAGTGCGCGCCATGAGCGTCAAAGTCGGCGACAAGGTCATGTTCGGCAAATATTCCGGTCAGGCATTCAAGCTCGATGGTCAAGAACTGTTGACGATGCGTGAAGACGACATCATCGGCATCGTTGAAGCCTAAGCACAATAAATTTCATCAGGAGATAAAAACATGGCAGCAAAAGACGTAAAGTTTCATGACGCAGCCCGCGCCAAGATGGTTGTCGGCGTAAACATTCTGGCCGACGCGGTTAAAGTTACTCTGGGCCCCAAAGGCCGCAACGTGGTTTTGGATCGCTCCTACGGCGCGCCTACCATCACCAAGGACGGCGTATCCGTTGCCAAAGAAATCGAACTGAAAGACAAGTTCGAGAACATGGGCGCGCAAATGGTTAAGGAAGTGGCTTCCAAGACTTCCGACGTGGCCGGTGACGGTACAACCACCGCGACCGTATTGGCTCAATCTATCGTTCAGGAAGGCATGAAGTTCGTTGCCGCCGGCATGAACCCGATGGACCTGAAGCGCGGTATCGACAAGGCTGTGATCGCCGCTGTTGAAGAACTCAAGAGCATCTCCAAGCCTTGCACCACCAGCAAGGAAATCGCCCAAGTCGGCTCGATCTCTGCTAACTCCGACACCATCATCGGCGAGAAAATCGCTGAAGCGATGGACAAGGTTGGCAAGGAAGGCGTTATCACTATCGAAGACGGCCAAGGCCTGCAAGACGAGCTTGATGTAGTTGAAGGTATGCAGTTCGACCGTGGCTACCTGTCTCCGTACTTCATCAACAACCAAGACCGCCAAATCGCGGCGATGGACAATCCGTACATCCTGTTGCACGACAAGAAGGTTAGCAACATCCGTGATTTGCTCCCGGTACTGGAACAAGTCGCCAAGTCCGGCCGCCCATTGCTGATCATCGCTGAAGATGTTGACGGCGAAGCACTGGCAACTCTGGTGGTGAACAACATCCGTGGCATCCTGAAGACTGTTGCTGTTAAGGCTCCGGGCTTCGGCGACCGTCGCAAGGCCATGCTGGAAGACATCGCCATCCTGACCGGCGGTACTGTGATCGCTGAAGAAGTCGGCCTGTCTCTGGAAAAGACAACGCTGGCTGAATTGGGCCAAGCCAAACGCATCGAAGTGGGCAAAGACAACACCACCATCATCGACGGCGCAGGCAAGGAAGACGCGATCAAGGGTCGTATCTCCCAGATCAACAAGCAAGTTGAAGAGTCCACCAGCGACTACGACAAAGAAAAACTGCAAGAGCGCAAAGCCAAGCTGGCTGGCGGCGTTGCCGTTATCAAGGTCGGTGCCGCAACTGAAGTTGAAATGAAAGAAAAGAAGGCTCGCGTTGAAGACGCGCTGCACGCAACCCGCGCCGCCGTTGAAGAAGGCATTGTTCCCGGAGGCGGCGTTGCATTGCTGCGCGCCAAGGCTGCCGTAGCCAAGCTGAAGGGCGACAACCACGACCAGGACGCCGGCATCACTATCGTTCTGCGTGCGATGGAAGCACCGATGCGCGCAATTGCACAAAACGCCGGTGACGAGCCGTCTGTAATCGTCAACAAGGTGCTGGAAGGCAAAGGCAGCTACGGTTACAACGCGGCAAGCGGCGAATACGGCGACATGCTGGCGATGGGCGTAGTTGACCCAACCAAGGTCACCCGTACCGCACTGCAAAACGCATCCTCCATCGCCGGTCTGATGCTGACCACCGCATGTATGGTTGCAGAGCTGCCTGAAGACAAGCCTGCTGCCGGCGGTATGGGCGGCGGCGACATGGGCGGCATGGGTGGTATGGGCGGCATGATGTAATTAAACGCTGACGGGTTCGCCCGTCACGGTTTAATGCTGCACAAAAAGAACCCCGCTCCGGCGGGGTTCTTTTATTTTGTCGAAACTCTCGGTTTGCATTAATCGCGATAGTCGTTATAATGCGCGCCTTCGTAAAGATGGCTCGGTAGCTCAGTCGGTAGAGCAGAGGATTGAAAATCCTTGTGTCGGTGGTTCGATTCCGCCCCGAGCCACCAGATGTATAAAGGCTTGCAGTGATGCAGGCCTTTTTTACGTCCAGCGTCTATGCGGGACGTAAAGCACCGCTGCAAAATAAAAGCCGCCGACTATTTCTAGTCGGCGGCTTTTATTTTCAACCTGACCACTGAACAGAACGTTCTAATCGGTTATTTCACAACCGTTTCCAAAACAACCAGCACCACCAAAACAACGACGGCCAATACCGGTGAAAAATGAAACTCTGACTCACTTGTGAGGTTGTCGCTTAATTCCATATTCATGCTTTTGCGGGATTGATAGCTCATGTTTTGCCCTCCTGAAAAGTGAACTGCGGAGGGAGCATAGCACAATATGTAGTGTCGGTAGCGACACTCAACAACTAGATGCAGTGCCTTGTTAAGAAACCAAGGCAATTACCTGAATTTACAATTTTTATTTAAGGGAGATGTTGAAACAATGATGTCTGCGGATGCAGAAGAGGAATTTTGGCGACCAACTTAAGTTGGTCGGAGTGAGAGGATTCGAACCTCCGACCCCTGCGTCCCGAACGCAGTGCTCTACCAGGCTGAGCCACACTCCGAGTGTTACGGGTACTTCTAAAAATCCATATTTCATCCCAACTGCTGCGTTGCGGAAAAAATTTAGTTCCGGCTAACCTAAAGGTAAGCCTTCTCTGAAACTTCGTTTTCTTGCTTACATATCATCCATATGCGGTGCTGCGAAATTTTTTCCGCGCCTTGCATTTGGGCGAAATCTGCATTTTTAGAAGCACCCTACAAAAACTAAGCTTGTCGCGATGCGGCAAGCTTGGCTAATTCTACCAAAGATTGTTTGTATTGAGAATCCGTGATTGCCGACAATTCGGCGATCGCCTTGTCGGCTTCGAGCTGCGCCTGCTGGCGGGTGTAGTCCAGCGCGCCGGTCTGCTGCACGATCTGCAACACCTCGGCAAAGCGGTTGATGTCGCCCTGCTCGATTGCCTCGCGGATCACCTGCGCTTGCGCGGGCGTGCCGTGCTGCATGGCGTAGATCAACGGCAGCGTCGGCTTGCCTTCGGCCAGATCGTCGCCCAGATTCTTGCCGATTTCTTCCGCGTTGCCGGAATAATCCAGCACATCGTCCACCAACTGGAATGCCGTACCCAAGTGCATACCGTAGCGCGCGGCGGCCTCTTCGGCGGCGGCATCCTGCTTGGCGATAATCGCGCCCAAGCGCATGGCCGCCTCAAACAGCTTGGCCGTCTTGCGGTGAATCACGCGCAGATAATTTTCCGCGTCCACATCCGCGTCGTTGCAATTGAGCAACTGCAACACCTCGCCCTCGGCGATTAGGTTGGTCGCATCGGCCAGCGTTTGCATCACGCGCATATCGCTGGCCTCCACCATCATCTGGAAAGCGCGCGAATACAGAAAGTCGCCGACCAGCACGCTGGCGGCATTGCCGAACAGGGCATTGGCGGTTTCGCGGCCACGGCGCAATTCGGACTCATCCACCACATCGTCGTGCAACAGCGTTGCGGTGTGGATGAACTCCACCACGGCGGCCAGATCAAAATGCAGCTTGCCTTGATAGCCGAAGGCACGTGCCGACAGCACCACCAGCGCCGGACGCAAACGCTTGCCGCCGCTGGCGATGATGTACTCGCCGACCTGGCTGACCAGCGCCACATCGGACTGCAAGCGCGAACGGATAACTTGATCGACAGCAGCCATATCGGCCGCGATTAATTGGTTTAATTTTTCTAGAGACACGGACTATCCTGAAAATTCGTGGTGCGTCAAAAATACAAAGGCGCGCATTGTCGCATAAACCTCTAAGTAGGTTTACCCCCTCACTTTACGCCATGAATAAAGCCCGATGCCAACGCCCAGCACGCACAGCGCCTCGACATAATGCGCGGGGGCCAGCTTATCCAGCGGCAACAGCAAGCTCACCATCACCGGAGTCAAGCCGCCGAACACCGCATAGGCCACGTTGTACGAGAACGACAAGCCGGAAAAGCGCACCGCCGCAGGGAAGGCCTTCACGGCCAAGCTCGGCACAATGCCGATCACCCCGACAAAGAAACCGCACAAGGCATACATCACATTAATATTCTCCGGTGCAATCGCCACCTGCTGGTAAAACAGCGCCGAAGTGATGCCCAGCATCACGCAGCCCAAGGCCAGCATGCGCCCCGCCCCGAACTTATCCGCCGCCGCGCCGAACGCCACGCAACCCAAGCTCAAAAACAAAGTCGCAATACTGCTGGCCTGCAATGCCGTCGCGGCGGGAATGGCGTAGAGCTTCTGGATCAAAGTCGGCGTCATCAAAATCATCACCACAATCGCCGCCGACAGCAGCCAAGTCATCAGCATGGTGAGAATCACCGCTGGGCGATGCTCGCGCACGACCCGGCGCAAAGGCAACTCGTTCGCCAGCTCCTGCTTCGCCTGCATCTCCTTGAACACCGGCGTTTCATGCAGCCACTGGCGCAACCACACCGACACCAGCCCGAACACCCCGCCGACGATAAACGGAATGCGCCAGCCCTCGGCCAACACCTCGGCGGGCGTGTACGATTTATTCACCGCCATTGCCACCAGCGAACCCAGCAAAATCCCGCCCGTCAGCCCCGCCGTCAGCGTGCCGCAGGCAAAGCCCACATGGCGCGGCGGCACATGCTCCGACACAAACACCCACGCCCCGGGCACCTCGCCGCCAATCGCCGCGCCCTGCAACACACGCAACCCCAGCAACAACAGCGGCGCCCAGATGCCGATGCTGGCGTAAGTCGGCAGCAAACCGATGGCCAGCGTCGGCAGCGACATCAACAAGATGCTCAGCATGAACATGCGCTTGCGCCCCAGCAAATCACCGAAATGCGCCATCACAATCCCGCCCAACGGCCGCGCCAGATAGCCCGCCGCGAAAATGCCGAAGGTCTGCACCTGCCGCAACCAGTCCGGCATATCGGGCGGAAAAAACAACTGCCCGATCACCACCGCGAAGAACACAAAAATGATGAAATCGTAAAACTCCAGCGCACCTCCGAGGGCGGCCAGCAGCAGGGTTTTATAGTCTTGGCGGGTCAGAGCGCGCATAAACAAATCTTTTCAAATTGAACGGGGCGGGGATTTTAATTCATTGTGACCCGTCATCTGCGCGGTTTCATGCCATGCTGCTTTACGCCATTAACGCCGCGCGTTACTATGCCACCATGATTGCATCCTTCAATTGCAAAGTGACCGAGGCGCTGTTCAAACGCGAACGCGCGCCGCGCTTCGCCAATATTGAACGCATTGCGCGCCGCAAACTGGAGCAACTGGAGTGGGCCGCCAATGTGGAAGACCTGCGCATACCGCCGGGCAATCGGCTGGAGGCATTGAAAGGCAACCGCAAAGAGCAATGGAGCATCCGCATCAACGACCAGTGGCGCGTGTGTTTTAGGTTTGAGAACGGCAATGCACTGGACGTTGAGATCGTTGATTATCACTGAGGAGGTTAGACCATGAAACCAACCCCTATTCACCCCGGCGAAGTTTTGCTGGAAGATTTTTTAAAACCGATGGGCATCAGCCAATACGCGCTGGCCAAGGCCATCGCCGTGCCGCCGCGCCGCATCAACGAAATCGTGCACGGCGAACGCGCCATCACAGCGGATACCGATCTGCGCCTGTGCAAATTTTTCGGCCTGAGCGAAGGCTATTGGCTGCGCGGGCAAGCACGCTACGACACCGAAATCGCCAAAGACAAACTCGGCGATGTGCTATCGCGCATACAGCACTACCAGCCGTTGGCGGCGTAAGGCAATTATTCAGGGAACTCGCGCGTGAAGAAGTAAGGCTGTAACAGGCAAAGATCGAATCGAAGATTCTGTTCATACGCGGGCAAAAAGTCATGCTGGATGCGGACTTGGCGGAACTCTACGGAGTGGAGACCAGACGGCTGAACGAGCAAGTAAGCCGCAACAAAGATCGCTTCCCGGAAGACTTCATGTTCCAACTCACCGCTCAGGAATTTGCCAACTTGAAGTCGCAATTTGCGACATCAAGTTGGGGCGGTCGGCGCAAGCTTCCTTATGTATTCACGGAGCACGGCGCAATCATGGCGGCCAGTGTATTAAATTCCCAGAGAGCGATTGAAATAAGCGTTCACGTAGTACGAGCCTTTGTCCATTTGCGCGATTTGGTCTCAAGCAACAAAGAGCTTTCGCAAAAACTAGACCAACTCGAACGCAAGGTCGCAGGCCATGACCGCGCCATTGCCGAACTCATCAACGCCATCCGCCAGCTAATGGCTCCTTCCGCCCCGGACAAAAAACGCCCCATCGGCTTTGCGCCGTGGGAGAAAAAGCCATAGGTACGAGATCAAAACATTCGGCGCAATACCTCATGGCACTCGGTTAAGCCGAAAGAGAGTTACGGCAACGTCCCCTCCCCCTTGCAGGGGGAGGGTTAGGGAGGGGGTAGAAACGTGACACCTTCTCCGAGTCTACCCCCATCCTAGCCTTCCCCCTGCAAGGGGGAAGGGATAATCACGGTGAGTTATTTTTCCTTAACCGAGTGTCATGAGGCGCAATACCGAATGCGCGGACGGGCTGATCGGCCGGGCGAAAATCACAAGTCACGACAAGATAGCTTGACCTATAATCCAGTCATTATTTCGGTCTTAATTGGAGGGTGACATGGAACAGCTTTATGCCAATGCCTCGGTCAGCATCAGCGAATTGAAGAAAAATCCATCCGCCATCATTCAGAGCGCGGAAGGCTTTGCGGTGGCAATCCTTAACCACAACCGTCCGGCGGCGTACCTCGTTCCCGTGGCCGCTTTCGAGGCGATGATGGATCAACTGGACGATCAGGCACTTGCGCGTTTGGTCAAAGAGCGCCAAGCCGAGAAATCGGTCGAGGTTTCGCTGGATGACCTATAGGCTGGAATTCAAAACTTCTGCGCAGAAAGAATGGCAGAAGCTGGACAGTTCGATCCGCGAACAGTTCAAAAAGAAACTGATCGAACGGCTGGCACAACCGCGCGTCGAATCGGCGCGACTTGCCGCCATGCCGGACTGCTACAAAATCAAATTGCGCGCTGCCGGGTATCGGCTGGTCTATCAGGTGGAAGACACAACCGTCACCGTGATTCTAGTTGCGGTCGGCAAGCGCGAAGACAGCGCGGTTTATCTGGCGGCAGCAAAACGTATTAAATAATCCGAGTTACAAAAGGCATCGAATGAAACAAACCATAGGCGCAGGCATCATCACTTACGAATCGGACATCTGGAAAACAGCCGACACTTTGCGCGGCTGCGCCATCAAAGAAAGTGACTGGCCCGGTTACATGATGCCGTTCTTTGCGCTGATGCTGGTCGAGTCGCGCATCCGCAGGCTCAGAGCCGAAAAGATCGCAGAATACAAAGAAGCTACCGGAGAGCAGTTCGACGAAGAAAATATCGAACACCTCACTTGGCTGGATATGTCCGTCAAAGCCGCAGGTAAGGGCTACCATCAAGACGTGGTCATGCACGGCAAAGGGCTGAAAGAAACTTGCCAAGTGCCCGGCGGTAACTTCCTCAACCGCTTCACCACACACCTCGAACAATACGACCCGGAAACGCGCCGCTTGTTGGGCATGGGCTATGTGGCCGGATTGCCCAAGTTTTTGGACATACAAGGCAAGGCACTTTCACTATGGAGCATGCCCAATCAACCGCTGTATGCTTTCGCGCAGAAGTGGGGCAACATCGACCTTACCGGGTTCGACAACTCCGAAGTCACCACCATCGAAGAACACATCAAACGCAAATGGGCAGACATCTCGGCGGAAACGGCGGGTGAACAATACACGCCCTCCGATGTGATCGACCTTGCCAGCGCGCTCATTGTCGAATTATTCAAAGAAAGCAAAGACACCAAAGGCATCGCCGACGTTTACGACATGACCTGCGGCGGCGGCAACTTTGTTTACGCCATGGAAGACTCATTGCGCGAAGCATTCCCCAAGCTCTCGGTGCGTGCGCGCGGGCAAGAACTGAACGATGCCTTGTATGCGTTAGCCGCCATCGAAGCGCGCTTCCGCAGCGATGCCAAAATCGAATGGGGCAACACTCTCACCGATGACCGTTTCCTCGGCGACAAATTCGACGCCATCATGGCCAATCCTCCGTATGGCGTGGATTGGAAAGACTTCAAAGCCACCATCGAAGCCGATGCCTCGGGGCGCTTCGCCAAGAACCGTCTGCCGCCCACCTCGGACGGGCAACTGCTATTCCTGCAACACGCCGCCTTTCACTTGAAAGAAAACGGTGTCGCCACCATCGTGCATTCCGGCTCCACGCTATTCTCCGGCGATGCGGGCGGTGGCGAATCGGAAACACGCCGCTGGCTACTGCAAGAACAAGACATGGTTGAAGCCATCATTCAATTACCCAAGAACGAATTTTTCAACACCGGCATCTCCACCTACCTGTGGGTGCTCAACAAAAACAAACCCAAAGTGCGCCGAGGCCGTTTACTGCTCATCAACGCCGAAAACAACTTCGTCAAACTTGAAAAAAACCTGAACAAAAAAAACTGCAAGATCGACGCGGCCAACTGCGCCAAGATCGTGCAAGCCTTCCACGCTTACACCGACGGCCCCATCTCTAAAGTACTTACCGTCGATCAACTGCTCTACAACAAAGTCGAAATCATCCTGCATCGCCACGACGAAGCCGGGCGCGCAGTACAGGAAGAACAAGCCATTGAGGGCGACATCATTACCATTACGATGGGCGAGCAAAGCCATGAAATCAAAAACGGCCCGTTGCTCAAACCCGAAGAGCTCACTGCCAAAGAGGCGGCGGCAAAATTCAACGAAGCCATCAAGTTGGCTGAAACCATCACCGTGCAATCCGGCGCACACCGCTACACTCGCAACAACGAAACCGGCGCAATCCAATTGATCGACGGCAAGACCGTCACTGAACTCGGCCTCGGCGTACTGAAAGTCAAAGCCAGGGTTGCCAAAGCCAAAGGCGAAGAGGTGCTCAAAGTCGAAGTCACCCTCGGTCCGCTGAAAGAGAAAGACACCGAAACCACCGCCTTCGCTTCCGACGCAAAGGCCAACGAAAAAATCATCGCTGACTTTCTAGTAGCGTGGGTGAAAGAACCGTTCGAGCGCGTGACGGGATGCGGGAAAGTGGGTTGTGAAATCAACTTCAACAAGCAATTCGCCAAGAAGAACGAAGTGCGCCCAGTCAAAGTGTTGCTGGCAAAACTGCATAAACTCAATACTAAAAGTGTGGAACTAGAAGTTGCCTTCGACGCTAGCATGGGAGTGACGAATACAGAGAAATTGGCTCAGTTTATGATGAGCACTCTGAGTCTACCCACTACTCTGTCTACCGCTCCCCAACCTTCATACACACCAAGGCGCGGCGGCAAGCGCATCGCTACGCGGGATTCTCATTAATCATGGCAAGAGCGATGAAGGATTCCGGCGTTGCATGGATCGGCAAGATTCCGCATGGCTGGGAAGTCCGTACCTTAAAGTCAGTGGCCACAGTAAACGATGATGTTTTGAACGAAAATCTTGCCGCTGATTTAATCATCGAATATGTCGACATTAGTTCTGTTTCGTTCGACAAGGGAATCGAAGTCACTCAGATGATGGAATTCGGAAATGCACCTTCGCGAGCTCGAAGGCTGGTGAAGCATGGTGACATAATTCTCTCAACTGTACGGACATACTTGCGCGCAATTGCCCCGATTATTCAGCCGCCATCAAATTTGGTGGTTTCAACTGGGTTTGCGGTTATCCGGCCAAGAAAAAATATTGTTTTTGCGTTTATAAAATACAGCTTGCAAGACGATTTTTTTATGGGTGAGGTTGCTGCGCGCTCAACTGGTGTGAGCTATCCCGCCATCAATGCAAACGAATTGATGGCGATTCAAGTGGTCATCCCCCCTATTTCTGAACAGTGCGCCATCGCCGAATACCTCGACCAGCAAACCGCGCTGATAGACCAACGCTTGAGCACCTTAGAAGAGAAAAAGTCCGTATTGGTCGAACTGCGCAAAGCCACCATCCACGAAGCTGTCACCAAAGGCTTGAACAAAAACGCCCCGATGAAAGATTCGGGTGTGGCGTGGATTGGTGAGATTCCCGCGCACTGGACAAGATTGCGTATCAAAGATGTGTGCCGTGCATACATTGGGGCGACAGCTAAAGAGGCTCGCTACTATGTGGGGTTAGAGCATATCCAGCCATGGCTGGGAACGTATCAAGCAGCCGACCGTGCCGAAATTGAAGCGTCAACGGGACAGTTGATTGCCGCAGGGGTGATGTGTTTTTCCAAGTTGCGCCCTTATTTGGCGAAAGCGTTTGTTGCGAATGAATCACTGTTCGTCACAACCGAGTTACTGACTTTCATCCCTCGCAGTGCCGTTGTTGATGCAGATTTTTTAACTCGCTATGTTTTGACGCACGGCTTCATTACCGAAGTGAACGATGCAGTGGCGGGGACAAAAATGCCGCGTGTTGATTGGCAGATTTTTGCTACGCGAACTATATTTCTGCCGCCACTTGATGAGCAACTCGCCATCGCCAACCACCTCGACCAACAAACCCAACACATCGATGCACAACTCGCGACGCTGGACGAGCAGGCACAGGTATTGAAAGAGTTGCGCAAAGCCATCATCCACGAGGCGGTGACGGGCAAGATTGATTTGAGCGGCGTTGAATCAGGAGAGGGCGCCAGATGAACACGCTACGCCTCTGTACTGCCAAGGATTTTCATGCCTGCCAGTACGCTCGATAAAGAAGGGGGAATTACCCTTTAGTGAGGGTAATAGTTGGGGTAGTAGTGCGGGTGGTTGTGGCGGCGGCGAACGTCATCCGGCTGCAAAATCCCCCTTGCTAAAGGGGGAAGTGGGTTGCTTTTCTGATGGATGTTTTGGGTTTAATAGGGATTTGCTATGGCTTACGGATTCAAGGAAAACGATTTTCAGCACGGGGTGTTTCTGCCGTTCTTCACTGCGCCCGAGCCTGCAGGGTTGAACTGGATGGAGGGTAAGCCCACCGACATCGACCGCGACAAGTGGATTGTTCCTGCCGACCTGTTGGAGTTTTTGAAAAACGGTTGCCCGCAGAATGCGGCTGCGTTCAAGCAGGCAAGCAAGCCGTTCGATTCCGATGTGGAATTTTTAAATGAGTTGTGGGCGAGTGTGCTGGCGCAAAAGTTGCGCGACAGCGCCAATGCGGCGGTGGTGTTGCGCGACAATCTGGTGTTTCAGGGGCAGACCTTTGTGTTGTGGAACGAAGCGCCGCGAGCCGGGGCGGACAAGTCGGCTCCAGCGTTGTTTGAAGCCAATCGTTTGCGGGTGATTGCCGAGGCCACTTTTGAGCGGCATTTCCCCATCACCAACAAGCGCATCAAGCGCCGTCCCGATGTGGTGTTTTTCGTCAACGGTTTGTATTTTTCCTACGCGGAGTTGAAGACGGCGCAGACCGGGCAAACCGCGGCCAACAACGGGCGCAAGAAGATCGCGCACAACTGCATCGAGGCGGCAATCTGCGCGCTGAACGAGGCGCGCGAACGCTATGCGGCGCAAGGCGGCGTGTGGCCCGGCTTCCGTAGTCGCAATTTGCTGGAGGCGGAGCGGCATCGCATCCGTCAGGACATTTGCCTGTATGAACGCGCCACCCATATCAGCAGCATTGATATGGGTAACTTGATGATCTTAAGCGACAGCGACTGGCTGCTGGGCGAGGTGGATGATGCCTTGTTGAAGGATAACCAGATTGCCTTGGGCTCGACCATTCCAGACAAATTGATTGAGTGCTTTGCGCGTGCGCCGGAGATGCGCGACAAGACGCCTTCGACGGCGGTGGCGGAACATTTGGCTTCGATGTTTCATCCTGCGCACGGGGTGGATAAGGAGATTCATTTCTTCAATCAATTGCGCCCCAGCCGCACGACTAGCCAAGTAGAGATGCTGCGTCCACGCCCTGCGCAGCGCGCCATGCTGTATCAGGCGATGTGTCGAGTGGATGAGCTGTATGCCAATGAGAATATCGCCAAGATCAATGAGGCGAACATTCGCGCACAACTGGCGCTTGCCTTGCCCGATCTCGACCCGGCCAAGGCGAATGCCATCGTTAACGATACCTTGTTGCATCGCAACGGCGCAGAGTCGCACACCATCTTGCTGCAAGGTGCGGCGGGCTTGGGCAAGACCAATGTGATGGTGTGGCTGGCACAAGCCTTGTCGGATATGGTCGATCCGCACAGTCCGGCATTGGCAGGGTTGTTTGATTTGTGCATTTTGCTGACCGACCGCACCGAGTTGCGCAAGAACGTGGCGGCGGAGGCGCAGCGCACCAAGGGCGTAAAAAACATTGTGGCCGAGGCGGAGACGTTTGCCGGATTGCGCGATGCACTAGATGGCGGTGCGCGCGTGGTGGTGGTGAACATTCAGAAGTTTCCGTCGATACAAAAGCTGGCGGAACAGGATGCCAAGTTGAATGCGCTACTCACTTCAAAGCGAGTGGCATTCATCATTGATGAGGTGCATCGCAGCCAGAACGGTGTGCTGCACGATGCGACGGTGGATATTTTCGATCAGTGGGGCAGCATTCGTCCGCAAGGGGCGAAGCGCAACTTGATTATCGGTTTGACTGCCACGCCACGCGATGAGGTGCTGGCGCGCTTTGGTGAATGGCGCTCGCCAAGTGCGCCTGGCGACAACATTCGCTGGGTGCCGTATTTTGCCTACACCATGGCGCAGGCAATCCGCGAAAAGATCATTCTCAATCCGATTCAAAACGTGCTGCGCTTTGAAGATCATTTGATCTACAAGGTGACGGACACTGTTCAAAAAATTCAGCAGGGGCAAGAAGTACGCGAGCCGAATGCGACCGAGATTTATTTGAATGCAGCCCGGCAAGAGTTGATTGCAAAGAATGCTGCGCTGGTGTTTGCGGCCAAGACAGTGCGTGCAGTGCGTCCGCCTAATCGTGCACTGGGCGAAGGTAAGGCAATGTTTGCCACCGACTCGATCAAGGCGGCAATCAGTTACCAAAAGCTGCTGCGTAGCGCACTGGATGCATTGGCCGATGATCCGCGTTTCGCAGAATACGGCGACACCCTGCGAGCCACGCCAGTGTTGATTCTTTTCACCGACAAGCAGGGCGAGGTTTCGTGCGCTTCCTTGAATGACGGCAAAAATCAGGATGCCATTATTGATGAGTTTCGCCGCAAGGGTGAGGCGGCGAAGGCGGGCTTGCAGGTGTTCAATGCCTTGATCGTGGTGGTGGATAAGCTGCTCACAGGCTTTGATGAGCCAACGTTGCATACGTTGTTTTTGGATCGAGGCATGGATGATGTGTTGCTGTTTCAAAGCGCTTGTCGTGTGGATCGCGTGTGCAAGTACAAGAACGATTGTTTGATCGTAGATTTTTCGCACGAAGGCGTGGTGTCGAAAAATCTGCCCAAGGTATTCAAGAAGTACGGCGGCATTACTGTGTCCGATCTGGATGCAATGACGCTGCGCGACAAGATGGATGATGCCTTCAATCAATTCTTCCGCGACAAGGATTTGTCGGTACATTGGAAAACTTGGAAAGCCACGCGCGGTGCAGGCAAGGCTTCGCAAGGCGCGAAAGATTTGTCCGATTTTCTAGATACCTTGGTGACGACCGAAGAGGGGTTGTTGCGTGCCGCACTGCTGCGCAAGCTGGGCACGGCTTGGTTAGGTAGCCGTGAACGGCTGCGCATCATTTTGGATTTTGAGAAGCCGGAATTGCAGAAGCATAACGAGCCGATGCGTATTGAGTTCGCTGAGCAGGTGGTGCGGCATTTGGCGGCAAAGACCAAGGATGTGGATAACACGGTTGCAGCCGTCTTTGATGTGGACCTCGTGGAAGAAACGGAAGGCTGGGGTTTGGATGAGTTGCCCACAGCCGATGAACGCAAGAAAAAAGCGGCAGCACCGGACGGAACTCCCCAAGCCGCATTGGCTTTGGCTGAGTCGCTTGATGCGATTACCTTGCTGGCCGCATTGAGTCTGACGGAGCAGCAGAAGCTGGAGTTGATTGAAAAGCTGAAGTCGTTTTTGCAGGTGCTGTTTGGTGTGATTGATACGGTAGGCAAAAACGTGAATCAGGATGTGCATCGCAAAATGGTGATGGCAATGCACACGACGGGCAGCGATTTTGCGTGGGAAGATCGTTACGCGATGTTCAAGAATCTGCTTGATAGCGCTACGTTGAATCCCAAGATTTATATGCATGCCAATCGCAAAGCGTTCATGGAGCCGTTGCTTAAACGATCTGAATTAGTGATGGCGGATTATGAGGAGTGGGTAGTTTCAGGCGGAACATCAATTGTATTAAGCCCGAACGCTAATTTGTAATTGCATTTTGTGAGGCCGCAATGAAAAGAAAATCCGACAGCCTAGTTTCCGAGTTCTTCGAGAAAGTCTCATGGGAGCTGCTCGAAAAATATCCGCAGATTGTTAAAGAGATGATCCGGGGTAAGGCCGGGGTGTACGCACTCTACAACGACAACGAGCTTTACTACGTGGGGCTGGCCGCCGATTTGCATCGCAGGTTGAAGCAGCACATCAAAGATAGGCATGGGGATTACTGGAACCGTTTTAGCGTGTATCTCGTCACCGATGATGAGCATACCAAGCCGCTGGAATCGCTGGTCTTGCGCATCGCCAGCCCGGCGGGCAATAGCGTTAAAGGGAAGCTGCCTGCCGCAGTGAACCAGAAGAGAAGCATCGTGCAAAAAATGAAAGACATCGATGCCAACGACCGGGCAAAGATGATGGGCGATGCGGCCATCAAGCATCGCATCAAGGCCAAGGTAAAAGTCTCAGGTACGCAGGGCATAAAAAGTGTGATCGAGCGCAGCCATGCGCTGAGAGCGGAATACAAAGGCCAGCAATACAAGGCAACGCTCAGGAAAGACGGGCAGTTCAGTTATCAGGGCAAGTTGTATTCATCCCCTTCCGCTGCGGCCAAGGAAATTATTGATGGTGTTGCGGTTAATGGGCGGACTTTCTGGAAATACAAAAATGACGCGGGCGAGTGGGTGGCGTTGTCGCAGTTAATTGGATAAATCGCAGAAAGTGATACCGCATCAATAATGCGGCGGCCTCTCGTTCGCGGGCATGCCCTCATTCCTCCCTTCCGACAGCGATTGGATATGCCCGGCCAGCGATTTGCAAATCGCTTCCAACCGTTCAATTTTTTGCTGTTGCTGGTAAACCGTTTTGTTCAGCTCTTCGATCAGGTCTTCCTGAAAGGTGATTTTTGTTTCGATGTTGATTAGGCGTTCTTCAATCATGGGGCGTTCCTGAATTTCGACGGCTGGCGGAGGGCGGGCATTCTAGCGCGGGAGCGGGATTCATACTCGGGGAGTGTGGCGGTTATGCTGATTCAAATCAGGTTGACAATGGAACCATCGTTCCATACGATGCGCGTGCCGTTTAGCCCATTGTCCTGAATCAGGAGCCCTGACCATGCAACCCCAGCCAGCTATCTTTGAAGCGCATGAAATTCGCCGTGTTTATGACGAGGCCACGGAAACATGGTGGTTTTCCGTGGTGGACATCGTGCAGGCGTTAACTCAACAGCCGGATTATCAAACAGCGCGCAAATACTGGAACAAGCTGAAAGAGCGGCTGGGCAAGGAAGGCAGTCAACTGGTGACAAATTGTCACCAGTTGAAAATGACCGCTGACGATGGCAAGCAGCGTCTCACCGATGTTGCCACTGCCGAAACACTGCTGCGTCTGGTTCAGTCCGTGCCCAGCCCCAAGGCCGAGCCGATCAAATTGTGGCTGGCTAAGGTGGGTTATGAGCGGATGCAGGAAATGGCCGACCCCTCCCGTTCGCTCGATCGTGCCCGCGAGACTTGGCAAAAACACGGGCGCAGCGAGAAGTGGATACAGCAGCGCATGACCGGGCAGGAGACGCGCAACAAGTTGACCGATTATTGGAAAGAGCACGACATCAAAGAAGGCGAGGAGTACGCGATCCTCACCAATATCATTCATCAGGAATGGGCTGAGGTGGATGTTAAGGCGCACAAAGCGATGAAGGGCTTGCAGACGCAAAACCTGCGCGACCACATGAGCGAGGCGGAGTTAATTTTTACCGCACTGGCGGAGCTTTCAACACGCCAGATCGCCGAGAGTATGGCGGCTACCGGTATGCCTGAAAATAAATCGGCGGCAAAAACCGGCGGTGGTATCGCCCAAAAAGCGCGGCAGGAGTTGGAGAGCAAGACAGGCAAAAAAGTCGTGAGCAACGAGAATTATCTGCCGCCGTCGCACAATAAAATCAAGTAACACGGGCAGTTCGGTATCCGTCCGACTCAGCCCATTTCGCCCCCCGCCCGATTAACGCTATAATCCGCGCCCCGAATCTACCAGCCCTCGAGCTTACCGCAGCATGCAGCTATTCGCTTTTGGCATTAACCATCAAACCGCGCCGCTCTCGGTGCGCGAGCAGATCGCGTTCAATGTCGAGACCATGGAGCCGGCTTTGCGCGACTTGGTCGGCAACGGCGCGGCCAAAGAGGCGACCATTCTTTCCACCTGCAACCGCACCGAGGTGTATTGCAGCACGCATTCCCCAGAGCAGGCCATCGACTGGCTGGCGGGCTACCACCAGCTGCCCGCGTCCGAAATCGCCCCCTACATTTACCAGTTGCAGCAGGAGCAGGCCATCAAGCACGCGTTCCGCGTGGCCAGCGGGCTGGATTCGATGGTGCTGGGCGAGCCGCAGATTCTGGGACAGATGAAGCAGGCGGTGCGCTATGCCGAACAGGCGGGCACGCTGGGCTTTTTGCTGCATAAACTTTTCCAGCGCACTTTCTCCGTGGCGAAAGACGTGCGCACGCAAACCGAGATCGGCGCGAACCTCGTTTCGATGGCCGCAGCCGCCGTGAAATTGTCCGAACGCATTTTCCCCAGCATCTCCGATCAGCGCGTGCTGTTCATCGGTGCGGGCGAGATGATCGAATTGAACGCGGTGCATTTCGCCGCGCGCAACCCCAAACACATCACCGTGGCGAACCGTACCTTGGAGCGCGCGCAGACGCTGGCGCGCCGCATCAACGGCCACGCCATCACACTGAACGAATTGCCCGAGCAACTGGCGCAGCACGACATCATCGTTTCCTGCACCGCCAGCCAGCTGCCCATCCTCGGCAAAGGCATGGTGGAGCGCGCGCTCAAAGCGCGCAAACACCGTCCGCTGTTCATCGTCGACTTGGCCGTGCCGCGCGACGTGGAGCGCGAAGTGGCCGAGCTGCGCGACGTATTCCTCTACACCGTGGACGACCTCGCCGAGGTGGTGAAAGACGGTCTGGATGCCCGTCAGGGCGCGGTAAAAGAAGCCGAAGTTATCATCGACTCCGGCGTGCATGAATTCCTGCACTGGATGGAATCGCGCGGCGTGGTACCGACCATCCGCACCCTGCGCGACCACGCTGACCGTCACCGTCGCAACGAAATGGAAAAAGCCCTGCGCCTGCTGGCGAAAGGCGAAGCGCCCGAAAAAGTGCTGGAATTTTTCGGCAACGCGCTGACCAATAAATTCCTGCACGCGCCGACGCAAACGCTGAATCAGGCGCAAGCCGGTGAACGCGAAGCGCTGCTCGACGCCGTGCACCGCATCTACCACCTGCATACACCGGAATGAATTTAGATCGTCGTTCTGGCTCAGGCTGGAATCCAGCAAGCGCAAACCCCTCCCAACCTCCCCTTATCAGGGGAGGAGCCGGCTCGGCTCTCCCCCTGACAAGGGGGAGTTGGAGGGGGTTTAACGGTTCAATGGATACTCCCAAATGAAACCCAGCATCGCCTCCAAACTCGCCCAGCTCGCCGAGCGTCTGGACGAAGTCAACACGCTGTTAAGCAGCGAGGATGCCACGCGCGACATGGATATGTTCCGCAAGCTGAACCGCGAGCGCACCGAGATCGAGCCGGTGGTGGAGTTATTCCATGCTTACCAAGCCTGCGAGGCCGACATCGCCACCGCGCAGGAAATGGCGGGCGACCCCGAGATGCGCGAATTCGCCGATGCCGAAATCAAGGCCGGACGCGAGAAGCTGGAACAGCTCGAAGTCGAACTGCAAAAACAATTGCTGCCGAAAGACCCCAACGACGATCGCAACGTGTTTCTCGAAGTGCGCGCCGGAACAGGCGGCGACGAAGCGGCGATTTTCGCGGGCGATATTTTCCGCATGTACACGCGCTTCGCCGAGCGCCGCCGCTGGCAGGTGGAAATCATTTCCGAGAGCCTGGGCGAAATGGGCGGCTACAAGGAAGTCATCGCGCGCATCGTCGGCCAAGGCGCTTACTCGGTGCTGAAGTTCGAGTCCGGCGCGCACCGCGTACAGCGCGTCCCCGCCACCGAAACTCAGGGCCGCATCCACACCTCAGCCTGCACCGTGGCGATTTTGCCCGAGGCGGACGAAGTGGGCGAAGTGGAACTGAACCCCGCCGATCTGCGCATCGACACCTTCCGCGCCAGCGGCGCCGGCGGCCAGCACATCAACAAAACCGACTCCGCCGTGCGCATCACCCACCTGCCGACAGGTACGGTGGTCGAGTGCCAGGATGGCCGCTCGCAGCACCAGAACAAGGCGCAAGCCCTGCGCGTGCTGGCCGCGCGCATCAAGGACAAACAGGAGCAGGAAGCGCACAGCAAAATTGCCGCCGAGCGCAAATCGCTGGTCGGCAGCGGCGACCGCTCCGAGCGTATCCGCACTTACAACTTCCCGCAGGGTCGTGTCACCGACCACCGCATCAACCTCACGCTGTACAAGATGGATCAGATCATGGACGGCGAGATCAGCGAATTGGTGGGCGCACTGATGGCCGAGCATCAGGCCGAACAGCTTTCGGCGTTGGCGCAAGATAACTGAGGCACGGCCTGGGCCACCAGACTTATTGACCATGTCGCACCGGCAAGTTACTGTGCACGCTGTATTTTCCGCACGCAAAGCTCTGTGAACTTTCGCCCCAATTTCAACAGCATCACCATGCGCCTGACCCTTATGGGTTCGGCGCTGATTCTTATTGGCATGCTGGGGCGCATCCTCGTGTTGAGCGATTACCTGCGCGGTGACCTGACTGAACTAAGTTCTGCGCAGTTGCTGACCATCGCCAATTATGTGGCCGAGGATATTGACCGCGACGTGTTGGCACGTCGCGAGTTGCTGCAAAACGTCGCCTCAAAAATTCCTCTTGATTTACTCAACAAGCCGCAAGCGTTACGAGCCTGGCTGAGTGAGCGTCACGACATCAATCCTCTGTTCTCTTTGGGCATGTTCGTGCTGGACACCTCGGGAGTGATACGAGCCGATTACCCGGTAATACAGCAGCGAACCGGTTTGAATATTTCGGATCGGGATTATTTCATGCAAGCCCTCAAGGGCGAGTTTGCACTGGGCCGTCCCACCCTCGGCCGCGCCTCCAAAGCGCCGATATTGCCGATGGCCATGCCCGTACTCGACAGCACCGGGAAGGTGCGCGCCGTTTTGGTCGGAATATCCGCTTTGCGCTCGCCCAATTTCCTTGAAGCGCTCTACACCACGCATGTCGGTACTACCGGCGGGCTGGTGCTGGTTTCGCCGCGCGACCGGGTATTCCTCGGCGCATCGGATGCCGACATCGCCTTGCAATCGACCCCGCCTGAAGGCAAACACCCCCAGCACGATCAGGCAATGAAAGGCTGGCGCGGTGCGGGTGTCGATGTCCGGCAGGGTATCGAGGAATTGGCGGCGGTAGCATCCGTGCCCAGCAGCGGCTGGTTTGTAGTGGCACGCCTGCCCACCAGCGAAGCCTTTGCTCCCATTACTCGCTTGCACCGTTTTATCGTCAACAACACGGTCTATATGGTGCCGCTATTTTTACTGATCATTGTGCTCGGCTTGCGCTATTTGCTGCGTCCGCTCATGAGTGCCGCAGAGCACGCCGACAAAATGACGCGCGACGAGATTCCGCTGGAACCGCTGCCGATAGTCCGCAACGACGAAGTGGGGCATTTGACGCAGGCGTTCAATCGCGTGTTGTCGAAACTGATTGAGAGCCGCGCCGAACTGCAGCACCTCGCGCATCACGATGCCCTGACCGGCTTGCCCAACCGCCAATTGCTGGCTGATCGCATGCAACTGGCATTGGCGCGCGCGCAACGCAACAACGGACTGATCGCCGTACTGTTCCTCGACTTGGACGGTTTCAAGCCCATCAATGACAACATGGGACACGAAGCCGGCGATCTCGCTTTATGTGAAGTGGCCAATCGTCTGCGCGAAGCGGTGCGACACGAAGATACGCTGGCCCGGGTGGGCGGCGACGAATTCGTTATCTTGCTATCCGATTTGGGAGAAAACGCTGCCGGGGTAGCCGAGTTGGTGGCGCACAAATGTCTGGCAATTTTCCGGCGACCGTTCGATATTCGCGGGCAATCGTGCCTGCTGGGTACCTCCATCGGTATTGCGCTTGGCCGCGGCAACTGCGATGCGGACAAATTATTGATTGCTGCCGATCATGCCATGTACAGCGCCAAAGAATCCGGGCGAGGCAAATTTATATGGGCGGCCGATTGCCACCTTACGTCTGACAATCTCCAGCGCAACGCCCTGTGAACGCATTGTTACCCAACATTCATTCGGTGCTGATACGCGACCCTGCATTGCTGGCCACAGCACTGCAACTGGACACAGGCACCGCACGCTTGGAAGTGCAGATGCTGTTACAACGGGTGCTGGCTGTCGGTCGCGCCTATTTGTTTGCTCATCCCGAACGGGTGATGAGCGCAGCGGAAGAGGCTGCCTATCAGGCATTGCTGCAACGCCGTCTGGCAGGCGAACCGATGGCCTACATTCTGGGCGAGCGCGAATTTTTCGGGCTGAACCTCGGCGTGACTAATGCCACATTGATCCCGCGACCGGATACCGAGCTACTGGTGGAACTGGCGCTGGAGCGGATTCCACCAAACGGTATACGCGTTTTAGATATGGGCACCGGCAGCGGCGCGATTGCTTTGGCGCTTGCACATCAACGCCCGACTAGCGAAGTGTGGGCTTGCGATGCGTCGCCTGCTGCGCTGGCAGTAGCACGCAGCAACGCACAGCGGCTCAGCCTTGCCCGCGTGCATTTCATCGAGAGCAACTGGTTCTCCGCTTTAAGCGGGCAACGCTTCAATGTGATCGCCTCCAACCCGCCCTACATTGCCGCCGCCGACCATCACCTGTCGCAAGGCGATGTGCGCTTCGAGCCGCTGTCGGCACTGGCCTCCGGCGTGGATGGGCTGGACGACATTCGCCGCATCGTGTCGAAAGCAGGCGCACACCTTGAACCGAACGGCTGGCTGTTGCTGGAACACGGCTACGACCAAGCCGCGCAGGTGCGCGAACTGTTGCGGGCGGCGGGCTTTACGGCGGTGTTTTCGGCAAAGGACTTGGCTGGGATAGACCGTTGCAGCGGCGGGCAGCTTCACTAGCAAAACCACGCAGGCACAGGCGACAGTCGTTGTAAAATGCGCCCTTCAACAAAGGAGCCCGCCATGTCCAACAAAACCGTGATTCAAACCCCCGACGCACCCGCCGCCATCGGCACTTACTCGCAAGCCGTGCGCGTAGACCAAACCGTTTACCTTTCCGGCCAGATCGGCCTCGACCCCAACACCATGCAAATGGTCGAAGGCATCGAAGCGCAAATCCATCGCGTGTTTCAAAATCTGCGCGCCACCGCCGATGCCGCAGGCGGCAGTCTGGACGACGTGGTGAAGCTGAATATTTTCCTCACCGACCTCGCGCACTTCGCCAAGGTGAACGAGATCATGGCCACTTATTTCCACCAGCCCTACCCGGCGCGCGCCGCCGTCGGTGTCGCCGCCCTGCCGCGCAATGCGCTGGTTGAAGCGGATGGGGTGATGTTTATTCAGGAATAAGCTCCACCTTGCTTGCAGATCATCCCGACGGGGTGATCTGCAAAGATGGTTTCTGTTTGTGACCCCCTCCCTAAAAATTCCCCCGGCTGTTAAAAGCAAGCTCGCCAAGCTCGGCCTCAACACGCCGTTCGACTTGGTGTTGCACCTGCCGTTGCGCTACGAGGACGAAACACAGATCACCCGCGTGGACGATCTCGTGCCGGGCGAGACGGCGCAGGTGGAGGGGGAGATTATTCACAGCGAGGTGATGTACCGCCCGCGCCGCAGTCTGGTTTGCCAGTTGCAGGACGACAGCGGCATTTTGTTTTTGCGCTTCCTGAATTTTTATCCCAGCCAGCAAAAGCAGCTCGCCATCGGCAAAACCATCCGCGCCTTGGGTGAAGCGCGCGAGGGCTATTTCGGCATGGAGATGGTGCATCCCAAGTGCCATGCGGGCGGCGAGAACAAAGCGCTCAAGCAGGCGCTCACGCCCGTGTATCCCACCACCGCCGGGTTGCCGCAGCCCGCGCTACGCAAGCACATCCTCGCCGCGCTCAACACCGTGGAGTTGCCGGACACCCTGCCCGCCGGGCTGCTGAAAAAATTGCGCCTGCCCGCCTTCGATGCCAGCGTGCAGTTGCTGCACAACCCGCCGCCGCAAATCGACGAGGAGGCGCTGCTGGAACGCGCGCACCCGGCATGGCGGCGCATCAAGTTCGACGAGTTGCTGGCGCAGCAACTTTCCATGCGCGTGCATTACCGCAAACGCCGCGACCGCATCGCGCCGCAGCTTGTCGCCCGCGACACCCTCTCACCCGCTTTGCTTAAGGCGCTGCCGTTCGCGCTGACGCGTGCGCAACAAAAAGTGCTGCAGGAGATTCGTCACGATCTGGCACAAAAACATCCGATGCAGCGTTTACTGCAAGGCGATGTCGGCAGCGGCAAAACCATCGTCGCCGCCCTCGCCGCTTTGCAGGCTATCGAGAACGGTTATCAAGTCGCCTTCATGGCACCCACCGAAATTCTCGCCGAGCAGCATTATTTGAAACTGCGCGACTGGCTGGAGCCGCTGGGCATCACCCCGGTGTGGCTCTCCGGCAGCTTGAAGAAAAAAGAAAAAACCGCCGCTGCTGAACGCATCGCCACGGGCGAAACGCAAATCGCCGTCGGCACGCATGCGCTGTTCCAAGCCTCGGTCGAGTTCAGTAAACTCGGTTTGGTGATTGTGGATGAGCAGCACAAGTTCGGCGTTCAGCAACGCTTGGCGCTCCGGGGCAAAGGCAACGAGCCGCACCAGCTCATGATGAGCGCCACCCCCATCCCGCGCACGCTGGCGATGAGCTACTACGCCGACCTCGACGTGTCGGTGATTGACGAACTGCCGCCCGGCCGCACGCCCATCGTCACCAAACTCATCAACGACGCGCGCCGCGAGGAGGTGTTCGAGCGCGTGCGCATGGCCTGCATAAACCGCCGCCAGGCCTATTGGGTGTGTCCGCTGATCGACGAATCGGAAGCGCTGCAATTGCAGACTGCCATCGAAACGCACGCCACGCTCACAGAGATTTTTCCCGAACTCAGCGTGGGGCTGGTGCACGGCAAAATGGACAACGCCGACAAGGCGCAAGTGATGGCCGCTTTCAAGATGGGCGACATCCACCTGCTGGTCGCCACCACCGTGATCGAGGTCGGCGTGGACGTGCCGAATGCCAGCCTGATGGTGATCGAGCACGCCGAGCGCATGGGGCTGGCGCAACTGCACCAGTTGCGCGGGCGCGTCGGGCGCGGTGCGGCGGAAAGTTTATGCGTGCTGCTGTTCCAGAAGCCGTTATCCGAACTGGCGCGCGCGCGGCTGAAAATCATCTACGAAAACACCGACGGCTTTGAAATCGCGCAACAGGATTTGCGCCTGCGCGGCCCCGGTGAATTGCTGGGCGCACGCCAGAGCGGCGTCGCCATGCTGCGCTTCGCCGACATCGACGAAGACGAAAAGTTGTTGGATATTGCCCGTGATTTAGCCGACGAACTCTTGCGTGATGCGCCCGAGGTTGCCCATACGCACCTGCAACGCTGGATGGCGAACAAACCGGATTTTCTGCATGCGTGACCGTTACTGGCAAAGCGCGCTGCCAGGCTCGGCACCCTATACAGACTGGCTGCGCGACCGCGGCTCGCTCACCCGCCGCATCAAAGAGCGCTGCCAACTTTTTTCAGTACAACCCGTGCGCAGCGGTTTGGCGCGCGTGGCTTACGACGAGGCCGCGCTGCTCGGCCTGCCGTATGACCGCAACGCTTTCTCGCGCGAAGTGTTTCTGTACGCAGACGGCAAGCCAGTGGTGTTCGCCCACAGCGCCTGCGCCTCAACCCACCTGCGCGGCACCTGGGGCGCGGTGCGCGGGCTGGGCAGTCGCCCGCTGGGCGAGTTGCTGTTTTCACATCCGCGGGTCAACCGCCAACCGCTGCACTACAAAGCCCTGCACTCCAACCACCCGCTTTACCACAGCGCCATCGCCGTGCTGAGCGATGCGCCGCCGAGATTGTGGGCGCGCCGTTCGCTGTTTATTTTGCGCGGAGCACCGCTGCTGGTGACTGAAGTTTTTTTGCCGGAGATTTTGAAACTCAGCCGTTGAATGGCTCGGGTAAAATTGCACCATGAACCTCACCCAACGCCTGCACCTCTACATTCAGCTCACCCGCCTCAACCGGCCCATCGGCATTTTGCTATTGCTGTGGCCTACGCTATGGGGCGTATGGATCGCCGCTAACGGACATCCGGCATGGCACGTTGTTGTGATCTTCACGTTAGGCACCACGCTGATGCGCTCGGCGGGTTGCGTTATCAACGACTACGCCGACCGCCATATCGACAAACATGTGAAGCGCACCAAAGAACGCCCGCTCACCAGCGGCAAAGTCAGCGAACGCGAAACCGTGTGGCTGGCCGTGGTGCTGGCCTTTGTTTCGTTCCTGCTGATTCTGCCGCTGAATCCGCTAACTTGGATGTTGTCCTTCCCCGCCGTGTTCCTCGCCGCGAGCTACCCTTTCACCAAACGCTTCCTCGCCATCCCGCAAGCCTACCTCGGCATCGCTTTTGGCTTTGGCATCCCGATGGCGTTCGCCGCTACGCTAGGCGATGTGCCGCCCGTCGCGTGGGTGCTGCTGCTCGCCAACGTGTTCTGGGCCATCGCCTACGATACCGAATACGCGATGGTGGACAGGGACGACGACATCCACTTGGGCATTCACTCCTCGGCATTGTTCTTCGGCAAATACGATGTGATGGCGGTGATGGCCTGCTACGGCATCACCTTGCTGTTGCTGGCGGTGGCGGGGTTAATGGCGGGCTTGGGCATCGTCTATTTCGTGAGCCTCGCCGTGGCGGAAGGCATCGCGCTATACCACTACCGTCTCATCAAAGATCGCAGCCGCGAAAAATGCTTCGCGGCTTTTCTGCATAACAACTGGATCGGGGCGGTGGTGTTTGTGGGGTTGGTGGGGGATTATTTTTTGCGCTGAGTTATTCGGTTTAAGTCGCTTTACTCCTGTGCTGCTTCGCCATCCGCTGCACAATTTTCCCTAGTGTCGCGATGGCCGCTTCCATCTCCTCGTTCCACAGATGCCCATAGTTTAGCCGCACATAATCCGCATACCGTCTTTGTGCCGAAAACATCGGTCCCGGCGCGACGCTGATGCCAACCTTCAGCGCTTCGCGATGCATTTCCAGCGAGTTAACCCCGTCCGGCAGTTTTACCCATAAAAAATAGCCGCCGCCCGGACTGGTGAGGCGCGTGCCATCTGGAAAGTAGCGCTCTATCGCTTCGACGTATTTGATTTGCTGTAGCAGCAAGGAGTGGCGCAGCGCGCGCAGGTGTTTGTCGTAGCCGCCCTTTTTCAGGTAACTGGCGAGCGTGATTTGCGCGGGGACGGAGGTTGCCAGCGTGGTGGTGAGTTTCATGCGCTCGACGGTTTTGGCGTAGCGCCCCGGTGAAGCCCAGCCGACGCGGTAGCCGGGTGCCAAGCATTTGGAAAAGGACGAGCAGTGCATCACCAGCCCTGCCGTATCGAAAGCCTTCGCGGGCTTGGGACGTTGGTCGCCGAAATACAGCTCACCGTAAACATCGTCCTCGATCAGCGGCACGTTGTAGCGCGTGAGCAAAGCCACCATGTCTTTTTTCTTGTCATCGGGCATCAGGCTACCGAGCGGATTCTGAAAATTGGTCATCAGCCAGCAGGCGCTGGGCTTGTGCTGCTTCAACGCGCGTTCCATTCCGACCAGATCAATTCCTTCGCGCGGATGACAAGGCACATCGACCGCCTTTAAGCCGTTGCGCTCGATTGCCTGCAATGCGGCGTAAAACGTGGGCGAGCCGATCAGCACGGTATCGCCGGGTCGCGTCACCGCCTGCAGACAGAGGTTCAACCCTTCCAGCGCGCCATTGGTTATCACGATTTCGTCGGGGGAAACCTGCAAGCCGTCGATCATGTAGCGTAGCGCAATCTGCCTGCGCAATTCGGCATCGCCCGGACTGATATCTTCCACGCTGCGCCACGGGTCCATGGCCTGCACGCAGGCCGCCATTGTTTTCGCCAAACGCGCCATTGGAAACAGCAGCGGGCTGGGAAAGGCCGAACCCAGTGGCACAACTTTGCGGGCGCGCGTCGACTCCAGCACCTCGAACACCAGTTCGCTGACATCCACCTGAGTCGCTTCGGGGTTGCTGTTGATGTCGGGCTCGGGAAGCGGAGGCAGATGCTGCGCTCCGCCTGTGACGTAGTAGCCGGATCGTTCCCGCGCCGAAATCAGGCCGCGCGCTTCCAGCAGGTAGTAAGCCTGAAACACAGTGGAGGGGCTGACTTTGCGGGCGGCGCTGGCTTGTCGCACTGAAGGCAGCTTTTCGCCGCGCGCCAGCAAACCTTCCCTGATGGAGCGAGCGATGTCCTCGGCCAGTTGTTCGTATCGTTTCATGCTCCGGTTTTGCCTGCTTGTAGAGGCTGCAATTATGAATCTGATATGGTCTTTTTTCCAAACTCTGATTCTGTAACTGATGTCGCCAACTCTCTACCATGCGACAACGTTTCGGTCGCCAGTACAAATTCAAGGGGAGGCAACATGCAACAAGAAGTCGGCGCAGTCACAGAGTTGTACCAAGAGCTGGAGTCATATCCGGTCAATATCGGGGAGAAAACCATTCATGCCAAACGCATGCCCGGTTTTTTCCGGTCGCTCAGAACCCTCGCGCAGCTTGGCTTGTGGCTGCCGCTGCTGTTGCTGCCCTACCTGCGCTGGAACGGCAAGCAAGCCATCATGATCGACATCGATCACAGCCAGTTTCATTGCTTCAACCTGACCGTCAGACCGGACGAAATCTGGATGCTGATGCTGCTCTGGCTGGGTGCATCCGTGCTGATGTTCGTGGTGACCAACATCGCATCGCGCGTGTGGTGCGGATATTTCTGTTTTCAGTCGACATGGGTAGATTTGTTCACTTGGATCGAAGGCAAAGTTGAAGGGAACCCGGTTGCGCGGCGCAAGTTGGACGATGCTTCGTGGCATGCCGGCAAGCTCATCAAGAAAGTTTCCAAGCACGCCATCTGGCTGGGCGTGTCATTGCTCACCGCCATCAGTTTTTCCATCTGGTTTGTCGATGCATTCGAGTACTGGGACAAACTGCTCCATCTTCAATTGCCCAGAGTGGGGTGGATAACGCTGGCGCTGGTGATTACCGGAACCTACCTGTATGCCGGGTTTATGCGCGAACAGATGTGCCAATGGATGTGCCCTTACGCACGCTTTCAGTCGGTGATGGCAGACGGGCAAACCATTATGCCCAGCTACGACTTTAATCGCGGCGAGCCGCGCGGCAAGTTGCGCAAGAGTAACGATACCGTCGCGCAACAAGGCGACTGCATCGACTGCTACCAGTGCGTGCAAGTCTGCCCAACCGGGGTGGATATTCGCCAAGGGCACCAACTGGGCTGCATCACCTGCGGCCTATGTATCGACGCGTGTAATTCTGTGATGGACAAAATCGACAAGCCGCGCGGCTTGATCCGCTATGCCTCGCCGGATGAAATCGAGGGCAGGCCTGTAAAAAAGAGACTGCACAATCCTTGGATTTGGGTCTATTCGTCGGTCTTGCTGGCTTCGGGTTTGGGCGTTGTGTACGGTTTGACCCACATGTCATCCGTAACCCTTAGTGTCAGACCGGAGCGCCAGCCTTTGTTCGTGCGCATGAGCGACGGCTCGATACAGAACAAATACGAGCTAAAAATATTGAACAAGACCGACAGGGATTTGCACCTCACCGTGACGGCAGTAGACGGCATCAAAGGCCAAACGCTTGTCGGTGCGGATACAGCATTATTTATGCCGCACGGACGCGCGGCTTCTTTCACCGTTTTCGTCAAAGCACCGGAAGCGAATATCGCGAAAGAAGTGACGCCAATTAAATTTCATGTGGAAGGATTGGGCGAGGCGCGGATCGCGGCGGATTACAGCACGCAATTCAACGGGCCGGGAATTTAGCAAAAGAGGCAATTTGCAAAATTTCGCCGGGGATTTTGCGCGCTGTTTTCCGATGCGGGATTATTTCTTTACCACTTCCAGCCCGTCATTCGCCCAAGCGACAATTCCGCCCTTCACATTGCTGGCTTGCGTAAAACCCGCGTCATGCAGCAGCGCAACGGCTTTTGCCGAGCGGCGGCCTGAGCGGCACATCACCACAATCGGTTTGTCTTTGTACGATGCGATTTCCTGCAGGCGCGCATTGAGCTCGCCCAGCGGAATCAGCTTTGCGTTTGGCGCATGCATTTCGGAGTATTCGTCCGGTTCGCGCACGTCCAGCAGCAGCGCGCCTTGCAGGTTCATGCTTTGTGCCTGCTTCACATCCACGCCGTCCGCCGCTTGCAGTTGCTGGGCAACCAGCACCAAACCGATCATTGCCGCCACGGCATAAAGTATTTTGTTTTTCATGTTTGTCCCCGCTTTATCAGGCAAGTTGTGTGGCGGGAAAACCGCTCTGCACCCAGCCCATCATGCCGCCGCGCAGGTTGTAGACATTGGAGAAACCTTGCTGTTGCAGGAACATGCAGGCTTGCGCCGAACGCGCGCCGCTGCGGCATACCACCACCAGCTTTTCTTCTTTGGAAAGGTCTTGCACCCGGGCCGGCAGGGTGTGCAGCGGCAGAGCTTCGGCTTTAGGCACGGTGCCCTGCGCAATTTCTTCCATCTGGCGCACGTCGATCACGCGCATGGCATGGCCGGCTTCCTGCACCCACTTGAAAAATTCGGACGCATCAATTTCTTTGACTGAACTGGCGAACATTTTTGGTCTCCTCAAATAAACAATGCCATTATATTAGCACATTCTAATATGATGGCATTGTATGGGAGTCCGAAAATTACACTACAGCGGTGCGCCAAGGCCAAGCAAGGCCAGCGCAATCACCGCCGGAACAGCCTGCACAAATAGAATTTTCCGGCTTGCTGTCAGTGCCCCGTACACGCCGGCAACCAGCACGCAGCCGAGGAAGAAGGTTTGCACGCGGATATCACCCGTACCCAATCCCCACAGCAGACCCGCCGCGAGAAAGCCGTTATATAGCCCCTGATTGGCCGCCAGCGTTTTACTGGCCGCCGCAAACTCTTTGCTCAAGCCGAATGCACGCAAACCTGCGGGTTTCTCCCACAGGAACATTTCAAGAATGAGGATGTAGAGGTGAATCAGCGCGACGACAGCGACGGCGATATTGGCAGCGTAAATCAATTACTCTGCCGCGATTTCTTGCAATAGCTGATCCGCCGTTTGCTCCAGCAGCGCGACATCAAGAGTGCCGATACATTGTTCGGCCACTTCGATACCGGTCAGCACGGTAGGACGATCCGCTTCAGCGATTTCCCAAACGTCGGTTTCATCGCCCTTGGCACGCACCTGTAGCAGCACGGCAATCGCGTTATCCAGCAACTCGATGGCATTTTCGATTTTGGTTTCGTGCCTCACCAGCGCGGTGCGCACCACCGAAATCGCGGCAGCCAATCGCCCGAAGGCGTTGACGTTGAATTTGCCGAGGCAGGCCGCCTGGTAGGCCGTGTGCATGTCCATTGCGTACATGTCTTTGAGGCCCTGTGTTACCGGTACGCGCAGCGGGTTTCGTTTTTTCATTTTATGAATTCTTTTCAGGATCGTAAGAAATCAGCAATAGCTGATGAAAAATTTTAATCTCAGCGCTCGCTAATGTAAGGTTTAAATCCCAGGCGCGTTTGCAATTTTGCGCCTGCCGAGCGCGCTTCGTCCTGCGAAGCATAGGGGCCGAGATGCACTCGCTCCAGACCGTCCTTATGGAACAGGCTGAGTGACTTTTCCGCATCGCCCAGCTTCGAGCGCATTTTAGCCAGAAAGCTTTTCGCGCCCTGCGGCGATTTGAATGCGCCGAGTTGCAGATAAATATTCCCTGCCGTAGCCGATTTGGATTTGCGGGCGGGAACTGTCGGCACAACCACCACCGGAGGCACCGGCTCTGTGGGCAACGCCACGGACTTAATCGGCGCTGTCTCTACGGGTGCGGCCACAATCGGAGCGCCGCCGTCCGCCGCGAGGCTTTCCACTTCCACTTCGGCGCTGCCGCTGCCGATGATGCCGAGTTTGTGTGCCGCCGTGTACGACAGGTCGATGATGCGCTCATGCAGGAAAGGGCCGCGGTCATTGATGCGCACGATGACCGATTTTTTATTCGCGGTGTTGGTGACGCGCGCATAGCTCGGGATCGGCAACGTGGGATGCGCGGCGGTCATGCCGTACATGTCATATATCTCGCCGATGGAGGTGTGCTGGCCGTGAAATTTTTTGCCGTACCAGGAGGCAATGCCGGTTTCTCTGAAATTGCCGGGAGCTTCGAGCGGCGTGTAGGTTTTACCCAGTGCAGTGTAGGGACGGTTGGCATAACGGTGCAGCGGTTCGGCCTTGGGTACCGCATCGGGAATGGCGTCCATATTGGCCGGAGCTTCTGCGCCCGGGCCGTCACCTTCCAGATAGCCACCCCGAACTTGCTCGGGCGCGGCAGATGCCGGTTTTACCGCCACTTCAGTTGATGCGCCGCCCCCGCTGCGGACAGGCAGATCAACGATAGGGGCTGGCGCCTTTTTTTGATTTGGTGAAGAAGCGCACGCGGCCAGCGTGACAGTGGCGAGTGCAAGCAAGGCAATTCGCTTGTTCATTTTAAAGCTCCTTAGGTTTTAACCAGTTGCTTGTGGGTGTGAATACTCATCAGCATACCAAATCCCACCAACAGGGTAAGTATGGATGTGCCGCCGTAACTCACCAGCGGCAACGGCACGCCGACTACGGGCAGGATGCCGCTGACCATGCCCATGTTGACGAAGGCGTAGGTGAAAAAGGTAAGCGTGATGCTGCCCGCCATCAGGCGCGTGAAGTAGGTGGAGGCGTTCGCGGTAATCACAAAGCCGCGACCGATCACAAAAATATACAAACCCAGCAGAATGAGATTGCCGATAAAACCGAATTCTTCCGACCACACCGCAAAGATAAAATCGGTGGTGCGCTCGGGCAAAAAGTCCAGATGGGTTTGCGTGCCTTCCATATAGCCTTTGCCCAGCACGCCGCCCGAGCCGACCGCGATCATGCCCTGAATGGTGTGGTAGCCCTTGCCCAGCGCGTCCTGCGAGGGGTCGAGCAACATCAAGATGCGGTGGCGCTGGTAGTCGTGCAGCATCGACCACAGGAATGGAGCGCTGGCCGCCCCGGCCACGAACATGCCGATCATGATGCGCCAGCTCAGTCCGGCAAGGAACAGCACATAGAATCCGCTCGCACCGATCAGCACGGCGGTACCCAAATCCGGTTGGCGCGCAATCAAGCCCAGCGGTATCACCAGCAGTAACGCCGCCACAAAATAATTTTTAAATGTGAGCGCGGCTTCGTGCTTTTCAAAATACCAGGCCATCATCAGCGGCACGGCAATCTTCATTAGCTCGGACGGCTGGATGGTGGCAACGCCGATATTCAACCAGCGCCGCGCACCATGGCTGATTTCGCCGAACAGCGCGACACCAACCAGCAGCAGCAAACCGATTATGTAAATCGGCACCGCGCTGCGCATCAAATAATGCAGCGGCATATTCGCCACCACCCACATCGCGGTAAAGGCGACCAGAATGTTAATGAACTGACCCAGCACGCGCATCCAGTTGCCGTCGCTGGCGCTGAACAACAACACCAGACTCACCAGCAAGAGCAGGCCGATCGCCAGCAACAGCACGGGGTCGAGATGCGCCATGAAACGGCGCTGTAGTTCTTTTTTACTCAGCATGAAAATCCCCGCATAAGAGGCTGTTGAAAAACGTAGCGAGGATGGTCAGCTGCAAGGCGCACGGAACGGAGCGACCGAGACATACCTTGCGGGTAGACGAGGAAGCGAGTACCGCGCAACGCCGCAGATGACCACCGCAGTAGTTTTTCAACAGCCTGTTAATCATTTTCATGCCCTTCTTTTTCTTCCACCGTTTCTAGCGGTTTGGGAACAATACCAAGCAGGTAGTAATCCAACACTTTGCGTGCAATCGGCGCGGCGGTGGAACCGCCGTGGCCGCCGTTTTCGGCCAGCACGGCCAGCGCAATCGTCGGCTTTTCGACCGGGGCAAAGGCGATGAACCATGCGTGGTCGCGGTTGTATTCGGAGAGCTTGCTGGCATCATATTTCTCGCCCTGCTTCATACCGACCACCTGTGCCGTACCGGTCTTGCCGGCCATGCGGTATTTCGCGCCGGCACTGGCACCGGCGGCGGTACCGCCCGGCTGGGTCACCGCTTCCATCGCGCGTTTAACCAGATCAATGCTTTCCGGCGCGATGTGCATATCGAGCGTGTATTTGTTTTCCGCCACGGGGGAATTACCGGTCGAGCGCACGATCTGTTTCACAAAATGCGGTCTGTAAGCGATGCCGTCGTTGGCCAAAGTCGCCGTGGCCGAGGCCAGTTGCAGCGGCGTCACCAGGTTATAACCCTGGCCGATACCGGCCGACACGGTGTCACCCGCATACCATTGCTGATTGTGGCGTTTCATTTTCCAATCCGACGAAGGCAGCAAGCCCGACACTTCACCTTCCATATCCACACCGGTTTTTTTGCCGAAACCGAATTGCGACAGGTAACTGTGAATGTTGTCGATACCCAACTCGTTGGCTAAACCGTAGTAGTAGGTATCGCAGGAAATCACGATGGACTTAAACATATCCACGCTGCCATGACCGCCCTGCTTCCAGTCGCGATACTGGTGGCGGTTGCCGGGCAGTGTGTAGTAACCCGGATCGCTGATGGAGTAGGAAGGCGAGCGCTCCTTGTAGTACAAGCCGGCCAGCGCCATGAACGGTTTGATGGTCGAACCGGGCGGGTACTGGCCGCGCAGCGCACGGTTGTTCAGCGGCACATCGGGCGAGTTGTTCAGCGCCTCCCAGTTTTCGAGGTCGATACCGTCGATAAACAGGTTGGGGTCATAGCCCGGCTTGCTGACGAAAGCGAGTATCTCGCCATTGTTCGGGTCAATCGCCACCAGCGCACCGCGGTAATTGCCGAATGCCTGCTCGGCAACCTCCTGCAACTTGGCATCCAATGTCAGCACGAGGTCGTTGCCGGATTTCGGCGCGGTGCGCGACAAAGCGCGCACGGCCCGCCCGCCTGCATCCACCTCGACCTGTTCGAAACCGGTGGTACCGTGCAGTTCTTTTTCGTAACTCTGCTCCAGACCGGTTTTGCCGATGTAGTCCGAACCGAGATAGTTCGAAGCCATATCATTTTCTTCCAACTGGTCGACATCTTTTTCATTGATGCGGCCAATGTAGCCGATCAAATGCGAGGTGCCTTGTCCGTAGGGATATTCACGGAACAGGCGCGCCTTGATTTCCACGCCGGGAAAACGGTAACGCTGCGCCGCAAAACGGGCCACTTCTTCGTCGCTCAAACGGTTGCGGATCGGTAGTGTGTCGAAGTTGCGGCTTTCGGCCAGCAGTTTCTTGAAACGCTTGCGGTCTTTGGGCTGAATGTCCACCAGCGTGGACAACTCGTTGATGGTTTCTTCCAGATTGGCCACTTTGCGCGAGGCGATTTCCAGCGTGTAGCCGGAATAATTGCGCGCCAGCACCACGCCGTTGCGATCAAGAATCAGTCCACGGTTGGGTACTACAGGCACTACGGCAATACGGTTGCTCTCCGCCAGCGTCTGAAAATAATCGTGCTTCACCAATTGCAGATAAACAAAACGCAACAACAGGACGAACAGCATGAACAGCACAAAGCCCAGGCTGAGCATGAGGCGCAAACGGAAGTAATAGATTTCGCGCTGATGATTTTTCAGCTCGACGTGACGACTCATAAGCGGCAACTCATAATTCGTTGGAATCTGACCGTGGATTACGCAGGGTTTGCAGCAGGATCGTCAGCGGCACCCACAACATGGTCGATGTTACGCTGCCCAAAAAATATTCCCACACAACAAAACCGCGCACTTGCCAATGCACTGCCGCATAAACAGCGTAACTGATGAGCAGCAGCGGAAATATCTGCATAGTTTGCTGGCGCAGATCGAACATCTGGACCCGGCGATGCAGCACCGTGCCGCCAAAAGCCAGCACGGTATACGCCAGCGCGTGCTGACCGAACAGGCTGGCATCGGCCACATCGGCAAAAATACCTATCGCCCAGGCCATGCCGATGCCCACGCGGTATGGCTTGTGCGTACACCAGTAAAGCAGCACCACAGCCACAAAGTCGGGGCGCAACACCAAGCCCCAGCCGTGCCAAGGCAACCAGTTGAGCAGGATTGCAACAAACAAACTCAGCGCAATGAACAGCCCGTTAGCAGGCAGCAGGAATTCCCGGTCTTTTGGCAGATCAGTACTCATGGGCCTTTTCGCTTATTTTTGGATTTTTCTTCCGTGACTTCCGGCTCGGGGCGCGGCGGCAACTGTGACACACCCGACACGATCAGCAGGTAACGATTTCTATCCACACCGGCCATCGGCACACAGGTAATCCGCGCAAACGGATAGGCCGGATCGCGCTCGATCTTGATGACTTTCGCGACCGGGAGGCCTGCCGGATAAGTTCCGTCTATGCCGGAGGTCACCAGCACATCACCGTTTTGAATGTCCGAGCTGACCGGCATATAACGCAAGGCCAACTCGCTGATATCACCGGAACCGAACACCACCGAACGGAGGCCGTTGCGCAACACCTGCACCGGCACGGCGTGGTCCTTGTCGGTGACCAGCGTGACTTCAGATAGCCACGGATATACACGGGTAATCTGCCCGACGATACCGATGTCGTCCATCACCACCTGACCGAGCTGCACATTGGACTGGCCGCCCTTGTTCACAAACAGTTTGCGTTTGAAAATATCGCGCTCAACGTAAATGATCTCCGCCATCTGCATCGGGTTACTCACCCGTTGCGGCACTTCGAGCAGATTGCGCAACTGGATATTTTCCGCCTGTACCACTTTCAGCAAATTCAACTGGGCCGCATCCGCGCTGTGCTGCTCGCGCATCTGGACGTTTTCCTGAATCAGCCGGCTTTGGGTATCGAAGTAGGTGCCGACTTGCTGCCACACCACCCCGGGCAAGGTGGTCAAACGCTGAAAGGGGTATACGATGATCGAAATGACGGTGCGCGTGGATTCCAGATATTTGAAGCGCGCATCGACGAACAGCAGCAGCAAAGAGAGGACGACGAAAAAGACCAAGCGCACAACGGCGCTTGGTCCTCGATTAAAAAACCGGAAGGAACGGGTACTGTCCAAAGAAAATCAATCGCTGGCGAAAATGTTGCTGAACTTGTCCATGCGCTCCAGCGCTTTTCCGGAACCGCGCACCACGCAAGTGAGCGGATCGTCGGCGATCACAACGGGCAATCCGGTTTCTTCCATCAGCAGGCGGTCGATGTCACGCAGCAGCGCACCGCCGCCGGTGAGCACCATGCCCTTGCTGGCGATGTCCGCACCGAGTTCCGGCGGGGTTTGTTCCAGTGCGGTCTTCACCGCGCTTACGATGCTGTTCAGCGGGTCGGTCAACGCTTCGAGAATTTCGTTGCTGGAAATGGTGAAGCTGCGCGGCACGCCTTCGGCCAAGTTACGACCATTCACTTCCATCTCGCGCACTTCGCTGCCGGGGAAGGCAGAGCCGATTTCTTTTTTGATCTGCTCGGCAGTGGTTTCGCCGATCAGCATGCCGTAGTTGCGGCGGATGTAGTTGATGATCGCTTCGTCGAACTTGTCGCCGCCGACGCGCACGGAACCGGAGTACACCGCACCGCCCAGCGAGATCACGCCCACTTCGGTGGTACCGCCGCCGATGTCGACTACCATCGAGCCAGTTGCATCTTCCACCGGCAAGTCTGCGCCGATTGCCGCCGCCATCGGCTCTTCGATCAGCTCAACGCGACGGGCACCCGCACCAAAGGCGGATTCGCGAATCGCACGGCGCTCAACCTGAGTGGAGCCGCAAGGTACGCAAATAACGATACGCGGGCTGGGAGTAAAGATGCTGGACTTGTGTACGCGGCGGATAAACTGCTTGAGCATTTGCTCGGTGACGGTGAAGTCGGCGATCACGCCGTCTTTCATCGGACGAATTGCGGTGATGTTACCGGGTGTACGTCCTAGCATCTGCTTGGCCGCCAGACCGACTTGTTGAATTACTTTCTTGCCGTTGGGGCCGCCTTCCTGACGGATCGCCACCACGGATGGTTCGTTCAATACGATACCTTGTCCACGCAACCAGATCAGCGTATTCGCCGTACCGAGGTCAATTGCCAAGTCGTTGGAAAAGTAGCCGTTAAAGTAATTCAACATAATTCTGCCTCAGGTGAGAAGGGGTACGCCGCTAAAGGTGTTTATGATAACCTATTAAGCTCGTTTTGATAAAGCGTTACACCATCATGTCTTTGAGCATAACCGACGTAGAAAAAGTCGCCCGTCTCGCCCGCTTGGCGATGACCGAACAGGAAATTCAGACCGCACAGGCGCAACTCTCGAATATTTTCGGACTGATCGCCGAAATGCAGGCGGTTGATACCAGCGGTATCGAACCCATGTCGCACAGCCAGGACCTCAGCCAGCGCCTGCGCGAGGATGTGGTCACCGAACCCAATCAGCGCGAGGCTTTCCAAGCCATCGCCCCGCAAACCGAAGCCGGGCTGTACCTTGTCCCGCAAGTCATCGAGTAAGCCTCATGTTTAATAAATCCTTACGCCAACTGGGCGATGCCCTGCGCGCCAAACAGATTTCCAGCGTCGAATTGACGCAGAGCTACCTCGACCGTATCACCAAGTTGAACCCGGAGCTGAATGCCTACATCACCTTGCAGCCGGAAGTTTCGCTGGCGCAGGCGCGTGAGGCCGACGCACGTCTTGCGTCCGGCAAAGCCGAAGCGCTGACCGGCATTCCGTTTGCGCAGAAAGACATTTTCTGTGCCAAGGGCTGGCTCACCACTTGCGGCTCGAAGATGCTGCACAACTTCGTCTCGCCTTACGACGCGCATGTGATTTCGCAATTCAATAACGCGGGCGCGATCAACCTCGGCAAGACCAATATGGACGAGTTCGCCATGGGCTCGTCGAATGAAACCTCCTACTACGGCACGGTCAAAAATCCGTGGGACACCGCGCGCGTTCCCGGCGGCTCTTCCGGTGGTACGGCAGCGGCGGTGGCTGCTCGTCTGTGCGCTGCCGCCACCGGCACCGACACCGGCGGCTCCATCCGTCAACCCGCCGCGCTGTGCGGTATCTCCGGCCTGAAGCCGACTTACGGCGTGGTGTCGCGCTACGGCATGATCGCCTTCGCTTCCAGCCTCGACCAAGCGGGGCCGATGGGTCGTAACGCCGAAGACTTGGCGCTGATGATGAACGTGATGGCCGGGTTCGACGAGCGCGATTCCACTTCGCTGCAACGCGAAAAAGAAGACTATGCGCGCGACTTGAACAAGCCGCTGAACGGTTTGCGCATCGGCCTGCCGAAAGAATTTTTCGCCGAAGGAATGGGGGCGGATGTAGCGAAAGCTGTCGAAGCCGCCATCGCCGAATACAAGAAACTCGGCGCGACCATCGTCGATATTTCGCTGCCGAACTCCAAGCTGTCCGTGCCGGTGTACTACGTGCTGGCTCCGGCGGAAGCATCGAGCAACCTGTCGCGTTTCGACGGCGTGCGCTACGGCTACCGCGCTCCCGAATACAGCGACCTTGCCGACATGTACGAGAAGAGTCGCGCGCAGGGCTTTGGTTCGGAAGTGAAGCGCCGCATCATGATCGGCACCTACGTGCTGAGCCACGGCTACTACGATGCCTACTACATTCAGGCGCAAAAGATTCGCCGCCTGATCGCGCAGGATTTTGTCGAAGCCTACAAACATTGCGATGTCATCATGGGGCCGACCTCGCCGTCCACCGCGTTCAAGCTGGGCGAAAAGGGCGACGATCCGGTGCAAATGTATTTGTCCGACATCTACACCATCGCGGTGAATCTGGCCGGGCTGCCCGGCATGTCCATCCCCTGCGGTTTCGGCGACAACAACATGCCGGTCGGTTTGCAAATCATCGGCAACTATTTCGACGAAGCGCGCATGCTGAACGTGGCGCACCAATATCAACTGGCGACGGATTGGCACAACCGCGCGCCGCAAGGGCTGTAAGGAATAGACATGACTTGGGAAATCGTCATCGGGCTGGAAGTACATACCCAGCTTTCGACCAAAACAAAAATCTTCTCCGGCGCATCGACCGCGTTCGGCGCGGAGCCGAACACGCAGGCTGATGCAGTGAGCATCGCGCTGCCCGGCGTGCTGCCCGTGCTGAATAAAGGCGCGGTTGAACGTGCGCTGAAATTCGGCCTAGCCATCGGCGCACACATCGCGCCGCGCTCCGTGTTCGCCCGCAAAAATTATTTCTACCCCGACTTGCCCAAGGGTTATCAGATCAGCCAATTCGATCTGCCCGTGGTTGGGCAAGGCGCGCTGACCATTCAGGTTGAGCCGCTTTCGGGCAACGCCAAGCCCTACGAAAAAGTGGTGCGCATTACCCGCGCCCACTTGGAAGAAGATGCGGGTAAATCGGTACACGGCGAATCGCAAGGCGTGACCGGTGTTGACTTGAATCGCGCGGGCACACCGCTGCTGGAAATCGTTTCCGAGCCGGACATGTGTTCCGCCGCCGAAGCTGTAGCCTACGCTAAAGCGCTGCACTCGCTGGTGCGCTGGATCGGCATTTGCGATGGCAACATGCAGGAAGGTTCGTTCCGTTGCGACGTGAACGTGTCGGTGCGCAAACCCGGCCAACCGCTAGGCACACGCCGCGAGATCAAGAACCTGAACTCGTTCAAATTCATGCAGCAGGCCATCGACTACGAAGTGCAATGGCAAATCGACACACTGGAAAACGGCGGCAAAATTCAGCAAGCCACCATCCTGTTCAACCCCGACACCGGCGAAACGCGCGCGATGCGCAGCAAGGAAGATGCGCACGACTACCGCTACTTCCCCGAGCCGGATTTGCTGCCACTGGACATCACGCCCGCCATGCTGGAACAGGCGTGCGCTGCGCTGCCGGAACTGCCGCAAGCCAAACGTGAGCGTTATGTGAACGAGCTTAGCTTGTCGGCTTACGATGCTCAATTGCTAACTGCATCAAGAGATATAGCAACATATTTTGAAGAGTGCCTAATCGTTGCAGGAAAGGACAAAGCTAAGCTTTGTGCTAACTGGATTGTCGGAGATGTATCTAGCCGCATGAACTCCAGCGGCATAGACATTTACTTGAATTTGATGGGGGCTGAGGGGGTGAAAATCTGCCCGGTCAATCCAAGGCAATTGGCTCATTTAATTTGCCGCATTGCGGACAATACAATTTCCGGGAAGATTGCCAAAGAGATTTTCAATGAAATTTGGCTTAATGACCTTACGTGGACACTTAATGATACGGCAGCCGATGCCATCATTGAAGCCAAGGGGCTGAAACAGGTTTCCGACAGCGGCGCAATCGAAGCGCTGGTGGACGAGATCATCGCGGGCAACGCCGACAAAGTGGCGGAATACCGCAGCGGCAAAGACAAGCTGTTCGGCTTCTTCGTCGGCCTAGCCATGAAGGCAAGCCGAGGAAAAGCAAATCCAGAGCAGTTAAATAACGTTCTAAAGAAAAAACTTTCCAATCAATAAAGCGAATATTTGAGCGTCCAGTTCTATTGGGTTATATAAATAATATATCCCATTCCAAACGGAGATTTCTTTCATGCTTAAAACAAAATATTCTTACATTCTATTTTTCGTTTTCTTCTTGATAAGTGGCAACGCATTTCCGAATCCATCCGTTGAAAGTACTTTGCAAAAGTTACTGCAAACAGCAACTGATAACAGCCTATACCAAGGAAATTTTTTACAAAAACAAATTAGTATTGCATTAGTAGAGAATTACGGCTTTCAAAAAATTGCTGAAAACAGCCACGGCCATTTCATTTTTCACTATCAAAGTGCCATCTGCGTCAAATATAAGGACGACGCGTGGAAGCGCATTGAAACGGAACGGTTTAAGGTTGATCTTGGACAAGCTGTCAATGACATCATACAAGGCATCCGAATCGGAAAAAATCCTATAAGCAATGAACTTTATGAAAAAATAAACTCTTCCTGCGGCAGTCCTGAAAAAGAGCAAATTACAAATTTCTTGTCCGACATGATCGATGCGCGAACAGAATATATGCGCTTATTAAAAGATCTAGATAATCCTCTTGGTGATAATTTGCGCACAAATGAACGCCGTGATCTCGAAAATGACTGCCAAACCGTATGTTCCCATCTAAACTGGGAGCCCACCAGCATTGAGCGCGCCATTAAAACCTTCCCTAAATGCACAGATATCATTCTCAATGAATCTAAAGCTCAACTACTGGCTAAAAATCAAAGAATAGAAGAGGAAAAAAAACGCTTAGCTAATTTATCGTCTAGGCTTGCTTCTAGACAAAAGGACAGAGTTACTGGCTATGGCGCATTAAAATTTGGCATGTATTCGGACGACATCAGTGCTGAGTTCAAGAGTAAAAAATGCCTCCAATCCACTCTTTCTCCAACCTTTGAAGCACTAAATTGTTTTGATGGGAAAGTTACTAATCTTTACTTCAATGAACAGCATGAGCTTAATGGCATTGAGCTCATTGAAGGAGTTGAATTTAATCCAAAGTTGATACGTGACACCATAGGAACCACATCAAAAACATTTAAGCTCAGTTATGAAAATCCAAATAAACAAGATATTCATCTTTCAAATGGGCAGATTACCCACATTGTATTAGCAGCATTTGCCGATTGGAGTGTCGTTTATTTTGCCACTCTCTCACGAGATCGCCAGCATGTATACACAAGCATGGCGTACTACGATAATGCTGCCGCAACTAAAATAAAGGCACGATCGATTAACGCGAATTAGTCAGCAACTGAAGGCAAACACCCTCTCGCACAGAATTTCCTCTATGCATGTTTGCATACCGTCGCTTAACCCGGCGCAGTTGAATGATATTTTGAAGAAGAAGCTGGAAGGCTAACGGGAGCGCCGACGTTCAGTCGGCGCTTTTATTTCATGCAGACGGAACGTCAGATTTCCTGCTAGAAGTTGCGCGGCTTGTAGGTCGCGTTCTTCAAGATCAAATCGTACAGCCAGTTCGGCAGCAGCTTCATCGCCCGCCCCACCAAACCCATCTGCCAAGGCACGACCGCAAACGAGCAGCCGCGAGCGATCACTCGCGCCATGCGCTGTGCGGCATCTGCCGGTTCCAGAATGAACGGCATCGGATATGGATTCACATCGGTCATCGGGGTTTTGATGTAGCCGGGGCAGATGGTGACTACCTTCACGCCACTGTCGCACAGCTCGACGCGCAAACTTTCCAGATACGAAATCGCCGCTGCTTTGGAGGCAGAGTAAGCGCCTGATCCGGGCAGGCCGCGGAAGCCCGCCACGCTGGCGATACCCACCAGAACCCCTCCCAACCTCCCCTTGTCAGGGGAGGAGTTAGCACGCATCGGCGCAATGAAGGGCTGAAAGGTTTTCACCATGCCCTGCACATTGATGTCCAGCACCTGCTGGAACACATCAATATCTTCGGCGTACTCTGTGAGTGTGCCGCGACTCACGCCCGCGTTGGCAATGACGATGTCCGGCACACCGGCGCGCGCCATGAAATCTTCCGCCGCGTGTTGGATGGCGGAAGCATCGCGCACATCCAGCGCGTAGCAAAAAACTTTTCCGGGAAATTCCGCCGAGAGCGTTTGCAACGGTTCCGCGCGGCGGGCGACGACGGCGACAATTGCGCCGCGCTCAAGATAATGGCGCGCGAGAGCCAAACCAAGACCGCTCGACGCGCCAGTGATAACCACGGATTGAGACAAACCCGTTGTTCCGCTTTTCACTAGCGTTTGCTGCGTTCCTTGCGTGCCTTGGCAATCACTTCATTCAGCACCTGAATAGTGACTTCCGGGGTCAGCCCGGTAATGGCATATTTCCCGTCCACCACCAATGTGGGCGTACCGCGGATGCCATAATCCTGCAGCATCTGCTTGCTGCGGGTGATTTTGCTGCTCAGCGCAAAAGAATTATAAGCTGCCGAAAATTTAGCTCCGTCCACACCGCGTTGCGCAACGAAACCCTGAATCTGCTTCTCTTCGTCCAGCACCATGCTGTTGACGTTCCATGCCGTAAACAGATCATCGTGCAAACGACGCAGCTGGCCGAGAGATTCCAAAGCATAGAAGGTGCGCGCCATTGGTTCCCAGGAATCACGGAAGATCACGGGGACATACTGCAACTCGACATCTTTGGGCATCTTCTTTTCCCAGGAAACAAGCTGCGGATGCAGGTGGAAGCAATGCGAACAACCGTAAAAGAAAAACTCCAACACTTCAATTTTTTCGCCGGTATGCGTAGGCTGCGACGGACTGAGTTCTTTATAGTCGCGGCCCAACTGCGCCTCCGCAAAAGCCTGGCTGGCCAACAACAAAAGAGTCACTGCGAATAGCTGTTTGAAAAGTTTCATGTCGTCTCCTTATCGTTACTGTGCTTTGCTTGATGTCGCGTTTGTCACGCCGTTCTGTTTCAATAATACCAATGCCTTGTTCAATTCGTCGCTGCCCCGGAACGGCCCCAGACGCACGCGATGATACGTGCCTTTTTCGGGAATCTCCGCCGAATGCACACTTGCCTCCAGTCCCAACAACGCAAGCTTGGCCTTCAACTTCTCGGCATCATCCTGCTTGGGAAACGAACCCGCTTGCACATAGAATGTCTCTTTGGAGGCCACCGTTTGTGCAGGCTTTTGCACTGCTGCGGCAGGCGCTTTTTCCGCACTCTTCTGCGAAGCAGCCACATCCTTGTCGGTCAGCACCTTATAAAACTCGAAATGCTGCTTGGGCTGTTCGCCCACGGCGGATGCCGCCAGCGGCGCACTTGCGGAAGCTGCCGACTTAACCGGCAACGGCTCGCTCTTCACCTCCGTTTTGCTTACTTCGTGATGCTCTTTGTTCTCAAACGAGGAAGGATTCTTCTTCAGAATAAACCATGCTACGCCACCGGCAACCGCAAGCCCCAACACCATGCCCAGCACGACGCCTGCAAACAACGAGCCGCCCTTACCCGAACCTCCGCCACCACCACCACCGCTCTTAGCGCCTCTACTCATCTTGATTCCTTCGTTTGTTCACATTTTCTCGGGTGCCGAGACACCCAACAACGCCAGACCGTTTTTCAATACCTGCGCCACCGCCGCAATCAATGCCAGGCGCGCCAGCTTGAGTTTCTCGTCCTCGACCAGAAAGCGCGAGGCATTATAGTAGCTGTGAAAATCGGCTGCCAATTCTTTGAGATAAAACGCAACCAGATGCGGCGCAAGGTCTTCCGCCGCCGTTTCGATCACTTGCGGATAGTCGATCATGCGTTGCAACACGGCAGTTTCATACTCGCTATCCAGCACGCTGAAATCCGCATTCAGCAAAGACAAACGCTCACCGCCCCATTGTGCCAACACCGTGCTGATGCGAGCATGGGCGTACTGAATGTAGTACACGGGATTGTCGTTGCTCTGCGATTTCGCAAGGTCAATGTCGAACACCAGTTGCGAATCGGGATGACGCGCGGCGAGAAAATAGCGCGTGGCATCGCAACCCACTTCGTCGATCAGATCGCGCAGCGTGACATAGCTTCCCGCGCGTTTGGAAATTTTCACCTCTTCGCCGTTCTTCAACACCGTCACCATCTGGTGCAACACGTAGTCCGGCCAACCCTTGGGGATGCCCGCATCCAGTGCCTGCAAACCGGCGCGCACGCGCGTGATGGTGGAGTGGTGATCGGAACCCTGTTCGTTGATGACGCGCACAAAAC
>FZPW01000050.1_pt1 | contig 106446 bp, 128 predicted proteins | sample 1534771 | NCBI WGS metagenome assembly FZPW01 (sample SAMEA104161894, study PRJEB21768) | metagenome | biome: subterrestrial habitat; feature: phreatic zone; material: underground water | place: France | collected 2016-06-01 | depth 60 m | reverse complement strand
GGCTTCATCACGTACTGGTAAATGCCCGCCTCGTTGATGCCCGCGATGATGTCCTGCGTTTCGGTGTAACCGGAAATGATGATGCGCACCGTGTCCGGCCAGCGCTCGCGCACCTCTTTCAAAAACTCCACGCCGGTCGTGCCCGGCATGCGCTGGTCGCACAGCACCACCTGCACGTGCTCGCGCTCCATGATCGCGCAACCGTCTTCCGCGCCGGAGGCGGTAAACACGGTGAAGTCTTCTTCCAGCGTGCGGCGCAGAGATTCTTGTGAACGCACTTCGTCATCGATCACCAATACGGTAGGTAATGTAGCCATTGCAGTTCCTTAACCAAAAAAACACTTGTCCGCAGATTTCGCAGATTCACGCCGATTAAAACAAATCATTACCCCGGATAGTTCATTAGGAGCCAGCATCGCCTCCCCCTGCAAGGGGGAAGGAACGGGTTCGGCTCTAATAGACAATCTGGGTTTAACAAATCCTCGGTAATTGTTCGCCCGCCAACCAATCAACGACGCGGCGACCGCCCAGTTTGGTAGTCATCTGCACGAAGCCGTGCGCGTCTTGCTGCACCTCGCCGATGATGGCGGCCTCGCGCGCCAGCGGATGCGCGCGCATCACCTCAAGCAAGCGCGGCGCATCTTCCGCCGCGCAGATCGCGATCAACTTGCCTTCGTTCGCCACGTACAAAGGATCGAGGCCGAGGAACTCGCACGCGGCTTCGACCGGCTGGTTTACCGCGATGGCGGACTCGTGCAGCATCATGCCCACGCCGGACTGTTTGGCGATTTCGTTGAGCGTGGTCGCCAGCCCGCCGCGCGTCGGGTCGCGCAGCACGCGCAGTTGCGCGCCGCTATCCAGCATCGCGGCGATGAGGCCGTGCAACGCAGCGGTGTCCGACACAATGGGTGCTGAAAAAGTCAGCCCTTCGCGCTGCGACAAAATCGCCATGCCGTGATCGCCTATCGTGCCCGACAACAAAATCTTGTCGCCCGGTTTTGCCTGATCGCCGGAGAGATTGATGCCCTCGCGCACCACGCCGACCCCGGTGGTCGTGATGAAGACACCATCGCCCTTGCCCTGCTCCACCACCTTGGTATCGCCCGTTACCACAGGCACCCCAGCCTCGCGCGAAGCCTGCGCCATCGACTCGACGATGCGCTTCAAATCGGCCAGCGGAAAACCCTCTTCGAGGATGAAGCCTGCCGACAGGTACAGCGGCTTCGCCCCCATCACCGCCACGTCGTTGATCGTGCCGTGCACCGACAGACAGCCAATGTCGCCGCCCGCAAAAAACAGCGGCGACACCACATGACTGTCGGTCGCCATCACCAGCCGCCCGGTTGCATGAGGCAGCAGCGCGCCATCGTTGCCCTGCGCCAGATATTCGTTGTTGAATGCAGTAGCGAACAGCTCGTTAATCAACTGCGCCATCGCCCGCCCGCCGGAACCGTGCGACATATCCACTCGGCCGTTTTTAATATCCAACGGGCGGGTGTAATTGGGTTTAACTGCACTCGTCATACTGCCTCCCTGAATCGCCCATAACTGTAATGCGCCGCACATGCGCCTTCGGAAGAAACCATACACGACCCCACCGGGTTCTCCGGCGTGCATACCGTGCCGAATATTTTGCATTCCTGCGGGCGTTTTTGGCCTCTCAAAATCGCGGCGCATTCGCAGGCTTTGTTGTCCGGCACGGCCAAGTAATCCACTTTGAATTTCAATTCGGCATCGAATGCAGCGAACTTGGGGCGCAGCTTTAACGCGCTGTGCGGCACGCTGCCCAAGCCGCGCCACTCGAACGTATCGCGCAGCTCGAACACCTCCGCCACCAGTTCCTGCGCTTTCAAATTTCCTTCGCGCGTAACGGCGCGGGTGAATTCGTTTTCGACGGCGGCGCGGCCTGCATTGATCTGCCGCACCAGCATCAAAATCGCCTGCATCACATCCAGCGGCTCGAACCCGGCGATGACCACCGGCTTGCCGTAATCGTCGGCAAACGGTTCATACGGCTTGCTGCCGATAACGGTGGAGACATGCGCGGGGCCGACAAAACCGTCAATCGACACACCGCCCTCGACGGCCAGAATGGCGTGCATCGCGGCGGGCGTAAGCACGTGGTCGCACAGGATGCTGAAATTTTTTAACCCCTCAGCGGCGGCCTGTTTGACCGCCACCGCCGTCGGCGGCGTGGTGGTCTCGAAACCGATGGCGAGGAATACCACTTCGCACCCCGGATTCTCGCGCGCGATTTTCAGCGCATCCTGCGTGGAATAAATCATGCGCACATCCGCGCCTTTGGCCTTGGCGCGCAGCAGCGACAGATTGTCGGAAGCGGGCACGCGCACGGTGTCGGCATAGGTGCACAAAATCACACCCTGCTCGCGCGCTAAGTGGATGGCCTGATCGACACGCCCGACGGGCAGCACACACACCGGGCAACCGGGGCCGTGAATCATGCGCACGTTGGGTGGCAACAAATCGACCAGCCCGTAACGCGAAATCGCATGCGTGTGTCCGCCGCAGAATTCCATTAAGCGATAGGAGCGTTTCGGATCAGCCTCGCGCGCGATGTTGGCGGCAATGTTTTTCGCCAGTTCGCCATCGCGAAATTCATCTACATACTTCATGCTGCACCGCCTTCAAGCTCCGCGCGCAACTCATCCAACTGCCCCATCTCGGCAAACAACGCCAAGGTCTGCTCGGCTTCGTCCTGATCCAGTTTCTGCAAGGCATAGCCGACATGCACAATGACGTATTCGCCGACGGTGGCATCATCCACCAGCGCCAGAGAAATCTCTTTGCGCACACCGCCCAGATTGACGATAGCGTTACCCGGAGTTGTCAGCTCTTCGATGCGGGCGGGGATGGCGAGACACATGGTTAGGCTCCTTGATTGAGGCGTTGCAGGGCGATGCTGGCCTGCCCGAATGAAACACCGCCATCGTTCGGCGGCAACTGTTGTGCGGTAATCGCGCGCATGCCGTGTGCCGCTAAATTCTCGGCCAAGGCTTGCGACAGCACGTTGTTTAAAAAACAGCCGCCCCCTAGCGCGACTTGCTTGATGCCGCTTTGTGCGGAGGCACGCAACAGCCAAGCCAGCAATCCCTCGGCGAGGGTAGCGTGGAACAGCGCTGCACCGTAGGCGGCATTTTTGCAGTTGGCAAGTTCGGCCAGCAGCGATTTGAAACTCAGCACACCGCCGTGGGTAATGGTGTATCCCTGCGAGTGCGCAGTGACCTTGCCGTGGCTTTCGGCCAGGCCTTCCAGCAGCATTGCGGCCTGTCCTTCGTGAGATTGGATTTCGCTGACTTTGAGCAATCCGGCGGCGGCATCGAACAGGCGTCCCATGCTGGTGGTCGTGGCGCAATTCAATTTTTTTTGCAGCATCTCGTGTACGGTCACCGTAGCAGGCTGCGCCGGAAAACGGTGCGCGATTTCGTCACCGCGATGCAGGTCGAACAACACCGCTGCCGCCATGCGCCAGGGTTCGCGCGCGGCGCGGTCGCCGCCGGGCATGCTCAACGGCGCGAGGTGCCCCAAACGTTCGCAATTCACGTCCTCCACGCGCAACAGCTCGCCGCCCCACGCGCCGCCATCCGTGCCCAGCCCCACGCCGTCCAATGCCAATCCTAGCACGGGTTCGGTGACGTGATGTTCGGCGCAGATGGCGGCGATGTGGGCGTGGTGGTGTTGCACGGCGATGAGCGGTAAGTTGCGATTCGCGGCATATTCCAGCGCGAATTGGGTGCTGTAAAAATCGGGGTGCAGGTCGTGCGCGACGGCTTGCGGTTGCACGTCGAGGATGTCGCACAGGTAGGCCACGGTTTCGTCCAGCATCTGGCGCGCGCCCGCGTGGTCGAGGTCGCCGATGTGTTGCGAGACGAAGGCTTCGTTGCCTCTGGTGAGGCACACGGTATTTTTCAGCCATGCGCCGCAGGCCAGTATCGACGGGCCGCTGAACGGCAGCGTGATGCGGCGCGGCGTGTAGCCGCGCGCGCGGCGGATGAAGGCGGGCGCGTTGCGCTGCCATTTCAGCACGCTGTCGTCGCAGCGGTGCAGGATGTCGCGATCGTGGGTGAGGAAGGCATCGGCGAGACCGGACAGCGACTGGCGCGCTTCGGCATCGTCTTTTACCAACGGCTCGCCGCCGGGATTGGCGCTGGTCATCACCAGAGCCAACGGTGTCTGCTGTTGCAGCCAATCCGTGCCTTGCGGCTTACCCAGCAATTCATGGAACAGCAAATAATGCAGCGGGGTGTAGGGCAGCATGAGGCCGATGTAGGAAAGGCCGGGCGCGATGCCGCGCAATTCCGCATCGCAGCTTGCGGCCTTGTGCATCAGCACGATGGGGCGCTCGCTCACTTCCAGCAGCGAGGCTTCGTGTTCGGGGAACTCGGCGTAGTGCGCAGCGGAAGAGCGATTCAGCACCATCACGGCGAACGGTTTTTCCTGACGCTGTTTGCTGCCGCGCAAACGCGCCATGGTGGCGGCGTTACGCGCATCACACACCAGATGAAAACCGCCCAAGCCTTTGACCGCAACCACCTCTCCGGCGCGGATGCGCGCGGCGGTGGCGGCGATGGGATCGTCGCATGCGACGGGCTGCCAGCCCGCATCGAACAAACTCAAACGCGGCCCGCATTCGGGGCAGGCATTGGGCTGCGCGTGGAAGCGGCGCGTATCGGGCGCGTCGTATTCGCTTTGGCACGCGGGGCATTGCGCGAACTTCGCCATGCTGGTGTTGGCGCGGTCATAGGGCAGCCGCGCGGTCAGCGTGTAGCGCGGGCCGCAGTGGATGCAGTTGATGAAAGGGTGGCGGCAGCGGCGGTCGGCGGGATCGAACAACTCGGCCAGACAGTCGGGGCAGATTGCCATGTCGGGGGCGATGCCGGTGAGTACTTTTCCTGTTTTGCTGGCGGTGATGGTGAAGCCTTGCAGGCCGGTGATTTCCTGCATCAGATCGTGCGTGATTTTTTCCACGCGGGCCAGCGCGGGCGGCTCGCTTTGCAGACGCGCGATCAGCGACAGCACTTGCTGACGCGCCCCCTCGACCGCAATCTCCACGCCCTCGCTATCGTTGCGCACCCAGCCCGCCAAGCCGAGCTCGTGCGCCAGCCGGAAGACGAAGGGACGGAAGCCTACGCCTTGGACTTGGCCGAACACCTTGATTTGCGCGTGGATAATGCTGTCCATTCTATTTAGCGGAGACTGCCTTTTGGCATCCCGCCTTAATCCACTCCAGCCACTCCTCCATCCCCTCGCCGCTGGTCGCCGAGATGCGGATCACTTTAATGTTCGGGTTCACGCGGCGCGCATTTTCTATCGCGAGGTTTGCATCGAAAGTCAGGTACGGCAGCAGGTCGCATTTGTTCAGCAGCATCAAATCCGAGGCGCGGAACATGTCGGGGTATTTGAGCGGTTTGTCTTCGCCTTCGGTCACCGAAAGGATGGCGACTTTGTGCGCTTCGCCCAGATCGAAACTGGCGGGGCACACCAGATTGCCGACGTTCTCGATCAGCAGCAGGCTGTCGTCCTGCAAGCCCATTTGTTGCATGGCTTGCCCCACCATGTAGGCATCCAGATGGCAACCCTTGCCGGTGTTGATTTGCAGGGCGGCAGCACCTGTCGCACGGATGCGCGCGGCATCGTTGTCGGTTTGCTGGTCGCCTTCGATCACGGCGAGCGGCACGCTGCCGTTCAGGGCGCTGATGCTTTTCACCAGCAGCGTGGTTTTGCCGGAGCCGGGGCTGGACACTAGGTTCAGCGCAAAGATGCCGTGCGCGGCGAGGTAGCCGCGATTTTCGCTGGCGTAACTGTCGTTCCTGGACAGGATGTCGCGCTCGATTTTGACCATGCGCGCTTGGCTCAAGCCGGGTGCGTGTGCACCTGCGGGGCCGGTACCGAAATCTATCGAGTCGTGGCTATGCACATGAGCGTGATCGTGCGAGTGCTCATGCGACGAATGATCCGGTGTCCGGTATTGCACTTGCCCTGCGGCCTGCTTGCGCTGTTTGAGCGCATGCCCGCCGATAAGTGTTTGTCCTGCTCCGCATCCGCATGTCGTACACATAATCCGTCCCTTTTCCTTAAAACCTTAATTCAAGCCACAGAGTTCACAGAGAATACAGAGAGGTCTGCATCGGTTTTCTCTGTGAACTCTGTGTTCTCTGATGAAACTACTAGCCAATCCACTAAGCCAGCAAGCTGGCAAGTGGCTGGTTATGTGGCTAATTGCTTTTTTGCACTTTCGTGTTATTCCACTTCCAGCTCTTTAACGCGCATCTCGCTGCCGCCGGTCACCTGTATCTGGTAACTGCCGCACACGGGACACGCTTCATACAGCGCGGTGACGGGCACGTTGCCTTCGCATTTCATGCACCACCCCTGCCCCGGCGTTTCGATAATTTCCAGCCGCGCGCCTTCGGCCACGGTGTCGCGCGTCACCGCGTCAAAACAAAAACGCAGCGCTTCTTTTTCCACAGCAGCCAGTTGGCCGATCTCCAGCCACACGGCTTTTACTTTGGTGCAACCGTCGGCGCGCACGGTGTCTTCCACCAGTTGCACGATCCCTTCGGCTAATGACATTTCATGCACGCGCCACCTCGATTTCGTATTCGACGCAAGGGTCAAGTGATAACACATACAGTTTGATGGTTTCCATCAAGCGCTCCTCGTCGTTTTCTTTCAATCCGAGCAAACCCTTTACCAGCGCGCCCTGCGGATGAAAATTCCATTCGGTTGGTGCCACGATCAAGTACTCGGCCACCCGCTCAATTTCGATTTTGGCGTAGTGCAACAGCATGCCGCGCGCCGTCCTGACCACCGACAACCCGACACCGTCACCCGGCGAAATTTCCTGCACGTACCCCGCCGTATTTTCCTGCGCCAAGGCAGCGATGCCATCCAGCACATCCAGCAATCTGGCGAGCAATCTGGCCGCCAAGCGGGTCGGATGCAGACGCAGAACCTCTTGCAGCAACGGCGTGTGCTGAATATAGGCCAGCGCGCCCGTTTCCATCGCACTGCCCTCATGCTGCGGCATGGCGGCGAAGTGATGATCGAGATGCCCCACGTAAATCTGTGCGGCAGCAGCGGCACTCAACTCCGGCAGCAAGGGGCAGGCTTCCGCCGCATGCGCAAATTCGAGTGCGCTTTCCTTTTGCTCCAGCGCGGCAAACACCGGCGCACACAAGCCGCGCCCCGCGCGCATCCACTTGCGCAGATGCTCATACGAATCGCACTGCCGCCACTCCGCCTCGGTCATGCCCAGCAAATGCAGATGCAATTCGGCACGCAATATTGCAGCGTCACCCTGCCCCGCCGCAACCGCATTCAGCGCTGCGTGCCAGTGCACGAACTGCGGCTGCTGTTGCGGCAAACTCAACAGCTTCGGCCAGTCCAGCAGCAAGCGCCACAAGTGCTCCTGCATCGCCTCGCAGATCAGCGCGCGCTCCAACTGCGCAACCTGCACCAATGGCCTGCCCTGCACGGCAGTCACAGCCGCCAGCGCCGCCGCGCGCTGGGCTTTGCCGCACACGCTGAACAACAGAGGAGCCAACTGCACGGCGCCCTCGGGCGACTTGCCCTGTAACAGACGGTACGCCTGCGGGCGGGTCGAGCTCACCTCCACTCCGCGCACGCTGGCATCGTCCCAGACGATGCGCAAAGATAGTTTTCCCGCGTCTGACATCAATAGCCTCCGCCAAACGGCATGCGCAAAAAATTGCGCCGCGAAATATTTTTCTGGCCGAGCGCTTCGCCTTTGAGACGGCTTTCTTCGATCATGTCCGCCAGCTCGTCCTTGCGTGCCCCCGCATCGAACAAAGCATTGATGATTTCCCGCGCCACCGCCAGCGCGTCTTCGTGCACGGCGAATTCATGAACGGGAGAGATCAGCGGGCAAATGTGGCAGGTGCCCAAGGCGGGTTCATCCAGCCCCATAAATTCGTACGCACCGGAGGGGAAAGTCCAGGTCGCTCTTGTATCCGGCGGCAATTTTTCCAGCGGCGCATCCTGTCCGGGAAGTAGCATCAGGTTGATCGTCCACGGCGTCACCAGCACGCCCGCCCAACGCCCCTGCCACTCGCGAAAACCCACCGCTTCAACACGCAATGCGGAATTGACGATGGGCACATCGGCCATGCGCGTAGCGGCAATTTCGCTAAACACGGCCTCCAGTTTTTGCACCGCTTGCAGCATTAGGCCCGCACCATAAACTTGTGTTTCGGCGCTTCGCAATTCGGGCAATGCCATTGCGCGGGTAATGCCGCGAACGGTGTTCCCGGCACGACATGAGCCTGCGCATCGCCCTCGTCGGGGTCGTACACCCACCAGCAAATACCGCACTCCAGCTTGGCTGCCGCATCGAGTTTGCTGTTATCACCGAGATACGAGCCTTCGAACATTTTGCGTCTCCTTATTGCTCGCGCATCACGTCCAGCCACTCGCTCAGGCGTTGGATGCTGTCCTGATAATCTTCATCGGCCGCCAGCGACACTTCGGGGATATCCACCACTTCGATGGTGTTGAGGATGAGCTTGTCCATGCTGTTGAAATACTGCACCCACCACACGTGCGCCTGCCGCGTGCTGGTGATGCGGCAGTTGCCGTAGCCACGCGACAGCATGCTCACCGCGCCCGTACCGAAAGCATCGAACAGGTAGGCCAAATCTTCCGGCGACATGGGCAGCAGCGATAAATTGAGAATATGCGCGACTTGTCCGGGCTGGTATTGGGCGGAGCGTTCCAGCAATTCGTTCAGCACGGCGGGCGCATTCATCATGCCCGGACGCAACGGCGGCACGCTGATGGCTGTCGCCACACTCAAGGCCGATTGCCGCACTTCTGGCGGCATAGCACAGGCGTGCAAAGCATCGCGCAGCACGATGCCATTGGCGACTTCCTGCACGCGCCACACGCCGGCGAATACCGTTTCCTGAATATGCAAATCGCGCGGCTCGCGCACCAGCACGCTGACTTCGCCGTGCCCCATCGCTTGATTGATAAGCTCGACCACCTTGGGCGGCAAGCCCTGCAATTCGATCACCGCACTGCTGCTGGCTTGCATCGCATTGCGCAAGCTCTCGATCACGTCGCACGCGGCAGACAGTATTTCCGGGTCAGCTTCCAAGTTGAAATTGGGCTGCGCCAGCGTTTCCATTTCTTGCGGCATCGGCAAGTAATCAACGCCCTCTTCCTCGGGCTGCGAACCCGCACCAAAAGCCACGACCGGAATCGGAAAATCTCTCATAGCACTACCTTTCTAATGACAACCGGACGACGATGCAGCAGACACCGCGATGCCGATTGAAGGTGCGCGGCCGACGGGTTTTAGCTGCATTTCCAGACTCTCGGAGACCAGTTCCGACCAATCGCGCAAGCCTTCAAGCGCGCCGACATAACCGCCGTCGCGCAGGAACAATAAGGCCGGCAAACGCCCGAGACCGAAGCGCGTCAGCAAAGCGCGGGCATGTTGCGGGCGCATGACTGCGGTGCGCCGTGTACCGCCGAGCGCCGCCAGCAATTCGGGCAGGATCACTACCATGTCCCAGCTCTCCGCTGCGGTATCCGGCTCTTCGGTGAGCAGCACCAAGCCGTCACCCGCGCCGTCCATAAAGGCTTGAAAGCCCGCGGCATCGAGGTCGGCGATGCCGTGTTTCGCCACCAGCCTATCGACCAGACCGCTGAAGTTGTTGCTCATGGCGGAGCGCGGCGGCGCCCATACAGGTGCTGCATTCATAGTGCATCCTTCTTTTCAAAATCGGGGCGTAAAAAATCGGGGAGCTGCGGCTCTCTGCCGATGAGGTCGGCGAAGCAGTCGTCAAGATCGCTCTGGCCTGCGGCCACGCGTTCCAGCGCATTCAGTGCGGAGTTAATCATTTCGGCGCGCTCCGCATCAATCAGTTCGCGCGCGCTGTCGAGAAAAGTCAGCAGCCAGTCGCCGACTTTGACTTCTTCGATCAGCATGGTGTTGATGCGCTTGCTGCCGTTGCGCCCGTTGCACCAGGCGAACATATCTTCGACTGCGGTGACTTGCATGGGGATGCCGAGACACATGGGTCAGTTTCCTTGCGAGATGGCCAGAACACGCTCGTCGCCGAAGCGGCAAGCCTGTTCGGCGGAAGGACGTCCGGCTTCGTAGCTGGCCATATCCAGCATGTCGCCGTTGATGCAGCGGCTGGGAACGGGGGTGGTGCGCGGCGCGTAGGAGATGCCCCATGCGCGCATCTGCGCCAGCGCCGCATCAATGGCGGCAGGAATTTGCGCTTTGACCACCTCGCGCAAGCTGCCGCCGAAGTCTTCCAGTTGCTCGGGCTGCACTCCGATCAGCACCATGGATTCCGGCAACTTGTCCGCCAACGATGCGCACGCTATGACTTCCTGAAAACCGGTCTGATGCAAACTCATTTTTTTGACACCCATGAAGCGCGGCACATCGTCGTCTTTCGCGATCACCATTTCGCCCGGTGTCATGCCGTAATCCACGGCATCAAACACGATCAGGCGGCGGGCATCTTCGAGATAGGGCAGCAAATACAAGCCCTGCGTGCCGCCGTCCATCAGCATCACGTCATCGCCGAACTGGTAGGCGGCGTTCATCGCCTCGACGCAGCGCACGCCGAAACCTTCGTCCGCCCACAGAATATTGCCAATGCCCAGAATCAAAAGTTGAGTATTTTTCATCGCGCCCCTGCCGTTTTACGGTTGCTTTATTACGGTGCGAATACAGCACGTGTCGTGCCAGCCAACATCAAATTGATTTGCGGACACTGCTAAAAATCGATATTTCATCCCAACTGCTGCGTTGCGGAAAAAATTTCTTGCTTACATATCATCCATATGCCGCGCTGCGAAATTTTTTCCGCGCCTTGCATTTGGGCGAAATCTGCATTTTTAGAAGCGCCCTAGCGGTTAATACTCAGCCCGTTAGCGCGGGGCTGCGAAAGCGAATATTGCAGCAACGGAAACAAACATTCCACTTTTTTTCTATTATGAAATATTTACAACCAGATAATAAGGGAGTTATCCGCCCATTCACTATTCCAATATACGCATCGACAATCCGCGTGATAAATCATTTTCCGGATACGGAAAAAAAGGACTACAGCGATTGCAGAAGAAAATGAACCGGCATTACCACAGCACGCCATTGCCCCAACAAAAAAACGCGGGCCGAAGCCCGCGTAAAACAAGAGTTACAGCATTGCCATCAGGGGGGAGAGAATGGAAACGTGTAGCCCTTTACCGCTTAATCCCGGAAGGTTCTGAATCCGCTAATCATGGTGCTGACCATGCTTTGGCGCGACATAATGTCCTCACGCAATGCGGCATAAACGTGCAGGATGATAAACCAGACCATGCTCCATGCCACCAGATGATGCCAGGTATGCACATCCTGACTCTGCCCGAACAGCGGAATTACCCAGCTACTGAACAGCGTGTGCGACCAATGCCCTTCCTGCGCACCTTCACCATACAGAGCAAAACCGGTCACGATCATGAAGATTCCGCCCAGCGTAATGAAGATAAACATCATCAGCAGCGCCAACGGGTTATGGCCGATATATTTGCGCGGCTGCTTCACCAAAAACAAATACCAGCGCAACTCCATCAGCAAGCCTGCCCACCACTCCACCTTAAAGACCGGCGGAAATTTGAACAGCTGTTTCGCGTGATGATTACCCACCAGCGCCCAGTAAATGCGCGCCGCAAAGCCGATGGTGAAAATATATGCTGTGGCGAAGTGGATGAAACGGATATTTCCCATCAGAAAATGATCGCCGGCCTCGCCCGTGACGCTGGGCAAAGGATTTGCGATGAGGTAACCCGTCACCGCCAGCACCACGAGACATAACCCGTTCAACCAGTGCCACAACCTGACCGGCGCCTCGTACACGTACACGGTCTTGCCGGCAGCGGTCATCTCTTTGTGAGCTTGTGTTTCGACAGCCATGACAGTCTCCTTTCCGCGCGCCTTAGCGCACCGTGATCTTGCTCAGTTCTTGTCCATCGGGCGACATGACATGGGTGGAACATGCCAGACACGGATCGAAGCTGTGCAAGGTGCGCAGGATTTCCAGCGGCTGGTCGGCCTTCGCCAGCGGCGTATCCAGCAACGCGGCTTCGTATGCACCGATCTGCCCCTTGGCATCGCGCGGGCTGCCGTTCCAAGTGGTGGGCACCACGCACTGGTAGTTGTCGATCTTGGTGTCTTTAATCTTGACCCAGTGCCCCAACGCACCGCGCGGTGCTTCGGTGAAGCCCACGCCCTTGGCTTCTTTCGGCCATTTGGACGGATCCCACTTCTCGACGTTGGCCGTCGCGGTATCGCCCGCCTTGAGGTTCGCCATCAGCTTGTCGAATTGCTCTTCCTGCAATTTGGCGCAGTAGAGCGTTTCCACACCGCGTGCGGCGGTGCGCCCCAGCGTGGAGAACAAGGCAGTCACTGGCAAGTCGAGCTTGTGCAGCACGCTGTCGATAGTTTCCTTGATGAACGGGTATTGCTGGGGCTGCACATAACCCAGCAGCATGCGCGACAGGCAGCCGACTTCCATGGCATTGCCCTTCCAGCGCGGCGCTTTGATCCAAGAATACTTGGCGCTTTCGTCCAACTGCTCGATCTTGGTGCGCGTGCCTTTGAAGTTCGGGCCTTCGGGGTGATAGTTCGGCTCGGTAACACCATCCCAAGGATGCAAGCCCTTGCTCTCGTCGGGGTACTTGTACCAAGAGTGGGTGACGAACTCTTGCACTTCTTCGGGGTTGCGCAGATCGACTTCATGCACATGACTCAGGTCGCCGTTCAAAATCGCGCCGCGCGGCAGCAGCAGGCTGGCTGCCGAGTAGTCGTTGGCCTTGCTTGGAATGTCGCCATAGGACAGCACGTTCTTGGACGACAGGCCGCCGCCGTATGTCCAGCCCTTGTAAAAGGAAGCGATGGCCAACAGGTCGGGGATGTAAACTTTTTCGATGAACTCGCGCGAACGGTCGATGATGCTCTTGACCAGATTCAGGCGCTCCATGTTGATCGCGCCCACCGCGCCGGTATCGTTGACATTGATCGCGCACGGCACGCCGCCCACCAGCCAGTTCGGGTGCGGGTTCTTGCCGCCGAAAATGGTGTGAACCTTGACGATTTCTTTTTGGAAATCCAGCGCTTCGAGGTAGTGAGTCACCGCCATCAAGTTGGCTTCCGGCGGCAGCTTGTAAGCCGGGCTCCCCCAGTAACCGTTGGTGAAGGGGCCGAGCTGGCCGGATTCGACGAACTTTTTCAAACGGTTTTGCACGTCGCGGAAATAGCCGGGCGAAGACAGAGGCCAAGTGGAAATGCTTTGCGCCAGTTCGGAAGTCTTTTTCGGGTCGGCCTTGAGCGCGGAAACCACGTCCACCCAGTCCAGCGCGTGCAGGTGATAGAAGTGCACCAAGTGGTCGTGCACATACAGATTCAACTGCATCAGGTTGCGGATGGTGTTGGCGTTTTCGGGAATCTGGATATTCAGCGCGTCTTCCACCGCGCGCACCGAAGTGAGCGCGTGCGTGCCGGTACACACGCCGCAGATACGCTCGGTGAATGCCCAAGCATCGCGCGGATCGCGCCCTTTCAAAATCACCTCCAGACCGCGCCACATGGTGCCGGTGGATACCGCGTTGCGGATCACGTTGTTGCTGTCGAGGTTGACCTCGACGCGCAGGTGACCTTCGATACGGCAGACCGGGTCAACGACCACGCGCTTGCCGCTATTGTCGAGCTTGAAGCCCTGTGTTTCGTATGCTGACATGATTACTTGCCTCCCTTGTTCTGATCGTCATGGCCGTTGCGTGCGCGGCTCAGTGCGGTAACCGCCGCGTGTGCGGCGACAGCGGCACCGGCGACACCCGCCACTGTGAGACCCACCGTGTCGGCATTCGCTTCGACACCGAATTGCTTGATGCCGGTAACGCGGTCGTAGAACCCGCCTTTATCCCAGAAGCCGTCTTCGGAGCAGCCGATGCAACCGTGGCCGGACTGGATCGGGAAGGACACGCCGTCGTTCCAGCGCACCGTCGAGCAGGCGTTGTAAGTGGTCGGCCCTTTGCAACCCATCTTGTACAGGCAGTAACCTTTGCGCGCGGCTTCGTCATCCCATTTCTCGACAAATTGACCGGCATCGAAGTGCGGACGGCGATAGCATTTATCGTGAATGCGCTGACCGTAGAACATTTTCGGACGGCCTTGGCGATCCAACTCGGGAATGCGGTCGAAGGTCAGCATGTAGGTGACCACTGCGGTCATCACCTCCGCAATCGGCGGGCAGCCCGGCACCTTGATGATGGGCTTGTCGGTAATCACTTTGTGTACCGGAGTCGCTTGCGTCGGGTTCGGCTTGGCGGCTTGCACGCAGCCCCATGATGCGCACGACCCCCACGAGATAATGGCCTTGGCATCAGCGGCAGTTTCTTTCAGCACTTCGACAAACGGGCGTCCGCCGTGAATGCAATACATACCGTCTTCATTCAGCGGCGGGTTGCCTTCCACGGCCAGAATGAAGTTGCCTTTATATTTCTTACGGATGTCGGCGATGATTTCTTCGGCTTGGCGACCGGCGGCGGCCATCAGCGTATCGTCGTAATCGAGGGAGAGCATGGAGAGCACCACGTCCTTGGTCAGCGGGTGCGCCGAACGGATGAAAGACTCGGAACAGCAGGTACATTCCAGACCGTGCAGCCAGATCACCGGTGTGCGCGGCTTGGTTTCCATCGCATGCGCGATCTTGGGCGCAAAGCTCGGTGCCAGCCCCAACGAGGCCGCCGTCAAACTGCAAAATTTCAGAAAACTACGACGTGTAATCCCCTGCCGTTTCATCACTTCGTAAAACGTTTCAATTTCCATTTATCGCTCCCCTCGTCTTGTGTTCATAGACACGATTGTTGGCGGCACGGTCTATCTGGCTACCACCCGCTGGGCGAACACGGTTACAAGTTTCGTGCCATCGACACAAAACAATTATTAAGCGATATGAGTCAATGAATTAAGAAACATTCCGTCACTGACATGACGGGAAAATCATGGAAGCTGAAAACAAGCCCTTATGGCTGGAGTGGTAAGCAAGTTACCAGAGGAAAAGATGTATGCCGAGACCAAACGACAAAGCCCCTGTTTTCGAGGGCGCGATTTAACGCGACTTTTACGAATCTATTTTTTAGAACGGCAGCGATACACTTCTCAACCTTTGGCACAAACATTGCTGAACGTAGGGCTCCATCTTTTATCAACTACGGAGCACAACATGCTATTCGACGCCTACGAGCAAAAAGGTTTGCTGTTCAACATGAATTTTAAGGAAGCCGAAGGTAACTTCGCCTCCTATCGCGGCGACCTGGTTTTGGAACTGGGCGAGGTCGGCGATGCCCACGGCCACCTCAAGCCCCCCGTCTACACCATCAAGAACACCATCGTGCTGGCCGACAACGACAAGATTAAGCTCTATGTCGGCAGTCTGGATGAGCTCGCTTTACTCCCCAAAGTGCTGGATTACTACAAGGCCGATTTCGCTGCGGACGTGCGTATCATCCTGTTTGTAGTGAACATCAACAAGCCTCTGGTGATCGAAACCAGCGGTCTGAGCATCGCCGCGATCGGCATGCAGGAAGGCTTGATCTGGAACGAGCTGATCGACATCGCGGCGCTGGATAAAGGCGACTTCAAAGGCCAATCGCCCACCCAAAAGATCGTCACCGTGTACAAAGCGCTGTCCGACTTCAAGCCCAAGGGAGACAAAGTCTCATTCGACGAAGCGCTGACACGCACCGTTGAACTGAAGCGCGCCGGCCGCGGGCCGGTTTAATTGCGCAAGCATGTGGGAGCGGCTTCAGCCGCGAATAACAATTCGTTCGCGGCTGAAGCCGCTCCTACGACAATCGCCTTGTAGCATTTGCAACAACCAACCGACATTTCGAGGTAAGCACATGTCTCGCATTGGTCTCTTCTTCGCCAGCAGCACCGGCAACACGCGGCGCATCGCCAAAGCCATCAAGAAACGTTTCGACGATGACACCATGGCCGATGCGCTCAACGTCAATAAAGCCACGCCCGAACTGGTGGCGGGCTACACCCATCTCATTTTCGGCACTTCCACTTTGGGCGGAGGACAACTGCCGGGACTCTCCACCGATTGCATGGGCGGAGGCTGGGAAGAATTTTTACCGCAACTCAAGGATGTGGATTTCAGCGGCAAGACCGTGGCGATTTTCGGCTTGGGCAATCAGGACAAATACCCCGATGAATTCGTCGATGCGATGGGCGAGATTTATCACTTCATGGTCGCGCGCGGCGCAAAGGTAGTCGGCCAGTGGCCTGCGGACGACTACAACTTCATCGCGTCAAAGGCATTGGTGGACGACGAGTTCGTCGGCCTGGTTCTGGATCAGGAAAACCAGAAGCTGCTCACCGATGCGCGGCTCGAAGCCTGGTTGAAATTGCTCGCGCCGGAATTCGGTTTACCGCTCTGACCGACGTTGGTTGCGGGGCGCTAAACCGCAAACCGGTTCACCGTGTTCTGCATTTTCTCCACCGCCAGCAGCAATTGATGCGCGCCCAGTGAGGATTGCTGCGCAATCACATCGTTCTCTTCCGACATACGCGCAACATGTTCAACATGCTGCGCGATATCGCCGCTGGCGACGCCCTGCTCTTTCAATGCATCGGATATATCCGACACAACTTGCACCACGCGTTGCGCACCTTCCTGAATCCGTTTGATTGCATCGCCCGCTTCGTTGGCATGCTGCACACCTTCATTCACACGACTTGCCCCGCCTTCCATATTGGCAACGGCATCGCGCATTCCCGCCTGTATGGCGCCGATCATCTTTGCGATTTCCTCGGTCGAACTGGTGGTGCGCTCCGCCAGTTTGCGCACCTCATCCGCCACCACGGCAAAACCGCGCCCCTGCTCTCCGGCGCGGGCCGCCTCAATGGCCGCATTCAAAGCCAGCAGATTGGTCTGCTCGGCAATTTCGCGGATCACCTTCACCACCGAGGAAATCTGTTCTGACTGATCCCCCAGCGCTATCACCACCGATGATGCCTCGCGCACCATCGTCGCAATTTGCTCCATGCTCGTCACCGCCTGCTGAATCACCTCTACCCCGGTACCGCAGGTCCGGGCGGACTGTTCGGAAATATGGCATGCCTCACTTGCACTGGCGACAACCCGCCCCATACTCACCGTCACCTCTTCGGCACTGGTCGCCACAGCACCGGTCGCCTTGCAGGATTGCAGCGACGTTGCGCGCACCAGATCCGAGGCCACCGCCATTTGCTGCGCGTTTATCGCCACCGCCTGCACACTGGATTGGGTTTCTTTAACGACCTGACGAAACATTTCACGCATGTGTTTAATCGAAGCCAGCAGACTGCTGCTATCGCGCGGGTCGATATCAATACGCAGACTTAAATTGCCCGATGCGACATGCTTGGTTATTTCCCGCGCATAGCGGGGATCGCCGCCGAGCAAATGGTTGACACTGCGCGAAATGAACCATCCGAGCAAACCGACAATGGCGGCAATCCCCAGAATCAATAGCGCCAGCTGTCGCACCTTTCCGGCAATCATCTCCGCGGCAAAATTTTCATCGGCACTATTCCGGGCGTTGGCCAATTCCACCACCTTGTCGATCACGGCGCGATGCTCGGCATACTTTTCCGCCATCTGCGGCAGTAATGCCTGCGCCCCGCTGCGGTCACCCGCCAGTAAGGCCGGAATATAGCGCTGGTCGCGCAAATTCAGAAACTCCACTCCCGGCCGGTACGCGTCCACCACCATCAGCGTTTTCAATGGGCTATCCGGCAGATCAAATATCCAGAATTGGTGCCGCTGCTCGTATTCCTCGCGCAGCTTGCGGCTCCGTTCCACCAGCGCGGACAAAGCAGAGGTATCCGCATTCGCCATTTCCAGTGTGACCAGATAAGCTTCGATCAAATACTCCGGCGGCGGCAAAACGTCGGCCACCAGATCCTTGCCCTGCACCACACGCTTGTAGATCGGGCCGTTAACTTGCAGTTGACTGAAGGCGGAATACACCATGGCACTGGCCAGCAAAAATCCGCCCATAAACGTTGCCAGCAGCAAACCGATTTGCACGTTAACGCTTAATCTTTTGACGATACCGAAGGGACTCAGCCGGCTGAACAAGCCGTCGTTTACCGCCACACCTTCGCTCAGTTTGGCCCGTCCCGTCTTCAGCAACTCATAGATACGCTGCGCAGCCGCAATTTCCGCCCGGCCGGGTTTGGTCCGGATCGAGGTATAGCCGACAATTTCACCGTTGTCGTCGATAGGCGCCACATGGGCATTAACCCAATAATAATCGCCATTCTTGCAGCGGTTTTTGACCATGCCCGTCCACGGCTTGCCCTGTTTCAGCGTGGCCCAAAGATCGGCAAATGCGGCAGGCGGCATATCCGGATGACGCACAATATTGTGGCTTTGTCCCAGCAACTCCTGCTCGCTGAATCCGCTGATCCTGATGAAATCCGGATTGGCATAGGTGATGATGCCTTTCAGATCGGTCTTGGTCACGATGGTGACGCCATCGTCCATTTGCACTTCGTTGTTCGTAACCGGCAAATTCGTTTTCATAACTTCCTCATGTATACATTCCGCTGATGCGGAAACCGACGGATCAATTTATCCAATGGCGACAGCCAATGCTTCGGCCAACTTGCCAACGTGCGACCAGCTCAATTCCATTTCGCCCGCGGCAACGGCAATACTCATTCCTGCCGCCGTCACGCTGCCGACGAATGCGTGATCGCTGGCAATCGGACTTATATAAATTTCCCGCTCGGGACTCACTCCGTCGCGCACGGCAACCAATGCAAACGCAAGGCTGGACGCCTCTGCCGGGGTGAGTCGCAATACAAAATCGGCAGCAAAACGAATACGGATCAGCGCACCGAACGCGCGATGCTGAACGCGGCTCACCGCAAGAAAATTCTCAGACATACCATCGGCTTGCTTCATGCGTAAGCAGGCACAGTGGCAATGCGCGGATCATCCAGCGCCATCCCCACCGCGTAGTGATAAAGCACCTGAAACGTATCGTCTTTAAGACCCAGCACTTCATGGTCGGCATCGTCGAAGAAACAGCCGATACCCGTGCCGCGCCATCCGGCGGCCTCGGCTTCCAGCGTGACGACATGCCCGAGCATGCCCGCCTCCCAATGCAAATGCCGGTACGCCGCGGGATCGGCTGCAACGGGGGCGGCGAATTCGGCCACCATCATGAAAGTGACGGCACACTGGCTGGCAATATCCTGATGACAAGACAAAGTGCGCGCGGTTTTTCCGGCACGGGCGGCGACCAGTTGGTACAAAGGCAATCCCGCATCAACAGATTGCCAAGTGAATGTGTCGCGGAAGGCGGCTTGCAGCGAGGCATGTGCAGACTCATTGCGCGGCATCACATACACGCCGGGGGCGACGCCTTCAACGCGATGCACCAGCAACACCGGATGCACGCGCGAGGTGAGCGTCCACATATTCCATACCGGTGAACCGCCGGGCAACAGCGCCGCGAGCATGCGCCCGAACACGGTCTGCGGCATCACCGACTGCCCGTCGAAAGCTTGCGCGCTACGGCGTTTTAACAAAACTTGTGCGGCGCGGATGTCGTTGTTGTAGCAGCTCTCTGCGGCTGCATTGGACTGAGATACATAATTAGTCGCGGGTGCTGTACCGCGCGTGGCCAGCGCCACCTCTTCGATCACCGGCCACTGGTACTGCGGACGCGCATCGAGCAAAGATGGCTTACCCGCCCAATGTTGCCAATCCAAAGGCAAGGCGTTTTCCGCCGCATGCAGCGCGATGATTACTTCGGCTTCCTCGCCCTCCACTCCCGCAAAATCCTCCACGCGATCCACGCCGAGAGTATGTGCCAACATCGCCGAATCCAGCGCCAACAAGCGCGGCTGCCAGCCGTGCAATGCCGCCGCGTACCCCAGCGCCGCCAACACGTGCCCCATATCGAGCTGGCAATAGCGGAAAGCGCGTTCGCCGTATTTCCACGCTTCGCGCCAATGAATGGAACTGAAACCCAGCCACACACCCGCCGTCCGTGTATCGCAGCCCCAAGCGCGATGCTCCAAAGAGTGATGCAGGTTTTGATAGTGATACAGACCATCCGCTATGCCGTCGACTCCGGCGCTCATCAGCCAAGTCTCGGTCGGATGCAGGTTGCCGGAAGAAGGATGCGCGCGTAGCGACCAGCGCGAACCGGCATATTCTTTCCATGCCGTCAGCCCCACGCACAAGCGCAATAGGGAGCCGAGGTTTTGCGCGTTGAACGGCAACGGCGCGCGCGATGCGGCACGTTCGCCCCAGACGATTTCCGCGACCGTAATCTCGCGCGGCAAAGGCATTTGATTTGCACCTACCCAATCGCGAAACGCTTTGGGCTGGGCATCCCAGTCCAGCGTGTCCGGCCCGGCGGCATAACGCTCCGGCGCATGCTTGCTGCGCGTGTGGTAAGCCAGCACGGTAGCGACGCGGGTTTTCAATTTAATCCGGTCAGCTCGTCAGTCAGACAACCGATGGGCTCGCCCAAAGTCCCATCCGCATCCATCTCGAAGCGCACCAGATAAATTTCCTCGTCGGGCATTTCCTGCGCATGGCCGACGTTGACCACCACGCCGCGTGTGCCAGCCGCCGCGAGCAAGGCATCCGGCGCCACGCCGGGGATGCCGCTCTCGCCGGATTCTTCCAGCGCTTCGTTATACAAGTCCTGCGCGGCGAATACCATGTCGCCCATTTGAAATCTGCTCATCGCGTTACCCTCCGAGACCCGGAATCAGTTGTGCTTCGCAGCGCAGCGTCGCGCCGTCGCCCCACGCCGTAACCATCTCCACGAACCAGCGCACATCGCGCGGGTGCGGGCAGAACAGATCGTACTCGCCGTAGAAGCTGCCGTCGCTGTTAAACGTCAGCGTGCCGCAACGGTTGTTGCGCGCGTCGCGCCATACTCCCTCATAGCCGGGGCGCTGGTTGGAAGGATCGGTGACAAGCTTAAATTTTGCGGCAGCCAGCTCTATCTTCGGCGCCGCGCCGGTCGCGCTAAAACGCTCCGCTTCTTGTTGCAGCGCGGCAGCGATACGCTCCCCCAGCGCTTCCAGCTCCGGGGGAAGTTGCCGCGCCGCCTCCGCTGCTACCATATATCGGCTGGTGCTTTCAGACGCTCGACCACGTTGCCGTCCAGCAGATGCTCGTCGAATATCTCGTTCACATCCGCCTTGCTCACGTTGTTGTACATCACGCCCTCGGGATAGACCAGCACGTTCGGCCCCATGCTGCACGGGCCGATACAGCCGCTCGGCGTCACCATCACTTGCGCGAACGCCTGACGCTGCTGCCATTGCTTCATAAACTCATCCACCACTTCGGCGCAGCCCTTCGCACCGCAGGAACCGCGCGGATGTCCGGCGGGGCGATTCTGGGAACAGACAAATACGTGTCTCGCTGGCTTAGGCATCGTTATGCTCCCGCTGGCATGGGTTGGTGGGTGTGGCACTGCTTGGGACACACGCGACCGCACGAACCGCAACCGATGCAGTCCAGCGCATTGGCCAGCGTCATCACCATGCTGTTGTCTTCGTCCTCGTCGTAGTTCTCGTCGTCCTCGCCGCGCTCGACCAGCTCGAACACCTTGCGCGGGCAAACTTTGTAGCAACGACCACAGCCGATGCAGTTCGCCGCGTTCAGTTCAGTGACGAAAGTGGGTTCATAAGGCGTGCCGCCTCGGGTTGTTCCGGTGATGTTAGCCATAGTGGGTCCTTTGGTTATCCTTGTACTTCTTTCTGTGCCGCGATTAATTTTGCGTTTGCTTCCGCCCATGCTTGGCACGCGTCGTATGTCGATTGCGCGATGCCGGGAATCTCTTTGTATCCAGCGGGCAATTTATCCTCGACCAAATCGTGCAATTGCGAAGCCCATTCGCTGGAAATGCGCTTGAGCTTTTTGACTTCCTTGTCGAGTGCTTTCAATTCTTCTTCGGTCATTTATTTCTCCTGCGTTTAAAACCTTAACCCCCTCCAACTCCCCCTTCTCAGGGGGATAACCAATGACTTGGCAGCTTGCTGCCTTAGTCAGATGGCTAGTGGTTCCATCAGAGCCGGCTCGGCTCCTCCCCTGAGAAGGGGAGGTTGGGAGGGGTTGTTTTTTACATCCCCGCCACTTCCGGGTACTTACCGATAATTTCCAATGCAACGGAAAGCAGCTTGTCCGCTTCGTCCTTCATCTTGGACAGGCTCTCGTAGCCGTAGCGGTGCACGTCGCGCAGCGTCTTGTCCATCACCACCAGCTTGCCCACGGTAATCACCGCGCGACCAAAACCTTCGTGGGTGATGTTGATCATCGGCACGGCCATCTGGCCGCATTCCTTTTCGATCAGCGAAGCGATAGCGTTGTAGAACGCCTTAATACGCGACAACAAAATTTCGTCGGGGTCGCCGATCACAGGCATTTCGCGGCGCTGTTCTTTGGTCACCACATACGGCGCGAGGATGCGGTCAACCGGCCAACCGTCATAGGTGCCGTAGCTGTCGATGGCGCGCATTTGCTTGACCATCTCCTGAATGAAATCGGTAGACAACAACGGATCTGCTGCTTGAGTCATGGTGATTCTCCTTATGTTTAATTGCGTCAAAACCCTTTTAGCCACAGAGATCACAGAGTGCACAGAGAAGTCAGCGGGATACGTAACCTCCCGCCAAATTTAAAAACCGCTGCCAATTTCTCTGTGATCTCTGTGTCCTCTGTGGCAAATTAATTTTTGTTTTTAACTGTCATGCGCGGCACCCAGCCCGTGAGCCGGACCAGCAAAAATCCCGCTACAAAACCAATCCCCGCCCCAAGCACCGCGCCGACATCGCCCAAGTCCAGCGATGCCGCGATACCCGCAAAAATAATCGCCAGCACGCATGGCAGCAGATAAGCCAGCAAGCCCGCCTTGAGCAAATCGCCCTCGCTCATGCTCAGTTGCAATTCGTCGCCCGCGTGAACGTTTGCATCGCATTTCACTTCGATGGCGTTGCGGTGATTGGAAAAATATTTCCCCAAGCCGGATACCCCGCAACTGCTGCGCGACTTGCAGCCGCCGCAGCCGGATTCACTGGAAGGCTCGACACGCGCCATACCGTTGCCGATAGAAACGACTTTTGCGCTGGTCTCAATCATTCCTGCCACTCCTCGTCTGCATCAAAGCTGCCGCCCGACTGCTTCTTCAAATGTTTAGCCATCCACACCGGCGGATCATTCACCAGATTTTTTTGCAGCCCTTGCAACAGTTCGTCGATCAGCACACCTTCTTCCACACGCATGGGCTGGATGCTTTTCGCCAGCAGTTGCTGGATGGCCGATGCGCCCACCGCGTTGCAGTACACCGCCGCGCAGTCGCCCAGCAAATCGACCTTGGCGGCCAGCTTGCCTTCGTGCCCGTCCATCGCGGTCTCGATGAATTCCGCCACTTCCACCAAACGCGATTCCTTCTCGCCCAGCTCGTAAATAGCGAACGCCCCCGCCGCGCCGAAGTGCTGATTGACCGCGCGGCGGTCACTGGTCGCGAATGCGATTTTTACCGTCATGTTCGCCTCCTCAATGGTTTTGACCAGCCGCAGGTGTCGCACGACACAGCCTTTCAAAATTGTTTTTCTCGCTCGTCCCCTCGCCCGCTTGCGGGAGATAACCAGCGACTTGCCCGCTTGCGGGCTTAGTCGAATGGCTAGTAGTTCTATCAGGGTTAGGGTGAGGGAAATGCGCAGCATCTCCTGTTCGCTGTGCATAGATCGAAACGTAAGGTTCCGGCTCGTGGTGGCCGTGCTCCACCAGCATGTTTGCCAGATCGAACAGCGCCTGCCGCGTGCCGCGATAGCCCACCCATAAACGCTGGTAGCCGCCGAGCAAATCGTATTGCGGGAAGCCCGCGCGCAGCAGCGGCACACCGAGGCGGCGCGCGGTTTCAACCGCGTGCGAATTGCTGATAACGAGCTGCGCGCCATTTTTTCTGGCTGTAATTTCGAGGTCTTCCAAATCGCCGATGCCGACCTGCGCGGCACTCACATCCTGCAAAATATTGGCGCGCGAAGGCGCAACCGCAGCCACCACCTCGCAACCCACCTCCGTCACCAGCCGCGCAAAGCCGCAGAGCAGATCAGGATCGGCGGCAATAGCGACACGCGCAAAGCCCAGCATGAAATGCGAATCCACCATCGCATCCTGCAACTGTGCGCGCTGGCGCTCGATTTTTTCCGGCACGGGCTTGCCGCTGATTGCGGCGAGCGCCGCGACAAAAGCATCCACCGCGTCCAGCCCCATCAAACTATCGAAACGAAAATCCGGCACGCCGGTTTGCGCCTTCAAAAAATCGGCCGCATCAAACAAAGAATTACCCAGCACCAGCGTGGCAGCAGATTCGCCCATCGTGCCAATCTCCGACACAGGCGTACCGCCCACCGTGAGCGGGCTGCTTTCCATCTCGGTGAGATGCCCGTCGAGCGAATCGCCGATGTCCGGCAACACCAGCGGGCGCAGACCGAATGCTTCGATGAGTTCTTTGATGTGTTCGACATCGCCGGGCGTGAGGAATGATCCGGCTAATACGTTGACTTGTTTTTTACGCTTGCCGACGCTGCTGCTTTTTTCCGGCAGCAATGTTTCCAGCACCGCCGTCACCGCCAGCGCATAACCGCTCTCCAGACACCCCGAAAAATCCGGCGTATTCACCGGCACAACAGGAATGTGGGAGAACTGCGGGTGCGTCTTGTAAAACTCTTTCACCAGCCGCTTGATGTCCGTACCCTGAGTCTCGGACAGCCCCGTCGTCGGCAAACCAACCAGCGCGGGCTTGCTCTTCTCGCACACCGCGCGCAGCCCCTCGATCACATTCTCGTCCGCGCTCATCACGGTGGAGACCTGATCCATCGCCGTGGTCTGCAAGGGGATCGGCTCGCGGAAATGGCGCACGAAAAATACTTTGCCGAACGCGGTGCAGCCTTGCGAACCGTGCAGCATCGGAATGGCTTTGTTGATGCCGAGGAAAGCCAGCGATGCGCCGACCGGCTGGCTGGCCTTGAGCGGATTCACCGCGAGGGCTTTGTTGCGTTTCAGGATTTCAGCCATGTTGTACTCCCTCCGCTGACACATCCCCTCCCCCTTGCAGAGGGAGGGCTAGGGTGGGGGTAGAGTCGCGAACACTCAACTGTTCTCCCCCCATCCTAACCTTCCCCCTGCATGGGGGAAGGAACTGCTCGGCTGGATTAATCATCTGCGCATTCGTTCTCATCATCACGCCCCCAACTCCACACCCGGCACGCCCGCCTTCGCCCACGGCGACAGTTTGCGCACCGACTCCCACACCGGGCTCTGTATCGTCAGCGCCAGTTGCCGCGCCAGCTCGATCATGCCGCTGTACCCCTCGTAACCAAATTCGCGCTCCTGATTGATGTCGAGGAAAGGAATGCGCGCCTTCAATGCGGTGTACATATTGCGTCCGCCCGCGATAAGAATATCGGCGCGATATTCCTTCACCGCGCCGAGCAGCGCCTTGGGGCTGCCGTCGGTAATCATCTTGGTCTTATCGCCCATGATTTCGCGGATGCGCGCTTTGTCTTCTTCGGTGGATTTGTTGGTGCCGGTGGCGACGACTTCCATGCCGAGGTCTTGCAGCGCGGACACAATCGACCACGACTTCACGCCGCCGGTATAGAGCAGCACGCGCTTGCCGCGCAGCTTTTCGCGCCACGGGTCGAGTGCGGCATTGATCTTGGCTTCTTCGCGCGCGATGAGCGCTTCGGTACGCTCGGTCAATGAAGGATCGTTGAGCAGTTTGGCGAATTCGCGGAACGCCATCGAGGTGTCGGTCACGCCGTAGAAGCTGCCCTCGAAATACGGTGTCTTGTAGTCGGTTTGCAGCTTGCGTGCCACGTTGAGCAAGGCCTTGGCGCACACCACCATGTTGGCTTCGGCGCGGTGCATGGTCTGCACATCATGAAAGCGCGCGTCGCCGGACAAGGTGCACAGAATGCGCAAACCGAGTTCGTCGAACAACGGCAACACATTCCAGAATTCGCCCGCGATGTTGTATTCGCCGATCAGGTTCACGTCGTGCACGGCGATGCCGGGGCGCTGCGTTGCGGCTGGCACGGGCAACGGCTCCGCGGTGCCCACCACATACTTGAACATGGCCTCGCCCGCGATGCGGTTGCCGAGATTTTTGGTGCCGTAAAAACCGGCGCAATCCACCGGCACCACCGGCACGCCGAATTTTTCGGCGGCAGATTTGCACACCGCGCCGATGTCGTCGCCGATCAAGGCGGGCACGCAGGTGTTATAGATGAATACGGCATTGGGGGAATAACTCTCGACCGCCTGCTTGATAGCGTGGAACAGCCGCTTCTCGCCGCGCCCCATGATGACATCCTGCTCGGTGAGGTCGGTGGTCATGCCGATACGGTACAGCGTGGGGCCGGACGAGCGCGTACCGCGGTTATCCCACGAACTACCCGCGCAGGCGATAGGGCCGTGCACGATATGCGCCACATCGGCGATGGGCAGCAATGCAATCTGCGCCCCGTCAAACGAGCATCCGCCCGCCGTCGCACCCGGCTTGGGACGCGCACAACCGGATTTCTCCTTCTTGTTATGCGCGCAGGCGGGTTCGTTCAGCAGTTCGGCGATGTCCTTGGCTTGCATGGCATTGGCTCACGATTAATGACACTCTCGTATCTGCAAATGCTGTGCCAAGGTCGGCGGGTTGATTTCAATGGGATTTATCTAAAATTGTCTTGTAGCAAAACTGACAAGAGCAACAAAACCATCCGCAGGCTGAGGTAAGGAACGCCCCTCTGCCTACGGGCATATCACACCGAATACGGCGCAGCCACCCAACTCTTAATCAACGCGGCTTCCGTCTCCGGCAAATAACTGAACCCGGCTTCCAGATCGTGCGCCACGGCGTAGGCCACTTTGGGCGGAGTAATGGTTCCGGCGATCAGGTGGAAGTACCAGGCCGACGGGTATCCGGCGGCGCGGTCGAAGGCTTGCAACTGGGTGGACATTTCCACGCCGGAAAGTTCGATGTTCCACTGGAACGGTTTGAGTTCGCGCGCATGGCGCGAGGTCAGCGAGACAGTAATCACCGGGTTGCGGTAGCGGTCCTGATGTTCGCGCAGGGCGGCGATCCAGTGATCGCACAAATGTCCGCGCGTGGCGGCGCTGCTGTGCGTCCATTCGGCCAGCATGCGCTGCAATCCGTTACCCTGCCCTTCGGCCAGCGCGGCTTTGGCGATGGCTTGGCGCATGTCGATCAGACGGCGGAAGCGATAGCGCGGCGCGCCCACGGGTTGCGCGTCCAATTCTTGCGGGGCGATGGGTTCGAGAAGTTCGTGCAAGTCTTCCGGCGGGTGATCTGCGTCGATCAGATTGCGATCCAGCACCTCCTGCAACTCCTCGACTTCCAGTTGCAAAAAATCCGCCGGAGCCGGGCCGTATGCCGCGACAAAATAATGCGTGCGCCCGGTGTGGCGCGTCACCAGCAGGCTGCTGTCGGCATAGCGCTCGATCAGTTCACCCATGTCGCCCTTGCATTCATCCAGCTCGGCGCGTGCCCATGTTTCCAGATTGTCGGCGATGCGCTTTCCGTCCGGCGCGATCAGTCCGCCGGAGCGATACCAGCCGCCGCGGTTCAGCGCGTAACGAAAGGTGCAATTCGCGCGGATACGGTTGGCGATTTCCAGCAAGGTGCTGTGGTGCGGGCGCGGCGGTGTGGCTTCGATCTCGGCGGCCAGATTGCGCAACGCGGTTTCATCGGGGGTGTAGATACTCATGGGTTGTCTCCCTGCAAAAATTCATTCAAACGCTGCCGCACTGCGGCACGCACATCCGGCTCGGCATCATCAACCATCGCGGTAATCGCCTCAATCGGCGCACGCTGTGCTGCTTCCAGCCGCACCAGCCAATCTTCGTCCGCCAACATTTTGGCGGCATCGTCGGGCAACACGCGCTCCGCCACAATGCGCCGCACATCCGCGTCTTCGTCTTGCGCCATCTGCCCCAAGGCAAATGACGGCAAGCGCCGCGCGACCTCTTTACGCACCTCGCGATCCTCGTCGTGCGCCATGCGCCGCAACTGCCCGTGCGGCAAACGCTTTGCCACCTGCAAGCGCACCAGATAATCCTCGTCGCCGAGCAACGCGCCCAGCCGTTCCGGCGCGATGCGCTCGGCCACCGTCATGCGCACTTCGCGATCACTATCATGTAAATATTCATCCAGCTCATCAATCGGCAAGCGGCTTGCCACCACGCGGCGCACCACCTCGTCCGCATCGCGCGGCAACTGCCGCACCGCTTCCAGCGGCGCATAACGTGTAGCAATGGCACGCCGCTCCCAAAAAACATCGTGCAAATATTTTTGCGCAAACTCAGAATTGCGCCGCAAAAAACGGTCAATCTGCCGCCCGCTTTGCGCCGTAACGCAGATGTCGCCCGACACACACTTACCGCGTGCCGGCAAAGCGCGGTGCGGGCACTGCGTACAGTCAGCCAGCGGTGTTCCGGTATCGCGTTCCGGCATGCTCAATACCTTCAAAAGAGGCTCCATTTCATCATTGCAGAAGACGGAGCAACCCCCGTGCCAACCCGGAATAGGCGACAAAACACCAGCAAAAACAAGGCCAAAATATCTGACAGGACAAAACAGCAGCCACGTTTGTAGCAAACGCGACAGGAAAATGGGAGCACTACACCAAGTGTTTGCGCAACACCGTCATATGTGAATCGGCGAAGCCGAGGTGGTGATAGAAATCCTGCGCGCCCCGGTTGTCTCGGTCGGCCAGCAGGGTGATACGCACGATGCCACGCTGTTTTGCCCAGTGCAGCACATACTCAACCAGTTGCCGCCCATACCCTTTGCCTCGATGCTCGCCGCGCACGATCACATCTTCCAAAAGCAGCGCGCGGCCGCCTTCTGCCGTGCTGATGGTAAACAGTGCATTGGCCATACCAATCACCCTGCCACCCTCGCGCACCACAAACAGCTTACCCAACTCCGGTTCGTCGAGGATGGTGCTCAGACCGCGCAACTGCTTGTCGCGGTCTGGCCGAAAATCTTTTTCCAGCGCGAACAGTTCGGCCAGCAGATCGACCAGATACGGCAGGTCTTTTTCGTTGGCAAAATCAATCACAACCGACATGCAATTCCTCCCAACTCACATCAACGCCACGCTCTTCACCTGCGCGCAAACATACATACCCGCGACCAAGCCGAGCTGATCGCGCGAACGCCGGGTGATGCGCGCCAGCAGCATTTGCGCTTCGCCCACCTGCATGCGCACCATCACCTTGCCCGCCCCCTCATCGCGAATCTCGTCGATGCGCGCATTCAAAATATTGTTGATGCTGGAACCCTGCGGCGCTTGCGTTGCGATGCTCACGTCGCGTGCCAGCACGCGGGCGCGCACGCGTGTGCCGAACGGCCGCTCCACTTTGCCCACCCACAGAAAGCCGCCCGCAAAATCTAACCGCGTCAGATGATACTGCTCGTCCTGCTGCGCCACCGTCGTCTCGATCACCGCGCCCGCATCGTCGAAATGCGCGGTGGGCAAATCGAGCCGCGCCAAAGTTTCGTGCAGTTCGCCGCTGGCGATCACGCGCCCTTTTTCCAGCAGCACCAGATGGTCGGCCAGCCGCGCCACCTCGTCCATCGCGTGGCTCACGTACAGCACGGGAATATTCAACTCGCGGTGCAAGCGTTCGAGATACGGCAGGATGTCTTGTTTGCTGGCGGTATCAAGCGCGGAGAGCGGCTCGTCCATCAGCAGAATGCGCGGGCTGGTGAGTAGCGCGCGACCGATGGCGACGCGCTGGCGTTCACCGCCGGAGAGCAGTGCCGGATCGCCGCGCCCGATAATGTGATTCAAGCCCAGCCACTCGACCACCTGCGCGACTTGCACTCTGCGCTCGGCGGGCTTAATGCGTTTATAGCCGTATTCCAGATTGGCGCGCACCGACAAATGCGCGAACAGACTGGCTTCCTGAAACACATAGCCCAGCGGTCTTTGGTGTACGGGCAGAAAAGTTTTTCCGTCCTGCCAAACGACGCCATGCACCGACAAAAAACCGTCGGCGCGCTCCAGCCCGGCGATGCAGCGCAGCAACGTGGTTTTGCCGGAACCGGAAGGGCCGAATAAGGCGGTAACGCCGGAGGCGGGTGCGCTGAATTCGGCATCAAGTGCGAAACTATCGAGCTGCATATTGAAGCGGGCATGTATGTCGCTCATCGCGCGCCCTTCCACAACTTGCCACCCACCAGATACAGCGCCAGCAACACCGCAAACGAGAACAGCACCATGCCGCCTGCCAGCCAATGCGCCGGGGCATATTCCATCGCCTCAACATGGTTGTAGATCGCCACCGACAGCACGCGCGTTTCGCCGGGAATATTGCCGCCCAGCATCAGCACCACGCCGAACTCGCCGACCGTATGCGCAAAAGCGAGAATGATGGCGGTGAGCAAACCCGGACGCGCCAGCGGCAAAGCCACGCTAAAAAAACGATCCCACGCACTCGCGCGCAAAGTCGCCGCCACTTCCAGCGGGCGCTTGCCGATGGCCTCGAAAGCGTTCTGTATCGGCTGCACGGCGAAGGGCATGGAGAACAGCACCGAGCCGATCACCAAGCCGTAAAAGGTAAACGGCAACCTGCCGAGATTCAATGCCGCAGTCAACTCGCCCACCACGCCATGCGGCCCCATCAGCAACAGCAAATAAAACCCCAGCACGGTCGGCGGCAACACCAGCGGCAACGCCACCACAGCCGCCACCGGCCCCTTGTACCACTGGCGGCTGTGCGACAACCACCACGCCAAGGGCGTGGCGATGAGCAGCAGCAGACAGGTAGTGACGCTGGCCAGTTTGAGAGTGAGCCAGACGGCTTGGAGATCGGAGGGGTCTAGAGGGGGCATGTTGCTTTCAAATCATCACAAAAAATTGGGCAAATCCATTCTCCCGCCTGCGAGAGAATGGAGCACAACCTCAAGGCAACCCGTATCCGAAACTGCGAATAACCGCCAGCGCCTTCTCACTCTTCAAAAACGCCATAAACGCTTTCGCCGCTGCCGGGTCTTTTGCGGCGCTCAACTGCACCGCGCCTTGCTTGATGGGATTGTACATTTCACCCGGCACGAGCCACCATGAACCTTCGCTCACTTTGCCGTCTTTGGTGATCTGCGACAGCGCAATGAAAGCCAGCTCTGCATTGCCCGTCGCGGCGAACTGGTAAGTCTGCGTGATGCTCTCGCCCGTCACCAGCTTGGCTTGCACCTTGTCCCACAGCTTCATCTTCTGCAAGGTTTCCTGCGCGGCCAGCCCGTAGGGGGCGAGTTTGGGGTCGGCATAGGCCAGCTTGTTGTAAGCGCCCTTGCCCAGCACCGAGCCCTTGTCATCCACATAGCCAGGCTGCGCGCTCCACAACACCAGCTTGCCCAGCGCGTAAACGAAGCGCGAATCCTTGACGGCCAAGCCTTCCTGCTCCAGCAGCCCCGGGTTCTTTTCATCGGCGGCGAGGAACACATCGAACGGCGCGCCGTTCTGTATCTGCGAATAAAATTTTCCGCTGGAACCGAAAGAAAGTTTCACCGTATGCCCGGTTTCTTTCTGGAACAGTTCGACGATCTGTTTGACCGGCTCGGTGAAATTCGCCGCCACGGCGGCATTCACTTCGCCCGCATGCGCCATATTCGCCATCGCGCCCAAAAACAACGCGCCCGCAACTGCCAATTGATTCAATTTACGCAATTTCATTTTCTTCCCCTCAAGCATTAACGGCGAGAATAACATACGACACCGTAATCAAAGCGCAGGCTTTCACGCCCTCCATTCGTCAAGCAGCAACCTAACAATGGCCGAATAAAAATGAGCGCCGCAGCGCCCATTTTTATTGATTATTCCAATCGGAATTACTCTTCATCCACCTCGGCCAGCACCACGCCAATCGCTTGCAGCGGATCGTCGGTGAGACTCAGACAGTGTTCGCTGCCGTTGACCAGATAGAGGTTGAATTTTTCGCGGCGCAGGGCGGGCGGCATGCGCGCGGGCATGTCGTCGTCGTTGCAAATAGTGAAGCGCAAATCCGGCCAGGTCTTTTTCAACCCGTCCAGCGCCTCCTCGTTCAAAGCCCCGAACGAAGCGGCGGCACTGGCGATGTGCTCCAGTGTTTCGGGGACGATCATCGCTCAGTCCTCTTCCGCTTCCGAGAAACGGCTCAACGATTTGGCTTCCACGCCGAGTATCTTGGCCAGCCAGGGCGGCGGCGCGTCGAGTACGGCTTGCAGGCGTTGCAACGCGACGCTGGCCTTGCCGCCTTCCGGCGCTTTCACCGGATGCACGTTGGCGCGCACGGCTTTGGCCGCTGCGGGGCCGCCGATGGATTGCACATAGACAATCTGGCAGTCATTGATGAGATTGGCGCGTGCGACGTTTTTATCTTCGGCTTCGTCGGTGATCGCAGTCGAGCGCACGTCGATCAGGCGTATCTCGTTGCGCCCCACCTGATAGACCAGAAAGCGCGGGCAGGAGCCGAAGTGCCCGTCCAGATTTTCTTCGCTGTTCGAGGCCACGGCCACGCGCAGACTGCCGGGTATGTCGCCCTCTTTGTAGGCCACGGTCGACGGCAGATTTTCATCTTCGCCGGAGGCTCCCCAGAGGTGACGCACAGCCAGCTTGATGGATGCGCCATCCACATCCGGCTCGACTGTTTCTTCGCCGGAAAGAATGAGCTTGATGTCGGCCACGGTCACTTTGGCGAGCTTTTCTTCAGTGATCGGCAAGCCGATCAGATCGCCCAACTTGGTCGCGAAAGCCCCCGCATTCACATCGGCAAGCGCGCGTGCAGCCTGTGCGATGCGCAGGGCGGCTGTTTTGGTGATGACGGTGGTGGATGTCATACGAGGCCTCTTGTTTGTTCGACATGCTTAGAGCGTTCGCCCTGAGCATGCCAAAGTATTTGGCCGTTCATCCTTCGACAAGCTCGGGACGAACGGAATTTGTTACGCTGCGATCTGTGTAATGCAGCCCTTGATCGGGCACACTTTCACGCATTGCGGCTTGTTGAAATCGCCTTCGCACTCGGTACATTCGCTTGCGTTGATGACGTACAAACCTTTCTTGGTGCTGATGGATGCTGTATGGCATTCCGGTTCGCAGTCACCGCAAGAGGTGCACATGTCTGGATTGATTTTCATTGCCATGATGATTTCTCCTGTCGATTATTCCGCCGCATCGAGACGCTTGGCACGCACCGAATACGGTAGCCGTGCCGGAGCAGCCTGCGGTTCGATGTAATACGTTCCGCCGTTGTTGAGCTTGATCTCTCCACCCCATTTTTCTGCGGTGTCGAACTCCATCGAAACGATGGTGTCCTCAAGATCGCGCTTGGGCAAATAGAACTGATAATTGCCCTTGCTGTCGCGACGGATCATGATGTTTGCCATTGCAACTCCTTGAGTTGCAGTGAAGGGAGAAGGAAGAAGAGAGCGCACCTGCGGTACTCAAGAGTAAAACCGAACGGCATTTACCCTTCCCTCTTCCCCCTTCCCTCTTCCCTGCTATTAACGCACCAGATCGTGGTTAAAGTCGGTCGTTCCCATACCGCGGGTTTCTTCGTCCAGACGTTCCATCACTGCGTTCACGATGGTGGTGAGCATCTGCATGGCGCCCTCGTAACCCAAAGTGGTCGAGCGGTGCAGGTGGTGACGGTCGAAGATCGGGAAGCCGATGCGGATCAATGGAACTTCAAACTCTTTACCCTTGTGCAGTGTGTCGCGCTGGATAAACTTGGCGTAGGAGTTACCGATCATGAAGTCCGGCTTCTCGGTCAACACCAGCGAACGGAAGTGCCACAAGTCGGCGCCCGCGAACAACTGGGTGTTTTTGCCGTATGGAGTTTCGTCCAGCATCTTGCGCATGGCTTTTTCCCACTTCTTGCCGCCGTTGTTGCACAGCACGTGCAGCGGCTCGATGCCCAGTTCGGTGAGAAACTTGGTCATACCGAAGGTGAAATCAGGATCGCCGTACAGGCTGATCTTCTTGCCGTGCAACCAGGTGTGGCTGTCCATCATCATGTCGACCAGACGGCCGCGCTCTGTTGCCAGCGATGCGGGAATAGCCTTGCCGGTTGCTTCGGCAACCTTCATCAGGAACTCGTCGGTCCACTCCAAGCCCATAGGGATGCTCAACTTCGGCACTTCATGTTTCCATGTCGTCTCGACGTACTTCTTGGTCTTGTCGAGCTGCATCGGTTGCAACAGGAATGTGGTCTTGGCGTTCGGCGCATCCTTCACTTGCTCTTGCGTTGTGCCGCCAGCGTACATGCGGAACTCGCCGTCAGCCGGGGTATCCAGCACTTCGGTCGGGTCGCTCAGCAGCGTGTATTCAACGCCCATTTCCTTCATCATGCGGTGCATGACGCGGTAGTTACCGAGGTATGTCTCGAAGCCGGGAACGATGTTGATCTTGCCGTTCTTGCCCGGAACTTTGTCATCCATAAAGTTCAGTGTGAAGTAACGGATGATGCCTTCGAACATGTTGTCCCAACCTGTTACATGCGAACCCACGAAAGACGGTGTGTGCGCGTAGGGTGTCGGAAACTCTTGAGGAATGTTGCCGGCCTTCTTGGTGTTGTTGATGAAGGCATTCAAGTCGTCACCGATTACTTCGGCCATACAAGTGGTAGACACAGCAATCATTTCGGGCTTGTACATCGCCTTGGCATTTTCCAGACCGTCGATCATGTTTTTCTGACCGCCGAACACCGCTGCGTCTTCAGTCATGGAGTCGGATACGCAGGAGACTGGCTCGCGGAAATGACGGTTAAAGTAGGTACGGAAGTAAGCCACGCAACCTTGCGAACCGTGCACATACGGCAGGGTCTTTTCAAAACCCAGTGCGCACAATACAGCGCCCAGAGGTTGGCAAGCCTTGGCCGGGTTAACGGTCAGTGCTTCGCGCTTGAAGTTCAGCTCGCGGTATTCCATCGTGGTGGTCCACTTGAAAGTGTCCTGAACCTTGTCATCAGCGTGACCTTCTTCAAACAACTTCTTCTTGTTGCCCAGTGAATCCTTGTACTCGTCCTGACGGAACAGCGGATAACAAGGTTTGATGTCATCAACTTTTTGCATTTCTATCTCCTTAGCCCGAACCGCTAATCTGCGGATACGGACAACGTTAGTTCAGGGAAAATCAAATCAAGCCACAGAGATCACAGAGAACACAGAGAGAGATTTATTTCCTCCGCATTTCGCTGACTCATCCAATACTCGAATCACTTTGTCGTTACCGCTGCTTGCTCTGTGATCTCTGTGTGCTCTGTGGCTAATTGTTTCTGCGTTTTTTTACTCGGCCTTCTTCAACCACGGTGCTGTCAGCTTGTTCCAGCACGGATTGTTGAGGGTCATGTCCATATCGCGGGCGAAGATGGCGAAGCCGTCATAGCTGTGATACGGGCCGGAGTAGTCCCACGAGTGCATCTGACGGAAAGGGATACCCATCTTTTGGAAAATGAACTTTTCCTTGATGCCGGAACCGACCAGATCAGGCTTAACCTTCTTCACGAACTCTTCGAATTCGAGGCCGGTCACGTCGTCATACAGCAGCGTGGCGTTGCCCATTTCCTTGATGGTGCGATCGTAGTCGTCGTTGTGACCGAACTCGTAACCGGTACCAACCACTTCCATACCCAGATCTTCATAAGCACCGATCACGTGACGCGGACGCAGACCACCGACGTACAGCATGACGCGCTTGCCTTCGAGGCGCGGCTTGTACTTGGCGATAACAGCTTCCATTTGCGGCTTGTACTTGGCGATGACCTTCTCGGCGTTAGCCTTGATCTTGTCGTCGAAGAAAGCGGCGATTTCACGGATGGAGGCTTCGATCTTGGTCGGGCCGAAGAAGTTGTATTCGATGTAAGGAATACCGTACTTCTCTTCCATGTGGCGGCTGATGTAGTTCATCGAACGGTAGCAGTGCAGCAGGTTCAACTTGGCCTTGGGAGTGTTTTCCATTTCAGCCAATGTACCGTCGCCGGACCATTGGGCGATAACGCGCAAGCCCATGTCTTCGAGGATGGTACGGGTTGCCCATGCGTCGCCGCCGATGTTGTAGTCGCCGATGATGGTCACGTCGTAAGGCGTGGACTCAAACGCGCTTGCATCGCGGTTGCCCAGCACCCAGTCACGGATCGCGTCGTTGGCGATGTGGTGACCCAGCGATTGCGACACGCCGCGGAAACCTTCGCAGCGAACTGGAATAACCGGCTTGTTGATTTCTTTGGCAGACTTCTTCGACACCGCTTCGATGTCGTCACCGATCAGACCGATCGGGCACTCGGACTGCACGGAGATACCTTTGTGCAGAGGGAACAGTTGCTCAACTTCGCCGATCAGTTTGGCGAGTTTCTTGTCGCCGCCGAACACAATGTCTTTTTCCTGAAAGTCGGAAGTGAAGTTCATGGTGCCGAAGGCGTTCACGCCGGTAGTGCCGACGTAGTAGTTACGGCGACCGGCGCGGGAGTACTGACCGCAGCCGACCGGGCCGTGGGAAATGTGGATCATGTCCTTGATCGGGCCCCACACCACGCCCTTGGAACCGGCGTAAGCGCAGCCGCGAATCGTCATCACACCCGGCAAAGATTTGCGGTTGGAAGTGATGCACTTTTTGGACTGTTCGATGGATTGATCGTTGACGGCGAGATGCTTCTCGCGGTCTTTGCGTGCTTTCTCTGGATAAACCTCAAGCACCTCTTGAATCAGGGCCTGGGCTTCTTCGCGTGTTAATGCTGTCATTTCATTCTCCTTTGATGACCCACTAATCTGTGGAGTCCGTCAGGGTTGGGGAGTTCGAGCGAACCGGACAACCCGGCTCGCTCTTGCGACACTTAAGCTGCTGCTGCGGTCTTACCGATGATGGATTCGTCTTCTGCTTCCATGATGCCGAATTCCATCAACAAGGCTTCGAGCTGGTCCATGGTGATTGGGGTCGGGATAACAAACTTCTTGTTTTCCACGATCTTCTTCGCCAGTTGACGATACTCATCAGCTTGCTTGTGTGTTGGATCGTATTCGATCACGGTCATACGACGGATTTCAGCGTGTTGCACTGCGTTAGCACGTGGGATGAAGTGAATCATCTGTGTGCCGAGTTGAGCAGCCAATGCCATGATGAGTTCATCTTCACGGTCGGTGTTACGGCTGTTGCAGATCAGACCAGCCAGACGCACGCCACCGGAATTCGCATACTTCACGATACCCTTGGCAATGTTGTTAGCCGCGTACATCGCCATCATTTCGCCGGAGCAAACGATGTAAATTTCTTGCGCTTTGTTTTCGCGAATTGGCATCGCAAAACCACCGCACACCACGTCACCCAACACGTCGTAGAACACGAAGTCGAGTGCATCGTCATACGCGCCTTCTTCTTCCAGGAAGTTGATGGCGGTGATAACGCCGCGACCGGCACAACCAACGCCGGGCTCCGGGCCACCGGACTCAACGCACTTAACGCCGCCGTAACCAACAGACAGAACGTCTTCCAGTTCCAGATCCTCAACGCTACCGGCTTCGGCAGCCAGTTCCATTACGGAGTTCTGTGCCTTCGAGTGCAGAATCAAACGAGTGGAGTCAGCCTTAGGATCGCAGCCGACGATCATCACCTTCTTACCGGATTCGGCCAGAGCAGCCACCAGATTTTGGGTCGTAGTGGACTTACCGATACCACCCTTCCCGTAAATTGCGCATTGACGCAGTGCCATGTTAGTCTCCTGAGAGTTACAAAAATGAAATGCGATTAATAAAACTGTTGCTCGCACCCTATCCATCGCAAGCTCCGTGCCACCCCGCCAAAAAACCTCCAACCCACTGAAATGCCAACACAAAATAATTCAGCACAAAACGCGTTGGCAGAGGTGCAACACAACAAAACAAACGGCTTTGTAGCAGTAGCGACAACACCAACACTCACTCTGCCGCGCTACGCGCGCCTACCCATCAACCGCTGCAACCTGCCCGCAGCCATCCTCGGTGGCATGACCTTTCAACGCGCCCCCGTTGCGCTCGAACTAGACGGCGTCGCGCAATTCCATCGCGGATTTTTTTCACTGTTAAATAAACTGGACGATGCGAACGAACGCGCACAAGCATTCACTCTGCACATGAACGCATCGTTCTACTTGGACGAACCGGAACAGGCGGGCTACACCGCACAAGCGGCGCACAAAAGACAAAAGGCCGACTTCCGGCGCATGGTGCGCGGCTGGAGCTTCGACGCGGACGGCAGAGAAGGCGCGGCCTTAAAAGGCTGGGTCGAATCGCGCTTCGGCCTGCTGCCCCGGCAGCACGGCGGACACATCCGCGACTTCTCCGGCGAGCCCTACCGCCGCTATCTGGAAATGCGCGCCACCGCGCTCTACGGCACCAACGCGCTCGAAGCGCAATTCGACCTGCTCTACACCTACTGCCAACACGAACTCGCCCGCCTGCACCCCGGCGAAACCCACCTCACCCTCTACCGCGGCGTGAACCGCGTGGACGACTACGAAACCCTAGCCACGCTCGATGACAAACGCCGCGTCGTCCTGTTCAACAGTTTGAGCTCCTTCACCGCCAACCGCGAACGCGCCGACGAATTCGGCGACTACCTGCTAACGGCAAGAGTGCCGTTAGCCAAAGTGTTTTGCTACACGAGATTGCTGCCGGGGATGTTGCAGGGGGAGGACGAGTACACCGTGATTGGCGGGTTGTATGAGGTGAGTATTGCGGCGTATTGATCCGACAGGTAGGGGGCAATAAGCGTAGCGCATTGCACTGAATGTTTAAGGTTTCTCATACGGCGCAATGCCCGTTGGTTATTGCGCCCTACGCAAGCTGCGTTAAAAACTGGTGCGGTAAAACTGCACCGTCGGCCAATTCAAACACTATATGTAGGAGGTAGCCGTGGATGGTCCTTGGTCTGAAGGCCCCAAAGAACTTCTTCAGCACGCGGTTGGTCACATCGCTCACGACGGCGACTTTGACCGTCGAATAGCAATGATCAGCATCGATAATGCCGTAGAACTAATGATCAAAACTTTTCTTACCCTTCCAAGACGGAAGTTGGGCATCAAAGGCCCATCAAGAAAGCAACTTGAAGAAGCGAGCAACTCATTTCCATCTCTACTTGATCTACTTGAAGAGTTCGCAGGCGAAAGAGTAACAGGTGTCAGTCTTGACGAAATAGAGTGGTATCACCGCATAAGAAATCAGCTCTATCATTCCGGAAATGGCATTACGGTCGAGGTAGCGCGAGTCCAAACCTATCTGTCACTTGCAAAAACGCTATTTCAGAATCTGTTTGAAACTGAACTAACGCTATCTGCCGAAAGCCCAATTCAACATCGACTGGGCGTATTTCTTGGGAAATGGGGTGTCTTTGAAAAGAGAGCTAATTGAAAGAGCAAAGGTATTAAATCTGCCCGACCAAAGACCCGGAGCAGTTCTTTTCTATCGAGCCGATAAGCCCACAAAACAGCTATGGATGCAAACAAAGGATTTCCGAAACACCGCCGTTCATAAACTAGAAACACTTGCTGCAAAGGATTTTGATGAACCAATCAAAAACATCGACATACTTCTTGAGCGTACTAGGCAATACGCATAATCCGGCAACCGCGTAGCCAGCGTAGGGCGCAATCCATATTGCGCCGGATGTTTTGATTTTGCGCCCCCGCACAACCGCTCTACCCCCGCCCCCATGTACGACAATGCTTTACGCTTTGTCACATTTACGCCAAAACTTAAAACCCCGAAAGCCCCGCCAATACTGGGCTGCGTGTCTGGCGCGTTTATTGCGAGATAGTTCCGTATCTATTCCATGAGGAGCTATCAGCATGAGTATCGCATTCGACAATATTTTTTCCGGTCTGGCCGACGGCAGCGTTGTGCCCTACCTCGGCGCGGGTGCGCTGAACGGCGTGGTTGAGCCCGCCAGCGGCAAAGCCATTCCCGCCGACAGCGACAGCCTGATTCTGGCGATGAACAACGGCCAGCCGATGGCACCCAAGCTGATGTACGAATTTCCGCGCGCGGCGATGAATGTGGAGCTGAAGCGCGGGCGCTCGGCGGTGAACAAATTCCTCGACGCGACCTACCGCGATACGCAGTGGAGCACCTCTGTACTGCACGAGTGGCTGGCACAGCAAAAGTTGCCCTACCTCATCGACGCCAACCGCGACACGCAATTGCAGAAGCAATACGCCGCCACGCCGCACACGCTGATCGTCGGCATCGCGCGCATGGCAGGCAACTCATATCGCTTCCGCCTGTTCAACTATGACGGCACGGGCTACTCGTCCATCGAGCCGGAAGCGGTGGATAGCAGCCTGCCTGTCCTGTTCAAACCACTAGGCACGCCGCTGCCGGAATCGAACTACATCGCCTCGGATGCCGATTTTGTGGATTACATCACCGAACTGATGGGCGGCTTCGCCATTCCCCCTTTCATCAAACGCATGCGCCAAAACAAACGCTATTTGTTGCTCGGCATGCGCCTGAACCGCGACACCGACCGCATGGTGTTTTCCGACATTATTTTCGGCGCGGACAAGCCCGCCGGCTGGGCGCTGATCCCGCACCCGACCGACAAAGAAAAACGCTATCTGGAACGTCTCAATGTCGAGATCGTGAACGCCGACACGGCGGAATTTCTCGCTGCCGCGCAAAGCTGGAACGGTAGCGCTGTCGCGGCATGAGCAAGCACCAAGCAAAGTGGGACGAAGCGCGCCACTCCCTCGGCATGACCGAGATGGACAACACCCATCGCGAGTTCATCGCGTTGTTTCAGGCGCTGGTCAACCACACCCGCGCGCATTTCACCGTCGAAGGTAATTTGATGCGCGCCTCGAAATACCGTGGGCTGCCCGAACACGAGAGCGAGCATCACCGCGTGCTGGGCGAGCTGCTGCAACTCAACCGCACACTCAAGCGCGGCCACCTGCCACTAGTGCGCGCTTACGTTAAAGAAGGTTTGCCGGAATGGTTTGATACGCATCTGGCGATGATGGATGCGGCATTGGCGATGCACCTGAAAAAACAACAGATGTAGCGCAACATTAAAGGGCCGCGCTCAGTTTTACCGAAACGAATTCCGCCCTTGATGTAGCGTTGTTTTCCTGGCTATTCTGCACACACCACTCCGCAAATTCTGCGGGAACAATTTGGCATTCGATTGCTCGCACGCCGGAACGCTGAAACTCGCGGCGCGCCGAGATTGCCATGGCCTTCCACTTTTCAAATGATTCCTCGAAGCACTCGGGATCAGAGGCAGAGAATTTCACTTCGGCCCAGGTTTCATCGGTATACCAAGTCAGGCCGACGATCATTGCCTGACTGCGTTTCTTGGCTTTCAGGCGCTGCGAGAGTGTAGGTTTTCTCATATTCCCAATATATACCGATTCGGTGTTTCGCTTTATTCCTCGACCAGCAAGTCGAGCTTCTTCGCCAGCCACTTAGTTGTGGTTGCCTGAATCAGGATGGTCATCAAAATGGCGATGAAGGTAACCGATGCGATGATGTCCGCTCCCGGCGCTTTCATGCCGACCAGCATACCGGCCAACGCGCCGGGGATCACGCCGGTTTCGCGCGTCCAGCACATGAACAGCATTTCCTTGAAGCTCCACTTGGCGCGACGGTCTGGCAGCGCGCACAGGAACACGGTGACGGGGCGCGCCACCAGCATGAACACGACCACGACGCCAACGCCCGCCCACAGGTATTGGTTCATCAGACCAAAGTCCACTTGCGTGCCGAGCAGGATGAAGATGAACAAGCGCATGATGAACGCGGTGGTCATAACGAAGTCTTCGAGCTGGTGGCTTTCGCTCTTGGTCTGTTTGAAACCGAGTGAATCCACATTGCCCATCATGATGCCGAACACGAACACCGCCATAAAGCCGCTGGCTTGCAGGCCGTCCGCTGCCATGTAAGCACCGATCACCGCCATCAGAGTCACTGCGGGAGCGAAGTCATGCAGGAAGCTATATTTTTCGTGCGAGATCAACACCGCAGCCAAATAGCCGAGCACAGCTCCGATGACGACTCCGATGACAGATTGCTTGAGCAAGCCGCCCAGCGCATCGCCCGCAGAAAAATCGCCCGTCCCCATTGCCACGCCGAGCACGGTGAAGGTCACAATCGCGCCCATTGCATCATTGAAGGCAGACTCGGTCATCACAGTTTGCGCGACGCGCTCTTTGATCTTGACTTGTTTGAATACGGGAACCAGTGTCGCCGGGTCGGTAGAGGCCAGCGTTGCGCCCAGCAGCAAGGCCACAATAACGGGAACGCCGAGGAAATAATAAGCAGCAACACCGGTAATGGCGGCGGTAATCAGCACACCGATGGTGGCAATCACCAGAATGGTGATCCACACTTCTTTCAGCACCTTAAGCTTAATCGAGGCTCCGCCGTCAAACAGGATGTAGCTGGAACCGAAAATCAGGATCAACTGATTAACAGTCGAGTCGGCCTTGATATCCACGAAGCCCAGCATACCGGGCCCGATCAACATACCGATCAGCAGAAATACCACGACATCCGGCACTCGCGCCAAGCGTGCCAGCAGGCCTGAAAATGTACCGATACCGAGAATGATGCCGAAAATGAGGAGTGTGTGTTTTGCGAGTTCCAGAGCTGCCGAGGATTCCATGTCGTTCCTAGTTCAAAGGTTGAAAGATTTCGCGCTACTTCAGTGTGCCACTTGCTGGCGCGCATGCTAGCAAAGAATCTTTCGTGCAACGCGATAAATCGGGGCGTACCGGATATTTTTAATAATAGATATTAATCTGCATCATCGTCACCCGCGATCACGCGGCGCGGCACGGTGGCCGGGTCGGCCGTGATGGCGCGGTATATCTCGATGCGGTCACCGGGTTTAAGCGCATCGTCGAGTTCCGCGACTTTGCCGAAAATCCCCACCGCGCAGGTCGCAAGATCGATACCGGAAAGTTTGTTCAGGATGCCGGATTGCTCGATGGCGGCCTGCACCGTCGCGTCGTCGGACACTTCGATGCGCAGCCAGAGTTGCTGCGCGGGTTCGGAATAAGCGATGCCTACTTGCATGGTGTTCTCCTAGCTTGCCACAGGCTCTGCCGCCTGCATCTGCGCGCGGGTAGCGCGCTCGGCGCTGCGTCTGTCAATAATACGTTTACCCGCGATCAAGAAACCCAGCGCGAGGAAGCCGCCGGGCGGCAATACCATCAGCAGGAAGCCTTTGTAGTCGGGAATGATCTTCATTTCCATGAACTGGAATGCCGAGCCCAGCAACAGGTGGGCATCCGCGAACAGCGTGCCCGCGCCCAGTATCTCGCGCACCGCGCCAATAGTGGTCAGCGCGAAGGTGAAACCCAAGCCCATCATCAGGCCGTCCATGCCGGAAGGCAGCACCGGATTTCTGGCCGCGAAGGCTTCCGCGCGCCCGAGCACGGCGCAGTTCGCCACGATCAGCGCGATATACAGCCCCAGCACTTTGTACAGGTCATGCGCCCAGGCGTTGATGCTCACATCCACCAGCGTTACCAGCGTGGCGATAATGACGATGTACACCGGAATGCGCACCTCTTCGCTGACCAGATGGCGGACAGCCGAAATAATCATGTTGGAAGCAACCAGCACTGCCGTGGTGGCCAAGCCCATACCCAGCCCGTTGGTGGCCGTGCCGGTCACCGCCATGGTCGGGCACATGCCCAACACCTGCGCGAATACAATGTTGTTACTCCACAGGCCGTCGCGGGTGATGCGGGTGTATACATTACTCATGGCTTGGCTCCTTGTTGCACCGCAGCTTCATCGAACAACTGCGCGCGCTGCTTGTCGAAAAATTCCAGTCCGCCTTTGACGGCTTTGACCACGCCGCGCGGCGTGATGGTCGCGCCCGCGAACTGGTCAAACACGCCGCCGTCTTTTTTCACCGCCCATTTTTCCGCTACCGGGTCGCCCATAAATTTGCCGTCGAAATCGAATATCCATTTCGATTTGGCCGGGTCAATCTTGTCGCCCAAGCCCGGCGTTTCGCTGTGCTTGAGCACGCGCACGCCCAAAATTTTTCCTTCACGCGACACGCCCATCACACAGACAATCGGCCCTGCATAACCGTGGCCGATCACGCGGTACACCACGGCATCCACTTTATCGCCGTGGCGCGCGCGGTAGACCGTGACATCGCCTTCGGGGCCGGGCAGCACCACGGTATCTTTGGTGATGTCATTGTCGTATTGCCCCGGCAACACAATCGCCAGCGACTGCTTCAAATCGCGCGTCTCGGCAGCGCGAATATCTTCTTCGGTGGCTTTGGATGCGAACGCCAGCACCCCGCTGGTGAGCAACGCCACCACACCGAGAGACAGCGCCTGATAAACCAATTTTCCGCGTAACTGTTCGAGATTCATTTCATCATCCTTTATTCGCGGGTAGCGCTACGCCTTTGCGGTCGCGGCCATAGATACGCGGCTTCACGTAGTAGTCGATGATCGGTGTCGCGGCGTTCATCAGCATCACGGCAAACGCCACACCTTCGGGATAGCCGCCCCAAGTGCGGATAATCCAAGTCATCAGCCCGCAGCCCAAGCCGAAGATGAGTTGCCCCAGCGTGGTGTTGGGCGAAGTCACCGGATCGGTGATGATGAAAAACGCGCCCAGCATCAAACCGCCCGAGAGTAGGTGCACCAGCGGCCCGGCATAGTGTTCCGGGTTGATGGCATTAAACAACAGCGCGGGAACCGCCACGCCGACCAGCATGGCCATCGGCGCATGCCAAGTGATGATGCGGCGCGCAATGAGAAACAGACCGCCGACCAACAGCAACAGCGCCGCCGTTTCTCCCATACTTCCGGCGCGACTACCGATGAGCGCATCGACCGGCGCGTAGTATCCGGCCAACGCCTGATCCACGCCGATGCCGCGCGTGAATTCAGTTTTCACATGGCCGAGTAGCGAAGCGCTCGCCATACCGTCGATGGGCTGACTGAGAAAGGTCACACCCAAACTATCCAGCCAACTCGGCGTATGAGTGGATGGCGCAACCCATGTAGTCATTTCCAGCGGGAAGGAAATCAGCAACATCACGCGCGCCGCCATCGCCGGGTTAAACACGTTCTGCCCCAGCCCGCCGAACACTTGCTTGCAGACAATTACCGCGAACAAACTGCCCAGCACCGCAATCCACCAAGGCGCATAAGGCGGCAACGACAAGGCCAACAACCACGCGGTCAAAATACCGGAGCCATCCATCAGCACCGGACGAATTGCGCGCTCTTGCAGCCGCAACACAAAAGCCTCGCCGACGATGGCCGCAATCAGCGACACCGCCCATAAATTGACGGCAGGCCAACCGTAGAGCCAAAAACCGAACAGCGTGGCAGGTGCCAGCGCCGCCATCACCGTGACCATCACTTTGCTGATGGAGACAGGCGCGTGCGCGTGGGGGGAGTGGGCGATTTTGTTCATGTTCTATTTCACCTCAATAAATAGCCGCGTCATTCCGGCGCAGGCCGGAATCCAGCAAAAACAAACAGCCCGCGTAGCGGACAAAGCCCAGGTATTGCCCCGCTGCGCGGGAAGTTATTTGACTGTCTGGATTCCGGCCTGCGCCGGAATGACGGCTCTGAAGTTTGACTGTATTCATACCGCCTCCGCTTTCGCTGCTGCCTCTTTAGCCGCACGCTCTTTCGCTTCGCGCGCCGCTTTGCGTTTTGCCATCGCCTCGGCGCGTTCGCGCTCGATGCGCGCGATGCGCTCGTTGCGGGCATCGGCCAGTTTTTTGGTGGCTTCCTGTTTCAGCTTGGCGCGCTCTTGTGTGGCGAGGTCGCCCTTGGCGTAGTTGAAGTAATGCACTAGCGGGATATGCGCCGGGCACACGTAGGAACAGGAGCCGCAGGCGATGCAATCTTTCAGCCCCAGATTGACCGCGCCGGACAAGTCGGACACGCGGATATGCGCCGCCATTTCCAGCGGCAACAGCCCCACCGGACAGGCGCGCACGCAAGTCGAGCAGCGTATGCACGGCGACGGTTCGGACTGCCCGATCTCCTCGCTCATCAGCGCCAGCACGCCGCTGGTGCCTTTCACCACGGGAATCTCGGTGTTGGTGAACTGCTGCCCCATCATCGGGCCGCCCAGCACCAGACGCACGGCGGGTTGCGCATAGCCGTCGGCGAACTCGATCAGTTCGCGCACCGGCGTGCCGACCAGCGCTTCCACATTGCATGCAGTCTTGATCGCGCCGCCGCTGACGGTGACGATGCGCGACAGCAGCGGCCTGCCGAAACGCACGGCCTGCTGCACCGCATAGGCCGTGGCGACGTTGTGCACCAGCACGCCGATGTCGGCGGGGCGACCGCCCGCCGGAATTTCTTTGCCGGTGAGTACCTGAATAATTTGTTTCTCCGAACCCATCGGGTACATGCTGGGCATCACCACGATCTTGACCGCAGTGCCTTGCGCTGCTTCCTGCATGGCGGCAATGGCTTCGGGTTTATTGTCTTCGATGCCGACCAGCACCTCTTTCGCCGCCACCGCAGTGGCAATCAGGCGGATACCTTCGACGATCTGCACTGCGCGTTCGCGCATGATGCGGTCGTCACAAGTGAGATACGGCTCGCATTCGCCGCCGTTCATAATCAGCGTTTGCACGCCGCTGTTGCGGCTTAGATTGAGCTTCAGCGCGGCGGGAAATGTCGCGCCGCCGAGGCCGACGATGCCCGCCGCCGCCACGCGCGCGGCGATGTCTTCGGGCGCCAGCGCGAACGGATCGTCCACCGTTTCCGTCGCCACCCACTGCTCCGTGCCATCGCTCTCTATCGTGATGGTCGGCACAGGCAAACCGGAAGGGTGCGGTGCGGCGTAATCGCCGAGCGCTGTCACCAGGCCGGATGTGGGCGCGTGGATGGCGGAGGAAACATTGCCCTGGGCTGCGGCGATGAGCTGGCCTTTCAACACCCGCTCGCCCACTTTCACCACCGGGGTTGCGGGCGCGCCGATATGCTGCTGCAAGGGCACGAATAATTTTTTGGGCAACGGCACGGAACGGATGCGGCGCTCCGCCGACATATCTTTGCGGCCTTCCGGGTGTACGCCGCCGCGCAAATCAAATAGTTTCATGCTGCCTCCATTGAAAGGGAGCCACGCCACCACTTCCCCCTTTGTAAAGGGGGATTGAGGGGGATTTAAAAACGTTGAGCATCACCACGAACGGCAAATCCCCCCTGCCCCTCTTTAAAAAGGGGGGTGTGAAATTATTCGGTCTCATGCGATCTCTCCCGCCAACGGTTTATGCCAGTGCCACGATTGCAGCGTGACCGGAACCGGCTGCAATTTGATCGACTCGGTAGGACACACCGCTTCGCATTTCCCACAAGCGGTGCAGGCTTCACGGAACACGGAATGGATTTGCTGCGCCGCGCCCATGATGGCGTCGGTAGGGCACACTTTGAAACAGCGCGTGCAGCCGATGCAGATTTCCTCTTTCACTTCGGCGACCATCGGCCCGCTATCGGCCACACCGGAAAGATCGGCATCGACCCCCAGCTTGGCGGCCAACGCTTCCGCTACCGCACGTCCCCCCGGAGGGCATAGCGTCACCGGTGCGCTGCCGCTTGCCAGCGCCTGCGCCGCACCGGCACAACCGGGGAAGCCGCACTGCCCGCATTGCGAGCCGGGCAACATGCCCAATATCTCGTCGACCAGCGGGTTGCCCTCGACTCTAAACACGCGGGCGGCCACGCCGAGAATCAACCCCAGCACCAAACCCAGAACCGTCAAACTCACCAATGCAGAAATCATTTTCTTTCCTCTGCTCTCAAATCAATGCGAAGCCAGCCCGGCAAAACCCATGAACGCCAAAGCCAGCAATCCCGCGGTAATAAAAGCGATAGGCGCTCCGGCGAAGGTGGCCGACACAGCGGCCAGCGCGATGCGTTCGCGCAGTCCGGCAAACAACACCAACACTAAAGTGAAGCCCACCGACGAACCGAAGCCGACGATAAAGCTGACGATGAAGCTGCTCTTCTCCTGCACATTGAGCAGCGGCAAACCGAGCACGGCGCAATTGGTGGTAATGAGCGGCAGATAGATGCCCAGCACTTGATACAGCGCGGGGGCAACTTTGCGGATCACCATCTCGGTGAATTGCACTGTGGCCGCGATCACCAAAATATAGGTGAGGATGCGCAGGTACTCGATGCCCAGCGGAATCAGCAGCCAGTGTTCCAGCAGCCACGAGCCGGCGGTGGTGAAGGTAATCACAAAAGTCGTGGCCAGCCCCATACTCAGGGCGGTGTCCATTTTTTTGGAGATACCCATAAACGGGCACAACCCCAAAAATTTCACCAGCACCACGTTGTTCACCAGTACGGTGGAAAGCATCAGCAGCAGGTATTCGCTCATATCCATTTTCTCCCACCCTCCCATCTGCAAGCCCCGTGCCAGACAACGCCCCCCATTTCAGCGGCGCACAGAATCAGGCGGTTGCCCCCATTCCGCACCAAACGGGGGCAAAAAAATATTTGTCATTGTCGGGTTGCAACACACGGCGATGTAGCAAATGCGACAAGCCCCGGTGGTTTTGTCGGACTGAACGGAAACGAAAAATTTACGGGCATGCTTATTGCTGAACTATCGGTGTCATCCCTACACCGGAGAGTTATATGTCCAAGCCAAACGCTGCACCGCAACAAGACGAGGTCTTGCCGCAGCACCTGTTCCGCCAAGCGGTGGAGCAGTCCGCGCTGGCGATCTCCATCACCGACGCGCAGGCCAATATCCTGTACGCCAACGCCGCGTTCCAGCGCATCACCGGCTACGGGCAGGACGAGATCGTGGGACACAACGAGTCCATCCTCTCCTACCGCGTGACGCCCAAGCTGGTGTACGAAACGCTGTGGGCACAGATCCAGCGCCAGCGCGCATGGAACGGCTTGCTGGTGAACAAACGCAAAGACGGTAGCCGCTATCTGGCCGATGTCACCATTACCCCGGTGGTGGGCGGTACGGGCATCACCACGCACTACCTCGGCATGCAGCGCGATGTAACTGAAGTGCACCGCCTCGAACGGCAGGTGCAAAACCAGAAGACGCTGATCGAATCGGTGGTGGATGCGGCGCAGGTCGCCATCGTGCTGCTCGACGAAAAAGAGCGCGTGCTGCTAGACAATCAGGAATACAAAAAATTAATCGGCGACCTCGGCAAAGAACCCGCCGTCAAAATCCTCGCCGCCCTGCGCGGGCAAATGGGCGCGGCCTTCGCCAAGGCCTACGACAAGCACCGCAACATCGCCGCGCGCGAAGTGTGCATCGAAATCTCCGGTCGCCCTGCCCGCTGGTTCTCTTGTGCCATCTCATGGTTCGAGGAACACGATGTCGGCGCGGACGCGTTTTACGAACCGCTGCGCCGCCACTACCTGCTGCTCACCATTCAGGACATCAGCGAACTCAAGCGCCAGCAGGAAGCGCTGCGCATCAACAGCTTGCGCGCGCTGATGTCGGAGCAGGAGCGCATCCAGAGTCTGCGCGAAACGCTGGCCGGGGCGGTGTATCAACTCGAAGGCCCGCTCAATATGTTGAGCGCCGCCGCCAACATGCTGGAGCGCCGTCTATCCAACCAACCGCAGAGCAACGGCGGCACGGGAGTGCTGCCCGCCAGCGCACTGGAAGACGCGATCCAAAAAAGCCGCGAGGCGCTCGAAACATTACGCGCCTGCATCCCGAGTCAGGACAGCGAAGCGCTACAGCTTATCGACCTGAACGAAGTACTGACCGATGTGCTCAAGCTCACCACCGCCAGCCTGCTCGGCGCGGGCATCGTGGTGGAATGGCAGCCGTCGGACAGCCCTGCCACGGTCTCGGGCCATCTGGCGCAACTGTCCAATCTATTCAAACAACTGCTCGCCAACGCCATCGAAGCCGTCAACGAGCGGCGCGGCGGCAAGCGCGAGCTGCGCATCGTCTGCACTGCCCACGCCGACTACATCGAAGTATTCGTCGAAGACAGCGGCCCCGGCATCCCCGAAGAGTTGCGCTACAAAGTGTTTCAGCCCTTCTTTACCACCAAGGGCGCGGCCAAGCAGCATCTCGGTCTGGGTCTGGCGATGGCGCAGGACGTGGTCAACAGCCACGGCGGCACCATCGACATTGACCCCGCCTATCACAACGGTTGCCGCGTGCGCGTGCAACTTCCTTACGTGACGGGAGGCAAGCATGTCTGATCCCCGCGTAGAACTCGAACAGTTGCGCGCCGAACTGGAGACGCTGTACCAGGTGAGTCGCGTGCTGTCGCACTCGCTCAATTTCAAACAGACACTCGACGGCGTGCTGAACGCGCTGCACGAGGGCATGGCGCTGGAGCGCGGCATGGTCAGCCTGATTGATGCTGCAACCGGCGAGCTGCAAGTTTCGCTGGTGTACGGCGTATCGGACACCGTGACCGAGGAAGTCAGCTACCTGCCCGGTGAAGGCGTGGTCGGCACCATCCTCAAGACCGGCAACAGCATCGTGGTCGAGTGCATCATGGACGAGCCGCGCTTCCTCTCGCGCCTCGGTATCTACAACCCGCAGGGCGCGTTCGTCGGCGTGCCGATACGCATGGGCAAAAAAGTGGTTGGTGTGCTGGCCGCGCAACCCGCGCCCGGCATCAACAAGCAGCTCGACGAATACCAGCGCTTCCTCGAAATGGTCGGCAATCTGATCGGCCAGAGCGTGCGCCTGTCGCAGGAGGTGGCACAGGAAAAAATGGAAATCGCCGAAGAGCGCGATGTGCTGCGCCGCGCCGTGCGCGGGCAATACGGTTTCGACAACATCATCGGCCACACCCAATCCATGCGCCGCATCTTCGAGCAAGTGCGGCTGGTGGCGAAGTGGAATACCACGGTGCTGATACGCGGCGAGACGGGCACGGGTAAAGAGCTGATCGCCAACGCCATCCACTACAACTCGCCCAGAGCGCGCGGCAGCTACGTCAAACTCAACTGCGCGGCGCTGCCGGAAACCCTGCTGGAATCGGAATTGTTCGGCCACGAAAAAGGCTCGTTCACCGGCGCGGTGGCGCAACGCAAAGGCCGCTTCGAGCAGGCCGAGGGCGGCACGGTATTCCTCGACGAAATCGGCGAAATCTCGGCCTCGTTCCAGGCCAAATTATTGCGCGTGCTGCAAGAAGGCGAGCTGGAACGCGTCGGCGGAACCCGCACAGTGAAAGTCGATGTGCGCGTGGTCGCAGCGACGCACCGCGATCTCGAAGCTGAAGTGGAAAAAGGCCGCTTCCGCGAGGACTTGTATTACCGCCTCAACGTGATGCCGCTGTACCTGCCACCGCTGCGCGACCGCATGGAAGACATCCCCGACATCGCGCGCTTTCTGGTGGAAAAAGTCGGCACACAACAAGGCCGCGAACTCACCCTCACCGACACCGCCCTGCGCGTGCTGATGCACCACGACTGGCCGGGCAACGTGCGCGAGCTGGAGAACTGCCTGGAACGCGCCGCCGTAATGACCGAAGGCAACGTGATTGACCGCGATGCCATCCTGCTCACCGGCATCGACGAAAAGGTTTCCAATAGTCGCGGCCCGATACAGGAACTAAACCTCGACGATCCGAATCTGGATGAACGCGAAAAAGTCATCGCCGCGCTGGAACAGGCCGGCTGGGTGCAAGCCAAAGCCGCGCGTTTGCTGGACATGACACCGAGGCAGATTGCGTACCGGATTCAGACGTTGAACATCAAAGTGAAACAAATTTAATATTAGCCACGGATTGATGAGCGGTGTTGTAGGAGCGGCTTTAGCCGCGAATGTCCTGAGTAACTCGCAAGACAGCTTTCGCCAGCAAGCTGGCTCCTACAAGGGCTGCCGCTCAATAATTTTTCCGGCTCGTCCGGCTTAGGATATTTTTTATGCGCGACCTCCCCTCCATCCTCACCGAAATCGGCATCGACACTGCCGAGATTTCCAACCGACAGGACTTTCTGTCGTTCGACGAGCAAGACACCGCTCTGCTGAAATCGCTGCACGACATGCTGGAATCGCACCGCGGCGAGTTGACCGAGGTGTTTTACGCGCATCTGCTGCGCTTCCCGGAGATACGCCCGCTGCTGGGCGATGAAGTAAAGCTGGCGCGACTGAAGCAGGCTCAGGCCGTGTATTTCGAGCAGCTCACCGCAGGCAGTTACGACCTCGCCTATGTGGAAAACCGCCTGCATATCGGCATCGTGCACCAGCGCGTCGGCCTAACGCCCAAGTGGTACATGAGCGCGTACTGCAATTACCTGAGCTCGGTCATGCCGCTGGTGCAGGACTACTATGCCGCCGAACCGGAACGCGGGCAAGCGGCCTGCCGCGCTTTGCTTAAGGTGGTGTTCTTCGACATGGGGCTGGCGCTGGATACCTACTTCCACGCCGAGCACAAAGCGCTCACGGTTGCGCGCAGCTATACCGAACAGATCGTCAGCAATATGCCGATAGGCTTCATCGTGCTGGATGCGCGCGGCCATATCCGGCTGGCCAACAATGCCGTATTGCGCATGTTTTGCATGGCGACCAACACGGCATGGCAGGGAAAAACGCTGGGAGAGTTTCTCAATATCGGCGCATTGAACGAAAAAATTGCCGAAGTGCAGAGAAGCGGCCTAATCTGCAACGACTTTGGCTTCAATCGCAGTTGCGACAATGCCACGCATTCATACCTTGCCGATATTTCACTGGCACGCATGGGCGAAGATCAGGTCGTGCTGTTCATGGTGCAGGACATCACCCTGCGCAAACAGTCGGAAGAAGAAGTTCACCGGCTGGCCTTCTACGACTCGCTCACGCAATTGCCCAATCGTCGCCTGCTGCACGAACGGCTCACCCAGAGCATGTCCATCAGTGCCCGTAGCGGCAAGTTCGGCGCGCTCATGTTTATCGATTTGGATAATTTCAAAACGCTCAACGATACGCAGGGGCACGATGTCGGCGACCTGCTGCTGAAAGAGGTGGCAGCCCGCCTGATACGCAACGTGCGGGAGGGCGACACGGTGGCGCGGCTCGGCGGCGACGAATTTGTGGTGGCGCTCGAATCGTTAAGCAGCTTTACCCAAGAGGCCGCCAATCAATCGGAGAGTGTTGCCGAAAAAATCCGCGCCGAATTGAGCCAGCCCTATCTGCTCAACCAATTCGAGCACCATAGCTCGCCCAGCATCGGCGTCAGCTTGTTTCGCGGCCACCAGAGCAGTCTGGATGAGGTGCTGAAACAGGCCGACCTCGCCATGTATCAGGCGAAATCTACCGGGCGCAACAAGGTGTGTTTTTTCGACCCGGCGATGCAGGCTGAAATGGAACACCGTGCCCAGATGGAAAAAGATTTGCGCGCCTCGATCCGGCAGCGGCAACTCGAACTCTATTACCAGATGCAGGTCGACAACTCGGGCTACATCGTCGGCGCGGAAGCGCTGATCCGCTGGAACCATCCGCAGCAGGGGTTGGTTCCGCCCATCCAGTTCATTCCGCTGGCGGAAGAAATCGGCATGATTATTCCCATCGGCGACTGGGTGATCGAGCAAGCTTGCGCGCAGTTGAAAAAATGGGAAATGGATCCGGTGATGCGCAAACTGCAACTCTCGGTGAATGTCAGCCCGCGCCAACTGAGCCAACCGTATTTTGTCGAACAGGTCAAAGACGCCATAGAAAATGCCGGCATCCGCCCGGCGAAACTCAAGCTGGAACTGACCGAAAGTTTCATTCTGGAAGATGTCGAAGAGGCTATCCAGAAAATGCAGGAGCTGCGCCGCATCGGCATCCGTTTCGCGATGGACGATTTCGGCACCGGCTATTCCTCGCTGGCCTACCTCACCCGTTTGCCGCTGGAGCAACTCAAGATCGACCAGTCCTTCGTGCGCGACATGACCCGCGACAAAAACAGCAGCATCATGGTGCGCACCATCATCAACATCGCCAACAATTTCGGTATGGAAGTCATCGCCGAAGGTGTCGAGACGGATGACCAACTCGCCTTCCTGCGCCAATACGGCTGCAACAAATTCCAAGGCTACATGTTCGGAAAACCGATTCCGCTGGAAGACTTTGAACGCCGCTGCCGCACATAGGGTGCAGCCAAGCTCGCTCCTCCCCTGAGAAGGGGAGGCTGGGAGGGGTTTGGAGCGGATAGACAACCCGCCACACACCAAGGCACGAAATTTGCAGCCATGCAGGCAAGGTCAAAACAGATACTGATTTGACCGACAAAAACGGGATGCGATGTGTCCCGTTGTTTCCTTTACTCCAAAATTAAGAGACCAATATGGCTATCAAAGACATCAAAGCATTCGCCGACAAGGCGCGCACCGACGCTGCATTGAAAGAAAAACTCATCGCCTGCCAGAAGGTGCGCGAGTTGCTCACGCTGGCAAAAGACAGCGGCTTCAACTTCATCGAAGATGAAATGTATCCGCCCAACGAGCCGCAATTCACCGCTGACCAGCTTTCCGAAAAACTCGCCAAAGCGCTGCTGCGCGCCTGATTGCGATGAGCGCGGCACACGATGAAAACCGGGGCGCGCTCCGGTTTTTTGTAAGCTACACCGGCGTCAAGCTGCCGTTCAAACTGGTCAACGAACTCCAGCCGGACGAAACTGAGAACCGCAATACTTTCTTTCGCGGCTACTTCGACGCGCAGGAGCGTCTCACCGGGTTCGATAAACTCGCTTACGGCGAAACCGAACTAATGCACCGCTACACCTATCACGACAACGGCAAGATCAGATCGGCGGAGATTACCGACATCGACGGCGAGGTGACGATGCTGCTGTTTGGCGCGGAGGGAAATGCCGCTTGAGTGATTGATGTACTGCCCGCAAAAACCTCGCCGTACGCTTCCCCCTTTTTAAAGGGGGATTGAGGGGGATTTTTGCCGCCGGATAAAGTTCAAATCCCCCCGCCCCCCCTTTGCAAAGGGGGGAATGCAGCTTCGCAATCAGGCAGAGCCTTGCGTCTCCGATAACTGACACTAGACTCACGGCACGATAGAAAATAACTGCGGCTGCACCCGCCTGTAGTCGTTCAAATATTGCACCGTCATCGGCGTGAGCTCTTTGATGGCAACCCATATTTGGAGCGGATGCTGTGCCGGGCGGGACAGCTTTGCAGGCAATGCCGTCCACGCAGCCCAGTCGATCAGCGGCATACGCTGCCGCACCTCGGCGGGAATGTCGGCGGCGGTTTGCGCCATACTGCCCAGAAGTTTCAGCGTTTCGCTGCGCGTCAGGCGGCTGGCAAAAAACTCGTTCTCACTCAATTCTTCGGTCAGCGTAACGATGTCCAGCCCCAACTGGCGCATCAATCCCAGCAGCGCGCCGTTCAGCATTTTTCGCCCTCATCCTTGAGCGCGTCGCGCAGCAGCAACGCCACATGCTGCACCGACCTATCCGCGCCTTCGCGTATCTGGTGACGGCAGGAAAAACCGTTGGCGAGAATGGCGGCATCGGGCGCGGCACGCAGTGCGGGCAGCAGGTCGAGTTCGGCCATCTGCATCGAGATGGCGGCGTGCTCGGCTTCCAGCCCGAAGCTGCCCGCCATTCCGCAGCAACTGGCCTCGATAAATTCAAAATCAAACTCGGGAATCAAGCGCAGCACTTTGCGCAGCGACTTCATCGCGCCGACGGCTTTCTGGTGGCAGTGTCCGTGCACCAGTGTCTTGCCGGGCGGCAGCGGTTTGAATTCGAGGGTGAAGCGTTTGCGGTCGTGTTCGCGCGCGATGAATTCCTCGAACAGGTAGACCTGCTTGGACAAGGCAATCGCATCTTCACCCAAGCCGAGTTTCAGATGGTCGTCGCGCAGCGACAAAATGCACGATGGCTCCAGACCGACGATGGGCGTGCCCGCGGCCAAGGCGGGGCGCAAGGCTTGGTGCATGCGTTGTGCTTCGCGCCGCGCGGCCTCTACTTGCCCCAACGACAGGTAGGTGCGGCCGCAACACAGGGCGCGGTCGGGCTCAGCGTCATCGGCAAGCGGTTGCAAAATAGTGACGTTGTAGCCCGCGGCGGTTAGCACTTGCTGCGCGGCATGCGCGATTTCCGGCTCGAAGTGGGTGGCGAAAGTGTCGACGAAGAGGATGATATCTTTGTCGTTTGATGTGGGGGCGGGATTTATTACGGGCTCACCCCCCTCCAACTCCCCCTTGCGGGTGCAAGGGGGAGTTGGAGGGGGGGTGAGCAGGAGGAATAATCTGGATTTATATAAGGCACAGCCGCCAGTTCCGGCAACTTGCGTTTGGCCGAAATCCCCAAAAACGTTTCGCCCAATTTCGCCAACCAAGGCGCACGATTGCGCCAGCGAATCAAACTGCGCACAAACTGCCGATGATGCAATTGCTCCGGCAATCCCGCCACCAGCCTGTCGCGCCACGAAATCCCTTGTCGCACATTGCGCTGCGCCTGATATTCGATTTTGATCGCGGCCATATCGATCTGGTTGGCACATTCGCGCTTGCAGCCTTTGCAGCCGACGCAGAGCTCCATCGCGACGGCGAGTCTTGCATCGGCAAAAGCATCGTCGCCCAATTCGCCGTTCAGCGCATCCTTGAGCACTTTTACTCTGCCGCCAGGCGAATGCGCGGGGTCGTCGGTGGCGCGGAAGCTGGGGCACATCACGCCTTTGGGTTTGCGCTGGCATTGCTTGTCGCCGATGCACACGGCCACCGCTTTGGCGAAGTCCCCGCCCGTCGCGGGAATGCCCGCATAGGCATCGCCCTGCCCGGCGGTTTCATAGGAAGACCAATCGAGATGAAGTTTCATCCTAAAAACCTTTGTTAGCCACAGATGAACACGGATTTACACAGATAAGGCCGTGCGTTACACGAAAGTTGCGACTCATCTGAATGATGCAAACACGATAGGCAAATAAACCATCGTTTATCCGTGTTTCATCTGTGTTCATCCGTGGCTCAATTACGCTTTTTAAATTCATGGAGCTTTAAGAAGGCAAGTACAGTGCCACCCCGCAGAAAACGGTATGGAGCGCTCTCTACTCTCCGCTTAAAACGCCCCCGCCCCGCGATTTTGTCGTCTTCCCCACAAGCCCGGTTGCGTGTCATGTGCCATTTACAACAGTGGGGCATCCGCCACGGGCGCCTCGCATACAAAACAACAACTTATCCATGAAATATCTGCGGGCACGCAGCTTGCTCATACCCTGCCAGACCATAGCGGAGGACTGAAACGTGCAACTACCCGTATTGAATAACGCAGCAAACGAAGCGCCCAAGGGCGGCTGTTCCGCCGGGTCGTGCGGCTCGACCGACGATCAGATGAACCACCTGCCGGAGCATATCCGCCAGAAGGTGTTCAACCATCCCTGCTACTCGGAAGAGGCGCACCACTACTTCGCGCGCATGCACGTTGCCGTGGCTCCGGCCTGCAACATCCAGTGCAACTACTGCAACCGCAAATACGACTGCGCCAACGAATCGCGCCCCGGCGTGGTTTCAGAGTTGCACCATCCGGTGCAGGCGGTGAAAAAAGTGCTGGCGGTCGCGGCGACCATCCCGCAGATGACGGTGCTGGGCATCGCGGGCCCCGGCGATCCGCTGGCTAACCCGGAGCGCACTTTCGAGACGTTCCGCATGCTGTCGGAGCAGGCGCCCGACATCAAGCTGTGCGTGTCGACCAACGGCCTGTCGCTGCCCGAGCAGGTGGAGCGCCTGTCGCAGTACAACATCGACCATGTGACCATCACGATCAACTGCGTCGATCCCGATGTGGGCGCGCAGATTTATCCGTGGATATTCTGGAAGAACAAGCGCATCAAGGGACGCGAGGCCGCCGCCATCCTCATCGAGCAACAACAGAAGGGACTGGAGATGCTGGTAGCCAAGGGCATTCTTGTCAAAGTGAACTCGGTGATGATCCCCGGCGTGAACGACAAGCATCTGGAAGAAGTGTCCAAGATCGTGAAGGCCAAGGGCGCGTTCCTGCATAACGTGATGCCGCTGATTTCCGAAGCCGAGCACGGCACTTACTACGGCCTCACCGGCCAGCGCGGCCCGACCGCCGAGGAGTTGCAAGCCTTGCAGGATGCCTGCGAGGGCGACATGAACATGATGCGCCACTGCCGCCAGTGTCGCGCCGATGCGGTGGGTTTGCTCGGCGAAGATCGCGGTGCGGAGTTCACCATGGACAAGGTCGAACAGATGGAGATCAACTATCCCGAGGCGATGAAGATGCGCGCCGAGGTGCATGCGGCGATCAACGAAGAACTGGAGAGCAAGCGTCTCGCCAAGGAAGCCAAGGTGCAACTGGTCAGCATTCAGGGCGTGCAGAAAAAAGAAGTGACTCGTCCGGTGCTGATGGCTGTCGCCACCAAAGGCAACGGCGTGATTAACGAACACTTCGGCCATGCCAGTGAGTTCCTGATTTACGAAGCTTCGTCTGACGGCGTGCGCTTCATCGGCCACCGCAAGACCACGCCCTACTGCGAAGGCGGCGACACCTGCGGCGACGGCGAAAGCGCGCTCGACAAAACCCTGCGCGTGCTGGCCGGTTGCGAAGCCGTGCTGTGCAGCAAGGTCGGCTACGAACCCTGGGGGCCGCTGGAAGCAGCGGGCATCCAGCCCAACGGCGAGCATGCGATGGAGCCGATCGAGGAGGCGGTGCTCAAGGTGTACGAGGAGATGCGCGCTGCGGGCAAGCTGGAAGCGAAACAGGACGCGCAGCAGAAGGTGGCGTAAGCCGAAATCCGCTTCCCCCTTTTTAAAGGGGGACTGAGGGGGATTTAAGAAACGCGGAGATAGCGCCGTCCGCTGAAAATCCCCCCTAGCCCCCCTTTAAAAAGGGGGGAACAAATATGTGGCAAATTTATTGAGGAGCGAACACATGGCACTCGAAATCATCGAATCCTGCACCAATTGCTGGGCATGCCAACCGCTGTGCCCGAGCAAGGCGATCTATGAGGCGAAGCCGCATTTCATGATCGACGCCAACAAATGCACCGAATGCGCGGGCGATTTTGAAGACCCGCAGTGCGCGACGATTTGTCCGATTGAAGGCGCGATCCTGAACGAGGACGGCATACCGCTGAATCCGCCGGGTTCGCTCACCAACATCCCTTTGCAAAAATTGGCGGCGTAATGGCAACGGTGATCTTTTACGAAAAGCCCGGCTGCGGCAACAACACCAAACAAAAGGTGTGGCTGGCCGCCTCGGGACATACGGTGCTGGCAAAAAATCTGCTCATCGAGAAATGGACGGCAGAACGGCTGCGCGCTTTTTTTGGCGATATGCCGGTCGCGCAATGGTTCAACCCCGCTGCGCCAAAAATCAAATCGGGCGAAGTTGATCCTGCTTCATTTGATGCGCAGAGCGCGCTCGGCCTGATGCTGTCCGAACCGCTATTCATCCGCCGCCCGTTGATGGACGTGGATGGCATGTTGCGCGCGGGCTTCGACGCGAAAGCGGTGGATGCGTGGATCGGCCTCAACGACTCGCAACCGAAAGAAGAACCCTGTCCGATCTGCCACCGTTCCGAGCCCTGCCCAACACCAGAGGAGCCCACTCATGCCTAAAGCCAATGTCACGTTTGAAAAACTCGGTATCACCGTGAGTGTGCCAGCCGGAACACGGCTCATCGAAATCTCCGAAAAAATCGGCGCGGGCATCACCTACGGTTGCCGCGAAGGCGAATGCGGAAGCTGCACGGTGCGCATCGTCAGCGGCATGGAAAACATGAGCGAGCGCTCGGTGCTGGAAGACAAGGTGCTGCAAGAAAACATGGCCGGGCGCGACCACCGCCTCGCCTGTCAGGCGCAGGTGCTGGGCGGCGATATTGTTGTCAAAGCGTAACTTGATACGACAGTAATTCCCGATCATGCGAGCGAACCTCATGCTTAGACGGCCAGAAGCCCCTCTCTCTAACTCTCTCCCGCAAGCGGGAGAAAGGACAAACGTGAAAGGCAATCTTCGGTTCTCTGGCCTGTATGCCGAGTTGGTGGCGCATGCCGCCGGGCTGCCGAACGACGAGTTGTTCGCGCAAATGATTGTTAGCCAGATCGACGGTGTCGGCGCGCTGCCGCCCGGCCTCGGGCTGAATGAAAAAGAATTTTCCAAATTGCTGGCGCGGCACTTCCCCAGCGTGCAACTGGTGATCCGCTGTGCGCCGGAAAACGACGACCCGCGCGCACCGGAACGCGACGATGTGCTCGCCCTGCTGCTCGAACACCGCGCGTTCAACGACGGCGCGGAAGAGTGGATGGCCGAAATCGTCACCGCCGCGTGCATGGCCAACGACCACCTGTGGCAAGACCTGGGGCTGCGTTCGCGCGACTACCTGAGCCGCCTGATGACGCAAAACTTCCCCGCGCTCGCGGCGAAGAACGTACACGACATGAAGTGGAAAAAGTTTCTCTACAAGCAGTTGTGCGAGAAAGAAGGCATCAACCTCTGCCGCTCGCCGAGCTGCGAATACTGCACGGATTATTTGAAGTGTTTCGGGCCGGAGGAGTAACTTGAAAACCATTAGCCACAGAGATCACAGAGCACACAGAGATCACAGAGCACACAGAGAAGACCGTGGCGTGTTTTTTCGCGTCAGACGAACCACACATTCCGCTGCAAATCATTTCTCTGTGATCTCTGTGTCCTCTGTGGCTAAAAATTGTATTTAGCCCCCCGATGACCACCCATCGCGCCATCGCCTCCTACCTCGGCCTCGCCATCGGCGATGCGCTAGGCTCCACGGTCGAGTTCATGACCCCGCGCGAAATCGCGGCGCAATACGGCGTGCATGACAAACTGATCGGCGGCGGCTGGCTGCATCTCAAGCCGGGGCAAGTCACTGACGACACCACCATGTCACTCGCGCTAGGCGGCGCCATCCTCGCGCATGGCAAAGTGGATGCCCTTGCCGCCGCCCAGGCATTCGACGGCTGGATGCGCGCCAAGCCGGTGGACATCGGCAACACCGTGCGCCGCAACCTGCTGCAATTCCGCAAGACCGGCAACCCCGAAGCGCCCTGCTCCGAGCACGACGCGGGCAATGGTGCTGCGATGCGCGTGCTGCCCGTGGCGCTCGCCACCTTGGGGCAAACGGAAGATGCCGTGCGCGCCGCCAACCGCATGCAGGCGCACACCACCCACCACTGCGCGCTTTCCGACGCGGCCTGCGAATGCCTGATCTTCATGGTGCAGGATGCGTTGCGCGGCGCGGATAAAAACCATCTGTTGCATACCCATGCCCACCCGCTCGCCGCGCAATTTCCCGATTTCAAATTCCGCGCGGTGCGCCAGCAGCACAACCCCAGCGGCTACATCGTCGACACCGTCCAGGCCGTGTTCCAGAGTTTTTTCGACACCGACGATTTTCGCGGCTGCCTGATCGATGTGGTCAACCGCGGCGGCGATGCGGATACCACCGGCGCGATTGCGGGGATGCTGGCGGGGGCGTTGTACGGCTTGGATGGGATACCCGAGGTGTGGCTCAAAACGCTGGATGCCGACATACGCCACGCATGCGAAATGCAGGCACAAGCGCTGCTCGCTATCCCCCAATAAATGAAAAAAATCCCACCGCTTAAAACCGGACTCGACTGGTCTGCTTACGAAAGCTACGGCAGTTTCGGCTTTGACAGCTTCGGCGGTTTTGGCGAAAGCGATACCCCCGCAGCGGCACCATCGAGCAGCAGCGGCTTCGCCAAAGCGGCGGCGGTCTGCGCGGGCAAACGCCATTGCTACAACACAGACCGAGGCGTGATGTGCCCCAGCTACCGCGTGACCCGCGACGAGAAACATTCGACACACCACCGCGCCTCAACGCTCAAGGCCGCACTCGATGGCGCATACGGTACGCATCCGTTCGCGGGGCCGGAGTTGGTTGCCGCCATGGAGCTATGCGTGAGCTGCAAGGGCTGCAAAAGCGAATGCCCGCACGGCGTGGACATAGCGCAACTCCGTATCGAGACCTTGGCGCAACGCTGGAAGGCGCGGGGCAGTGTTCCGTTACGCGAACGCCTATTCGCCTATACGCCGCGCTTTGCCATGCACCTGAAGCACTTCAACTGGATGAACGCAGTGCGCCAGCGGATACCGCTGATTGCCAAGGCGATGGAACGCTGGCTGGACATTGCCGCCAAGCGCTCGTTGCCGCATGCGGCGGCACGCAATTTTTTAGCATCGGCACCGCAAGCCACTCAGGTGCCCGCAAACGCGCGCGAAGTCGTGCTGTTGGTGGACACTTTTTCCAATCACCTCGACCCGCAAATTGCTCAAGCCGCCCTGGAAGTATTGCAGGCCGCAGGCTACACCGTACACATCGCGCAACCCGCCGCAGGCGAACGCCCGCTGTGCTGCGGCCGCACCTTTCTTTCCAACGGATTGATAGCCGAAGCCCGCGCCGAGGCGACGCGCATGCTCGATGCGCTCGTCCCTTTCGCCGAGCGCGGCCTTCCCGTCATCGGCTTGGAGCCGTCCTGTCTGCTCATGCTGCGCGACGAGTATCACGCCATGGGGCTGGGTGAGCGCGTGGCAACACTGGCCAAATCCGCCGAGCTGCTGGAAGAATTCCTCGTCCGCGAACACGCCGCCAAGCGTCTTGGGTTAGCGCTCAAACCGCTGGCGAAAAAAGTATTGGTGCACGGCCACTGCCACCAGAAAGCCTTCGGTGCGATGGAAGCCATGCGCAAGGTATTGAGTCTGGTACCGGAGTTGCAGGTTGAGTTTATCGAGTCTAGCTGCTGCGGCATGGCTGGCTCATTTGGCATGGAAGCCGAACACTACGAGGTGTCGATGCAGATGGGCGAACTGGCGCTGTTGCCGCAAGTGCGCGCTGCCGGAGCGGATACGCTGCTGATCGCCAACGGAACAAGCTGCCGCCACCAGATTCGCGACGGTGCGGCGCGCGAAGCGCAACATCTGGCGCAGGTGTTGCGGCTGGCGCTGGGTTAAAACGGGTTGCCGTAATTTGTGGGGGAGTTTAGATTTTTAGTTAACGGCGCAAAACGACCCGTTGCGGTCAGTTGTGACTTCAGAAAGTAGACATTCAACGTGTAGCTTAGGGGCTGACGCAGGCTACTTCGCGGCAGTCCCGCTCGAACGTTAGGTTGGGCATCATTTTGTTTCCATGTCTGGAGGAAGATATTTCTGACCCCAAGCATCGCAAAACTCTAAATATGTCTTGTCGAGTAGTTGGTCGTTGCTTTTTACATGAATAAAACAGATAGACAAAAGTAACAGCGGATTTTCTCCAAAAGATTCTTCGGGAAATCTAGGTGTCCATTGTGTTGTTTTATAAAGCCACCCCATTATTTTTATTCGCTCACCAACTGTGGAGAAATAGCCTTTCTCTAAATTTAGAGCAGAAACGATTCTGATCTTTGTATTTGCAGAACCATCTAATAGAAGGTCAATACTTGATTGACCTCTTGAGTTTTTCCATACTGCTTCAATAACACCTTCTATGGAAACGCTACGCCCGTTCCATAAATCTGCATTTTTATACGCCTCCTCTATAGATGCTCCATTATTTGTAGTAATAAATTTATCGTTGCTCAAAATCTTGATCTCTTTCATCGGAGATACCGTTCCTTGAGCGAGAGCACTGTTTGCAATCAATGTGAGGCAGAGAATAAAGCGCTTCATAGGTCGTCCAGAAAATTGATGCCAAACAGTTATTAGACAGACCCATCGGCCTGTACTATTGATAATAGTACGGACGGAAGTAAATGTCCTCTTTGGAAAAATATGCAAGCGGCTGGTTATGGCACAGAGTGCTCGGTCAATATCGAGATATGCTCGCCGCAAAACTGCTATTGGCAGCAAGCTATGTATGACCTGAAAGGACATATCAGCGCGATAGGATGGGTGGCACGCAAGGAGCAGGCCGCGCTTACCCCCTGCATATTCCCTACTTCGTCTCCAGCAAACCCTTCACCCACGCCTGCTGGCAAACCCGCTTGCGCTTCTGCTCCATCAGCTTGCGGATGTGCTGCTTGGCTTGATCGAAGCCCAGCACACTGGCCGGGGTGATGGTGTCGCAGCGCAGAATGTGGAAGCCGAGTTCGGATTCCAGCACGCCGCTCACTTCGCCCTCTTTCAGCTCAAATAGCGCTCTATCCAGTTCGGGAAAAAGTTTTCCGCGCGGCAGGTCGCCGAGCTTGCCTCCGTCAAGGGCGGTCGGGCATTCGGAGTGTTTGAGGGCTTGCTCTTCGAAGCGTTGCGGTTCTTTCGCGAGGCGTACGGCGATTTCTCCGATGCGTTTTTGTGCCACGTCGCGCTTGTTATCGACCATCGTTTCGTTGATGGTAATGAGGATGTGGCGCGCCAGCCGCGTCTCGGGGCGGCGGAACTGTTCAGGGTGGAACTGGTAGTACAACTCCACATCCATGTCGCTCACGCTTTCCGCGCGGGTTGCGACTTTTTCCAGCACGGCTTCGACTCTCAACTCGCGCTCCAGCGCTTTGGCAAAGCCGGCCTGATCCAGACCGTTGCGCTCCATATCCTCGGCAAATTCTTCCTCGCTCGGATAGCGCCCGCGTATTTCCTGCATCGCGGCTTCCAGCGTGGGAGGCGGCACCATCGCATCGCGCGCTTCGGGGGCGGCCAGCACGCGCGCTTCGAGCTTGTGCTGTTGCTGCGCCATTTTTTGCACGCGCTCAAACTCGTCCGGCAGCAAAGCGGCGGGCGCTTTGCTGTAAAGTTTTTGCGCGGCCTTGAGCGCGAGGTAGGCCACACCGGATTCAATGATTTGCGGCATCGCTATTCTCCTCATCGCCATAAACACGGGTTGCCTCAATCGAGGTCTCCGGCACTTGTAAAACCTGATCGTGAAATATCACGTGGTATTGCACGCCGTGATTTTCGTCGCGGAACACTTTCAGTATTTCGCCTTCCACACCGGGTGTTACGCGCGTTTCGCCGCGCACCGTCAGCGTGACTTTGCTGCGCACTTTTTCGCGGCTCTCGAATTTGCTGGGCACCCACGGCTCGTTGATGCTTATCAGCTCCTCTTCGCGGAAGCCGACGATCTTGTCCTGTTCGAGAAAGTTGACGGTGTAGATCAACTGGTCTTGCAGGAACGTGCCGACGTTAATCACCACGCCGGTGGTGCCGCGCCGGATCAGCAACGTGCCGGTGGGCACGCCCGGATAAGTGCCGTCGTTGCGCACGTTACGGATGATGCGCACTTCGTCGCCGAATTCGAATTTAGGCAGCATAGGGAACCTTCAACATAAGCGTATTACTTTTGGAGTCTACCCCCACCCTAGCCCTCCCCCTGCAAGGGGGAGGGAATGCAGCTCCTTCCCCCTTGCAGGGGGAAGGTTGGGATGGGGGTAGAAACTCATGAGTCATCACGCCCCCGCCTTATTCACCGTGATCGAACTCAACGGCACAAACTTGGTTTGCGGTTCGTGCATGTGGAACACCTTGAACACTTTTTCGGTGAGCGCGTCCGACTTCACAAAATCCTGATATGCCTGCGTCAGGTTCGCCACATACACGGCGCGGCGAGCGCTTTCATCCTCGGGCAAAGCAACTTTGCCGAGGTAATTGTGAAAGCGTTGCAGGATATGCAAACGGTTCACATGCACTACCGCCGCGTCGTATTCGATGCCGAAATAGTCGAGAAAATCTTCGGCGGAAACCAGTTCTTCCAGCGCTTCGTCCAATGTCAGCTCGTCCATCACACTTCCCCTCTCTCGTTAATTATTGCCTGCTGCACCACCTCCAGCAGCGCCTTGCCGCCCATGCGGTCGTGGCTGTCCAGCTCCACCAGTTTTTCCAGCATCGCCTGCCCCGCATCCAAATTTCCCAGACGCAGATGGATGTAGCCCGCCGCCTTCAACACCATCAGATAGAAGCGCACCAGCCCCATCGAGCGCATCACGCCCTCGCCGATATTGGCCTCGCGCAGATAGCCCCAACTCTCGGGAAACTCCAGCCGCTTGCCGACCACGGCCAGCGCGCTCTCTGCCACCAGCAGCGCGTCTTCCAGACGGTGCTGGTAAAAGTAATAGCGATACAGCGCGACCAGCACCATGAGATGCTGCGGCGCCATGAAGCTGGCGCGCAGCAATAAACTTTCCGCCTCTTCGCTGCCGTACTTGTCCGCCGCGGCCACAATCAGGCGCGCCACATCCTGCGCCAGCGGCTCGTCGAAATACAATTCGGCTTGGTCGAAATCGAGCAGGTCCATCATTCTTTCCTGAGTTGTCGCGCCACTTCCGTGCCGCACAGATCGTCAGCCTCGCAGGTGTGGCATTGGCTATCCACCGCCGCGCCCTGTTTGCGCAGCTGCCCTTCCAGCACTTCGATGCGCTCCATCAGGCAGGCGATGGCGCGGCCTACCGGATCGGGGATGAGGTGGTGGTCGAGGTTGATGCCGTAGATGTTGTCGGCGTTGGCCTCTTCGGTGCGCAGCACGACTTTGGCGGGGATGCCAACCACGGTGCGGTGCGGCGGCACATCCTTGACCACCACCGAGTTGGCACCCACGCGCACGTTCTTTCCCAGCGTGATTGCACCAAGTATCTTCGCTCCGGCACCGACCACCACGCCGTCGCCCAGCGTGGGATGGCGCTTGCCTTTGTTCCATGTCGTACCGCCCAAGGTGACGCCGTGATACAGCGTCACGTCATCGCCGATTTCAGCCGTCTCGCCGATCACCACGCCCGCGCCGTGGTCGATGAAAAACCGTCTGCCGATTGTCGCGCCCGGATGGATGTCGATATTGGTGAGCAAACGCGCGAACCACGAAAGGAAGCGCGCCGGATAACGCAGGCCGAATTTCCACAGCCGGTGCGCGATGCGCTGCATCAGGATGGCGTGTACGCCGGGATAAGTGGTCAACACTTCAAAGCGCGAACGTGCGGCGGGATCGCGCTGGAACACGCAGCTCACATCTTCGCGCAGCAGCTTCAACAACGAAGGCTGCGCGGGTTTGGCAATCACGGCATCATTGCTCATCGCATCTTCCATGACAGACTCCTAATGCGCCGCGCCGGGCTGAGTGCGCCCGATGTAGCGTTGGTAGAGGAACAGCAATTCCTGATCGGCGGGCGAGCGTTTAGCGCGTTCGGAAAAGGTGCGAATATCCGGCAACAAGGCGCGCGCTTCGGCCTGGCTCAGATGCAGCCCCATCGTGGCATAAGCGGCGATGATGCCGTGCGCACCGGAATGTTTGCCGACCACCAGTTTGTGGTGACGGCCCACTTCTTCGGGATCAAAGCCTTGATAGGTTTCCGGGTCTTTGAGCAGGCCGTCGACATGGATGCCCGCCTCGTGCGTGAACACGCCCTCGCCCACCACGCTCTTTTGCCAGGGCACGGGCCGCCCCGAAGCGGCGGCGACCAGTTTGGACAGGTCGGTGAAGTGAGTCAGGTCGATGCCGGTATTCATGCCGTAGAGTTTCTTCAGTCCCAGCGCCACTTCTTCCAGCGGCGCGTTGCCCGCGCGTTCGCCCAAGCCGTTCACCGTGGTGTTGATGTGCGTCGCCCCGGCGACGGCGGCGGCAAGGCTGTTGGCGGTGGCGAGGCCGAGGTCGTCATGCGCGTGCATTTCAATCTCCATGTCGCAGACGGCGCGCAAGGAGGAGATGATCTTGTGTACGCCGAACGGCTCCATCACGCCCAGGGTGTCGGCGTAACGGATGCGTTGCGCGCCTGCGGTTTGCGCCACCTCGGCCACACGCAGCAAAAATTCGGGATCGGCGCGCGAGGCATCCTCGCAGCCGACGATGATGCCTACGCCCTGATCGCTGGCGAACGACACCAGATCAAGCACGGTATCCAGCAGCCACTCGCGGTCGCGCCCCAGCTTCTTGGTCAGATGAATATCCGACACCGGTATCGACAAGTCGATGAGCTGCACATCGACAGCTTCCGCCGCGAGGATGTCCTGCTTGCACATCCGGCACCAGGCGACGAGCTTGGCGTTCAGCCCGAGCGCGGCCACGGCGTTGATACCGTCGCACTCCTCCTGCCCCATCGCCGGGATACCGACCTCCAGCTCCGGCACGCCTAGCGCATCGAGTTGGCGCGCGATGTCCAGCTTCTCCTCCAGCGTAAACGCCACCCCGGCGGTCTGTTCGCCGTCGCGCAGGGTGGTGTCGTCGATGATGATGGTGCGGGACATGACCGTGGCCTTATGCGTAAGTCGGCGCGAACGCTTTTTCCGGCTCGGCTTTCGGGCCGTCGCCTTCCCAGTACGGCGACAGCTTGCGCAGTTGCGCGATGATTTCCGGCACGACCGCGATCACGCGATCCACTTCGTCTTCGGTGCTGTAGCGCGACAGCGAGAAGCGCACGGTGCCGTGTGCGGCGGTGTAGGGAATGCCCATCGCGCGCATCACATGCGAAGGTTCCAACGAGCCGGAAGTGCAGGCAGAACCCGAGCTCGCGGCGATGCCGAATTTATTCAGCAGCAACAAAATCGCTTCGCCTTCGATGAACTCGAACGCGATGTTGCAAGTGTTCGGCAGACGGTTGCTCGGGTCGCCCGTCACAAAAGCGCGCGGTACTTTGGCGAGGATGCCTGCCTCCAACTTGTCGCGCAGACGCGCCACTTCGGTGTTCTCGTACTGCATCGCTTCCAGCGCCATCTCGGCGGCTTTGCCCAAGCCCACGATCGAGGTGGTGTTCTCGGTACCCGCACGACGACCGCGCTCCTGATGACCACCGCGCAGCAGCGGACGGAAGCGCGTACCGCGCTTGAGATACAGCACGCCGATGCCCTTGGGCGCGTGCAGCTTGTGGCCGGATACGGATAGCATGTCGATCTTGGTGTCTTTCAGATTCAGCGGCACTTTGCCCACGGCCTGCACCGCGTCGGTGTGGAACATCGCGCCCGCCGCATTCGCCAGCTCGGCCATTTCCACAACGGGGAAGAATGTGCCCGTCTCGTTGTTCGCCCACATCACCGACACCACGGCGACTTGATCGCTCAGCAGCTTTTTGTATTCGTCCAAGTCGAGGCGGCCTTTGCTGTCCACCTTGAGGTAATGCACCTTGTAGCCTTCTTTTTCCAGATGCGTGCACAGCGTGAGGATGGCCGGATGCTCGACGGTGGTGGTGATGATTTCTTTGCGCTCCGGCTGCGCCTTCAAGGCGGAGATGAGCGCGGTGGAATCCGACTCGGTGCCGCAGGAAGTGAAGATGATCTCGGAGTCGTGTTCTGCGCCGAGCAGCTCCTGCACTTGCATGCGCGCCTTCTTGATCGCGAGCCCGACCTTGTTGCCGAAGCTGTGCATGGATGAAGGGTTGCCGAACTGTTCGGTGAAGTAAGGCAGCATCGCCTCCACCACGGCGGGGTCAACCCGGGTGGTCGCGTTATTGTCGAAATAGATGCCGGTCATGATCAGCCTTTCATTGCACGAGTGAGCGAGCTGACTTTAGTCGGCACGATCTTGATGAACTCTTTCAGCTCTTCCATCAGCTTTTGCTGGATGCCTTGCAGGGTCAGCGCTTCCATCTGGCAGCCCGCGCAGGCGCCGGTCATGTTGACGTAGATCGTTTTGCCGTCCACATCCACCAGCTCGATGTCGCCGCCGTCGCGCTTGAGTTGCGGGCGCACGGACTCCAGCACGGCTTCGATTTTGCGGATGCGTTGCAGGTTGGTCAGACCGCCTTTGGGCGCCTCATCCTTGGGCTGCGCGCCGGGGTTGAAGCTCTCGCCGCGCTCGGCCAGCACTTTCACCAGAATCTCTTCGATGCCCTCGTGGCAGGACGAGCAGCCGCCGCCCGCTTTGGTGTAGTTGGTCACGTCCTGCACCGACGACAGATTGTTGGCGCGAATGGTGTCTTCGATCATCACCGCGTCGATGGCGAAACACTTGCACACCAGCGCGCCTTCTTCGTGGTCGTCGCTCCACACTTCGCCGCGATAGTTGGCGACGGCGGCTTGCAGCGCCTCGCGCCCCATCACCGAGCAGTGCATCTTTTCCGGCGGCAGGCCGTCGAGGTAATCGGCGATGTCCTGATTGCTCACCTTCAAGGCTTCGTCCAGCGTTTTGCCTTTAATCATTTCGGTGAGCGCAGAGGAAGAGGCGATGGCCGAGCCGCAGCCGAAGGTCTGGAAATGCGCGTCTAGGATGATGTCGGTTTCCGGTTCGACTTTGAGCATCAGGCGCAGCGCGTCGCCGCAGGAGATCGAGCCGACATCGCCCACCCCGTTCGCGCCTTCCAGCACACCGGCGTTGCGCGGTTGAAAGAAGTGTTCTTTAACTTTGTCCGAGTAGTCCCACATAACGATGCTCCTTAAGCAGAGAAAGATGAACCGCAAGCGCAGCTTGAGCTGGCGTTCGGGTTGTCGAATTTGAAACCGCTGCCGTTGAGGCTGTCGACGAAATCGACGGTCACGCCTTCCAGCAGGGGCGCAGACAGAGGATCGACCAGCAGCTTCACCGCGCCGAACTCGACGATGGTGTCGTCCTCGTTTTGAGCTTCTTCCAGCGACATTCCGTACTGAAAACCGGAGCAGCCGCCGCCGGAAATGGCGATGCGCAGCCCGGCCACGGGCACGTCGGAACCTTTGATGAATTTCTCCACGGCGGAGATGGCGTTGGGGGTCAGATTAATCATGGCTTGCTCCTATCGGTGGTATGTACCCGATGGTTTGCAAGCCACGTGCCAGCCAATAGCCGGCATCACAGTCTGTTGTTTAATTGGGGAATTAGCGAATATCTCCGCTCAACTCGCATGTATGGAACAAGACGGGACAATCCGGTTGTAGGGTTTGCAACAAACGGCTTTTTCTAAACCGCATATTCGCAGTTTGCTGCTCGTACTCTTAATATTAATTATCAGAAACAATAAAAAACCCCAGCAGGGCTGGGGTTTGTGACTACTTGTTTCGATATTTTTAAAATGAAAAACTAGAACGGGATGTCGTCGTCGAAGTTATCGAAGTTGCTCTTCGCCGCAGGTGCGGCAGCCGGTCTTGCCGCCGGAGCGCTGCGTGAAGGAGCCGGAGCTGATGATTGGTTTTCTACCACTTCAAAACTGCCCGCACCGCCGGACTTGCCGCCCAGCATGGTCATTTCGTTGACGATAATTTCGGTGGTGTAGCGGTCTTTGCCTTCTTTGTCTTGCCACTTGCGGGTCTGGATGCGGCCTTCGACATAGATCATCGAGCCTTTCTTCAGGTATTCGCCCGCGATTTCGGCCAGACGGCGATAGAACACAAGGTTATGCCACTCGGTGCGCTCCTGCTTCTCGCCGCTCTTGTCTTTATAGTTTTCCGACGTTGCCAACGTAACGTTAGTCACCGCTTCGCCGCTGGTCATATAACGGGTTTCGGGATCTTTGCCCAAACGCCCGATCAAAATTACTTTGTTCACCGACATGTCATGCCCCTTTCACTAAATTTTCAATCGCATCTTCGTCGAAGCCGCTGATCTCCACCTTGAGACAAGCGATCTGTTCATTCGCGACCACCAGCACTTCGCGCACACCCCGCAATTGTGCCAGAGACTGGCGCAACTTGCCCGCCGCATCTTCGTTCAATTCGGGCAGGTGATACATTTTGGTCATCAGTGCTTGCGGTGCACGCATGCCGGAGGCCACCACCAGCCACAGCAGCAGCATGACCACCGCGAACACCAGCACGGCATTGCCGCCGTAGAACTGCATCAGCAAGCCGCCCATCGCCGAGCCGAAGAACGCGCCCAAAAACTGCACGCTGCTAAATACGCCCATCGCCGTGCCCTTGGCGGCCAGCGGCGCGATCTTGCTGACGATGGAAGGCTGTGTTGCCTCCAGCACGTTAAACGCGGTAAAGAACAGCAGCAGCGCCGCCGCCACGCCCCATACGCTGCCTTGCAAAAACAAAATCGCCAGTTGCGCCACAGCCGCCAGTGCAATCGCGATCATGAACACCTGTTTCATCTTCGCCTTCTTCTCCGCGATGATGATGGGCGGCACCATTAGCACGAACGCGATCAGCATCACCGGCAGATACACCTGCCACTGGTGCTGCGCATCCAGCCCGTCGGCACGCAGAATGAACGGCACCTGCATAAACACCGACATCAAAATCGCGTGCAGGGTGAACACGCCGAAATCCATGCGCAGCAAATCTTTATTGCGCAGCACCTCGGCCAGCTTGCTGGTGTTGGCCTCGGTATCGGAATGGAAGCGCGTGATGCGCGGGTTGGGAATGAACCACAGCACCACCGCGATGGAAACGAAAGCCAGCACGCCGATCAGCTCGAACATGCCGGACATGCCGATGGTGCGGTACAGCAACGGCGACAACACCATCGACACCGAGAATGTCACGCCGATAGTCATACCGATCATCGCCATCGCCTTGGTGCGATGCTCCTCGCGCGTGAGGTCGGCGGTCAGCGCCATCACCGCCGCGTTAATCGCCCCCGCGCCCTGAATTACCCGCCCGACGATGATCCAGTAAATATCGTCGGCACTCGCGGCGATAAAGCTGCCCGCCGCAAACAACAGCAAACCGATCACGATCACCGGCTTGCGCCCGAAACGATCCGACAACCAGCCCGCCGGAATCTGCAAAATCGCCTGCGTCAGGCCGTAAGCCCCCAGTGCAACCCCGATGAGGAAATGGCTTTCCCCGCCCGGCAGCTTCTCGGCATACAAAGCAAAAATCGGCAGGATGATGAACAGGCCCAGCATGCGCAGGCCGTAGATACTCGCCAAGCCGATACTGGCGCGGCGCTCGAAAGGGGTCATTGCGGAATCTGATGCGGACATGAAGCGGGTGCCAAAAATATTGAAAGAGGCGCATTTTATCAGCTTGACCGTAGCAGCGCCGACGGAGTTATTCGCAGGCACTGGTTTGCCTCCTGCTGCCAACTCCTGCCTAGTCTATCGGGTTGGGAAAGCCCCCGTTTTCGCGTATATTGTCCAGTCGTTTTTCTACTCCACTACCCAGCATGGAATACATCAAAATTCGCGGTGCGCGCACCCACAATCTGAAGAACATCAACCTCGATCTGCCGCGCAATCAGTTGGTGGTGATTACCGGTTTGTCCGGTTCGGGCAAGTCCTCACTCGCGTTCGATACGCTGTATGCCGAGGGGCAGCGGCGGTATGTGGAATCGCTGTCGGCTTATGCGCGGCAGTTTTTGCAGTTGATGGAAAAGCCGGATGTCGATCTGATTGAGGGGCTCTCGCCCGCGATTGCCATTGAACAGAAGGCGACTTCGCACAACCCGCGCTCGACGGTGGGGACGGTGACGGAGATTCACGATTATTTGCGTTTGCTGTTTGCGCGGGCGGGCGATCCGTTTTGTCCGCAGCATGATCTGGTGTTGCAGGCGCAGTCGGTGGGGCAGATGGTGGATCATGTGCTGGCGCTGCCGGAGGGCACCAAGGTGATGATCTTGTCGCCCATCGTGGTGGAGCGCAAGGGCGAACAAGCTGATATGTTCGACGAGTTGCGCGCGCAGGGTTTTGTGCGGCTGCGCGTGAACGGCAAAATCTGCGAGATGGATAATTTGCCCAAGCTGGCCAAGAACCAGAAACACACCATCGAGATTGTGGTGGACAGATTGAAAGTGGCCGCTGACATCAAGCAGCGTTTGGCCGAATCATTTGAGACGGCGCTGCGCCATGCCGATGGCCGCGCGCTGGCGGTGGAGATGGATTCGGGCAAGGAGCATTTGTTCTCGGCCAAGTTCGCCTGTCCGATTTGCAACTACTCACTACAGGAATTGGAGCCGCGCCTGTTCTCGTTCAACAGCCCGATGGGCGCGTGTCCGAAGTGCGATGGCTTGGGCGTGATTTCTTTCTTTGATCCCGCGCGCATTGTGGCCTTCCCGAATTTGTCGCTCTCCGGTGGCGCGATCAAGGGCTGGGACAGGCGCAACCAGTTTTATTTCCAGATGCTGGATAGTCTGGCGAAGCATTACGATTTCGATCTGGAGCAATCCTTCGAGAGCCTGCCGGAGAAAATTCAAAACGTGATTTTGAACGGCAGCGGTCGCGTGGAGATTCCGTTCACTTATGTAAACGAGCGCGGCAAAAAGATGCTGCGCGAGCATCCGTTTGAGGGCATCGTGAACAATCTGGAGCGGCGCTATAAAGAGACGGATTCGCCCGCCGTGCGCGAGGAGCTGGCGAAGTATCTGAACAGTTGCTCTTGCCCCGATTGCAGCGGCACGCGGCTGCGCGAGGAGGCGCGCCATGTGCGCGTCGCCGACCATACCATTTACGAATTGAGCGCGCTGCCACTGAAGCAGGCGCTGACTTTTTTCCAAAAGGTGAAGCTGCCCGGCAACAAGCAGGCCATCGCCGAAAAGATCGTGCAGGAAATCGCCAGCCGCCTGACCTTCCTCAACAACGTGGGGCTGGATTATTTGTCGCTGGAACGCTCCGCCGAAACGCTCTCGGGCGGCGAAGCGCAGCGCATCCGTTTGGCCTCGCAAATCGGCTCCGGTTTGACCGGGGTGATGTATGTGCTCGACGAGCCGTCGATCGGCCTGCACCAGCGTGATAACGACCGTTTGCTGGACACCTTGAAGCGTCTGCGCGACATGGGCAACAGCGTGATCGTGGTGGAGCATGACGAAGACGCGATCCAGACCGCCGACTATGTGGTGGATATGGGGCCGGGCGCGGGCGAACATGGCGGCGTGGTGGTGGCACAAGGCACGCCCAAGGAAGTATGCGCCAACCCGCAATCGCTCACCGGCGATTACCTGTCTGGGCGGCGCAGCATCGAAGCGCCCAAGACCTACCGCAAGCCGGATAAGGCGCGCCATCTGCGCATCATCGGCGCGAGCGGCAACAACCTGAAAGACGTGACGCTCGATCTGCCGGTGGGCTTGCTCACTTGCGTCGCGGGCGTGTCCGGCTCGGGTAAGTCCACACTCATCAACGACACCCTGTACAACGCGGTAGCGAAACATTTGTACGGCAGCAATGCCGAGCCTGCGCCTTATGCAAAAATTGAAGGGCTGGAATTTTTCGACAAGGTAATTAATGTCGATCAATCGCCCATCGGGCGCACGCCGCGCTCCAACCCGGCGACGTATACCGGATTGTTTACGCCGATCCGCGAACTATTCGCGGGTGTGCCGACGGCGCGCGAACGCGGCTACGGACCGGGGCGTTTTTCTTTCAACGTGAAGGGCGGGCGCTGCGAGTCGTGCCAAGGCGACGGCGTCATCAAGGTGGAGATGCACTTCCTGCCGGATGTTTACGTGCCCTGCGACGTGTGCCACGGCCACCGCTACAACCGCGAAACGCTAGAGGTGAATTACAAGGGCAAGAACATCCACGAAGTGCTGAACATGACGGTGGAGCATGCCCACGAGTTCTTCAAGGCGGTGCCCGTGCTCGCTCGCAAGCTGCAAACTTTGCTGGATGTGGGGCTGGGTTACATCACGCTAGGGCAAAGCGCCACCACGCTTTCCGGCGGCGAAGCACAGCGCGTGAAGCTGTCGCTGGAGCTTTCCAAACGCGACACCGGACGCACACTGTACATCCTCGACGAGCCAACTACCGGCTTGCACTTCCACGACATTGCACTGCTGCTCAAGGTCATCCATACCCTGCGCGATCAGGGAAATACCGTGGTCGTCATCGAACACAATCTGGATGTCATCAAGACCTCGGATTGGGTGATTGATCTGGGGCCGGAAGGCGGCGAAGGCGGCGGCCGCATCGTGGCGCAGGGTTCACCCAAGGATATTGCGGCAAGCAAGAATAGCGTGACCGGGCCGTATTTGAAGAAGCTGTTGCGCTAGAGTCGGAATCACATCGTAGGAGCGGCTTTAGCCGCGAAGTGCAGCATTCGCGGCTAAAGCCGCTCCTACGGAGGTTTCGCCAAATATTTTTTGATTCAAAAAACAACAAGGCCGAGATAACCCGGCCTTGTTTGTTGTTGCCTGTAGCGAGTAAAACTTACTCGTCCGCTACTTCTACCGGCTGTGCGTCGGCTGGACGATCCATCAGTTCAACCAGTGCCATAGGAGCGTTGTCGCCCTTACGGAAACCGAACTTCAGGATGCGGGAGTAGCCGCCGTTGCGAGCTGCGTAGCGAGGACCGAGTTCGTCGAACAGCTTGGTGACGATTTCGCGATCACGCAGACGGGAGAACGCCAGACGACGGTTAGACAAGCTTGGAGTCTTGCCCAATGTCAGGATGGGTTCTGCCACGCGGCGCAGTTCTTTTGCCTTTGGCAATGTCGTCTTGATGACTTCATGACGCAACAGGGAAACAGTCATGTTGCGCAGCATGGCCAGACGATGGCTGCTGGAGCGATTGAGTTTTCTGAGACCTAAACGGTGACGCATGATTATCCTTTCGTACTGCTCTTAACTATTCTGGCTTACTTCTCTGCGGTGGCAGGCCAGTTTTCCAATTTCATACCAAGTGACAAACCATGCTCGGCCAACACTTGCTTGATTTCGTTCAGCGACTTGCGGCCCAAATTCGGGGTGCGCAACAGATCTGCTTCGTTGTGCTGGATCAGGTCGCCGATGTAATGGATGCTCTGAGCCTTGAGGCAGTTGGATGAACGCGGTGTCAATTCCAGATCATCAACCGGACGCAGCAACATCGGATCAACCTTCGGTGCTTGCGGCTTCTCAACCGGAGCAGGTGTGCCTTCCAAAGCTGCGAATACGGAGAACTGGTCAACCAAGATGCGAGCCGCGTAACGGATAGACTCTTCCGGGTCGATCGCGCTGTTGGTCTCGATGTCCATGATCAGCTTGTCCAAATCGGTACGCTGCTCAACACGTGCGCTCTCTACAGAGTAGCTTACGCGGGAAATCGGGCTGAACGATGCGTCCAAAGCAATGTGACCAACCGGACGTGTCGCACCGGGTTGCTGGCGCGAGATAGCGGAAACATAGCCGCGACCTTGCTCAACCTTGATCTCAATTTCCAGCTTGCCGCCGGCAGTGAGATGGGCGATGACGTGATTCGGATTGATAACTTCAGTATCGGCATTGGTTTCGATATCGGCTGCAGTCACAACACCGGCACCGGACTTCTTCAGGTGCAGAGTTGCTTCGCGGATATTGTGCAGCTTGAGCACGATACCCTTCAGGTTCAGCAGAATTTCAACAACGTCTTCTTGCACGCCGTCGATAGACGAGTACTCATGCAAAACGCCTGCGATCTTCACTTCTGTTACCGCGTAGCCTGGCATCGACGACAGCAGAATGCGGCGCAAAGCATTGCCCAGAGTGTGGCCGTAGCCACGCTCGAACGGCTCCATCACTACTCGTGCTTGAGTAGGAGAAATTCTTTGCACGTCGATGATACGAGGCTTCAGCAAATTGGTATAAGACATATGCGTACTCCGCGTGGATTACTTAGAATACAACTCGACAACGAGGTGTTCGTTGATCGTAGCTGGCAATTCGGAACGTTGCGGCAAAGCCTTGTAGGTGCCCTTCAGTTCCTTGGTGTTCACTTCGATCCATTCCGGGAAACCACGTTGTTCGGCAGCTTGCAAAGCGGCCTTCAAACGCAATTGGTTCTTGGACTTTTCAGCCACTTCAACCACGTCACCGGGACGTACTTGATAAGAAGGAATGTTTACGCGCTTGCCGTTAACCAGAATGGAGTTGTGACGCACCACCTGACGAGCTTCTGCACGGGATGCACCGAAACCCATACGGAAGGAAACGTTGTCCAGACGCGATTCCAGAATTTGCAGCAGGCTTTCGCCGGTAATGCCGCGAGCAGCTTCAGCGCGCTTGTATGTCAAGCGGAACTGACCTTCCATCACACCGTAGATACGACGCAGTTTTTGTTTTTCACGCAACTGGCCGCCGTACTCGGACTGACGAGTGTTCTTCTTCTGACCGTGCTGACCGGGCGGGTAAGCACGACGCTCAACCGCGCATTTATCGGTAAAGCATTTTTCAGCTTTCAGAAACAGTTTCTCGCCTTCACGACGGCACTTACGGCACTTTGCATCAAGATTTCTAGCCAAGATCTATACTCCCAACAATTAGATACGACGCTTTTTCGGCGGACGGCAGCCGTTGTGCGGCACCGGCGTAATGTCCGAAACGCTCGTGATTTTAAAGCCCGCAGCATTCAGCGCACGTACAGCAGATTCGCGACCGGGACCAGGACCTTTAATGCGCACTTCCAGATTCTTAACGCCGCATTCCTGAGCCGCTTTACCAGCTTGCTCGGCTGCGATCTGGGCTGCAAACGGAGTACTCTTACGAGAACCCTTGAAGCCGTTACCACCGCTGGTAGACCAAGCCAGAGCATTACCCTGACGGTCAGTGATGGTCACAATCGTGTTGTTAAAAGACGCGTGCACGTGGGCGATACCCTCGGCAACATTCTTTTTGACTTTCTTGCGCACTCGCGTGCTGGTCTTAGCCATGTCTCAAATCCTCTATTAAATTACTTCTTCGCACCGGCGATAGATTTACGTGGGCCTTTGCGTGTACGTGCGTTGGTACGGGTACGCTGACCACGGCACGGCAAGCCGCGACGGTGACGCAAACCGCGATAGCAACCCAAGTCCATCAAACGCTTGATGTTCATGGAAATCTCACGACGCAAATCACCTTCCACCGTGAACTTGGCGACTTCGTCGCGAAGCTTTTCCATGTCAGTGTCATTGACATCTTTCATTTTTGTGGAAGTAGCGACACCTGCGGCAGCGCAGATTTCGCGCGCACGAGTGCGCCCAACACCATAAATCGCAGTCAGTGCGATTTCGGCATGTTGATGATTTGGAATGTTTACACCTGCAATACGAGCCATGCAGCTACCCTATCGTTCAAAAAGTCTAAAATTATACCATCCAGCAGCGATTAAATTCAATCAGCCCTGGCGTTGTTTGTGACGTGGATCGCTAGAGCAAATCACGCGAACCACTCGATTGCGCCGAATAATCTTGCAATTACGGCATACCTTCTTTACTGATGCTTGAACTTTCATTTCGTTCTCCTAAACCTTACTTAACAACTTTATTTGGCGCGGAACACAATACGTGCCCGGCTCAAATCGTACGGCGAAACGTCAACGGTGACTTTGTCGCCCGGCAAAATACGAATGTAGTGCATACGCATCTTGCCTGAAATATGTCCCAACACTTCAAAACCGTTTTCCAACTTTACCTTGAAGGTTGCGTTAGGCAGGGCTTCGAGTATCTCGCCCTGCATCTGAATAACATCTTCTTTTGCCATTAGCGCGTCAATCCGCCTTTAAAATTGGCCTTCTTCAACAGGCTTTCATACTGGTGCGTCATCAAATAAGACTGCACTTGTGCCATGAAGTCCATCGTAACCACCACCAAGATCAGCAGCGATGTACCACCAAAATAAAATGGAACGTTCCACTTCACTACCAAAAACTCCGGCAACAAGCACACAAGGGTGATGTAAACCGCACCAACCAGTGTCAAGCGCAGCATGATCTTTTCGATATAGCGCGCAGTTTGCTCACCTGGACGAATACCGGGCAAAAATGCACCGCTCTTCTTCAAGTTATCAGCCGTTTCTTTCGGGCTGAATACCAGCGCCGTATAGAAGAAGCAAAAGAACACAATCGCGGCAGCATAGAACATCACATAAATCGGCTGTCCGGGAGAGAGCTTCTCGCTCACATCCTTCAACCAACTCATGCTAGACCCTGCGCCGAACCATCCAGCCAGCGTAGCCGGAAACAAGATAATGCTCGAAGCGAAGATCGGAGGAATAACGCCTGCCATATTTAGCTTCAACGGCAGATGCGAACTTTGCCCACCGTATACCTTGTTACCTACTTGTCGCTTGGCGTAGTTCACCAAAATCTTGCGTTGACCACGCTCAACAAAAACAACCAGCGCCGTAATTGCAAATGCACCAACCAAAAGCAACAACACCAACGGAATTGAGAATGCACCGGTACGCGCCATTTCCAAAGTATTGCCGATAGCGCTTGGCAAACCTGCCGCGATACCTGCAAAAATAATCAGCGAAATACCGTTACCCAAACCACGCTCGGTAATCTGCTCACCCAGCCACATCAGGAACATAGTACCGGTTACCAGCGTCATCACAGTAGTCAACTGGAACATTGCGCCCGGATGGGGCACCAGTCCGGCCTGCGATTGCAATGCAACCGAAATACCAAATGCCTGAAATATCGCCAGCAACAATGTACCGTAGCGGGTGTATTGCGTAATCTTGCGACGACCGGCTTCGCCTTCCTTTTTCAGCTGCTCTAGTTGCGGTACGGCAATCGCTGCCAACTGCATAATGATCGAAGCCGAAATGTACGGCATGATGCCGAGTGCAAAAATGGTAAAGCGCGACAGGGCACCGCCCGAGAACATGTTGAACATGCCCAAGATGCCGCCCTTTTGCGACTTGAACAAATCTGCCAGAACAGTCGGATCAATACCGGGCACAGGAATATGCGCACCGATACGGTAGACGATCAGAGCACCCAGCAAAAACCACAAACGCTGGCTGAGATCGCCGTACTTACCAGTCTTTACACCTTTGCTCACAGCGTTCACAGGCTACCCTTACTCAGCAATACTTCCGCCGGCAGCTTCAACAGCAGCACGGGCACCCTTGGTCAACAGCAAGCCTTCCAATTTAACAGCACGCTTGATTTCGCCAGCCAGAATCACTTTAGCACCCAGAGCAATCGCGGGAACTACACCGGCTTGCTTCAGCGCCAGCAAGTCGATGGTGTCGACCGGCAGGTTTTCCAGATCGGACAGGCGAACTTGCGCCATGTCATTGCGAGTCAGCGAAACGAAACCGCGCTTAGGCAGACGGCGTTGCAGAGGCATCTGACCGCCTTCGAAACCCACCTTGTGGAAACCGCCTGAACGGGATTTCTGACCTTTGTGACCGCGACCGGCAGTCTTACCCAGACCGGAACCGATACCGCGACCAACGCGGCGCTTTGCGTGCTTAGAACCTTCAGCAGGTTGAATTTTATTGAGTTGCACTTACGCCTCCCACTTAACCAGGTAAAACACTTTGTTGATCATGCCGCGAACTGCCGGTGTGTCTTCTACAACAACCGTCTGATTCAAACGACGCAGGCCCAAGCCACGGATACATGCACGATGGGATTCCTTCGTACCGATCACGCTCTTCACTTGAGTCACTTTTAATGTCTTAGCTTGTGCCATGATTACCCCTGAATTTCTTCTACGCTCTTACCGCGCTTTGCAGCGATCTCGGCAGGAGAGTTCAACGACTTCAAACCGTTCAACGTTGCACGAACCACGTTGTAAGGATTGCTCGAACCGATGCACTTGGCCAACACGTTACGCACACCAGCGGCTTCAAATACAGCACGCATCGCGCCACCGGCGATAATTCCGGTACCTTCGGAAGCGGGTTGCATGTAAACCTTGGCGGCACCGTGACGTCCGATAACTGCATGGTGCAGCGTACCGTTCTTCAGATTCACTTTAGTCAGCTTACGGCGGGATTCTTCCATCGCCTTTTGCACTGCAACTGGCACTTCCTTGGATTTGCCCTTGCCCATGCCGATGCTGCCATCGCCATCGCCAACCACTGTCAATGCGGCAAAACCCATAATGCGACCACCCTTAACAACCTTGGTCACACGGTTTACCGCGATCATTTTCTCGATGAGGCCGTCACCACGTTCTTCTTGCTGTTGCTGACCTTTACCTTGAGCTTTAGCCATGATTTACCTCTAATTAGAACTGAAGACCGTGTTCGCGCGCGGCATCTGCCAGCGCCTTGATGCGACCATGGTATTTGTTACCGGAACGATCAAACGCAACCGATGTAACACCAGCGCTTTTGGCTTTCTCGGCGATACGCTTGCCGACAATCGCAGCGGCAGCGGTGTTGCCGCCGTTGCCCACGTCTTTGCGAATATCCGCTTCAACAGTAGATGCACTCGCCAGAATCTTGCCGCCGCAAGCGGAAATCACTTGCGCGTAGATATGCTGGTTAGTACGGTGGATTGCCAAACGTACCGCTTTTTGATCAGCAATTTTTGCACGGGTTTTGCGTGCTCTGCGCTGACGCGCTTCATTCTTGTTCGACATATCAGCCTCGATTATTTCTTCTTGGTTTCTTTCAGGATTACCACTTCGTCCGCGTAACGTACGCCCTTGCCCTTGTAAGGCTCAGGTTGACGGTAAGCACGAATCTCGGCGGCAACTTGACCAACCTGTTGCTTATCGGAACCAGTCAAAACGATTTCTGTTTGAGTTGGCGTCGCCACTTTCACACCGGCAGGCATCTTGTGTACAACAGGATGCGAGAAACCCAGCGTCAGGTTCAGCGAATCACCGGCAGCTTGGGCACGATAACCCACGCCAACCAGCGTCAACTTGCGCTCGAAGCCTTGGTTTACACCAACAATCATGTTGGCCACCAGTGCGCGGATCGTTCCAGACTGAGCATTTGCTTGCTGGGAATCATTAGTCGCTTTGCACAGCAGCGTGTCGCCCTGACGCTCAACGGTCACATCCGAATTCAAAGCTTGAAACAAAGAACCCTTGGGGCCTTTGACGGAAATCTTGTTTGCAGCCAATGTCACTTCAACACCGGCAGGCACAACGATAGGATTTTTAGCTACTCTAGACATGTTTCCTCCGTTACGCCACGATGCACAGAACTTCGCCACCGATGCCGTTGGCGCGCGCTTTGTGATCAGTCATCAAACCCTTGGAGGTGGACACGATAGCGATACCCAAGCCGTTCATCACCTTGGGAATATCTTCGCTACCCTTGTACACACGCAAACCGGGGCGGCTGACGCGCTGAATCTTTTCAATAACAGGACGGTTAGCGTAGTACTTCAGACCGATTTCCAAAGTAGGCTTGCCTTCTTTGTCCGTAATCTTGAAGCCGTCTACATAACCTTCATCCTGGAGCACCTTAGCAATCGCTGCTTTGAGCTTGGAAGAAGGCATTGCTACCGTTAATTTTTCCGCCATCTGCGCGTTGCGAATACGCGTCAGCATATCGGAGATCGGATCACTCATACTCATAAATTCACCCTTACCAGCTTGCCTTGACTACACCAGGAATCTCACCGCGCATTGCGTATTCACGCAACTTCGTGCGACCCAAACCAAACTTGCTGAACACACCGCGTGGACGGCCTGTCAACGCGCAACGGTTACGCAAGCGAACAGGGCTGGAATTGCGTGGCAGCGCCTGAATTTTTTGACGAGCAGCAAAACGCTCTTCTTCGCTCAACGATACATTGCTTGCAATCGCTTCCAGCGCAGTACGCTTGGCAGCAAACTTCTTTACCGTGTCGCGACGTTTTTGTTCACGATTAATAATAGATAACTTAGCCATATCACCCTCAACCCTTCAATGGGAACTTGAACGCCAACAAAAGTGCTTTCGCCTCTTCGTCGGTTTTAGCTGTTGTCGTGATAGTGATGTTCATACCACGCAAAGCATCAATCTTGTCGTATTCGATTTCAGGGAAAATGATCTGCTCTTTAACACCCATGTTGTAATTGCCACGGCCATCAAAAGATTTGCCGGAAATACCACGGAAGTCACGAATACGAGGAATCGCAACCGTCACCAGACGATCCAGAAACTCATACATGCGCTCACGACGCAGCGTCACTTTGCAACCAACCGGATAGTCCTGACGAATCTTGAAACCCGCGATGGATTTCTTCGACTTGGTCACCACAGGCTTTTGACCTGCAATTTTCTGCATATCGGACACAGCGTGATCCATTACCTTTTTATCGGCAACCGCCTCACCAACACCCATATTCAGGGTGATCTTTTCGATGCGCGGTACTTCCATAATGGACTTGTAGCCGAATTGCTTCATCAAATCCTTGGCTACTGTATCTTTGTAGAAATCGTATAAACGAGCCATGCTCTTCTTACCCCTTAGGCAATCACTTCGCCACTGGATTTAAATACACGAACCTTGCGGCCGTCTTCCAGCAACTTAACACCAACACGATCAGCCTTTTTGCTTGCCGCGTTGTAAATAGCAACGTTAGAAATATGAAGAGGCTTCTCCATTTCTACGATACCGCCAGCCACACCCTTCACCGGATTCGGCTTTTGGTGCTTTTTAACTTTATTGATGCCACTCACCAGAACCAGATCATCCAGCACGCGCAGCACGTTGCCACGATTACCCTTGTCTTTACCGGCAATGACGATCACTTCGTCGTTTTTCTTAATCTTGCGCATGATTTTTCCTTGCTTGCTTTACAGCACTTCTGGGGCCAGCGACACGATCTTCATGAAGCGCTCATTGCGCAACTCACGAGTAACCGGGCCAAAAATACGCGTACCGATTGGCTCCAGCTTGTTATTCAGCAACACCGCAGCATTGCCATCAAACTTGATCAGCGAACCATCCGCACGGCGAACACCTTTAGCCGTACGCACAACCACCGCGCTGTAAACCTCACCCTTTTTTACACGAGCGCGAGGAGCAGCATCACGGATACTGACCTTAATTACATCACCGATAGCAGCATAGCGACGCTTGGAGCCACCGAGCACCTTGATGCACATGACAGAGCGTGCACCGGTGTTATCGGCCACATTCAAAACGGACTGCATTTGTATCATTTTAAAATCTCCAACTTTGACCGCTCGCGGCGGCTAGTCTTGGAACCCGTTCGGGTTAGGCCGTCGCAAGCGACGGTGAAACGAAGCCGCGCATTCTAGTTAAACTTGCCGAAAAGCACAAGCATTAATTGCAATTAATTCACAATTAAATTGCTTCTGCCTTTTCGACCAGCTTGGAAACACGCCAACTCTTGGTTTTAGACAAAGGACGGCACTCTTCGATCGTCACCACGTCACCTTGATGAAACTCATTGTTCTCGCTGTGGGCGTGGTACTTCTTGGAGACGCTGATGATTTTGCCCAGCACAGGATGCTTTACCTTGCGCTCGATCAATACCGTAACCGTCTTGTCCATCTTGTCGCTGACAACAGTGCCGGTCAGCGTACGCTTCAGATTCGTTGCACTCATTGCTGCGCACCTTTTTCAGTCAAAACAGTTTTCACGCGCGCAATGTCACGACGCACCTTGCGCAACTGACTTGTATTGGTCAGTTGCTGGGTGGCCACCTGCATACGCAGGCCGAATTGCGCCTTATTCAGCGACAGCAGCTCTTGTTGCAAGTCTGCCGCGGATTTAGCTTTCAGTTCGCTCGCCTTCATAATCATGTCCCTACCTGTCTAACAACGAATGTGGTGGCGATAGGCAACTTGGCCGATGCCAAACGGAAAGCTTCGCGAGCCAATGTCTCGTCAACGCCGTCCATCTCATACAACATTTTGCCCGGCTGAATCTCGGCTACATAGTACTCGGGACTCCCCTTACCGTTACCCATACGAACTTCGGCAGGTTTTTGCGAGATCGGCTTATCCGGGAAAATACGGATCCAGATACGACCACCGCGCTTAATGTGACGCGTCATGGCACGACGTGCGGCTTCAATCTGGCGTGCAGTCAAACGACCGCGGCCAACGGCCTTTAGACCGAACTCACCGAAACTAACTTTGTTGCCGCGAGTCGCAACGCCGGTATTACGGCCTTTTTGCTCCTTGCGGTATTTTCTTCTAGCTGGCTGTAGCATGTTTTGCCCCCGACTTTCTTACTTTCTTTTCCGGTTCAGCTACAACTGGAGCAGCAACTTCTTGCTGACCTGTTTGCTCACCCTTATAGACCCACACCTTCACACCGATCAAACCATAGGTGGTCAGCGCTTCGGAAGTACCGTAATCAATATCGGCACGCAGGGTATGCAATGGCACACGGCCTTCGCGATACCACTCGGTACGGGCGATCTCGATACCGTTCAAACGACCGGAGCTCATGATCTTGATACCTTGTGCGCCGAGACGCATCGCATTTTGCATCGCGCGCTTCATAGCGCGGCGGAACATAATGCGCTTTTCCAATTGCTGGGTAATCGAATCAGCGATCAGTTGCGCATCAACCTCCGGCTTGCGCACTTCTTCGATATTCAGACCCACATCTGGCAAGCCCATACGCTTCTTCAACTCATTGCGCAGTGCTTCGATGTCTTCGCCCTTCTTGCCGATCACCACACCCGGACGGGCTGTGTAAATCGTGATCTTGGCGTTCTTGGCAGGACGCTCGATGACAATCTTGGATACACCGGCACCAGCCAACTTCTTTTTCAGGAAGTCACGTACTTCGATGTCCTTCAGCAACAGTTCGGAGAAATGCTTGCTGTTCGAGTACCACTTGGACGACCAGTTTTTTGTTACGCTCAATCGGAAACCGATTGGATGAATTTTCTGTCCCATGCTCAGCTCCCAACCGTAATCGTAATGTGACAGGTCTGCTTTTCGATGCCATTACCACGGCCCTTGGCGCGAGGAATCATGCGCTTCAGCGAAGTAGCCTTGTCAATGTAGATCGTCGAGACCTTCAATTCATCAATATCAGCGCCATCATTGTGCTCTGCATTGGCGATAGCCGAATCCAGAGCTTTCTTGATGATGCCCGCGCCCTTTTTAGGGCTGAACGTCAAAATTTGCAGCGCTCTGTCCACAGGCAGGCCGCGAATCTGATCGGCGACCAGACGACCTTTTTGTGCCGACAGGCGAACACCTTTAATAACTGCTGTTGTGCTCATCATGCCTCCTTATTTCTTGGCCGCAGCTTTTTTATCAGCAGCGTGCCCTTTGAAGGTGCGGGTCAAAGAAAATTCGCCGAGCTTGTGTCCGACCATATTTTCAGAAATGTACACCGGAATATGTTGCTTACCGTTATGCACCGCGATTGTCAGGCCGACGAACTCGGGCAGCACGGTGGAACGACGCGACCAGGTTTTCACCGGACGCTTGTCGTTGGTAGCACGTACTGCCTCTACCTTCTTCACCAAGTGCAAGTCTACGAATGGGCCTTTTTTAACTGAACGTGCCATATCTTCTTACCCCTTAAACCTGAAAGCGACGGCGAACGATCATGCCGCTAGTACGCTTGTTGCGACGAGTACGGAAGCCCTTGGCCGGAACACCCCATGGGCTAACCGGATTACGACCCGCTGCTGTCTTACCTTCACCACCACCGTGCGGGTGATCAACCGGGTTCATCGCCACACCGCGAACTGTCGGGCGAATACCGCGCCAACGATTGGCACCGGCCTTACCGATAGAGCGCAGAGAGTGTTCGCCGTTACCGACTTCACCGATGGTTGCGCGGCAATCCACGTGCACCTTGCGAATTTCGCCGGAGCGCAAACGCAACTGAGCATAGCTGCCTTCGCGAGCCAGCAACTGCACTGCAGCGCCAGCGGAACGCGCCAATTGCGCGCCCTTGTTCGGCAACATCTCGATGCAATGGATGGTCGAACCCACTGGAATATTGCGCAATGGCAATGCATTACCGGCCTTGATTGGCGCTTCCGAGCCGCTCAACAGTTGCGCGCCCACAGCAACACCCTTGGGGGCAATGATGTAACGGCGTTCGCCGTCTGCATACACCAGCAAAGCCAAGTGCGCAGTGCGATTCGGGTCGTATTCCAGATGTTCAACCTTGGCTGGAATACCATCCTTGTCGCGCTTGAAGTCGACGATACGGTAATGCTTTTTGTGTCCACCGCCCATATGACGGGTAGTGATGTGGCCATTGTGGTTACGTCCGGCCGTTCTTGTCTTCTTTTCCAGCAACGATGCTTCAGGTTTACCCTTGTGCAGATCGGGATTAACCACGCGCACAACGGCGCGGCGTCCTGGAGAGGTTGGTTTGAGTTTAATCAGTGCCATGATATTTATCCTTGCTCGCTAGCAGCAAAATTAATTTCCTGTCCAGGCGCCAGACATACGTAGGCTTTCTTCCAGTCAGAACGACGACCGGAGAACTTGCCGAAACGCTTCTGCTTACCCTTAACGTTGCTGATCTGAACGCTATCAACAGTCACCTTGAACAGCATTTCCACGGCCGCCTTGACTTCCGGCTTGGTCGCATCGGATGCAACACGGAAAATCACTTGCTCGTTCAGCTCGGCAACAAATGTAGCCTTCTCGGAAATCTGCGGTGCCATCAGCACATTCAGCAAACGCTCTTCATTGAATTTTTGCACGCTCATACCAGCACCTCCTCAATCTTGGCAACCGCATTGCGAGTCAACAATACCTTGTTGAAACGAACCAGGCTCACCGGGTCAGCCTGATGCGCTTCCAACACCAGAACGTTCGGCAGATTACGCGAAGACAGATACAGGTTTTCGTCGATGCTGTCGGTGATAATCAGAATGCGCTCTGCACCAAAACCCATACCCTTGATCTTGTCGGCCAGCAACTTGGTCTTGGGTGCTTCCAGCGTCAGATTGTCAACCACGGATAGGCGATCTTCGCGAACCAGTTGCGACAAGATGGATGCCAAACCAGCGCGATACATCTTGCGGTTAACTTTTTGAGTGTAGTTTTGATCCGGGCTGTTCGGGAAAATCTTACCGCCCCCGCGCCACAACGGGCTGGACGCCATACCTGCTCGAGCACGACCTGTACCCTTTTGTGCAAACGGCTTGCGGGTGGACTTGGCGATTTCGCTACGGCCCTTTTGCTTGCTGTTCGAAGAACGGGCATTAGCTTGATAAGCCGTTACCAGCTGATGAATCAGCGCTTCATTGTAGTCGCGACCAAACAGGTCGTCGGAAGCGGAAATACTTGCAGCCGCTTGACCTTTTGCATTGATAACCTTGAGTTCCATTATGCCCCCGCTTTCACTGCCGGACGCACAATCACGTCGCCGCCTGGGCAGCCAGGAACAGCGCCCTTGACCAACAACAATTGACGCTCAGCATCAATACGTACGATCTGGAGATTTTGCACAGTACGCTGCACATCACCCAAGTGACCTGTCATGCGCTTACCCGGAAACACGCGACCGGGATCTTGCGCCATACCGATAGAACCCGGTACGTTATGCGACTTGGAGTTACCGTGCGTAGCACGACCAGACTTGAAGTGGTAACGCTTGATGGTACCAGCGTAGCCCTTACCGATAGTCACACCGGTAACATCCACCTTTTGACCAACCTGAAACAGCTCAACACCCAGCTTGCCCGCAACTTGCAGCGCAGCAGCTTGATCAGCAGTCACAGTAAATTCTTTCAGCTTGCTCGCAGCCTCAACACCAGCCTTGGCAAAATGCCCGGCAGCAGCCTTGGTTACACGGCTTGCGCGGCGCGTACCAAATGCGACTTGCACCGCACTATAGCCATCGGTTGGAGCGGATTTGATTTGAGCGACACGATTATTGGACACGTCCAACACAGTCACCGGCAACGATGTTCCGTCATCAGTGAATATGCGGGTCATGCCAATCTTGCGACCGACAAGTCCTAAACTCATTTTGATTTCCTTTTATTAAGGGGCCGACTTCAATTGGTCGACCGATTCAACTACAAAGAACTGCTAATTACTGCAACTTGATTTCAACATCAACGCCAGCTGGCAGATCCAGCTTCATCAGCGCATCAACTGTCTTGTCCGTCGGATCAATGATGTCCATCAAACGCAAATGCGTACGGATTTCAAACTGATCACGCGAAGTCTTGTTCACATGCGGGGAACGCAACACGTCAAAACGCTCGATCTTGGTCGGCAAAGGAACCGGACCTTTAACCACAGCGCCTGTGCGCTTTGCGGTATCCACGATTTGCAGCGCGGATTGATCGATCAAACGATAGTCAAATGCCTTCAGGCGAATGCGAATTTTTTGGCTTTGCATAATCTTCTCTTGCATCTATGCGGCGTAACCGCGGTTTAAAGAACGAAAACGCGTGACTCAGTCACGCGAGGGCGCGCATTGTATTCTTACTTAATTAACTTTGCAACAAGGAACAAGAATTCAGGACCAAGGATTGAGCTAACTGCCCACAATCCTTAATCCCGAATCCAAAATCCTGCTTATTCTTACTCGACGATCTTAGCAACCACACCCGCGCCGACGGTACGACCACCTTCGCGAATCGCGAAGCGCAGACCTTCTTCCATCGCGATCGGGGCGATCAAGGCAACGGTTACAGATACGTTGTCGCCTGGCATCACCATTTCGGTACCAGCCGGCAGTTCAACTGCGCCGGTCACGTCGGTGGTACGGAAGTAGAACTGAGGGCGGTAGCCTTGGAAGAATGGCGTGTGACGACCACCTTCGTCTTTGCCCAGCACGTAGATCTCAGCAGTGAACTTGGTGTGCGGGGTGATGGTGCCTGGCTTGGCCAACACTTGACCACGCTCAACTTCTTCACGCTTAGTGCCGCGCAGCAGTACGCCGACGTTGTCACCTGCTTGACCTTGATCCAGCAGCTTGCGGAACATTTCCACGCCGGTGCAGGTGGTCTTCAGGGTTGGCTTGAGACCAACGATTTCGATTTCTTCACCAACCTTGATGATGCCGCGCTCAATACGACCAGTCACAACAGTACCGCGACCGGAGATAGAGAATACGTCTTCAACTGGCATCAGGAAGGAGCCGTCCAGAGCGCGCTCTGGTTGAGGGATGTAGGAGTCCAGCGCATCTGCCAAACGGAAGATAGCTGGCTCGCCGTATTCACCTTGATCGCCTTCAACAGCTTTCAATGCAGAACCCTTGATGATGGGGATGTCGTCGCCCGGGAAGTCGTACTTGGAGAGCAATTCGCGGATTTCCATTTCAACCAGCTCAAGCAGCTCTGCGTCGTCAACCATGTCACACTTGTTCATGAACACGATGATGTAAGGAACGCCAACTTGGCGAGCCAGCAGGATGTGCTCGCGAGTCTGAGGCATTGGACCGTCAGCTGCGGACACAACCAGAATCGCGCCGTCCATTTGGGCTGCGCCGGTAATCATGTTCTTAACGTAGTCGGCGTGGCCCGGGCAGTCAACGTGCGCGTAGTGGCGGGTTGCTGTTTCGTATTCAACGTGTGCGGTGTTGATGGTGATACCGCGCGCCTTTTCTTCAGGCGCTGCGTCGATTTGGTCGTAGGCCTTAGCTTCGCCGCCGAATTTCTTCGACAGTACGGTGGTAATCGCCGCGGTCAGAGTGGTTTTACCATGGTCAACGTGACCAATCGTGCCCACGTTTACGTGCGGCTTTGTACGTTCAAATTTGCTCTTTGCCATTTTCAGCTCTCCAGTATCTTTAGGTAAATCGAATTATTTCTTGCTCATGATCGCTTCGGCAACGTTCCGAGGCGCTTCTGTGTAGTGCTTAAACTCCATCGTGTAAGTCGCTCGACCTTGAGTGGCGGAACGCAACGAAGTGGAATAACCGAACATTTCGGACAGCGGAACTTCAGCCTTAACCGTCTTACCGCCACCAATCATGTCATCCATACCCTGCACCATACCGCGACGGGAAGACAAGTCACCCATCACCGTACCGGTGTAGTCTTCCGGCGTTTCAACTTCAACGGACATCATCGGCTCCAGCAACACCGGATTAGCCTTGCGCATACCGTCCTTGAACGCCATGGATGCAGCCATCTTAAAGGCGTTTTCGTTCGAGTCCACATCATGGTAAGAACCGTCGAACAGCGTAACTTTAACGTCCACAACCGGGAAGCCAGCCAACACGCCGTTAGGCAAAGATTCACGCAAGCCTTTTTCAACCGCCGGGATAAATTCGCGAGGAACAGTACCACCTTTGATCGCATCAACGAATTCAAAACCCTTACCTGCTTCGTTCGGCTCCATCTTGATCCATACGTGACCGTACTGACCGCGACCACCGGTTTGCTTGGCGTACTTGCCTTCAACTTCGACAGACTTGCGAATCGCTTCACGATAAGCAACCTGAGGAGCACCCACGTTAGCTTCAACGCCGAATTCGCGCTTCATACGGTCAACCAGAATTTCCAGATGCAACTCGCCCATACCGGACATGATAGTCTGGCCGGATTCTTCATCGGTACGCACGCGGAACGAAGGATCTTCCGCAGCCAGACGACCCAGCGCAATACCCATCTTCTCTTGGTCAACCTTGGTCTTAGGCTCAACAGCCACGTGAATCACAGGCTCGGGGAATACCATGCGCTCAAGGATGATAGGTTTACTCGGATCGCACAGCGACTCACCAGTGGTCACATCTTTCAGGCCGATACAAGCGGCGATGTCGCCAGCCAGAATCTCATCAACTTCTTGACGCTCGTTCGCGTGCATCTGCACGATACGACCAATACGCTCTTTCTTGCCGCGAATCGGGTTGTAAACGGTATCGCCCTTCTTCAGGACGCCGGAGTAAACACGCACGAAAGTCAATTGACCTACGAACGGGTCAGTCATCAACTTGAATGCCAAGGCAGAGAAGCTCTCGTTATCATCAGCCTTGCGGGAAGCGGCAACACCTTCTTCGGTTTCACCCGTCACATCAGGAATATCGACCGGCGACGGCAAGAACATAATGACCGCATCCAACATACGCTGCACGCCCTTGTTCTTGAACGCGGAGCCGCACAACATCGGCTGAATTTCACAAGCGATAGTACGAGTACGAATACCCAGAATGATTTGCTCTTCGGTCAACTCACCATTTTCGAGGTATTGATTCATCAAATCCTCGGATGCCTCGGCAGCAGTCTCAACCATCTTAGCGCGCCACTCATTGGCACTCGCAACCAAGTCAGCCGGAATATCTTTGTACTCAAACTTCATACCTTGGGAAGCTTCGTCCCAGATAATCGCCTTCATCTTGATCAGATCGACAACGCCGACAAAATTTTCTTCCGCACCAATAGGAATCACCAGAGGAATCGGGCGGGCACGCAGACGGGTTTCCATCTGAGTAACCACCTTGAAGAAGTTCGCGCCGGTACGGTCCATCTTATTGACGAACGCCAGACGAGGCACTTTGTACTTATTAGCCTGACGCCAAACCGTTTCAGACTGAGGCTGCACACCACCCACCGCGCAATACACCATGCAAGCACCGTCCAGCACACGCATAGAACGCTCAACCTCAATCGTGAAGTCAACGTGCCCCGGAGTATCAATGATGTTAAAGCGGTGCTCAGGATAGGAATTGTCCATCCCCTTCCAGAAGCAAGTGGTAGCAGCAGAGGTAATAGTAATACCGCGCTCTTGCTCCTGCTCCATCCAGTCCATCGTGGCCGCACCATCGTGCACCTCACCGATTTTATGGCTCACACCTGTGTAGAACAGAATGCGCTCAGTGGTCGTAGTCTTGCCCGCATCAATGTGCGCGCTGATACCGATATTGCGATAACGTTGGATTGGAGTTTTGCGTGCCACGATAAATTACCTAACTTAAAAGTCTTATTAGAAACGGAAATGCGAGAACGCCTTGTTGGCCTCAGCCATACGATGCACTTCCTCACGCTTCTTAACTGCACCGCCGCGACCTTCGGACGCATCGATCAGCTCACCCGCCAAACGCATACCCATGGACTTTTCGCCACGCTTGCGTGCAGATTCTTTCAACCAGCGCATTGCCAGCGCCATACGACGGGAAGGACGAACCTCCACTGGCACCTGATAGTTTGCACCACCCACGCGACGGCTCTTAACTTCAACCTGCGGCTTCGCATTGCTCAGCGCCTGATTGAAAACCTCGATTGGATCCTTGCCACTCTTCTTGGCAACTTGCTCCATCGCGCCGTAAAGAATGCGCTCAGCCACGGACTTCTTGCCCGCCGTCATCAGCACGTTAACGAACTTGGACAAATCCTGATTACCGAACTTTGGATCCGGCAGAACTTCGCGCTTGGGTACTTCTCTACGTCTTGGCATATCAAACCTCGAATATTTTAACTAACTAAAGAACAGTGACGCGATTCGCCTTAAGCCTTCTTAGGACGCTTCGCACCATACTTGGAACGGGACTGCTTACGATCTTTAACACCCGCCGTATCCAGACTACCGCGCACCATGTGGTAACGCACACCCGGCAAGTCCTTCACACGACCACCGCGCAACAACACAACACTGTGCTCTTGCAGGTTATGGCCTTCACCGCCGATGTAGGAAATCACTTCGAAGCCATTGGTCAAACGCACCTTGGCAACTTTACGCAAAGCCGAGTTCGGCTTTTTCGGAGTGGTAGTGTAAACACGGGTGCATACACCACGCTTTTGCGGACTACCCGCAAGCGCAGGCACCTTGCTCTTGGTGATTTCAGCAGAACGGGGCTTGCGCACTAACTGGTTAATTGTTGGCATTGTAATGGTTCCTAAAAACTCTATTTAATCAATAATCTGCATAAACATCGTCAGTGCAAAGCAAATACTCGCCCCGCCATGACGGCTAAAAAGACCGCGCATTCTATTGACGAACACGCGGACTGTCAAGCTAACTAGATACTTCCTTGCTCTTCCGAGGCCACTTCAGCTTCGGCCAGTCCAGAACCTGCCGCCATGTCGATGCCCTGACGTTGTTTGCGGCGGGTATTGTGGAAAGCGAGACCCGTACCAGCCGGAATCAAACGACCCACAATGACGTTTTCTTTCAAGCCGCGCAGATCGTCCTTCTTGCCCATGATGGCCGCTTCAGTCAGCACGCGTGTTGTTTCCTGGAAGGAAGCCGCGGAGATGAAGGAATCGGTGGACAACGAAGCCTTGGTAATACCCAGCAACATGTACTGGAATGTGGCCGGCTGCTTGCCTTCCGCATCCACGCGCTCGTTCTCTGTCAGCAACTCGGCGCGCTCGACTTGTTCCTTAGGAATAAAGGTTGTGTCGCCCTCATCCAGAATCTGCACACGACGCAACATCTGACGCACGATCACTTCGATGTGCTTGTCGTTGATCTTTACGCCTTGCAGACGGTACACGTCCTGCACTTCGTCGGTGATGTAACGGGCTAGCGCTTCGATACCCAGCAAACGCAGGATGTCGTGCGGATCAGCCGGGCCGTCAACAATCATTTCGCCTTGGTTCACCACTTGACCGTCATGCACCAGCACATGCTTTTCCTTCGGAATCAGGAATTCGTGCGCCACGCCATCAACATCGGTAATCACCAGACGCTGTTTACCCTTGGTTTCCTTACCGAACGAGGCGGTACCGGTAACTTCGGCCAGCATGCCCGCGTCTTTCGGCGAACGGGCTTCGAACAGTTCAGCCACGCGCGGCAGACCACCGGTAATGTCGCGGGTCTTCGAGCTTTCTTGCGGGATACGCGCCAGCACATCACCTACTCCAACATGCTGTCCGTCTTCCACCGTAATGATCGAGCCAACTTGGAAGGCTACAGAAATCGGGGTGTCGGTACCGGCAATCTTGATCTCGTTGCCGGCATCGTCCAGCAGACGAACCAACGGACGTGCGCCCTTGCTCTGTGCCGTGCTGCGCTTCGGATCGATAACCACCAGCGTGGACAGACCGGTCACTTCGTCGATCTGCTTGGCAACAGTAGCGCCCTCTTCCACGTTTTCGAAACGTGCGCGACCGGCATACTCGGTCACGATCGGACGGGTATGCGGATCCCAAGTCGCCAGAATTTCACCGGCCTTGACGACAGTACCTTCGCGCACAGTCAACATCGCGCCGTAAGGCACCTTGTGACGCTCGCGCTCGCGACCGTGATCGTCGGTCACCATCACTTCACCGGAACGGGCTACAACCACCAGCTCGTTACGCGCACTGGTCACAGTACGCATGCTCGGGCTGTATTTGATAACACCGTTCGACTTACTTTCAACCTGGCTTGCCACCACGGTACGCGATGCCGCACCACCGATGTGGAAGGTACGCATGGTCAGCTGTGTTCCGGGTTCGCCGATGGATTGCGCCGCAATCACACCAACCGCTTCGCCCGCGTTCACCAGACCGCCGCGGCCCAGATCGCGGCCGTAGCACTTGGCGCACAGACCGTAGCGTGTTTCGCAGGTCAGCGGAGTACGCACTCGCACTTCGTCGATACCCAGCGCTTCGATGTTGTCGACCATGTCTTCGTTCAACAGCGTGCCGGCTTCGTACAGCGTTTCGCTGGTTTCCGGGTTAACCACATCGGATGCGGCTACGCGACCCAAGATACGTTCGCGCAATGCTTCGATGACTTCACCGCCTTCAACCAGCGCCTTCATCGATCGGCCATTTTCGGTACCGCAATCGTTCTCGGTAATCACCAAGTCTTGCGTCACGTCAACCAGACGACGGGTCAGGTAACCGGAGTTCGCTGTCTTCAACGCCGTATCCGCCAAGCCTTTACGAGCACCGTGGGTCGAGATGAAGTACTGCAACATGTTCAAGCCTTCGCGGAAGTTCGCGGTAATCGGCGTTTCGATAATGGAGCCGTCCGGCTTCGCCATCAGACCGCGCATACCGGACAACTGGCGAATCTGCGCAGCGGAACCGCGCGCGCCGGAGTCGGCCATCATGTAAATCGAGTTGAACGACTCCTGAGTGACGGGCTTGCCCTTCTTGTCCAAGATCACTTCGCCGGTATGCAAGTCGCGCACTGGCTCGACACCGAGCTGCTCCATCATGGCCTTGGCAACCTGTTCGCCGGTACGGCCCCAGATGTCCACAACCTTGTTGTAACGCTCGCCCTGAGTCACCAGACCGGAGGTGTATTGGGTCTGAATCTCGTGCACTTCCTTCTCGGCTGCGCCGATCAGGTCATTCTTCTGTTGCGGCACCAGCATGTCATCCACGCAAATGGAGATACCTGCGCGGGTCGCGTATGAGAAACCGGTGTACATCAGCTTGTCGGCCATGATGACCGTGTCGCGCAAACCGCAACGACGGAAGCTGGTGTTAATCAGACGCGAGATTTCTTTCTTCTTGAGCGCCTTGTTCACCGCAGTAAACGGCAAGTTCGGCGGCAGCAATTCCGAAAGGATGGCGCGACCAACTGTTGTTTCGTAGCGGGTTTGCGTTTCTTGCTTCTCGCCGTTTGCGTCGATAGTCGATTCGATAATCCGTACCTGCACCTTGGCTTGCAGATCAACCTGACCGGAACGGTAAGCGCGCAATGCTTCGGACACGTCGGCGAACATGGAACCTTCACCCAACGCGCCAACCTTCTCGCGGGTCATGTAGTACAGACCCAGCACGATGTCCTGCGACGGAACAATGATCGGTTCGCCGTTGGCTGGAGACAGCACGTTGTTGGAGGCCAGCATCAAAGTGCGTGCTTCCATCTGCGCTTCCAGCGACAACGGAACGTGAACAGCCATCTGGTCACCGTCGAAGTCGGCGTTGAACGCGGTACATACCAGCGGATGCAACTGGATCGCCTTACCTTCGATCAGGATCGGCTCAAACGCCTGGATACCCAGACGGTGCAGCGTCGGCGCGCGGTTCAGCATAACCGGATGTTCGCGGATGACTTCTTCGAGGATGTCCCACACGATAGGCTCTTCGGCCTCAACCATGCGCTTACCGGCCTTGATGGTGGTCGCAAGACCCATCTTTTCCAGACGCTCGAAAATGAACGGCTTGAACAGTTCCAGCGCCATCTTCTTGGGCAGACCGCATTGATGCAGCTTGAGTTGCGGGCCCACCACGATCACGGAACGACCGGAGTAGTCCACGCGCTTACCCAGCAAGTTCTGACGGAAACGACCGCCCTTGCCCTTAATCATGTCGGCCAGCGACTTCAGCGGACGCTTGTTCGCGCCGGTCATGGCTTTGCCGCGACGACCGTTGTCCAGCAAGGAGTCAACGGACTCTTGCAGCATACGCTTCTCGTTGCGCACGATGATTTCCGGCGCCTTCAGTTCGAGCAGACGCTTCAGACGGTTATTACGGTTGATGACGCGACGATACAGATCGTTCAGGTCGGAAGTCGCAAAACGGCCACCGTCCAGCGGAACCAGCGGACGCAGTTCCGGCGGCAACACCGGCAACACTTCCATCACCATCCAATCCGGCTTGATGCCGGATTGCAGGAACGCTTCCAGCACCTTCAGGCGCTTGGCGTATTTCTTGATCTTTGTTTCGGAGCTGGTCGCTTCCAGTTCGGCACGCAGCTTTTCAACTTCAGCTGGCACATCCAGCGCGCGCAGCAGTGCGCGCACACCTTCCGCGCCCATCACGGCTTGGAACTCGTCGCCATACTCTTCCAGCTTGGCGAGGTAGTCGTCTTCCGACAACAGCTGACCGCGGTTCAGCGGAGTCATGCCTGGCTCGGTCACCACGAAGGCTTCAAAGTACAACACACGCTCGATGTCGCGCAGCGTCATGTCCAGCACCATACCCAGACGGGATGGCAGGGACTTCAGGAACCAGATGTGAGCAACAGGAGAAGCCAGTTCGATGTGACCCATACGCTCGCGGCGCACTTTGGACAAAGTCACTTCAACGCCGCACTTCTCGCAGATTACGCCGCGATGTTTCAGACGCTTATATTTACCGCACAAGCATTCGTAGTCCTTAACCGGGCCGAAAATTTTGGCGCAGAACAGACCGTCGCGCTCGGGCTTAAAGGTACGGTAGTTGATGGTTTCCGGCTTCTTTACTTCGCCGTAGGACCAGGAACGGATTTTTTCGGGAGAAGCCAGACCGATCTTGATCGTGTCGAACTCTTCCTTTTGTGTAACCTGCTTGAATAAGTCTAGCAATGCTTTCATGTATAGCTCCTGTTAGGAATCAAGGATTCAGAACTCAGGATTCGGGTGAGCGCTTGCTCAATCCCGAATCCCGCATTCTCAGACCTGCTTAGTGACGTTCCAGATCGATATCGATACCCAAGGAGCGAATTTCCTTGGTCAACACGTTGAACGATTCCGGCATGCCGGCGTCGATCTTGTGGTCGCCCTTGACGATGTTCTCGTACACCTTGGTACGGCCATTCACGTCGTCCGACTTCACCGTCAACATTTCCTGCAAGGTATAAGCCGCGCCGTATGCTTCCAGCGCCCAGACTTCCATCTCACCGAAACGCTGACCACCGAACTGCGCCTTACCACCCAGCGGTTGCTGTGTGACCAAGCTGTACGGACCGGTCGAACGGGCGTGCATTTTGTCGTCTACCAAGTGATGCAGTTTGAGCACGTGCATGTAGCCCACGGTAACCTTGCGATCGAAAGCATCGCCGGTACGACCGTCATGCAGCGTTACCTGTCCGGAGCGCGGCAGGTCAGCCAGTTCCAGCATGTCCTTGATTTCTTCTTCGCTTGCACCGTCGAATACCGGGGTCGCAAACGGCACGCCCTTCTTCAGATTGCGGCACAACTCGACCACTTCCTCATCGCTGAACGACGCGATCTCTTCGGCTTGTTCGCCTTGGTAAATCTTGCCGAGGAACTTGCGCATATCGGCGATCTTGGCCTCAGCATCCAGCATCAGGCCGATCTTCTTGCCCAAGCCCTTTGCCGCCCAGCCCAAGTGAACTTCCAGCACCTGACCGATGTTCATACGCGACGGCACACCCAGCGGGTTCAGCACCACATCAACCGGCGTACCGTCGGCCATGTGCGGCATGTCTTCCACGGGAACGATGCGCGAAACCACACCCTTGTTACCGTGACGACCGGCCATCTTGTCGCCGGGCTGCAAGCGACGCTTAACAGCCACATATACCTTAACCATCTTCTGTACACCGGCTTGCAGCTCGTCGCCCTGTGTCAGCTTCTTCTTCTTCAGTTCAAACGCGGCATCGAACTCGACACGTTTCTGCGCCAGACCTTCTTTGACTTGTTCCAGCTGTGTCGCGGCTTCATCATCGGCCAAACGGATGTCGAACCAGTGATGGTGCTCCAGACCGCCCAAGTAAGCCTTATCCAGCTTGGTGCCCTTGGCCAGCTTCTTCGGACCGCCGTTGGCAACCTTGCCGTTCAGCATTTTTTCCAAACGGGTGAACACGTCGATTTCAACGATACGCATCTGGTCGGCCAAGTCTTTCTTGTAGCGACCCAATTCGTCGTCAATGATCTGCTGCGCGCGCTTGTCGCGTTGCAGACCTTCGCGAGTGAACACTTGCACGTCGATCACGGTTCCGGAGATACCGGCCTTCACGCGCAACGAAGTATCCTTCACGTCGGAAGCCTTCTCGCCGAAAATCGCGCGCAACAGCTTCTCTTCAGGAGTCAGTTGTGTCTCGCCCTTCGGAGTGACCTTACCCACCAGCACGTCGCCCACACCGACTTCCGCGCCGATATGAACGATACCGCAATCGTCCAGACGCGCCATTTGCGCTTCGGACAAGTTCGGAATATCGCGGGTGATTTCTTCGGTGCCCAGCTTGGTATCGCGCGCCATCACGGTCAGCTCTTCGATATGGATCGAAGTGAAGCGGTCTTCGGCCACTACACGCTCGGAGATCATGATCGAGTCTTCGTAGTTGTAACCGTTCCACGGCATGAACGCGATCATCATGTTCTGACCCAGTGCCAATTCGCCCATATCGGTCGAAGCACCGTCAGCCACCACGTCACCGCGAGCAATCACATCGCCCACACGCACCAGCGGACGCTGATTGATGTTGGTGTTCTGGTTGGAGCGGGTGTACTTGGTCAGGTTGTAGATGTCCACACCCACTTCACCTGCAGTTGTTTCGTCGTCGTTCACACGCACCACGATACGGCCGGAGTCAACGTAATCAACACGGCCACCGCGCCATGCTTGCACGGCAGTGCCGGAGTCGACCGCAACAGTGCGCTCGATGCCAGTACCCACCAACGCTTTTTCAGCGCGCAGCACAGGTACTGCCTGACGTTGCATGTTGGCACCCATCAACGCGCGGTTCGCGTCGTCGTGTTCCAGGAACGGAATCAGCGAAGCCGCAACAGACACAACCTGCGATGGAGCAACGTCCATGTACTCGATGTTGTCCGGCTCGGCCAGCACGAATTCGTTGTGCTGACGCGAAGACACGATGTCGTTAGTGAACTTGCCCTTGTTGTCCAGATCGGCATTCGCCTGAGCGATGGTGAACTTGCCTTCTTCAATCGCAGAAAGGTATTCAACATCATCGGTCGCGCGACCTTTGCTCACTTTACGGTACGGTGTTTCGATGAAACCGTATTCGTTAGTGCGCGCATACAGCGCCAGCGAGTTGATCAGACCGATGTTCGGACCTTCCGGTGTTTCGATCGGGCAGACGCGGCCATAGTGAGTCGGATGCACGTCGCGTACTTCGAAGCCAGCGCGTTCGCGGGTCAAACCGCCAGGTCCCAGTGCGGAGATACGACGCTTGTGCGTCACTTCCGCCAACGGGTTGGTCTGGTCCATAAACTGCGACAGTTGCGACGATCCGAAGAATTCCTTCACCGCAGCCGAGATCGGCTTGGCGTTAATCAGGTCGTGCGGCATCAGGTTGTCGGCTTCGGCTTGGCCGAGGCGTTCCTTCACTGCGCGCTCTACACGAGCCAGACCGGTACGGAACTGGTTCTCGGCCAATTCGCCCACAGCACGCACACGGCGGTTACCCAAGTGATCGATGTCGTCGATTTCGCCACGGCCATTGCGCAACTCAACCAGAATCTTGATAACGGAAACGATGTCTTCGTTGGATAAAGTCATTGCGCCTGTCAGCTCTTCACGGCCAACACGGCGGTTGAACTTCATGCGGCCAACAACGGACAAGTCGTAACGCTCTTCCGAGAAGAAGAGGCCGCTGAACATGGCTTCCACAGCATCTTCTGTGGGAGGCTCGCCGGGACGCATCATGCGGTAGATCGCCACGCGCGCAGTCCACTGGTCAGTGGTTTCGTCCGTGCGCAAGGTTGTGGAAATGAACGAGCCTTGATCCAGATCGTTGGTATACAGCGTGTTGATCTTGGTGATGCCGGCAGCTTGCAGCTTGCCCAGCAACGTGTCGGTGAGTTCGTCGTTGGCGTTAGCAATCACTTCGCCGCTGTCGGTATCCACCACGTTATGTGCCAGTACACGACCCACCAGGAAATCGTCGCCCACGGTGAGCTTGTCGATACCGGCTTCCTGCATTTCGCGGATGTGGCGCACGGTGATGCGCTTGTCTTTCGCCACGATGATCTTACCGCCCTTGCCTTCGATGTCGAAGCGTGCAATTTCGCCGCGCAGACGCTCTGGCATCACTTCAAACTGGATGCCCTTCTTGCCGAAGTGGAACGTGTCGAACTCGAAGAAAGCCTTGAGGATTTCTTCCGGTGTGTAGCCCAGCGATTTCAGCAGGATGGTCACCGGCATTTTGCGGCGACGGTCGATACGGAAATACACGATATCCTTGGCGTCGAATTCGAAGTCCAACCACGAACCACGGTAAGGAATCACTCGCGCGGAGAACAGCAGTTTGCCGGAGCTATGGGTTTTACCGCGGTCATGCTCGAAGAACACGCCGGGAGAACGGTGCAGCTGCGATACGATCACGCGCTCAGTACCGTTAATCACGAAAGAACCAGTGTTGGTCATCAGGGGAATTTCGCCCATGTAGACTTCCTGCTCTTTCACTTCCTTGACGGTGGGCTTAGAAGCCTCTTTGTCCAGAATGGTCAGGCGCACGCGGGCACGCAACGGCGACGCGTAAGTCAGACCGCGTTGTTGGCACTCACGCACATCGAACGGGGGCATACCCAGTGTGTAGCTAACAAAGTCCAGACGGGCGAACTTGGTGTGGCTCTCGATGGGAAAAATGGAATTGAAAGCGGCTTGCAAGCCTTCGTTTTTGCGTTGCTCGGGGGCAACCCAAGCTTGCAAGAACGCGCTATAAGACTCCAATTGCGTGGAAAGCAAAAATGGCACCGGCAAAGCACCGACACGTTTTGCAAAACTTTTACGAATACGTTTTTTTTCGGTAAAAGAATAACTCATGACATCTCCACAACATGAAAAGACAAGGGACAATAAGTGCAACTCAGAATCAACAACTTGCGCTCATTCACCATTGGCTTCTACAACAACAAGAACCTGCCCCTATCAGTGGCAGCCTTTACAAGCGGCAAAAGGCTGACGGCACGCCGTCAGCCTTCTTACATCAGCGATACTTACTTAACTTCAGCTGTAGCGCCCGCTTCGATCAACTGCTTAGCGATGGAATCAGCATCAGCCTTGTTAACGCCTTCCTTAACATTCTTAGGTGCGCCATCAACCAGATCCTTAGCTTCTTTCAAGCCCAGACCAGTGATTGCACGAACAACCTTAATCACGTTAACTTTAGCGTCGCCAGCAGACTTCAGCACAACGGTGAACTCTGTCTGTTCAGCGGCAGCAGCGCCACCGGCAGCAGCGCCACCAGCTGCAGGAGCAGCCATAGCAGCAGCGGATACGCCGAATTTTTCTTCAACGGCCTTAACCAGTTCGTTCAGTTCCAGCACAGACATGCCGTCCAATGCTGTCAAAAATGCGTCTTTATCGAATGCCATTTTGTATTCTTCCTAAATTAATTGTTTGAAATTGTTCAAGCAGCAGTTGCAGCGGATTTCTGTTCAGCCACAGCAGCCAGTACGCGCGCAAAACCGGAAACCGGTGCTTGCATAACGCCCAACAATTGTGCCAACAGAACTTCCTTGCTCGGTACGCTAGCCAGAGCAGCTACAGCCGCCTTGTCCAATACCTTGCCATTGTATGCACCAGCCTTGATCACCAGCTTGTCGTTTGTTTTGGCAAACTCGTGCACCACCTTCGCTGCGGCAACGGCATCAGCACTGATGCTGTATACCATCGGACCAACCATCTGGTCGGCCAGCGCTTCGAAAGGAGTGCCTTGTACCGCACGGCGCGCCAGCGTGTTTTTCAACACATGGAAATACACCCCGGACTGACGTGCATTTGCACGCAGCTTGGTGATTTCGGCAACTGGAATACCACGGTACTCTGCCAAGACGATCGTCTGAGCTTGCGCCACTTGTGCGCTTACTTCAGCAACGACTGCTTGCTTTTCTTGCAGATTAAGACCCAAAGTCTTCCCCTATCTTCAATGGGACATCCTTGCGGAACATCCCTCATTAATCACTGCGTCCTCAAGACGAGGAGGAGAACAATTCTGTTCGACCCCTGCTCGCGGGCACACCATCTACGTGGGTCGATGCAACTGCCATCAATTAAGCTTCAGACTAACTGCGCCTTCGGCACCAACGGTCTTGGACAATCTGCCTATACTGCCAGCAGTGCCAATAATTACCGGGGAATGCGTCGCCACATCCCCCGGTAAAATTTCTTTAAGCAGCCAGACTAGCCTGTTCAACGCGGATACCGACACCCATGGTGCTGGAAATCGCGATTTTCTTCAGGTACACGCCCTTGGAAGCGGCGGGCTTGGCTTTGTTCAAAGCGTCGATCAGAGCCAGCATGTTTTCGCGCAGCGCTTCCGGTGCGAACGAAGCGCGACCGATAGTGCATTGTACGATACCGTTCTTGTCGGTACGGTACTGAACTTGACCAGCCTTGGCATTGCGCACAGCACCGGCCACGTCGGCGGAAACCGTACCCACCTTCGGGTTAGGCATCAAACCGCGAGGACCCAGCACTTGGCCGAGTTGACCGACGATACGCATTGCATCAGGAGATGCGATAACCACGTCGAAGTCCATCTTGCCAGCCTTGATGCTTTCAGCCAGATCTTCAAAACCAACGATATCGGCACCTGCGGCCTTGGCTTCTTCAGCCTTGGGGCCTTGTGCGAACACAGCCACGCGCACAGTCTTGCCGGTACCCTTAGGCAACACGACGGAGCCGCGAACCAGTTGGTCGGACTTCTTTGCGTCAATGCCCAGATTCACAGCCACGTCGATGGATTCATCGAACTTGGCCTTGGCAGTTTCTTTAACCAGCTTCAGCGCTTCATCCAGCGCGTACAGCTTGTTGCGGTCAACCTTGGCAGCCAGTGCTTTGTAACGTTTAGATACTTGTGCCATGTTATACGCCCTCCACAGTGATGCCCATGCTGCGCGCGCTACCTGCGATGGTGCGCACTGCGGCGTCCAAGTCGGCTGCCGTCAGGTCAGGCTGCTTGGCTTTGGCGATATCTTCAGCTTGTTTGCGGGTCAACTTGCCCACCTTGTCGGTGTGCGGAGTCTTGCTACCCTTTTGAATACCGGCAGCCTTCTTGATCAGAATGGTTGCAGGTGGAGTCTTCATCACGAAGGTGAAGCTCTTGTCGGCGAATGCAGTGATAACCACTGGAATCGGCAGACCCGGCTCAACGCCTTGAGTCTGGGCGTTAAACGCCTTGCAGAATTCCATGATATTCAGACCGCGCTGACCGAGAGCCGGGCCGATCGGAGGACTTGGATTTGCCTTACCGGCAGGTACTTGCAGCTTGATAAAGCCGATGATTTTCTTTGCCACGTTACTACTCCTTGTTATGGGTTAAACGCTTATCGCAACTGCACCGATAGGCTCCCCGTTCAAAACCGGAAAGGGGACAGCGAAAGGGAGATGGGCTATCACCCAACTCCCCACTCCTACCCCTTTCCCACTTTATGCTTTTTCTACTTGCCCGAAATTCAATTCTACCGGCGTCGAACGACCGAAGATGGTCACCGCAACGCGCAGTTTGCTCTTGTCGTAGTTAACATCCTCAACCACGCCATTGAAATCGGTGAACGGACCTTCTTTGACTCGCACGGTCTCGCCCACTTCAAACAGAATCTTGGGACGCGGCTTCTCAACACCAGCCTGCATCTGCGACATAATATTGTCGACTTCTTTTTGAGTAATCGGAGTCGGCTTCATCGCCGAGCCACCCAAGAAGCCGGTAACCTTGGGAGTATCCTTCACCAAGTGCCAACTCTCGTCGGTCATATCCATCTCAACCAACACATATCCCGGGAAAAACTTGCGTTCGCTGATACTCTTTTGACCGGACTTCAACTCCACCACTTCTTCAACCGGCACCAAAATCTGACCAAACAGATCCTGCATACCTTCGCGTGCGATACGCTCTACCAGAGCACGCTGCACGCTTTTTTCAAACTGGGAGTACGTATGTACAACATACCAACGCTTAGCCATTACTTAACTCCGCCCCATCAATTTGTTGACGACAAGCAACAGACTCGCATCCACAGCCCACAAGAACAGCGCCATCACTACCGCAAACAACACCACAACTCCGGTAGTCTGCAAAGTCTCGGTGCGCGACGGCCACACCACACGCTTCGCCTCCGCCACAGAATCCTGCGCAAAGCCGAAAAGGCGCTTTCCGGACTCTGTCGTCCAGAAAACGCCTACAGCCAACATCACACCCAGCAATACCGACATGATCCGCAATACAGCAGCACTATCGCGCAGCGCGTAGAAGCCAACCACACCCGCAACCACAAGCAGGAATGCAACTACTAATTTAATCTTGTCAGCCATGTGTGAACTATCCGTTTCTACTTATAACTGGCAGGCCAGGAGGGTCTCGAACCCCCAACCCTCGGTTTTGGAGACCGATACTCTACCAATTGAGCTACTGGCCTATAAAGTTACTAGCTTTTAGTCGCTAGTCGTTAGTTTCCACCATCCGCGACATGGGTTTGGTTTTAACTAATGACTAGCGTCTAACGACTAATGTCTGGTACTACTCGATAATTTTAGCAACCACACCCGCACCAACGGTACGACCGCCTTCACGGATCGCGAAGCGTAAGCCTTCTTCCATCGCGATGGGGTTGAT